>Ga0137463_1000047_pt1 | contig 52459 bp, 43 predicted proteins | sample EasRivERMGT800_2_FD_102333 | JGI IMG/M metagenome (GOLD analysis project Ga0137463, IMG submission 102333) | Soil microbial communities from meander-bound floodplain in the East River, Colorado, USA - East River MetaG ERMGT800_2 | ecosystem: Environmental > Terrestrial > Soil > Floodplain ...
CCCCCAGACCCTCTGGCAAGGCCTCCGCCGAGTCCTCGACTTCAGCCTCGCCTGGGCCACCTTCCAAAAAATCCAAAACCAGCCAACTTGTGTGTAAGGATGAGAGCTCCCGCTTGGGAACGCCATGTGTGAAGCTCCCGCTTCACGTCACATGTAGCCGAACAGTTTCAGACTGCGCTGGCATTGTAATTAACGTCGCGCGTCGTAGACGATGTCGACGGCTTCCGGCTGCGTGAATACCGGGAGCCAACCCACAATCATGCTGGTCACGGAAGACCCCGCGCAGGTACGTGAGTTCGGCGGGCAAAAGCCATGAAAGTACGCGAAGCGGGAGCTTCGCACGATACGTTCCCAAGCGGGAGCTTGGGAACGAGGGAAACCGGCGTTCTTTCGCGGAACGAAAGACGACGATCCGCCCACGACGCCCGGCTACCGCGACAGCGGCAGGTCGGGAGACTCGGGGCGGAATTCTTCAGCGACCGTCGCGACGGCCGATCCAGTCGGGCAGTATCCGGTGAAGTCGAACTTCGGGTTCGTGAATGCCGGACGGCTGGCCCGCGCTTCTTCGGGAAGCGGGGTCTCATTCTGAGCCGGCTGTAATGCCGGTGCGATCGCGCTGGTGACTGTCGTCGCCTGCAGACGGATGAAGTACCAGCGGCGTGCGCCGATCGTTGTCATGTGGAAATCGGCGGGCACCTCGTGTGGCCCGGCGGTGTGCTCGTGACCACCGGCGATTTCCAGCCGTGCCACGCGCCCCGTGTCGTCGACAACGCGATAGACGCCCGGCGCCATTCCGGCCGGCAGCGCGATGGGCGAGCTGGTTACCGTCCAGACTTCTTCGCGCGCATCGTGATGCGTCGTGGCGGAAACGGAATGCACCGCGACGACAGGCCGGGGGACCGGGTGGATCGCGTGCCAGGGTCCGAGATTCTGCGACAGTGCGGGATGCGCCCTCGAGACCGATTGGCCGTGGCGACCACTGTTGCCCGACCACACGCGGACAAACAGCGCCGTCACTGCGACAAGTAACAGCAGGCGGCCGTTGATCATCATGGCAGGCAATTCCTCAGGTCGTCAGCAGCCGCGTCTGTGGTTGGCCAGTCTCTGGGCAGGGTTCGATCGACTCGATTGATACGATTCCTTTCTTGTATCGGGATTCTAAAAATGGAATGTTAGGCAATCTGCGATACATGTAAGGGATTCCTGCGGTTTCAAGTCTCAATTGCAATGATTCCTGGATTGGCGGTTCCTGGAACGGCGGCCATTTTTCGGCCAATTGTTGAAATACCGGCCGTTTTCCGGAGGGTACATCCTCTGTTCATAACCAGGGACGTGGCCGAGTGGCTTGGTAGCCCGAAGCGTCAGCGAGGGGCGAGCCAGTGTGGGGCAACACAACGTTTTTCGAGCATCGTGTCCCTCGCTGACGCGTCGGGCTACCGGAGAAACGTGGAGCTCCCACTTAACCATTGGTACCTACACAAGTCAAAACGCGCGTCGCAGAAACTGATTCCTTCCCCCTCGATGGGGGAAGGTTAGGATGGGGGTGGGAGCGTCAATCGGCACTCGCCCCCCCCCACCCCGGCCCTCCCCCACAAAGGGGGGAGGGAGACATAGTTATTTCGCTCAGAACTGAGATGTGTAGATACCATTGCCCACTTAACGGATGCACCCTCGGCACGCCGACCCAATAGAACGTCGGGCCACCGGGCGGCTATACTCGATGGATGCCTGATTTCGTCACCATGTCACCCGCCTCGAAGCCGGTTCGCGGGACGATACGCCCCCCCGGATCCAAGAGCCTGACCAATCGCGCCCTGATCGTCGCGGCGCTGGCCGACGGACAATCGCATCTCACAGGCGTTCTCGACAGTCAGGACACGCGGGTGATGGTCGAGAGCCTCCAGCGGCTGGGAATCTCCCTCCAGCACAATCCGGCCGCCGCGACGATCTCGATCACCGGCTGCCGGGGCACGCCCCCCGCCGCCAGGGGCGAGTTGTGGCTGGAGAACAGCGGAACAAGCATTCGCTTTCTGACGGCTCTGTGCTGCCTGGGACGCGGGACGTTCCGTCTCGACGGTAATGCACGCATGCGCCAGCGCCCGATCGGCGAGTTGACGGCGGCTCTCACGGCCCTCGGCGCCCGCGTCCGCTGCGAATCGGGGAACGATTGCCCGCCGGTGCTCATTGAGGCGGCCGGACTGTCGGGCGGATCGGTCGAGGTCGGAGGAGGGATTTCGAGCCAGTTCTTGAGCGCGCTGTTGATGGCGGCGCCGGCGGCGCGCGAGCCCGTGACGATCACGGTCGCCGGTCCGCTGGTTTCGGAACCGTACGTCGCGATGACCATCAAGGTCTGTAAAGCGTTTGGCGTGTCGATCGACGCGCGCGGCTCCGGAACGTTTTGCGTGGCACCGCAACCATATCGCGCCCGATCGTGGCACATCGAACCCGATGCCTCGGCCGCGAGTTACTTCTTTGCCGCCGCGGCAGTGACCCGCGGCGAAGTCACGATCCCCGGCCTCACGCGCGCCGCGCTCCAGGGAGACGTGGGGTTTGTCGAAATTCTGGAGCAGATGGGGTGCCAGGTCGAATACGGCGACGACTCGATCACGCTCCGCGGAGGAGCACTCCGCGGAGTGGACGTTGACATGAACGCCATCAGCGACACAGCCCAGACGCTGGCCGCGATCGCTCCCTTCGCCGCCGGATCGACCCGGATCCGCAATGTCGCCCATATGCGGCATAAGGAAACCGACCGCGTCGCCGCTCTGGCCACGGAGCTTCGGCGTATCGGTCAGAGAGTCGAGGAACACGCCGACGGGCTTTCGATCGAACCGGCGCCGATCCGGCCGGCGACGATCGAAACCTACGATGACCACCGCATGGCGATGAGTTTCGCCGTGACGGGGCTCGCGGCCCCGGGAATCTCAATCGCCCATCCCGAGTGCACGGCGAAAACCTATCCGCAGTTCTTCGCCGATCTGGCAACACTGGTGGGCGGTTCATGACTTCCCGCGAGATCGCCTTCGACGTCCTGAACCGCTGGAATCGACGAAAGCCCCACGGCGCAAAAGCCCTCGACGAATGGTTTCACCGCCAGACGATCACTCCCGCTGAGCGCGGTCTGGCGACTGAGCTGGTTCACGGAGTGATGCGCCGCTGCGAAACACTTTCGGCCCTGCTGAAGCCGCACGTCAACCGGCCGCTCCCGCAGGTCGAGTCGGGCGCCTTGACGATGCTGTGGCTGGGAACGTACCAGCTCGTGATGCTGTCGGGGATCCCCGATTACGCCGTCGTGAATGAAACGGCCGATCTGGCACGGAAGATCGGTAAGGCCCACTGGACCGGTTTCGTGAACGCCGTGCTGCGCTCCGTGGCGCGCACCGTCACCGGCGAATTCGGATCGCAACCGGCCACCAACGCAGTCCCGCTCGACCCGGGCCGATTTCGGATCGTCGAGCGAGACGTATTCCCCGACCCGGAGCGCGACTGGCGGGGACACTTTGCGGCGGCTTTCAGCTTTCCCCGCTGGCTTGTCGATCGCTGGGACGAGCGCTACGGCCGCGACGAACTCCAACGACTCGGGTTCTGGTTCAATGCGCCGACGAAGCCTGCTTTGCGCGTCAATACGCTGCGCACCACGCGCGACGCATTTCTGGCGGCGCTGCAGGCGGCCCCCCTCAACGCCCAGCTCAATGCCCGGGCGGGAACCCATCCTGATGCCGTGCAGCTCCAGGAATCGGCTTTCGTGCAGAAGCTCCCCGGGTTTGAAGAGGGATGGTTTGCCGTGCAGGATGAATCGGCCCTCGCCGCAGCCTCGCTCCTCGATCCGCAGCCGGGCGAGCGCGTGCTCGACTTGTGCGCAGCGCCTGGCGGCAAGACGGCGCACCTGGCGGCCCTGATGCAGAACCGCGGTCGGATTCTGGCGACCGATGTCGACGCAGCCCGTCTCGGGCGAGTGACAGAAACGTGCCGACGGCTGGGAATCGACATCGTCGAAACGCGAATCATCTCCCGCGACGGCGCCAATGGCCCCGACGAAACCTTCGACCGCATCCTGCTGGATGTTCCCTGTTCCAATACAGGAGTGCTGGGAAAGCGTCCGGAAGTCCGCTGGCGATTGCGCCAGGGCGAGCTTTCTGAACTGGCCGCAATCCAGGGGCGGCTCCTCAGGACCGCCTGCGAACGCCTGGCCCCGACCGGCCGGCTCGTGTATTCGACCTGCAGCATCGAACCCGAGGAAAACCGCGCAGTCGTCGACGCCCTCTTGCGGGAACGGACCGAGCTTACGCTCGTCAACGAGCTGGCCCACGTCCCCGGACAACCCGCCGACGGCGGATATCAGGCACTCCTGTGCCGGAAGGGATCCCCGTAATGTAGTCATCTCGGTCCTCCGAGATGGTCTCTGATCCAAACGCGCACGCTCCCCCCTCAAGGCACCAGATCGCTCGAGCTCCGGCACAGACACCGGCGAGCCAGAGTCGCCAGCGGCGTACGGGCCGATCAGCAAGCGGAGGCAACCTCACCATCTCGCAGGAGCGAGATGACTACCATACAGCCGCCATTCCGAACTCCGAACTCCGCATTTCCCCGTGCTCGCCGCCGTCCGGTTGTGTATAGTAGGCGAGTCATCGCAGCCGGACCGGTGGGAATTGACGATGTCGCAGAATCGAGCGTCAGGCGGGGTTCCCCTCCCCACGATCGGGCAGATCCTGGTGCTGGCCGCAGCGGTGTCGGCAAGCTGGCTGCTCTGGTCTGGTTTTGGACGGTTGCAGCATCCGGAAGATCCGGGGCGAACTTCGGCAAATCTGATCGAACGGTTGCGGGCCATCGACGAACTTGTCGAACGGGGGGATGAATCACTCCCCGAGCTGCTGGCGATGCTCCGTTCCCCCGACCAGAAAATCCGGGGAGACGCTCTGTCGGGCCTGGCGCGACTCGGGGCGACCGCCGCCGGAGCTGCCGGGCACGTCCGGGAACATCTTGCTGACGCCGATCCCGGAGTTCGCTCGCGCGCGATCATGACGATTCTCCAGATCTACCCCGACACCGAGGCAGCCGCGAGCATTGTCGCTCCGCTCCTGATCGATCCCGACGACAGCGTGCGTGGTACTGCCTTGCAGGAACTGCTCGATGTCGGTCCGCGATGCGACCGCGTGCTGGCTGAAATGCTCAACAGTCAGCAGGCGGCGGCCCGGGCGGCGGCGCTGGAGTTTTTCCGCACCCGATCGCTGCGCCAGCCTGAGGCCCGGGATGTCGCGCCGGCCGAGGTCGCAGCAGTCGTCCGCAGCCTGGTCGACGATTCTGATCGCACTGTCCAGCATGCAGCGCGCGCCGTGCTCGTCGTCTGGCGTCTGGCCGGACCTGCCGATGCCCGTGAGCTGTTGCGCAGCGCCGATCCAGCGCACATTCGACTCGGTTTGAGGGCCGTTAAGGACCTGCCCGAACACGTCGACGAACTCGCGGCCGAGATTCTCGAGGGCGCTGACCATCTCAACCTCGAAACGGCAGCACCATCGGCCTTGACCGAGACCCTGGGGTTCTTGAGCTCGATGAAAGGGACGATCCGGCCGGCGATCCCGCGGCTGCAACGGCTCCTGGAAACCCGCGAACCTGAAGTCCGCGTTCCGATTGCCAGAACCCTGATCGAAATCGGCGCCAAGCCGGACGACGTTGTCCCCAGTTTGATTCCCCTGCTGCATCACCCCAGCAACGTCGTCGTCAATCCCGCCGGTCGGCTGCTCGTCGAAATCAGCCCGGACGAGGCGCGCCGCCAGGTCAAACTGCTGATCCCGAAGCTGGTCACGACCGAGCGGTCGATCGACCGTTCGTCATTGTGGGCCCTGTCGGCTATGCGGTCACAGGCCCGGGACGCGATCCCTTCGCTCCTGCCGTTGCTCGAACACCCCGATGGACAGATCTTTTCGCAGGTGCTGGGCCTGCTGGCCGATATCGGCCGCGATCATCCGGCGGTTCTTGCGGCCCTGGTTTCGTCGCTCGAGCGCGAGACAATTGGCATCGACCGGCGAGTTGCCTGCGCCCGTGCCCTGGGCGGCCAGGGACTGCCAGCGGCGAGTGCGATTCCGGCACTTCTCAGGATAGTCGAACGGCCCGCGCTCGACGCATCCCCGCGTGGAAGCGCCCGATTGCACACTGAGGTGGATTTTCAAGTCGCGGCGATGATCGCGCTCGGCCAGATCCAACCCGCCGACCCGAAAGTGGTCGCAGCTCTCAGATCACAACTGGCCAATCCCCTTCCGAAGATCCGGGTTCCGGCGCTGGTCGCTCTCGGACGAGCCGGAGCCCGGATCCCCGGAGTCGTGGCTGATCTGGCGGCGCTGCTCACCGACGAAGACTCGTCGGTTCGGACGCATGCCGCATTGACAATCGGGCTGATGAAGTCGGACGGCAGCGCCGCCGTCCCCGCACTGATCGCTGCGCTCGCCGACGAAAACCCGTTTGTCCGGACAGCGGCGGTGCTGACCTTGCAGAAAATCGGACGCGACGCCGGACCGGCGCTTCCGGCATTGCGCGACGCATTGGCCGATCCGGTCAATGCGCGAATCAATTCCGAATTCGGCCGTTCCGAAACCTTTCGTCGAGATCAGTATGACCCATCCCTCCCGGTGCCGGTTCCGATCCCGATCGAACTCTATGGCAAGTCGGTCGCCCAGGCGGCCCGGACTGCCATCGCGGAAATCGAAGCGGCACTCGGCGAGCCACCGGCCGCACGCGAGGAAGCCCTGCCTGATTCCGATTCGCTTTGAACGTGAACGAACTACGGGCGCGGTTCCGGAGAAGCGCTTCGCCATTCAGGCACACGAAGATTATCTGTTTTCCAGCGCTCCTTCATTTCGCGCCAAGCTGTTTTAAGATCGCCGCAACAATCTGTGTTGTATTCCCCCCATAGCAGTTGCCTTGACGACTGAAGACTCCCCAGTTGCAATCCAAGTCATCCAACGGTCTCCATTCAATCGCTGGCATTGAATTCACAGCCTGAAGGCCGCGGCGAGCCTCTGCGACGTTCTGTAGATTCGAATTACAAATCGCGAGGTCGAGGACGGCGATCTCTTTTTCAGGCCCACTCGGGGCGTTTTCGGCCACTGAGCGGAATTGTTCCGCGGCTTCCCGATACTGTTCCCTCATCAAATGGAGTCTGCCCAGGCAAAGTTGACTCCAAAACATTGCGAATGATCCTGCCGGAGCCGAGACTTTTTCAAAAGTGGCAATCGGATCGACCGGCGCACGTTTGCCGGAAGTGGCTCGGCGTGACGAATTTTCATCGTAGAGACTTCGCCGCAGGCATTCGGCGCGACGCCACTGCGCGAAGGGGCGCAGCGGACTGTCAGAGAATTGGCTGTCAAGTTTTGCGTAATACGCGGAACCGCCGTCAGGCCTCCGCCCGTCAAAATTCCCGTAATTCGGATAGAGAAGGTGCCCTTGGCCGGGCTCATAGCACGACTGCTGATACGCCTCCGCCGCCATCCACAGTGATTCCTCCCGGGCGACGGGGTCCGGCGCATTTTCGATCAGGCGATCGAGAATTGGCGATAAAGTGTTCCAGGAAACAATCTTGGCTTGAACCTTCGCCGCGGCCAAATGTGCCTCTCCCAATTCGTTTCTCCAACGGTCGAGATCTGCTCCGCGATGATGCGGGGCAGCTAACCAGCCAATGAGGTTGTTCAAAAGATCTGTTTGCAGGCCAGCCCCGGATTCAAGTGGCAACTCTGCCATGGGAACATTCGCCGAGCGATGACCAGCATATCGATGGCGTTGGACAGCAAATGCCGTGATTGATGGATTCCCACTGATTACCGAGGGGTCAGGGAGAAACCATTGGCCAAACGAAGCGACGGCGATACGCCCCAGGCGGTACGGGGCTGCCGTAAGGATGGCCTTTCCGTCGGCCTCGATCAGGACTGATTCAGGCGGCGCCGTCAGCGCCACTGAGTTCTTCGCCATGACCTTGGCAACGCCATCCGTGATCGCGTGCCTGACGACGCGAGTCGCAACCGCGCGGATCGTCGACTCTTCGCCGGCGGCCATGTCGAAGAACGACAACAGTCCGTTGTGGATCCCCGGAGCCGCAGCTTCCCAACCCGGCGATACGAGAACCAGCAACGAACCACCGGATCCTACGTAATTGCGCAGTGCCAGAACTTCGGATGGAGAATACGGAGCGCAACCGGATCGAGCGAGGATCACGAGCGGATACGGCGCCAGATGTGCCGGGCACAGGCGCGCTTCGCGCAAGCTGTGCACCTTGAATCCGGCCGGTGACAGGACTTTCTGCCAGGCTAACAACAGATCTGTGTCACCACCCCAGACGAGGATCGGTTTCTCCGGATATTCCGGAACGATATCGAGCTCCTGCATTGCCCGCAGGGCATCTGGTCCGCAGAAATTTGCCAGCCCCGACTCGCGAACCAGATCCTGCCAGGCCCGCTTTGCGTCTTCATTGCGGCTCAGTCGCTCCTGAAGAATCGTCGCTACGTGAAAGAATACCTCGGCACGTTCGTCAATCCATGCATTGGGCTGAAAGTGCCGGTTATCAAACCCCGACGGAATCGTCGAATGCTCGATTCCATCAGTGTTCTGCAAAAACTCCCGAAACGCGACGAGGGCCGGTTCCCATTGTTCGGAGTCTTCGAGGAGACCAGCCAATGCATACGCCCCTCGCGAAGCTGCCGGCGGGTACCAGCCGAATGTCTTTAGAGCGCGACTAAGATATTCCGCCTGCTCTGCCGACGTGAGCATCGAATGACCTTGATTGTTCTCGTCGACAAAGGTGACTTCGACGCCATGCGGGATCAGCGTGCCGGACCAATCCTTCGCGGCCTGATCGCGGCTCCCCTCGGCAGCGGCTACGACCAGGTCAAATAATTTCAGAGCCAGTTGAGCGGCTTGCTTCGAGACCTTCGAATCGCGACGGCCGGGACGCTGGTCCATGAATCGGTAGAATACATAGAGTTCGTGAAGGTCGCCGCTGCGCCAATTCTCCGCCACGCTCGCGTCGCCATCGACCGCCTTCTCGACCATTTGCAGCGCATCAGCCGGACGATTCATCTTGATCAATGTATTGCCTAACCGCATGTAGACGTCGCACCTTCGATCGGGAAATTCGCTCAGTAGTTGATTCGAGACCGCGAGGAGCTCGTCATATTGGTTTTGGAGCGCTAACCCATGCGCGACCCAGGTCAGCAACGACATACGCACGTTTCCGGTTGCAGTTGCGAACGCAGGTTGTGCCATCGCCTGCCGACCGGTCAAAACCAGTTCCGCGTAGGCTCCGCTGAAAACCAGGACCCGCATCCGTTCCATGGCCAGGATCAGATTCCCGGGCTCCACAAGAATTGCCTGCTGAAAGGCATCAGCCGCCTCGCGGGATTTCCCCTGCCGGAACAGGCGGTTGGCCCGGGCATAGTGAATTGCCGATTCCATAGAATGGGCCGGGAGCGCGGCACGCAACGACTCGACGGCATTTTCAGGGGCATGTAAGGCGAGATCGGCGATCAACTTCAGCGCCAGGTCTTCGAGTGATTCGGAAAACTTCTCGCGAGGTCCGACGACCTTTTCCGACGCGAGGAGTGCCGCGCTGTCCGTGTCGACCAGCCGGACCTGCAGGCACAGATTGGGTCCCAATTCGAGGAACGACCCCAGGAGCAGCCGATCGGCCTGCAATAGCTTTCCGACTTGAATTGCCGTGCGTTGATCGACCATCCCAGACAGCGACAACTTCTGCTCGGTGAGGATTTTCTCAAGTTGAGTTCGCTCGACGAGCCGGACGCCTGGAATCGCACCCAGATTGGCCTGCAGAATCTCGGCGAACCCGGTTTCCATGACGTCCAACTTTGCCGCTGGACTCTGGTTCTTGAAGGGGATGATCGCCAGAGTCGGCGATTGGCCGGACTCCTGCACAGGAGCAGCACGACGCGGCTGGCTCGCCACCCCCAGAGCGGCTGTGACCCGCGCGGCTAGCTCCCGTTCGAGCCGGAACAGGTCGTCAATGGAGCCATTGAGACTCCACTCGCCGACGGGCTGTTCGATTCCGATTTTAGTCAGCCGGGCTCCCAGGACGAGCTTTCCGCTGCCTGCAGCACAGCTCCCGGTAATCAGGTACTCGGCAGTCAGCTTTTCCCGGCGGGGTTTGCCGGACTGTTCCGTCAGACCCGCGCCGGTCAAGTGCCGTTCGCCAATCAGTTCACCGGCTGCGGTCCGTTCGAGGACGTGCAACCTTGGACACTGCGCCAGATCGTGGGCCAACATCTCGGATGCCGCATCTCCCAGACGGTTCAGGTCGACAGAGGCACCTTTGTTTTCAAAGGCGACGACCGCGACTGCCAGGATGGGGCCGCTCGCTTCATCCTTCGCGGCATTCGCATCAGACTGGACCGTTGCGGACGGAGCAAAAGCGTCCTCAGACGATTGTCGCAGCGCGGTTCGAGCGGTCGCCGATGATTCGTCCGACGATGGCTGGGCGGAAGTCGTTGTCGTCGTCGGATGCCCAGCAGCAACGTCAGCAGACCCCCCCTGCGGGATCGCTGACGATTGAGCTCCCGGCACGTCCGGCGGTCCAGGAGCGGGTGCGGGGCGATCACCGAGACCGCACCCTGCCAGAGCAATCAGGAACAGTGAACACAGTTGCGCGATACCGCTCTTAGGAACGACCATTTGTCGTTGCATTTGCTGATCCTCAAGAATCACCAAAAAACCACAAATTCCGACTAATCTCTGGTCAAGATTTTTTCTTCGCGATTCGGTCCAGCATATGTCGCAGCAAGTAGCGCGGGACCGGGCTGGACTCCCATTTGTCGATCACGGCGAATCCGCAGAGAATCAGCCGGCCCTCATGCTGAAAATCGGCTTCCAACCAGGGCCAGCCTGTATTTCCCGCCCTGTGCTCCCAAAGAACCCGGCTCCGCTCGCCGACGATATTGACGCCCGAGGCGTGAAGCTTTCCGTCTGGCGGCCAATCGCGGGAATCGAGTCGCTTGTCGAACTCGGTGATCACTTCGGACTTCCTGAGACTGAGCGCTTTCAAGTCGGAACCCACCGGAACCGTCAGACCAGACAATTCGAATGATCCGCCTGTGGAAGCCAGGCACAGTACTCGATTGCCTCGCGCCGCGGAGGCGACAAGTCGATCCGCCAAACCACGATAATCTTCGAACAAGGTCCCTTCGCCGATGATGATCACTCCGTCGTGCAAATCGGCAAGAAGAAGAAGATCGGCATTGCGGACCACGCTGAACGGGATCTCGGACTCCTTGAATCGGTCCGCAGTCTTGCCTTCCGGGTCAAACAGAGTGATCGGCAATGCGGGCAGAGACTTACGCTGATCGGCGAACGGATCGGACGGGAAAACCCACAACGGCTTCTCAAGCAGGGTCTTCCCATCGATCGAGAGCGCTAGAACGACCGCGAGAATCGTCGGCGGTCGAACTTCTGGCAATTGCAGCCGGATCGAAGCTTCGCTCGCTTGCCCGGGATTACCGTCGACCGTCAGTTCGCGCCGTGCGACGATACGTCCTCCGGCACTTGCCGACCAGCCAACTCGCATTTTTTGAGCACCGGCACCGGTGATTCGAAATCCAAGATTGATTTCCCGGCCTCCGAAAACACAGCTCCAGGGCTCCCGCGGCTCGATCCGAATTTCCTCGGCGCCGATTGCTGCCGACAGCGGCGTTACGGCCACGCACAACAACAGCAGAGCAGACCGACTCCAACCAGAGCCGGTTGCAGACTGATGGCGAGATATGAGCGTCACTTATTTTGCCCCCTTGACGATCTTTGGTAACAACCGTTCGGCAATTTCGACGGCGGCATTCTGAAGCGCCGTTTTCCCCGCCACTTGCTCGGCCAGGTCGATTGCGATCTCGGTTTGTCGGTCGCTGGCGAGTCGTTCTCCAGTCTTCCGGTCAATGGCTTTGACTTCGACTCGCGCCTTGGCACTCACAAGATTGCCGGTGCGCGTGGCAAACTCACTGAACGCTTCTCCTTCGAGAAAGACGTCGGCGTGTTTGCGGTTCCCATCTTTGTGGTCAATGACGGTAAACCCGACCGATTCGCACCAGAGGGCCAATTCGGTCTCGGCTGCCGGATCGATGGTTGCCTGACCGATGTGCCGCTCGGCAACCTGAATCCAGACGGTCGGAAGTCGCTTGCCTTCCAGACTTTTCTTCAGTTTCAAAATCCGATCGGTCGCAGGAACAGGCTTCGCGACCAAATCACCTGAACGTTGGGCAATCGTCTTCTCCACGGCAACGGCCAGCTGTTCGGCCAGATCAGCCAGATCATCGCTGGTTTTGCCTTTGATTGAGGCTGTCACCAGACGCCCAGTCTCCGTGCCCATGATCTTCGCGCTCAGGACGAGTGTCTTATCCAGTTCCAACACGGAACCACTGATCAGAATCTTGGCCCCAGTGAGCCGGCCAATCTGCACCGCCTCATCCGGTTTGGTCAGTCCCGAAAGGCGAAGCTCCTGCTCATCGAGAATTTTCTTGAGATCGGTACGATCGACAAAGTACAGGTCGGGGTTACCCGCCAGCGATGCCAGAAGAAAGTCACTGATTTTGGCGCCGTATCCCTTGACTCCCGCGCCGCGCTCTTCGAAGCTGAAAATCGCCGTTGGATACACGCGAGCCGCCTCACGCGCCGGAGCGTCTGCCGCGGAGGATTTCTCAGCTTTGTCCGCCGGTTGCCGACTTTCAGTGAAATTGTCGACCGTCACCCGTTGTGGGGCTGATTCGAGAACACTCTCCGGAACCTGCGTGCCCGAAGCATTAAGACCATCCTCAGTCGAGCCGCCAGCATCCGCAGGCGCCAGCGCCGCTGCGGATTGACCGTTCCCCGGAGTGCCGGCATTTCGTTCCCGAGTGCCGCTCCAGACACCTACAGTAACACACGCCGCAATAATGCAGACCGCCACTGCCCGCATGCCGGGCCGCGACCCACGAACGCCGTTCCCTGAATTCTGGCAGTCCCCCGAACCTCCTGACATCGACTTGGCATCACTGCCGAAGGACGCGGAGGAACTGTGGATGTTCGTCTTGGCCGCTGCGAAACTTGAAGGCCGGTCAGTCGAGGTCGCGGTCCGCGCCCGCGCCGCCAATGCCGGGAGATTGCAACCCGCTGTCAACGGTTCGAGCGCAGCAGCGACCTCAGCCGGATTAGCGAAGCGATCGGCAGGCGACTTGGCGAGCAGTCGCTGCACGATGGAGGCCAGAGACTCCGGAATGTCGGGACGTCGAGTCGCGATCGCAGGAGGTGGCATGCGTACATGGGCCAGAGCCTTCTTGACCGGCGTATCAAGATCCTGGCCGCTGAATGGCGCATCGCCGGTCAGAAGTTTGTAGAGCGTGCACCCAAGGCTGTAGAGGTCGGCGCGGATATCGACGTTGTGGCTGCTCTCGCACTGTTCCGGCGCCATGTAGTCGACGGTCCCCATGACTTGCCTCGCGCCCGTCAAATTGACAGTCGCCGGATTCGATTCACCGAGCAGAGCCAGCCCCAGATCCAGCAGCTTGACCGTCGGCTTCTCGAATCCTGTTCCGGACTGGGATCGGTGGGACGAACCACCGATCTCCATCCGAGAATCGGCAGTGCATGTTTGCGCAGTCCCAAACGCCAGCATGATATTCGACGGTTTGATGTCTCGATGGACCAGGGCATGCACGTGAACATGTTGCAGGCCCTGAGCAGCCTGCCTGATGATTTCGCACGCGTCGGGAATGGCGAGCGGACCAACCCTGGAAACAAGTTCGGCCAGATCGATGCCGTTGATGTATTCCATAACGAGAAAATGCCGTTCGCCTTCGTTGCCGCCGTCGAGCGCGCGAACGATCTGCGGATGGTCGAGCCGACCGACAGCCTTCATTTCCCGCCTGAACCGCGCCACAGCCTGAGGGTCGCGCATGCGCTCGGTGGGAAGCATTTTGATGGCCACGACCTTGTCGATTTGCGTGTGCAGCGCCCTGTAGACCGTGCCCATGCCGCCTGAGCCCAGTTCCTCAAGCAATTCGTAGTCGCGAACTCGGCCGGCGTGTGATGGCGCGGCGCTCGCGCCCGTCGGGCGCGATTTGTTGAATGCGTGGTCATTCCCGATCGCAGCGATGGCTTGGAGGAACTCGGCTTCCGCAACGAATTCTCCTTCATCGCCGGTGCACTCGCCGTCCGGGCTGGCGAAAGGCAACGCCTCAGCGGATTCGAGAGTGCCGATCAGGGAATCACACGTCGAACAGGTGTCAAGATGCTCGGCAATCGACTCAGGATTTGCCAGATTGGCAGTCCCATGAACGAAAGCGAAAAGTTCCTCTCGCGACGGACACAACGAAATCGGCATGGGAAATAACCTTCTCATCGAAAACCGCGGAAATGAACCGCTTCACAAGGTACAACGGCGGAGTGTCACACCATTCTCATCGCCAGAGCAGACCGAGGAATGGGCGGCTGTGTGAATCCCGCAAAGTCCGGATCGTAACGACCCGTACGCTTTTACCGGAACACAGGCCGTCGAATCCCGCAAATCGAAGCCTGTTTCCGGCTATCAAGACTTTTGATTCGCTGGAGCAAAACGTCTAATCCAGCAGCTCGCCGATTTCCTCTCGGAATCGACGCAGGACCCGATATTTGGCCTGACGGACTGCCCCGCTGGACATTCCAAGTTCGCGAGCGACTTCAACAGCTGCGACGCCATCAACGGCCGTCCGCCAGAATGCATCCCAGGTTTGCTTCTCGAATTCGTCTCTGATGAGATTCAATAACCGGCGCGACACTCTTCTCGTTGCCGGCTCGGCTCCCGCTTTGCTTTCCTCAGTCGGCAGAGTTTCAGGAATCGACTCCAGGAATCGCTGCGCGTCGGTACCTCCCGCGGCTGCCCCGACGGCACCAATTTTGCGAAAATGATCCCGAATCTTGTTCCTCGCAATTGTCCACAGCCAGCCGCGGAAACTGTCGTTCGGACGGTCGCGCCGAAAATCAGCGATACTTGCGACCACGGCACGAAAGACTTCCTGAAGCACATCACTGGCGTCTGTAGGCTGCAGTCCGGCTTTGCGCGCCCATTCATAGACTTCGGGGCTGAACAAATCCACAAGACGCCGCCATGCTGCCGGATCAAGCAATCGGACGTCGCGCAGCAAACTCGACGAAATCGAGCTGTCCGACGAAAGGCTTGTAACGACCGTTTGATCCACAGGCACAAGTCCTGACCAGGAACGCGTCCGACAAACCATCAAAAATGCTAATCCAGTGTAACCGTCCAGACCGAACGACTCAAACATCGTGGTCAGACTTCGCACTATGATCCGTGTTACTGCGGCTGTCTGCGGCGACAATTGCCGGTTGTTCACCTTGCGTTCCGACGATCCATCGCGGAACTTTTTCAGATCTGGCGCGTCTAACAGCCGGACTGCACAGGAGCCGCCCATGAACCGCGTGACTGCCGTCGTCGCTGCCAGCCTGTTCGCCGGACTGATCGTCGCTGCGTACGCCAATGAACCGAACTGGACCGACGCCGAGCGGGCGCGGCGATCAACGGCCGTCCTGACTGGGAAGGTTGTTTCGATCGAGCATCTTGAGCCTTTCAACGATCATCAAGATCTGTGCAGGGCGGTGATTGCGATTGGCACTGTGTCCAAAGGGGCTGACGACGTGGGCCAGGACCAGTTCGCAGTTTATTTCGCGGGTCCACAGCCCGGAATACCAGGAGGCGGCTGTCCGAGATGGGTTGAGCTCAAAGAAGGTCAGAACGCCACGTTCTACGTCCGATTGAGAAAAATTGGAGTGGAATGGCGAGCCTTCCTCGCAATGGGCTCTGACGTGCGCGACGTGGTCGAACCGAGGTCTCCGTTCGCGGCTTTGGAACACTCGACGAGTAACGACCCGAAGGCAATCGCCGGGGCGGCAGAAGAAGGGATTGCAACTGCCGCCCGCGATATCAAACGGGGTAAACTGCGGATTCTGTACTACGGGAAGCCGTGGTCAAACGGCAAGCCGCTTGTGGACGATGCGACAGGCTATCCGGTCGAAATCCTGGCCGGCTGCTCCGTATCGTTGCCCTTCGTCACCGCCGTGGAGGCCTACAATCGCGGGATGCGCGAGGAACACGCCAAAGCCGTCAAGGCCGCCGCGCCGGCGAAGTCGAAGTAGCCGGCCGCGCGCTTGGGAAACGGGTACCGAGGAATCTTTTCACCCGGAGCCGGGCACCGCCGCGGAGCGCAAGTCACCGATCGATTCGAGATTTGGCGAGCGCTGGAGTTCCTGTCAATGAGTGGGCGGCACTTCCGGCTGTTACGTGGTTTCAATGTTATTTTATGTTATTATATAAATTATTAATATTGACTCGGTGATTTTCATTGATATTATTAAGTATTCCAGGATCATCGGGCTCCGATGGTGCGCGCGAGGTACGTCCGCGCGTAGACGCGACTGTCGATCGACGTGCTACGAAGCTGTGAACAGACAAAATAAAAAATGCTTGAGCATGTTGAGCACCCTGAGCACCCATGCAAAAAGCCCGCGAATTTGCACTTTTCTCCGTTTGAGGTTGAGCACCCTGTTTGAGCACCCTGAGCACCCAGAGTTAAAGGAAAGGATGAAGGCGGAAGGATGAAGGCGGAATGGGGGTTTGCGCACGACTTGATTCTTTGACGTCTTTGAGGATTTGGCTGGAAAGTGGAGGACGGCCCCCTCACCCTGAGCCCTCCCCGCGAGGGGCGAGGGTGGATGACGGACGAATGCAATTTCGAAAACGTGGTCATCTTAGGCATCTTAGGCGCCTTAGCGGCGCAGGCGTGAGACCTGAGGCTTGAGGAGTGGAATGGGGAGCTCGGAGTTCGGAATGGCATTGAGGGTCGAAATTGTTGCGCACCTTAAGGGGCGCTTGCCTGTGCGCGCGGCGCGATTCTTTGAGTTCTTTGACGAAATGGCCGCGCTGCGCGAGAGAGTGGAGGGTGGAAAGTGGAAAGTAGCCGCCGGGGGACCTTCGGTCGGACTGGTAGCTCGGTCGGGAGACCGGCCACAACAGCGTTTCGTGAAAAGTGTGAAAAGTAACGCGAAAATGCGGCGCTGCGCGAGAGAGGAGTACGTCGAAAGTAGGCGGAAGGACGGCGTGCGCAACACGCGACTCTTTGATGCCTTTGACGAAACCGCGGGAAAATGACTTGGACTCGAAGCGGCCGATGGGCCCGGGACGGCGACGAAGGGGCTCACGCAAAGGCCCAAAGTTTGAAAACCATGAAAAGTAACGACGAAATGCGGTATGCGGAATCGACAGGGGCTGGTCTGTTGCCTATCGGTCCCGCGAAAGGCCGCTCTTTCGCAGGAGCGAAAGGCGACACTACTGCGCGCAGGATGTGATTCTTTGAGTTCTTTGAGGAAATGGCCGGAAAACGACCGGTTTTAAAGCACAGGGGCCGACCCGATTCACGGAGCCGGCTGAGCATTTCACCCGCCGACTGGTTGCGTCAGGCATAGCCTAACCTACGAAACGGGGTTCCGTTCGGGCCGGTAGGCGCGCAGCGTGAACACTATGCCAAGTACGGCGCGAATCACAAGCTGCGCAGGAGGGGTGGGTTAAAACCCACCCTACGGGCCGAGTACGGAGGTCGACACGGGCAGGTACATCGACCTGCCCCACGACGGCTCACGTCTTGATCTTGCGGCGCTTGGCGCGGCGGGCCTTGGCGTTGGCGGGGCGGGCGCCGTGGTTGGCTTTCTTCAGCAGGCGATGGGGCTTGGCCATTGCGATGTTCCTCGTCTTTGATCTATGGAAATTGATATCTATTCAGGTTCATTGGGAACGCGGCCAAATTGTAGTGGCGCCCTGCCGCAAACGGAAGAGATTTCACGCGTTGTGATCAAATCGGTCGCCAAGTTTTCACCCCCGCCAGAGCTCTCTATAATTTCATCTGCGCTCACTGGCGAAACAGACGCGAGTTTGCAACGATTCCCCCATGCACGCCCTCCCCGTCTTTTTGTTCACCGCCGTGGCGACACTCATGGCGCTGTCGATCCTGATCGTCGCTCAGGTCGTCGGTCCCAAACGCCGCTCTGCCGTCAAGGAAATGCCCTACGAATCGGGGATGGACCCGGTTCACTCGGCCCGTCAGCGGTTCAACATCGGGTTCTACCTGCTGGCGATCGAGTTCCTGGTATTCGACGTCGAGCTGCTGTTTCTCTACCCGTGGGCGGTCGCCGCGCATGATCAAGCGTCATTCGGCGAGGGACATGCGGTGTTTTACGCCATGCTCGGGTTTCTCGCAGTGCTCCTGGTCGGGTTCGCGTATACGTGGCGGAAAGGCGTCTTCAAATGGAACTAGCTGTCCCCGACAACGTGGCCGTGGGCAAGCTCGATGCGCTGGCCAACTGGTGCCGTAAAAACAGCCTCTGGCCGATGCCTTTCGCGACCGCCTGCTGCGGGATCGAACTGATGGCGACCGGCGCCAGCCGGCACGACGTAGCGCGGTTCGGGGCCGAGGTCTTCCGCTTTTCGCCGCGGCAGTGCGACCTGATGATCGTCGCCGGCCGCGTCGTCATGAAGATGCTCCCCGTGCTCCAGCGGATCTGGCTGCAGATGCCCGAGCCCAAGTGGTGCATCTCGATGGGGGCCTGCGCGTCGACCGGCGGCGTGTTCGACACTTACAGCGTCGTGCAGGGGATCGACCGGTTCATCCCGGTCGACATGTATGTGCCGGGCTGCCCGCCGCGCCCGGAACAATTAATTCAGGCCATCATCGATCTCCAGGACAAAATCCAGCGTGAAGGAACGGTGAACGCCAAAGAATTTCTGACGCGCGAGCGGCAGGCCGAAAAGCGGGCGCTCCTCGAGATCCTGCCGGGGCAGACGTCGCCTCGCGCCCATCCGCTGGAAATCGTGACGAATGTCTGACCGGATGGATTCAGCAAACACTACACTCGAAAAGCTCAAAACGCGGTTCGGCGAACTGGCGTGGACGCATTCCGAAGGGGCCAGGACGCATCAGCGACGCGTTGTCGTCCCCGCCGCGCAGCTCCTGGCGTATCTCGAATTTCTCAAAGAGGACTGCGGGTTCGATCTGCTGGTCGATGTGACGTGCGTCGATTATCTGCATTATCGCGGCGCCAAAGATCGCTTCGGCCTGGTCTACGCGCTGGCGAATACGGCCACGAACGAGCGGTTGTTTGTGCGGGCGTTTCTCAACGAGCCGAACCTCACCGTCTCCTCGGCCACCTCTCTCTGGGAAGGGGCCAACTGGATGGAGCGCGAGGTGTACGACATGTTCGGGATCACATTCGCGGGGCACCCCGACCATCGGCGGATCCTCTTGCCCGACGAATTCGCCGGTTTTCCGCTGCGAAAGGACTACCCGCTCCGCGGGCGCGGCGAGCGGCACAATTTTGAACGGATCACGAGGGAGAAGAGCTAAATGTCAACGGCTTTTGACGAAGCTCCTCCATCCGTCGAGCAGGAATACCGCTGGACCCTCAACTTCGGGCCACAGCATCCGGCGACGCATACGACGCTGCGCCTGATCCTCGAGATCGAGGGAGAGCGCGTCATGCACGCCACTCCCGACATCGGGTACCTGCACAGCGGCTTCGAGAAAATCGGCGAGCACCTCAATTACAACCAGTACGTCACCGTCACCGACCGGATGAATTACATTTCGCCGCTGGCGAACAACATCGCCTGGCACCACGCGGTCGAGACGCTCCTGGGAATCGAGGTCCCCAAGCGCTGCCAGTACATCCGCGTAATCCTGGCGGAGCTCGCGCGGATCAGCGATCACCTGCTGTGCAACGGTGCGGCGGCGCTCGATACCGGCGCGTTCACCGCCTTTCTCTACGCCTTCAACCAGCGCGAAGTCCTGTACAACATTTTCGAGACGCTGTGCGGTGCGCGATTCACCACCAGCTACACGCGCGTCGGCGGCCTGATGTACGACGCCACCCCCACCTTCATCAACCAGGTCCGCGCGTTCGTCAAAGGCTTTCCCAAGGTGCACGGCGAAGTCTGCCGGCTGCTGAACCGCAACCGCATCTTCGTCGAACGGACGAAGGGGATCGGCGTATTAACGAAAGAGGCGGCGATCAATCGCTCGGCCAGCGGGCCGATCGCCCGCGCCAGCGGAGTCACCCGCGATTTGCGCAAAGACGAGCCTTACCTCTCGTACGGCGATTTCGATTTCAACGTCGTCTGTTCGACCGCCGGGGATTGCTTCCACCGGTACCTCGTGCGAATGGACGAAATGCTCGAAAGCGTGAAGATCGTCGAGCAGGCGCTCGAGAATCTGCCGGCCGGCCCCGTCAACGTGCCGATGGCCGACCGCACGATCCTCCCCGATAAGTCACGGGTCTACAACACGATCGAAGGGTTGATCACGCACTTCGAAGTGGTGATGACCAACCGCGGGTTCCACGTCCCGAAAGACGAATGCTATTCGGCGATCGAAGCACCCAACGGCGAGCTCGGGTTTTATCTGGTCAGCGACGGCAGCGACATCGCCTACCGGGCCCGCTGCCGGCCGCCGAGTTTCATTCACTTTGCCCTGTTTCCCGACCTGATCAAAGGGCACCTGGTGAGCGACATCGTCGCCGTCCTGGGGAGCCTCAACATCATAGCTGCCGAGTTAGATCGATAGAGATGAGAAATGACTAATGTCTAATGACGAATGTCTAAGGAATGACGAAACCCGAAGCTCGAAAGGGTGGCTTCTTCGCTCGGAGCTGGCATCGGCTGTTAATTCGGATTTCGGCATTCGGATTTCATTAGACATTCGTCATTAGTCATTCGACATTTGAGACCCGTAATGCCCACAACCGCCACGCCAACCACTCCCGTTCTGACTCCCGCGATGCGGGCCGAGATCGAGGCGTTTTTCCCGCGCTATCCGACGAAGCAGGCGGTGACGTTGCCGGCGCTGCACGTCGTCAACGAACACCTGCGCTGCGTCCCGATGAAGGCGATCCCCGAGATCGCACAGATGCTGGAGCTCTCGCCGGCGCAGGTTTACGACACACTGTCGTTCTACGGTTTTTTCAAAGCGTCTCCGTGCGGGAAGGTGCGGGCCTGGGTCTGCCGGTCGATCAGTTGTGCACTGCGCGGTGGCGAAGAAGTTCTTTCATCGCTGGGGCAGAAGCTGGGAGTCACTCCGGGAGAGACGACGGACGACGGCCGGATCACGCTCGAATTCGGCGAGTGCCTCGGCCTCTGCGATTTCGCCCCGGCCATGCTGGCAGGAACGAAGGTTTATAAAAACATGTCGGTCGAACAGGTCGACGAAGTCGCCGAGCTGCTCAAAGCGCAGGCGGATGGGAAATAAAGACGCGCAGGTCAGGCTGTGCCTGACGGACCGTGGAACGGCCGTGAGAAGAGAGTACGAGTCACAAACGTGCCGAGATGAAAACGTAAGGAGCCCCAACGGGGCGAGATTCGATAGCCCAGGGCGCGAGCCTTGGGTAGGAGACAGACAGATTGAGAGAGCCCTGAAGGGGCGACATTCCAGGAACAATTGACGGCGTTCGATTGGAATCTCGCCCCTTCAGGGCTGGCAATACATAACCGACCGGTACCCAGGGCTAAGCGCCCTGGGCTATCGAATCCCGCCCCTTTGGGGCTGTTGCGACGGTGTGGAGTTTCTGAATGGCCGGAAACGAATCCGGGTTTGAATGGGATCCAGAAAAGGCGGAAAAGAACAAGACCAAGCACCGCGTCACGTTTGAGGAGGCTGCGAGCGTATTTTTTGACCCACTTTCAAGGACGATAGCGGACCCGCACCACTCAACTGATGAGGATCGATGGATCATTCTGGGGCAGTCGAATCGAGGCAGATTGCTGGTTGTTGTGCATGTCGATCGAGGAACCAACATTCGAATCATCAGTGCCCGCGTCGCGACGAAGCGTGAGAAGCAAAACTATGAAGAGAACCTCTGAAGCTGAAACCGATCCGGACATGGCCGACGAGTATGATTTCAGTGGGGGCGTTCGCGGCAAGTATGTCGACCGTTTTCCGCCCGGCAGCAAGATCGTCGTCATCGCGCCCGATAACGCGCGATTGTATCGAGATTCGGCTGCGGTCAATCGGGCGCTGCGGAAGCTGTCGAAACTTCCGAATCGAGGAGTGGCTCGAAAGACTTCCAAAGGCAAGAGGAAGGCGGCTCGCGTGAAAGGCAACCGTGGCTGAATACGAACCCGTCCTGCTGGCGAACATCCACACGCCTGACAGCCATACGCTGCCGGTGTATGAGGCTGCCGGCGGTTATGCGGCCCTGCGCAAGGTCCTGGCGGGGATGTCGCCCGTTGACGTCGTCGAGCTGGTCAAGTCCTCGAACCTGCGCGGGCGCGGCGGCGCGGGATTTCCCTGCGGGCTGAAGTGGAGCTTTCTCCCCAAAGACCACCCCGGCCCGATTTACATGTGCGTCAACGCCGACGAAAGCGAGCCGGCGACATTCAACAACCGCATTCTGATGGAACTCGATCCGCATCAGGTGATCGAAGGGATCATCATCGGCTGCTACGCCACACGGGCCACCACGGCGTACATTTACGTCCGCTGCGAATACCCGACCGCCTTCCAGCGTCTGCAACAGGCGATCGACGAATGCTACGCGAAAAACCTGCTCGGGAAGAAAATCCTGGGGAGCGAGTTCTCGCTCGACATCTACATGCACCGCGGGGCGGCGGCGTACATCTGCGGCGAAGAAACGGGGCTGATCGAAAGCCTCGAAGGGAAGCGCGCCTGGCCGCGCATCAAGCCTCCGTTCCCCGCTATCGAAGGCGCCTTTCGCAAGCCGACCGTCGTCAACAATATCGAGACGATGGCCAACGTCCCGCACATCGTCAATCGCGGGGCCGACTGGTTCAAGTCGATGGGCATTCCGTCGACCGGTCCGAAGGATCCCGGCAGCTACGGCCCCAAGCTGTACTGCATCAGCGGGCACGTCAATAAACCCGGCTGCTACGAAATGCCGCTCGGCGTCACCTGCCGCGAGCTGATCGAGCGCTACGGCGGCGGCGTCTGGAAGGGGCGCAAGGGGAAGGCGGCGATTCCGGGAGGTCTGTCGATGGGCCTCTTCACTGAAAAAGAGTTCGACACGCCTCTCGACTTCGCCGGTCCGGGTAAAGTGGGCTGCCTGGGACTGGGCACGGCGGCCGTCACGGTGATGGACGAAACCGTCTCGATGATCGACTTCCTGCACAATGCCTGCCGGTTCTTCGCACACGAGTCGTGCGGCCAGTGCACTCCCTGCCGCGAAGGAACGAGCTGGTCGGAGCGGATCCTGACCCGCATGAAACACGGCAAGGGGCGGCTCAAGGATCTGGAGATCCTGCTGTCGATCTCGGGCGCGATCGGCATCATGCCGGGAACCACGATCTGCGGCCTGGCCGACGGCGCCGCCTGGCCGATCAAGAACGCGATCAACAAGTTCCGTAACGAATTCGAAGACTACATCAAGCGTACGAACCCGACAGGTTACATGCAGGAAGAACCTGCCGAGGCGCTGCAACTGGTGGAGTTGGCACACTGAGAATTGAGGACAGCCCCGGAGGGGCGAAATAGTTTAGCCTGCGGCGTGAGCCGCAGGTCCGATTCGTAGAAGAACCAAGCTCCGGAGGAGCGACATAGCACGTGTTCATGTCGCCCCGCTGGGGCTGGGCAAATAGATTTGTCCGAGTCCTGGGGCTGACGCCCCAGGCTACATTATGTCGCCGCTCCGCGGCTGACGCGTTGTGTGAGAGGATGAATTTGTCCGGAGCCCCAACGGGGCGAGATTCGATAGCCCTGGGCGGAGCCCTGGGTACGAGCAGAAAGAATTCGCGAGCCCTGTAAGGGCGAAATTCCAGGAACAACCAGCGGTCGTTCGAATTGGAATCTCGCCCCTTCAGGGCTGACACAATACGACGGATCGATACCTGGGGCTGGCGCCCCAGGCTATCGAATCCCGCCCCGATGGGGCTACTGCGACGAGAAACAGAAAACTATGTCAGGCATCGCCTGACCAACTGCGTGAGGGATAGGGACTACCAGAGATGGCGACGATTACGATCGACGGCAAAGACATCCAGATCGGCGATTCGGAACGGCTGAACGTGATTCAGGCGGCTGATCGGGCCGGGGTCGCGATTCCGTATTACTGCTGGCATCCCGGACTGTCGGTCGTCGCCAGTTGCCGGATGTGCCTGGTCGAAACGGGAACGAAGAACAAAGACACCGGCGAAGTCTCGATGATGCCCAAGCTGGTTCCGGCCTGTCAGACACCGGCCAAGGATGGGACCGTCGTCATCACCAACAGCGCCAAGGTTCGCGCCAATCAGAATTTCGTGCAGGAGGGGATTCTCCTCGATCACCCGGTCGATTGCCCGATCTGCGATCAGGCTGGTGAGTGCTGGCTCCAGGATTACTACTTCAATCACGGGCATCAGCAGCGCCGGGCCGACGTGCACCCCTTCACGAGCAAACGCCGCGAAATGGGCCCGCACGTGACGCTGTTTGCCGACCGCTGCGTGATGTGCAGCCGCTGCGTGCGCTTCACCCGCGAAGTTTCCGGCGGAGGCGAACTGCAGATCATCGACCGCGGCAGCCACGCCGAGATCGACATTTTTCCCGGTTATCCGCTGGAAGATAAGATGTCAGGCAACGCCAACGACATCTGCCCGGTGGGCGCCTTGTGCTCTACCGATTTTCTGTATGAGCAGCGGGTGTGGTTCATGGAGGCACACGATACGGTCTGCACCCGGTGCAGCACCGGGTGCAGCGTGCAGATGCACGTCGCAAACAATAAGCTCTATCGCATCCAGCCGCGCTACAATCCCAACGTCAACGACTGGTGGATGTGCGACATCGGCCGATATGAGAACGCTTTCGTTCATGCGCCCGAGCGGCTGGGCTCGATCAAGCGCCGCGATGTCGAGAAGTTCACCGATCTGCTCTGGCCCGAGGGACTCAAGGCGATCCACGAGAGGCTGGCCGGCGTCGCCGCCAGGTCCGGCGGTTCGCGGCTGGCGTTCGTCCTTTCGCCGTTTCTGACCTGCGAAGAGGCATACCTGCTGGCCATCTACGCCAAAACGCTCGCACCTGATGTTGTGCTGGCTCTCGGCAAGGTGCCGATCGTCGGGCAGGACGAAAAATTCAAGTCGGGCTTCACGATCCGGGCCGAGCGCTGCCCCAACCGGCGCGGCGTCGAAGCAATCATCTGCCATTTCCAGCCGACGGCGCTGGACTGGGCCGGTTTCGTCACGAAGGTTGAGCGAAATGAGCTCGACGGCGCTTACCTCACGGCGAATTATCCAGACCCGTGGATCGACGACGCCGAAGCGGCTCAGTTCGAGCGATTGAACCTGCTTGTCGTACACGATATTCTTCCCTCTCCGGTCGCGCGCAAGGCGCACTTCGTCGTGCCGGGGGTGACGTATGCCGAAAAGGACGGCAGCTACGTCAACCATGCCGGCCTGATCCAAACCGGTGAATGGGGAGTTCGTCCGGCGGAGGGAGCGCACAGCGACGGCCAGACGTTCAGCGATCTTCTCGGCCGCACGGGGCTGTATCAGGCAGCGGGGGTGCTCGCAGAACTGGCGGGGGCTGTTCCGTTCTTCGCGCGGGCTCGCGAAGGGGTTCCCGAGGCGGGGCTCAACCTCGTGACGGGGCAGGAAAAACGACCGCTCACGACAGCCTTGGGAACGGTGACGCACCCGCTCCCGACGTTCCGCAGCCTCGCCTCAGAAATGCTCGAAGTCGAATAACGCGGATCCGTAAAGCCCGAACCAAGACCTCGGCCATCCAAATTTCAGAATTCCGAATCCACAACCGCTGCCATGCAAGTCTGGCTTGAACCGCTGATCAAAATCGCCCTGGTCGTCCTGGCGCTCCAGGGGGCGGTGGCGTACCTCGTGCTCGTCGAGCGCAAGGTGGCGGCCTACATCCAGGATCGGCTCGGGCCCAATCGCGTCGGACCCTGGGGACTCCTGCAGCCGCTGGCCGACGGAGCCAAGTTCATCCTCAAGGAAGAGATCATTCCCGCCGGGGCGGATAAGGCGCTGTTTCTCATCGCGCCGGTCTCGATCCTGGCGACGGCGACAGTGGCGTTTGCCACGATTCCGTTCGGGTATCTCGTTCCCTGGCAGGGGGCTGATCCGATCGTTCTCACGATCGCTCCCGGGATGGATATCGGCCTGTTGTTCGTGTTCGCCATCGGCAGCCTCGGTGTGTACGGCGTGGTTCTGGGAGGCTGGGCCTCGAACAGCAAGTACAGTTTTCTCGGCGGTCTGCGCTCGAGCGCGCAGCTTGTGAGTTACGAAATTCCACTGGGGCTGTCGGTGATTGGCGTGCTCCTGTTTTCGGGCTCGCTCAGGATGGAAACGATCATCACCGAGCAGGCCCGTACCGGCTGGTGGTGGTTCGCCGTGCAGCCTCTGGCGTTTGGCGTGTTCATGATTTCCGGCTGTGCCGAAAGCGCCCGATTGCCGTTCGACCTCCCCGAATGCGAACAGGAACTGGTCGCCGGGTATCACAGCGAATACACGGCGATGAAGTTCGGGATGTTCGCCTTCGCCGAGTATCAGCACATGATCACGGTGGCGTTCCTGACGGTGATCCTGTTTTTCGGCGGGTGGCACCTGTGGGGAATCGCCCCGTTCACCGAAGCCAACGAGGTGACGTGGTTCGGCGCCCTCATCCGGATCGCCGTCCTCACGGTCAAAGTGCTGCTGACGATCTTCTTTTTCATGTGGATCCGCTGGAGCTGGCCGCGGTTTCGTTACGACCAGCTCATGGACCTGGCGTGGAAGACGATGATCCCGCTGGGCGTGCTGAACCTTCTGGTCTGCGCGGTCTGCCAGGAGTTTCTGCCCAAGGACGACATGCTGACGCGCTGCGCGATGGGCTGGCTGGCCGTCGTGGGGTGTGTGATGTTCGCAGCCCTCTCGGCCGGACCTGCCGTTCGCAAACCACAAGTTGCCGGCGAGCGGCGGGCGTAAGCCCGCTGGTCCAACCGATCCCGACGAGCGTCAAAACCAACTGATCGAGAAACGACACGTGAAATCTGACGACAAAAACATCAAGTGGGTCAAGGAGCCCCAACTGGGCCTGTCGGGACGGATGTACCTCGGTCCCCTGCTCGACGGACTGGCGACCACGGCCAAGCACTTTATGAGCACGGTGCGCGGCGACGGGATGACGTGCCAGTTCCCCGAACAGCGCCCCGAGTTCGGCAATCCGCTGATCTACCGCGGCGTGCACCGCCTCAATAAAGACGAGCAGGGGCGCGTCAAATGCGTCGCCTGTTTTCTGTGCGCCACAGCCTGCCCGGCGCACTGCATCGATATTATCGGCACGCAGTCCCCCTGGCCCGACCGCGAGAAATATCCTCAGAGCTTTGTGATTGACGAGCTGCGCTGCATCTACTGCGGCATGTGCGAAGAAGCCTGCCCGGTAGACGCCATCGAACTCACGGCGCTGTTCGATTTGACCGGGGCCAGCCGCGAAGAAATGGTTTTTGATAAAGAAAAACTCCTGTCGGTGTACGACGCCACCATCGACCAGGAGCCGATGCGCAGCCGGGGTACTGCGGCACATCAGCACGCTTCTCCCGGCCAGGATTCGTAGCGGTATGCAACTGTTCTCATTCATTCCGATTCCCTTGAGCCCGATCCTCGCCGAATCGGCGAACCTGCTGTCGCGGGCGCTGGCGAAGCTCGAAGGGGCGCTCGAAGAGCCCCACGCCGGCAGCATCTTGCGCGCTCTGGTCGTCCTGGGAGTGGGAGCGGCGGGGATCTACCTGATGCTTCCGCGCGGCCAGCGGGCAGGCAAGCGCTTTGAGCGGTACCTCGGCTGCGCCCTGGCGACGGTGGCCCTCGTGCTGCTCGTGACCACGCCGATTGCCTCCAGCACGCCCTCCTTCGAGGGAACCGGCCAGACCCTGCTGTGGCCCTTGACCGCCGAGGGGAGGACGACGTGTTACACGTTTCATATTCTGGCTGCCATCAGCCTCGTTTCGGCGGTGCTGATGATCACCAGCCGCAATCCGGTTTATTCGGCACTCTGGTTCGCCATGGTGCTGCTGGGGAACTCGGGGCTGTTCATGCTTCAGGGGGCCGAATTTCTCTCGGCGGCGACGATCATTGTCTATGCCGGTGCGATCGTGGTGACGTTTCTGTTCGTGATCATGCTGGCGCAGCCCAGCGGAACGGCGCCGTACGATCGACACAGCCGCGAGCCGCTCCTGGTCACGGCCACCGGCCTGATCCTGGCCGCGGTCCTGGTGGGAACGCTGCATTATTCGGCACGCTACGAAGGCTGGGGGGGGACGATGGCCAACTCGATGCGCCCTGCTCCCAGGGTGATCGACAGGGAGATCGACAGGACTGGAAAATTCCCGCGACTGGAAGGCGCGCACGTCGCCGGACTGGGAAAATCGTTGTTTGTCGATCACGTCGCCAGCGTCGAAGTGATCGGCGTGCTGCTCCTGGCGGCGGTTGTGGGGGCGATGCTGATTGCGGGACATCATGTGGAGGGACCGCCGGCAGTTCGGCGGACAGATTGAACTCGGGAACGCACTCGACGACGGAATCGAAATTTGCCACCCGCTCGGTATGCAGCCGGTGGCCTGACGAGAGATCGGTAGACGATGCCTGGCAGTGACGCCGTATTGAACAATTACCTGATCGTGGGAGCGCTGCTCTTCACGCTGGGTCTGGTCGGGTTTCTCGCCCGCCGGAACCTGATCGTGATGTTTCTGTGCGCCGAGCTCATGCTGCAGGGAGTCTCGCTGACATTCGTGGCGTTCAGCGAATATCACGGCACCTGGGGGGGTCAGGTGTTCGCCGTCTTCAGCCTGGCCCTGGCGGCCGCCGAAGCGGGGATTGCGCTGGCGCTGTTTGTCGTGCTGTTCCGGCGGCGCGGCTCGCTCGACGTCTCGATCTGGCAGGACCTGCGCGAGGCAGATCAGCCTCCGGTCCCCGACGAATCAGCCGACGACGACGTTCCCCCTCCCGAAACGGACGGGCCGCACCTGACCCGCGCCGGGGATTTGCCCCCCGGCCCGCGCCGGGAGCCGCGCCACACGCACAAGATGCCGGGGCCCGAGCCGATCGGTTCGGCACCCGCCCCAGGGGCAGGAGGCAATCATGGCCGTTGATATGCTGGCCCGGTTGATTCCTCTGTTTCCGCTGGTCGCGTGCCTCCTGACCTTGCTGCTGGGAGCGAAGGTCCTGCGCGAAAAGAGCCACTGGCCGACGATTCTCGGGTGCGGCCTGTCTTCGGTCTGCTCGCTAGCGCTCGTGTTCTGCGTCAACGGTGCGGCTCCCGAGCAATCGGCCCGGACGGTGACCATCTACAAATGGCTGGCGCTGGAAGAGGAGCAGCTTCGCCCCGATAACGCCGCCGCGACCGGCCAGTTGATCGAAAAGCTGAACCCGCCTGTCGATTTTTCCATCGCCTTCCGGGTCGACTCGCTCTCGGCGACGATGCTGGCGATGCTCACCTTCGTGGCGACGCTGGTGGCGATCTATGCCGCGGGTTACATGCATGGCGACCGGGGCTACTGGCGCTTCTTCACCGAGGTGTCGCTGTTCGTCTTCTCGATGATCATGCTGGTCCTCGCGGCGAACTTCCTGCAACTCTACATGTTCTGGGAAGCGGTCGGGTTGTGCAGCTATCTGTTGATCGGGTTCTGGTACGAAAAACCCGAAGCGGCCGCCGCCGGAAAGAAGGCGTTCCTCGTGAACCGGATCGGCGACTTCGGTTTCGCCACCGGCGTCTTTCTGATCTGGACGAACTTCGGATCGCTCGATTTTGAGAAGGTCTTTTCGCAGGACGCGATCGCCTTCGTCGACGAAAAGAACCCGTACATGATCGGGCTCGTCTGCATTTGCCTCTTTACGGGGGCGGTGGGCAAAAGCGCCCAGTTCCCGCTGCATGTCTGGCTCCCCGACGCGATGGAAGGCCCGACTCCGGTGAGCGCGCTGATCCACGCCGCCACGATGGTGACGGCGGGAGTGTATCTCGTGGCCCGCTGCACGCCGTTATTCAAGCTGGCGCCCGAGGCGCAGATGCTCGTGTCGTTCGTCGGAGGCTTTACCGCCCTCCTGGCGGCTCTGATTGCCCTCACTCAAACCGATCTCAAGCGGGTGCTGGCCTATTCGACGGTGAGCCAGCTCGGCTACATGTTTCTCGGGCTCGGCACCGGCGTGATGGCTGGTGTCGCCGGGGCCATGCTGCACCTGGTGACCCATGCGTTTTTCAAGGCGCTGTTGTTTCTGGGGGCCGGCAGCGTGATGCACGCCATGGGGGGCGTCATCGACATGCGGAAGTTCAGCGGCCTGAAGAACATCCTGCCGCAGACGTATCGCACGTTTCTCATCGGCTCGCTGGCCCTGGCCGGTTTTCCCCTGCTGTCGGGATTCTGGAGTAAAGATACGATTCTTTCAGCCGTGCATGAGGCGGCGCATCCGGAGCACGTGGGCGCCCACGCAGGGCAGATCCATCACGAACATGAACTTGCCGAATTGAGCGGCCCGGTGGAAGCAAATTCCAGGCCGCACTTGCTCGGGCTGTCGCGCGAGAAGCTCTTCGAAGTGCTGTTCTGGATGGCCTGCTTCACGGCCTTGCTGACTGCGTTCTATACGTTCAGAGCCGTCTTCATGACGTTCTGGGGTCCCGAGAAGATACCGCATGAGGCAGGGCATCACGCGCACGAGTCGCCCCCCGCGATGTGCATTCCGCTGTGGATCCTGTCGGCCGGCGCGCTGGGATTGGGCGCAGTCCTGGGGCATCCGACCGGAATCTTCGACGACTTTCTCAACCTGACGATTCCCGGAGTGGTTGAGCCGGGAGTTCATCATGGCATCGACTGGTTTGTCGTCGGTGTCAGCACGGCTGCCGCCGTGGCGGGGATTTTCGTGGCGTACGTGATGTACGGCACCAGTTCGTCGCTGCCGGGGCGGATCGCCACGCTCGCCGGTCCCCTCACCGATCTCAGCCGCAACAAGTTTTACATCGACGAGATTTACGCCATTCTGTTCGTGTGGCCCCTGCGCGGGCTGGCGACGGTGTCGCGATTCTTCGACTGGGCCGTGATCGACGGGATGCTGGTGGGAGGGATCGGCAAGTTGCCGGCCATCGTGGGCCGGCTCCCCCGGCCGATTCAAAACGGGCTGGTGCAGTTTTACGCCCTGGCGATGACGCTGGGGCTGGCGGTGCTGCTGTGGGTGCTGTTGACGAAGAGCTAGAGGTCGAGTCCAGAAACAAACGATGACGACAATTCCACAAATTGCCCTGTTCCTGATGGTGGCGCTCCCCTTCGTGGGGGCCTTGCTGGTGCTGCTGGCCGGACGACAGGGGATCGCACAGGTTCGCCGGGTGGCGCTTACGAACGTGCTGATCACGTTCGTGCTGTCGCTCGTGGTGGTCGGCGCCTACGAACCGCAGAAAGTCGACAAAGAGGGGCGACCGCAATTGATTCAGATGCGCACCAACCTGGCCTGGGTCGGGTCGGTCGACAATGCGGGGAATTACACCGGTCCCGGCCCGGACATTCAATTTGCGATCGGCGTTGACGGTTTGAGTCTGTGGCTGATCGCTCTCTCGGCACTCCTCATGATTCCCGCGGTGCTCGTGAGCTGGGAGGCGGTGCAGGACCGTCCCGCCGCGTTCTACGCCCTGATGCTGATGCTCGAATCGGGGCTGATCGGCGTCTTCGCGGCGCAGGACATCATCCTGTTCTACATTTTTTTTGAATTCACGCTGATCCCGCTGTTTTTCATGGTGGGGATGTGGGGCGGACACGATCGCCGGTTCGCGGCGCGCAGGTTTTTCATCTACACGCTCGCCGGGAGCGTGCTCACGTTTCTGGCGCTCTTGTTCATCGTGTTGTCTTTTTCGTGGATGTCGCCGGGACATGAGATAACGTTTTCCATTCCGACACTGACCGAAGGGATCGCGACTCTGGTGCGCGTCGATCCACACGCGGCCAAGTTCTGGATGGAGGCCAGCCCGTGGATCTTTCTGGCGCTGTTCGCCGGTTTTGCGATCAAGGTCCCCCTGTTTCCCTTCCACACCTGGCTCCCCCTGGCGCACGTCGAAGCGCCGACCGCCGGCAGCGTGCTCCTGGCGGGAGTGCTGCTTAAGATCGGGTCGTACGGCTTCCTGCGGTTCGCATTGCCGCTCGTCCCCGATGCGTGCTGGTACATGTTCGACTTCATCTCGATCCTGGCGGTGATCGGGATCATTTACGGAGCGCTCCTGGCGCTGGCGCAGGACGACATCAAAAAGCTCGTCGCTTATTCGTCGGTAAGCCACATGGGGTTTTGTCTCCTGGGGCTGTTTGCCCTCAACGCCGCCGGGATCACCGGAGGGCTGTTGCAGATGGTCAATCACGGCCTCTCGACCGGCGCCCTGTTTGCCATGGTGGGCATGCTGTATGAGCGCTATCACACGCGCGACATCGAGGCCTACGGCGGGATGGCCCGCAAGCTCCCGGTGCTGGCATTTTTCCTCGGCGTAGTCGCGTTCTCGAGCATTGGGCTGCCCGGTCTCAACGGTTTTACAGGCGAAGTGTTGTCTGTCATGGGCATGTTCGCGCACAGCAAGCTGTATGGAACGCTCGCGCTCGTCGGGATCATTCTGGGCGCCTGGTATACATTGTGGCTCGTGCAGCGAACGTTTTTCGGTACGCTCCGCGAACCGGTGGCCGAGGGGTACGGTACGCATCATGAGGTAACTGACCTCAACTTCCGTGAAATCGCCGCTCTTGCACCGATCCTGGTGCTGATCGTGTGGATCGGAGTCTATCCCCAGTTCTTCACCCGCCGGATGGAACCATCGATCAATCAGGTCGTCAAGAAGCTGACAGTTGCCCGGCAGCGCGTGGTGAGCGCGGCAGAAAAGAAGGCCGGTCCGCTGACGGCCGAAGCTGAACACGATTCTCTGACGACTGTTTCCAAGGAATAAGACCACCCGTGCTGTCGACCCTTCAAATCCTGCTGCCGCAAACGGTCCTGGCGGGACTGGCATGCCTGTTCATTCTGGGGGGGACGTTTTCGATTGCGCCCCGCCGCTGGGGCCCCCTGGCGCTCGCAGCGCTGCTGGCGGGCACAGTGGCGCTTGTCTACGCGGCACAGGTAGACGTACAGATCAGCATGGAGGCCAAGCGAACGCTCGCCATCACGCGGACACCGCTCACGATCGCCTTCCAGGGAGCCTGCCTGGCTGTCGGCGCTTTGCTCGTTCTGACGTCGATGCAATCGCAATCAGATTCGAAGACGGCCGCCGAATTCTACGGGATGCTGCTCCTCGTATTGTCCGGGATGATGCTCGTGTCGGCGGCCAACGATCTGGTGCTGATGTTCCTGGCGCTCGAATTGATCAGCGTCCCCACGTACATCCTGCTGTACCTGGGGCGGCATGATTACGCCTCGCAGGAGGCGGCGACAAAATACTTCATGCTGAGCGTGCTGTCGGCCGCCATCCTGCTCTACGGGTTTGCATTCTTGTACGGGTTGACCGGCACGACGCGCCTCGAAGGAATCTTTGAAGTCCTGGGAAGATCTTATGCGTCCGGGGAGTCGGGAGTCCCCAGCGGTGGCGGCTCGGCGCTGGGGATCATCGCCCTGGTCCTGATCACCGCCGGGCTGGGATTCAAGATTGCGGCGGTTCCGTTCCACTTTTATGCCCCCGACGTTTACGAAGGGACTTCGGCATTCAACGCGGGCCTCCTGGCGATCGCTCCCAAAGCGGCGGGGCTGTTTGCCCTGATTCGCATCGTCTCGCAAACGATGGTGGGATTCGAAACGTCCGGGCAGCAGTTAATGCTGATCCTGGCCGGGATCACGATGACGGGGGGCAACTGCCTGGCGCTGCTGCAGACCAACGTCAGGCGGATGCTGGCTTATTCGAGCATCGCGCACGCCGGTTACATGCTGATCGGGATCGCCGTCGGCATGTGGGAATCGTGGAACTTCAAATTGAGTCTCGACGGAACGCTCGGTCTGCCGGGAGGCGTACACGCCAGCGAGTTGTACCTGCTGGCCTATTCGCTCACGAACGTGGGACTGTTCGGCGTCCTCGTGTACCTGGGCCGGCCGGGCAAGTCGATCGAACACGTTGACGACCTGACTGGTTTGGCGAAGACACATCCCTTCGTGGCGACGACGATGGCACTGTTTCTGTTCAGCCTCGCCGGGATTCCGCCGCTCCCCGGGTTCTGGGCCAAGCTGGCGGTCTTTTCTTCGGCATTGAGCGTGCGGCACGTAGTCACCGATTCGCTGTTTGCCGTGCATCCCGCGTTTGCAGTGCTGGCCGTGGTGGGAATGATCAACGCGGCCATCGGTGCGGTGTATTACCTGCGACTCGTTTCGGCGATGTTCCTCAACGAACCTCTGGGAACGCCGAATCCCGCCGGAGGCCGGTCGGGAATGGCGGCGATCGTCGGTGCGGCCCTGCTGGTACTCGCCTTCGGCGTTTACCCGCGACCGGTCTTCAACTTCCTGCAGCAAGACGGAATTGCTGACACAGCGGAGGACGAATCGGCCTCGACGGGGATTGCTCCGCAGGCTCTCTCTCGATCCCAGCGGAATCGCAGCAATTGACCTGAGGTTGAGTCCCGGCGCGCCGGGACGACACCCCCGGAACGATTGAGTTGAATCTCAATTCCACGCCGGAGGGGTCGCAGCGCGGTTCCGCATTCGCACCAGGGTGATTAACAGTCACCACCTGCGGCCGATTGGCGTTGCAGTGCCTGGCCCGACTGGCATATAACGCCTCGCCTTCCGTCCCCCGGTCAATTCGCCGGGTCAATTCGCCGGAGTGTGCCCAGAGGGCCACATGTCGACAGCCTGTTTACTTCAGAAGCTGGCACTGCAATCCGGCTGGTTGTGCGCCCTGGTGCTGGCCGGTTGCACGACCACCTTCAGCGCCGGTGCGGCGCGCGAAGTCTCGCGCGACCGCCTGCTGGCGATCTCCGAAAAGGGGACGACCAATCACCTGCGGTATGTGGGGAGCGACTTCAACTACCACTACATTTTCGATACCCGCACGGGGAAGGAACGGTCGTACAAGATCCGCACGAACGAGATGAAACTCGCCGCCACGTTTTCGGTCGGCGAGGATTCGTACGTCCTCTTTCCCTGGGTGATCGAAGGGGAATTGCTCGGTTCACGGCCCGAAGGGCCCAGCCGCAAGTCGCGGGGCGAAAAGACAGAGGCCGGCGATCAGCCTTCACGTTCCCGCCGCGCGGCGCAGCCGGTCGTTGAGCGCCCGGCCGAGGCCCGCCTCGGGAAAGGTCTCGGCGACGATGAGGTCGAGCCCGGCTTTGTCGAGTCGCCGTAGCGCCGCGAAGAAATTCGCCGTCGCTTCCCGCAAATCGCCGGTCGGCGAAAGGACTTCAATGCGGGCGTAGTCTTCCGCTCGCGGGACCGTGTGAAAGGCGAGCAGGCCGATGCGCCCCGCCGGGCGCTGTTCGTGTTCGCCCGCACTCCCCTCATCGCGAGTCTTGACGATCAGCCGCGTTCGAGGAGCGTAATGCTGCGGCAGCATTCCGGGCGACGCCAGCGCGCCGGCCCCCTGCTCCCCCTTGGCATCGACAGCCGGCAATCTGACCGGGCCGATGACGGCTTCGATTTCTTCGAGAGTCGTCCCTCCCGGCCGCAGCAGCACCGGTCCTCCAGGGCCCAGTTGCAACACGGTCGATTCGACGCCGACGCGACAGGGACCCCCGTCGAGGATCATGTCGATCTGGTCCCCGAGTTGCTCGCCGACATGTGCCGCAGTCGTCGGACTGATTCTCCCGAAGAGATTGGCGCTGGGAGCGGCGATCGGCAGATCAACCGTTCGCAAGAGGTTTAGCGCGACCGGATGATCGGGAATCCGCAGCGCCACCGTCGGGCAACCGGCCGTGACCAGATCAGAAATGACGGGCGTCTTGGACAACACGAGCGTCAGCGGACCGGGCCAGAACCGGCGGGCCAGTTCTTGGGCCTCGGCGGGAAAATCGGTCGCCAGCCGGGCCACCCAATCAACCGACGCGACGTGGACGATCAGCGGGTCAAACCGCGGTCGTCCCTTGACCTCGAAGACGCGGGCCACCGCGCGCTCATCCAAGGCGCTGGCCCCCAGCCCATACACCGTCTCGGTCGGAAACGCGACCAGCCCGCCAGCTCGAAGGACCTTCGCTGCCTGCGCGATCTGGGAATCGGAAACCATGGACTTCGCAGACGGTCAAGGGCGCGCGAGGCGCAGGGCAAAGACTTTTCTTAGCGAGCCGGTGGGTTTACCCCACCGGGATCAGGGTCACGGGCGAATTCGGTATCGAGTTGCGCTCTCCGCCTGGGTCGACAGCGGACATCGACAAGGTCGGTTTGACGATTTTCGCGCTGTCGCTCAGCGCTCGAAAACCATAGCAACAAGGTGCTGCGGCTCGCCCGACTCAAGTGTAACACGCGCAGGCTCAGCCGCCGAGCGCGGTCACCAGATGATCGGCCGCCAGCAGCGACTCGGGGAGCTGTGCCCGCGTCCGAGAGCCCAGGTCTGCGATCTCGTTCCAGGGAGCGCAGGCAGTCAACTCTCTCCACTCCGGCAACGCCTCGAGCGTGAGAGGCGCAAGGGGCGGCTCGGATTCCAACACCAGCGCCAGACGCTCGGCAAACCGCACCAGTGCCCGCAGCGACCGAAATTGTTCCTCGATTCCTCGAGGATTTCGAAAGTGGCGCGTGCAGGAGACCACCTCGCCGGGAGCGTTCCAGATCTCGAGCAAGAGCGCCCCCAGGCGGCAAGCGTCGGCCTCGGCGTGAGGTGAGGGTTCATCGACAACCGGCGGGTCGGTCTCGTCACGGCCGACGAGCGCCAGTTTCGGTGGAGCGGCGGCCAGGAGCAGATCCCCCAGGTTGTGCGCGACGCCGGCAATCAAGGAGTCGTACGGGAATTCGTCCCGGGTCGCCGCTTGAATGTGTCTGGCAATGAATCCCGTCAGCAGGGCGTGTCGCAGAATTTCGCGACGAGTCTGGCTGTCAACGGGGGTCCACGAGAGGCAAAAATCCGAGATCGACGCCAGCCACAGCAGCGAGCTGATTCTGCGCCGGCCCAGCCGTCCGACTGCCTGCCGCACAGAATGAATCAGTTGCACGTCGCCGAAGGCGGGGAGATTTGCGCCCACCAGAAAACAGAACTCGAGCCGCGCGTCTGATTCGATCCAGCCGATCAACAGGTCGTCGTGGGTCGCGTCGTCAAGGGCCAGTTCCAGTCCCCGCCGCACTGCGTCGCGGGGAGCGAGCACAAATCCCCGGCGGCAGAAGTCCCGCAGCAGATCCTCGTCGGTTGCCTGGTTCACGGTCCGTTACCGCTGGTTCTGCCGCTGGGCCCACTGCACAGAACTGACGTTGGCGCCGGCCACCTGCAACTCCCGCTCTCGCCGGACTTGAGCCAGCCAGTGCTGCGCCTGCTGCATTCTCGGATTCTTCAGGACGGCGGCAGCAAACTCTTCTTCACTGCCCGCCAGATCGCCCTGATCGTGCAGAACCATGCCGATGTTGTAATGGACGGCCGCCGGTTCCAGCGTCCTGATGTGCGTCAGCAGGGGAACCGCTTCGGCAACACGACCCGACTTGGCCATCGCGATGGCATAATGAAACTGATACTGCTCGTCTGCGGGAGCGGCGATCGTGGCCTTCTGCAGCGTCGCCAGGGCTTCGTCCCAGCGCTTCTGCTCGACGTAGAACTGACCCAGCGCATCAAGCGCCAGGGCCGATCGCGGGTCCATTTTAATCGCCTTGTGGAAACCGGCCTCGGCTTCCGCCGTCCTGCCGCCGATCTGGTCGAGCCGCGCCAGGCCAATCACCGCTTCGATCGACCTGGAATCACGCTTGAGAACCTCCTCGTACGACTTGCGCGCATCCTCCTGAAGACCATGCGCTTCTTCGTACCGGGCCTGGCTCAACTTCACGTGGGGCGGTGCGACGTACTCGGGAGTCTTCTTGGATTTCGATCGCCCGGCCAGAGTTCGGGTGACTGAACCGGGAGCCGGCTCTCCGTACTGTCCCGACCCGCCGGTCTTGAATGAACCATCCGTCCGCGTCGTCTCCTGCGTAATGCAGCCGGCGGCTAAAGCGCCCAGACAAGCGGGGAGAATCAGTCGAATTGAGTAGCGGCAGACAGACATGTTCGCACCTCTCCTGCCCCCCTTCCGGCGCGGTGTACGCAAATCCGGAATTCTGCAGTGGAAGCGTCGTGAGGCCGCGGAATGCAGCCACGTGACATGTAACGTGAAGGGAACGCGACCGCCGGGTGGCCCCCCGTTCAGCCAGAATGTCGCATGTTCATCAAAGCTGGCAGAAGAACTTCAGAGCCGCTTCTGCAATCAGATTCTCTGTCAACGCAACCTCCTGGTTCCGGAATCGGCAGATCGACTGCACAATCTCCAGCAAATCTCGCGCGTCAGAAGATCTGGGCGGCTTTCCCTTGTCGTAAAAAGCCGCGTACAGGTATTCCAGAGCCTCTGGGTTAAATGGGATATCTCGCTGGCGGCAGGCCAATTGAAAGATCTCGGTAAACAGGCCCCGGTCGGGGGTCCCGATGGCGATCTTGTGCCGGATGCGGCGTAGAAACGCTTCATCGACCAGTTCGCGGGGATCGAGATTGGTCGAGAAGATAATGAGCTGCTCGAAGGGGACGGTAAACTTCTTGCCCGTGACCAGCGTCATGTAATCGATCCGCTCTTCAAGCGGGAGGATCCACCGGTTCAAGAGATCACGCGGACTGACGATCTGACGCCCGAAGTCGTCGATCAGGAACACGCCCCCGTTCGCCTTGATGTGCAGCGGCGCCTGATAGAAGTTGGCGGTTGTGTTGTAGCGCAGATCGAGCATGTCGAGGGTCAGTTCGCCCCCCGTGATCACCACCGGCCGCCGGATGCGTCGCCAGCGCAGGTCGGGAGCGTTGGCCTGCAGGAGCCGGCTCTGGTCGCCGGAGGTCTGCGGCTCGCTCTGCATGAGCGTCCCCAGCAGGTCGTCGTTGTCGGTGGCCGTGTGAATCGTGGGGTCGAACAGCGTGACGATGCTGTTTTCGGACTGAATGGCGTAGGGGACGAAGATCTCCCCCCCATTCTTGTTCAGAAATCGCCCCAGCCCCTTGGCGATCATCGTCTTGCCGTTGCCGGGCGGACCGTAAATGAAGATCGACTTTCCGCTGCAGACTGCCGGACCCAGCTCTTCGAGAACCCCCGGCCGGATGATCAGTTCCTTGAAGGCCTCGAGCAGGGTCTCGGGATGGCAAACCGTCCCCGTCACCGTCTGCTGGCCGCACTGGCGGACATAATCTTCGAGCGGCACGGGAGCAGGGCCGACGTAGCGGCACTGCTCAAACGCCTCGCGAGCGCGGGCCCGCCCCTGTTCGGTGAGGTTGAACCGATACGACACGCGGCCGATCAGATCGCCCGAGCCGACTTCAATGCACTTTTCGCTCTTGAGAAAGACCAGCCCCTCATCGATCACATTGAACGGCAACCGCGACTGCCGGGCCAGGTCGACCCCCACTGCGGCCCCCTGCAGATAGAGCTGCTTGAGGATCAGATCAGAGATCTGCATCAGCGACAGGCCGCTCTGGGCCAGCGTCTCGGGAGCGATCGGGGCGCGGGGTGCAACCCGGCCGATTTGATTCGCGGGGCGCCCGGCCGCACCACCAGCTCCCGTTCCGGGAGGCTGGTCGCGTTGCGTCGCCTGAAAGAGCTGGGTGTACACGTCGAGCAGTTGCTCGATCTGCCGCACCGGTTGCAGGGGCCCGCCGGAATCGGGCCTCCCCGTTCCCGATCCCGACAGCGATCCCGACGATTTATCAATCCCGTGTTGATCAGCCATGGCGCATTCCTCGCGAGCTTCCAACCTGCATCACGCCATGTCTAGCGACCACCACCCGGGTTTCCGCCGCCGCTGGAGCCGGTGCTGCTTCCCTGCTGCGCGGTGTAAGAAATGCGCGGATCGGGAATCGACCCCAGGTACGCGCGGCGGACCAGATCGACTTCCTGCGCCGAGGCACCGTAGGGCTGAGCGATGCGGAGCATGATCTGCGGGCACGTGCTGCCGGCCATCATCGTCGCTGTGCTCTGAACGTTGGCGAGCCGCATTTGACTCATTTGCGGCGAATCTCCCGCCTGGACCCAGGGAATGCGGCGCTGCGGCGGCGCATAGAGCAGGATCCACTTCAGGTGCACGCGGCCCGAATCGTTCAGTTCCTGCGTTTCGGGGTCGAAGTGCTGGTCGTAGAGCGTCGTGTTGGTCGTCCAGCCGGCGGCGATCTGGGCTGCGATGTGAGTCCGCACCGACCCGCGGTCCTGCCCGCGGTATGGATCGGGCCAGTAGTGGGCAGTATGGTAGCGGTGCAGGCACGGTTCTTCGGGACCGCAGGGGCGAGGATCGTAGGGCCACTGCTTGCCGCCGTGGCAAGATGCCCGAACCCCGGGGAGCGAATTGCATTCGGGATACCAGAATTCACTGTCTCCCGCCGACAACAAACCGGCCAGGGCCAGAAGCATCACAGGGACGAGCGCCAGAGAGGCTTTGAGGGGCATGATTTCGTTCCGAAAAAAGAGAGCTGCGACCAATCCACGGCGACGACCGGCTACGGGTCATTGCAACCCGCAACAGGTCGAAAGCACGGCGGCCCACCCCCTCGTTATCGGCCGGCGAACGTAGCGACGATAACGGTGGCGCCGCATTTGTCGGCAATAACGCCGCGGCCAGAGGCCACGTAGGCAAACTGGGGAACCTTTGCCGGCGGAAAGCTTCTGACCGCCAGCCAGCTTGCCGACGTTTTGCTGGCGCCAGTCAGGCGTGGGCGATGATTCGCTGCGACCAGAAACTGGGGCATCCCCTATTCGGCAATTCAGCCCGCATCTCATTCGAGAGTGGAATTCGCCTGGAATGCGCAATGAAAAGGATCTGCCCCAGCCACGCCTCCACAACGACTCGTGCGATCGCCGGCTACGCCGACCGGCTCGTCGGTTCGGCAGATTCCGGCGACTGCTCCCCACTCTGCAACTCTTCGCGCGGCGCATCCTCGGTCGTGCGCGAGGCGACTTCCCCATCAGCCGGGGCGGGTTCAACTTCCTGTACCTCAACGCGGCGGACCCGCGTCGGTTCGGCATCGAGGACCGTGAGTTCGTGCCGCCCGATCCGGATCTTCTCTCCCGGTTGGGGAATATGCCCGAGCAACTCGACGATCAATCCGCCGGTCGTGTCGGAAGTCACGTCGGGAAGTTCGAGCCGGCAGGCTTCGATCAAGTCGTCGAGCGGGCACAGAGCATCGACGAGAAACCGGCCGTTGTTCCGCCGCAGGATCATCGGCAGTTCGCGATCGAATTCATCCTGAATCGGGCCGACGAGCTCTTCGAGGACATCTTCAAACGTGACCATTCCCGAGACGGTGCCGTATTCGTCAACGACCATCGCCACGTGCGTGCGGTTGCGCTGAAACTCGCGGAGCAGCACGTCGAGCCGCATCGTCTCGGGAAAGAACGGCAGCTTGCGACCCAGGCGCGTCAGCGGAGGCAGCGGCTTTCCGCCACTGATCGCCCCCAGAACGTCCTTCGTGTGGACCATGCCGATCACCCGGTCCAGATCGCCGTCGCACAGGGGAAATCGCGTGTACTGCGATTCGGCGATCGTGTTCAGGTTCTCTTCCGCCGAACGGCGCGTGCTCAAGAAAACGATGTCGCGGCGCGGGACCATCACCTGCCGCGTCACTTTGTCTTCGAGGTCGAGGACGTTTTCCATCATGAGCCGTTCGCGCCGGCTCAACTCGCCGCCGGCTGCCGACTCGGCCAGAATCAGCCGCAGTTCCTCTTCGGTCGGCATCTGTTCGTTCGCGGCGACCGCCCGGACCCCGATCAGTCGCAGCATCAGGTCGCTCGCCTTGTGCAGCACCCAGATGAACGGCCACAGGACTTTGTAAAACAGCGTGAGCGGCAGCGAAACGACGAGGGCTGTGGGCTCGGCGGCCCGAATCGCCATGATCTTCGGCGCCTGCTCCCCCAGCGAAATATGCAGGAACGTGATCAGGACGAAGGCCAGGGGGAGCGCCAGAAAATCGGCCGCATGAGCCAGGCCGATTTTGGTGAAGAGCGGCGTCAGGACGTCTTTCGCAACGTTCTCGCCGACCCAGCCCAACCCCAGGCTCGCCAGCGTAATTCCGAGCTGGCAGGCCGACAGGTAGGCGTCGAGGTGGTTGAGAATGTTGCGGGCAGCGCGGGCGGCAAACGCCCCAGTACGGGAGAGCCGCTCGATCTGGCTTAAGCGCACCTTGACCAGTGCGAACTCGGCAGCGACGAAGAATCCGTTCGCCAGCACCAGAAACAGAACAAAGATCAGCTTGAGCTCAATCATGAAATGTCGCCAACGGTCGGGCCGCCGGCGACACGATTCTAGACGTAACCCCCAGCGGATGCAAATTGGGGCAAATTACGGTAGTGGGTCAGTTTGAATTATTGTCGCGATTGTCGAGCAGCCCGACGATTTCTTCGATTGACCAGAGATGATCGGTTACGCCAGCCTTCATCGCCGGGGTCGATTTCAGGGTCAGGTGAATCCGCGCGAAGTTGTAATACATGTAATGCACGGCGACTGAATGCCCGTGGTTCTCGACCTTCTTGCTGAAGGCGTTGGTCAGTCTGGTGAACCGCCGCATTCCCATTCGCATCGTCAGGTTCTGGCGTTCCGAAAAGCTGGTCGAGATGTACTGGTCGTCAGGGTTGCCGGTGACATGCAACTTCTTGCAGCCGATGCAGTCAGCCGGGCTGTATTTCTTCTCTGGAGAATCGCCACCGGTCGCACCGTACAGCTTCACAAGTTGGGCGTAGTCTACGTTCATCCCGAAAGCCCCTTCAACGGCTTCCAGATACGCCTTGAGGCCATCTGACGTGATCTGAACCCGATGGGCTAGCCGGGAAGCCAGATCGTCGATGAACATCTTAGCGGCGTCCCCATCACGGCTACCGACCAGCCACGACGGGACGAGCTTCGTATCGGCGTCGATGGCAACCCATGTCCAAACGTCGCCTACGCCACCATTCCGGGCCGTTTCGACGTTCTTGTTCTTGCAGCCCACGAAGCTCCAGATTTCGTCAACCTGAATGCGACGGCAGGTCAGGTTCCGCATGGTGCGGTGCTGGTATTCGGCACAGGCGCATCCCAGATCGACCAGCAGCTTCGTGATCGTGTTCTTCGATGCCCCGGTCATTCGGCTGGTAGAGCGGATGCCGCAACCCTCGACCAGAGCCCGAACGATTGCCACCCGCTTGTCTGTTTTTAGAGTATTCATAATGACCATTATGCTTAGGCGGTCTTGCAATGTCAATTATAAAGTTACCATTTTGGTAAAGACTTTTCTAGATTAGCTATTGAAATCTCTTTACCTAGTCGGTAAAGTATTTTAATAAGGACGCCGATGATGGAAGTCACGTTCGCCAGAAGCAAAGAACAAAAGCTGTGCAATTCAGCTAGCAAGCTGAAGGGCGAATATGGCCCGCGTATGGCTGAATTGATCCAAGAGAGGCTGGCGAGTTTGGCGGCAGCAGACAATCTGGAGGTTATGCGAACTCTGCCCGGCCGGTGCCACGAACTTACGGCGGATTTGAAAGGGTATGTCGCGATTGATCTGGTTCATCCGCTTCGGCTCGTATTTAGGCCGCTAGACGATCCACCGGTGAAGCCTGATGGAAGCGGCTTTGACTGGCGCTGCGTTACCAGCGTCGAAATATGGAGGATCGGCGACTACCACTAGTGGAATTGGGAGTGAGACCATGATGAAGCAAGCTTTGAAATACGAACCGGACTATGTGGTTGCCCCAGGCGCTACGCTTAAGGAACTTCTGGATGAGAAGGGTATTAGCCAGGCTGCGCTGGCCATTCGTGCTGGACTGACCGAGAAGCATGTGAGCCAGATCATCAACGGCGTCGCGCCGATTACGTACGAGACTGCCGAAAAGCTCGAATTGGTGCTTGGGACACCTGCCCGATTCTGGAATCAGCGCGAGTTGGCTTTTCGAGAAGGGCATGCTCGAATTTCTGCAATCGAGCGCATGAAACACGACTTCGCTTGGTTGAATGAGGTTCCCGTTGATGTCCTTAAATCGCGCGGATATGTCGCAGCGGAAGACGATGGCGATGCGTCGCTTGTTCGGGTTGTTCTAAAATTCTTCGGAGTAAGTAGCGTCGATGCATGGCGAGAGACGTGGGGAAACCCGGCTGCGCAATATCGTGGCGGAAAGGCAAAAGAAAAGCGTCCGGGCTACGTTGCGGCATGGCTTCGCATTGGCGATCTCCAAGCGGAATCGCTGGACACTGCGCCTTTCAATGCCGATGAATTTCGGCGAGCACTTTTGGAAGTGCGGAGCATGACCACCCTGACCGCTGATAGGTGGGTCAAGGAAATGCCGGCCCGGTGCGCTGCTGCTGGAGTTGCTGTCGTATTCACGAGGGAAATCCCATCGGCAGCGGTGAGCGGCGCGGCACGCTGGATAACGAAAGACAAGGCGCTAATTCAATTGAGCCTAAAATTCAAATCGGCAGATCAGGTTTGGTTCACATTCTTCCACGAAGCCGGACACATCTTATTGCATGGCAAGAAGCAAGTCTTTGTCGAGTATGGCTTAAATGATGAGACCGAAGAAGAGCGCGAGGCAAATCAATTTGCTCGGGAATATCTGATTCCGCCGTCGCATGCCGGTCGCCTGCCGTATCTGAAGAATCGAAACCAAATCAATTCGTTCGCCCAGGCTATTGGAATTGCGCCGGGAATCGTCGTTGGTCGGCTTCAGAAAGATGCGCTTGTTTTTCCGTCTGCGTTCAACGATCTAAAACGGAAACTTTCTTGGGACGAATGATGCCTTTTCCAGCTTCTGATGAATTCATCGTGTGGGCGCAAAGCCTCAGCGGGATGCTTACGAAGATCCGTACAGAGTTTGGCAGTATGCCAGAAATGGTCGAGAGCACTGAATGGGACGAGGGGCGCACTCAGTACGCCCTCGCTCTGCTGAAGAGCCTCAATAAACATCTTTCTGAAACCACAGAGGAGCTTGCGATCCATGTCGCGGAAAAGTTTGGGCAAAACGACGGATGAGGTTTACATCGACCTCTATTATCAATACCGCAAGCTTCATCCAGGCCGCGTCCGCATGGAGGATGTAGGGCTCTGGATTGAAGCCCAACGGCTGCTGCCTAGTCCGCGTGTTAGCGCGGCAAGCATCCACACCCGCATGCTGAAACAGGCAGCCAGACGAAGGAGAATGATAGACGGTAAAGGGCGGACCGTCAGAGAAATTGTTGCGATAAAAATTGAGCGAATGACTGAGAACGGCCAAAAGGTATTTGACGTTATTTGGGATCAGCTTCACGAAATGAGCCTCGATCACGCCCTCATCGCGTTTGCTCAGCGCGATGATGTAATCACCAAACAACAACGTGCCGCGACGCGCGACGTGCAAAGCTGCCTTGACTTCAATCCAAATTGCGCGGGACACGAAGAGCAATTCCGCTTCAACTTCATGTATGACGAGCCCGTGCCCGTCGTGTCTGAAACGATCAGCGAAACGGAGACGCCAAAGGCCGTCGAGAAGACGACGCAGCCTGTCACCGAACCGTTATCAGAAGATGCCCGGCCGCCAAAAGTAACAATTGCTGCTCGCCGTACCGCGGCGCGCCCGGATCAGCCAGAACCGGGCTAGCTCTTTCGCCAACGTGCCGCAGCCGCCTTCTTCGCAATCGCCTTGCGGCGAGCGGCAGACAGATTCGCAGCCCGCGCCTTGCCACCCTTAGCCCCGCCCAGCCGTCCCAGCGCGACGGCAGCGGGGTTTTTCCCTTCATCCGGATCGACTTCCGGAGGGGCTTCCCCGACGCTCAGGTCAACGATGGCTTTCGCCAGTTGATTCATGTCGCGGGGGCGTTTCGGACGCTTGCTTGAGCGGCTAGGCATGTCCGCAACAATCGCATAAAAAATCACGGCTGTCTAGGCAAAATCCGATAGACAACGTATACAATTGTCACCGGGGGGCCATGCCATGACATATCAATCAGACGCAATCGCGAACTTCTTTATCCGCGAATACGATCCGGTCGCATCCGGACTGACGCCGATGAAGCTGCAAAAGCTCGTGTATTTCTCGCACGGGTGGAATCTCGCGGTACGGGATGCGCCGCTCATTGGAGAGACCATCCAGGCGTGGCGTTACGGCCCGGTGATCGTGAGCCTCTATCATGCACTCAAAGAGCACCAGAACTCGCCGGTAACCGAACCGATCCTGACTTATGATGTGGTTCGCGAGGACGGAAAGCCTGCTGTTCCGATGCAGATTACGTCGGTTGAGCGATCGCTGGACGACCTTCCCGACGACAAACCGCTCACAAAGGCGCTCCTTCAACGGATCTGGAGGATTTACGGTCACCATGATGCAATCCAGCTATCGAAAATGACTCACGAAGAGGGCTCGCCGTGGGAACAGATCACGAAGAAGTTCCAACTGTCCCTGCCCCCGGGAGTTCAGATTCCAAACGAGTTGATAAAGGACTACTTCCGCAAGAAGCGGGAGGAAAATCTGGCGCGGGCGCGATCGCAATCGGCGACGCATATCTAAGCTCCTATCTGGACGCCATTAGCGAGCCAGAGTCATTTCCGTCGGCCGCGCCCGATGTGATGACTCTGGCCGAGATCGTCCAGCTTAAGCCCGCCGAATTCGCGAAATATGAGCGAGTTCTGTTCATCGAGAACATGAAGGGAGAGCGAGAGCGCTGCGCCGACACGATCACTTCGCAGGCCACGGAAATCCTTCGACTGCATGCAGTTGAAGTCGAGCATGCCGCCCTGAAGAAGTCGAAAAAGATGACGCGAACCATAATCGGGGTCTGCGGATTGGCCACGGCGACCGGGAGCGCATTGATGAAGCTCACGGAGAAGGAGTGGTTGGCATTGGGGCTTGCGCTCCTGATTATCGCTGCGCTTATTCAGATCACCATTGCCATTGTCGATGGGAAGTGATGCCTCCCCGCTTTCCCGCCATCCTCCCGCCGGGGTAGAATGTGGGGCATGGACGAATGGCAATTCTGGGAACTCCTTGCGTCCCGCGTGAATCAGTGCTGGCCTGCCGTGCGCGGCGACCAGCCTGGGTATTTCGACCACTTTGAACCGACACGCTATTACCTTGGCGGTCAATCGCCTCGCATCACGGGGCGTGTGGAATTTGTGAGTCGGCAATGTGTGGAGGATTCGACGTTCACTGTTTTCCTTCGCCAATCGGTCGATTCGCTGGTAGAAATACAATGGGCGAGCCTTCTGCCCCCCAACGGCGCTATGGGTTGGCTGACCGATGGCATCAAGGGCATCGAAATTAGTCCGGTCAACCCTCCCGGCCAAACTCCAGACACCGCGTCTGTATTAAACTGACACGCTACCAAGCCCTGGGCATTGAATCATGACTCTGATCAACCGAGCAATCGAGGGGCCGATGAATTCGGAAGGAAAGCAATGCGGCAGTTGCCGCGGAACTGGGAATTGCTCTCAGTGTTCTGGGCGTGGGTGGCGCAACGGAGGATCGTCAGCGTGCCATCGTTGCGGCGGCAACGGAATATGTCCAGGTTGCGGCGGAAGCGGCTGGGTCTTCGCGCCTGCCAGTCAACTCTCCCGCCCCCAATCAAGACGCGCCGTCTGAATCAAACTGACCCACTACCCAAATTACGCCCGCACCAGCTCCAGCGTGCTCCACAGGCTGGGGTCGATCGCGAACGGGAAATCGGCGCCGATGCTCAGGAACTGCTCTCCCAGTTCGGCGTCGCGCAGGGCGTAGTAGAAACCGAGCCGCGGCTGCGCTTCCGGGTCGTAGCCGTTCAGGACGCTCGCCGGCAGCCAGGCTTCCAGCAGATAGCCTCCTTTGACGACGCTCGCCTCCATACGGACCTCGGCCAGGTTCGCCGGCGGCGCTTCTTCGCGAGCGCGCAGGATCGGCGGCTGGATAACCCACGGATTGCCGACTGACGAGCCCGCCTGCACCGGACAGAAAAAGAACTGCTGGCAATACCGGCTCGCCCGATGGATGTTCTGCGTGTCGCGCGTATCGATGAATACGCGCAAGCCGTCCGACGTGTCGGGAAGCTTGGCGCTCCCTTGCGGCGACTTCCGCTTCCCTTCGACCTCGACCCGGATCCCCAGGCCCCGCTCGTTCCACGCCAGCCTCAGCTCGCCGAACGGCGTCGCGTCGTCCAGCCGGCTGAATTCGGGCAGTGCAAACTCGGGCGAGAGCCCCAGCAGCTTCTTCCCCGATTTCGGCAACTTGCGGTCGTAGCGCACCGGCAGCGAATACCGAAACAAAAAGCGATTTGGCAGTATGCCAGACACGGGAAATCTCGCACGGTGTGAGCGTTGGTCGCCCCCATTCTATGGGAGACCGCGGCAAATCAACAGGACGCCGGTTTCGATCCGTCCGGTCCCCGCCTAGAATGCAATCGACATGACGCATCTGCTCACTCCGCCGCCCACAACCGCGATTCGCGTTCGTGGAGCGCGCGTCCACAACCTCCAGAATCTCGACGTCGACATTCCGCGCGGGAAGCTGGTCGTCATCACCGGCGTCAGCGGCAGCGGCAAGAGTTCGCTGGCGTTCGACACGCTCTTCGCCGAGGGGCAACGGCGTTACCTCGAAACCCTGTCGACGCAGACCCGCGCCTTCCTCGACCAGATGCAGCGCCCCGACGTCGATGACATCGACGGACTCCCGCCGACGCTGTCGGTCGAGCAGCACGTCGGGGCGATTCAACCGCGCAGCACACTGGCCACGACGACGGGCATTCACGACTTCCTGCGGCTGCTCTACGCCCGGGCCGGGACGGCGCATTGCCCGCAGTGTGGTCGCGAATTGTCGCAACAGTCGGCCCAAGAGATCGTCGAGGGGATCCTGGCCCTCGAAGCGGGGCGCAAGGCGATGATTTCGGCCCCGCTCGTGCGCGGCCGCAAGGGGACGCATCGCGAGCTGTTCGAAAAAATCTGCCGCGAGGGGTTCGTGCGAGCCCGGGTTGACGGCCAGATCATCGACGCCGGCTCCCCCCCCGAATTGAAAAAATCGAAGCCGCACGACATCGACGTGATCGTCGACCGCATCGTCGTCAAGGAAGGACTGCGGGCCCGGCTCCAGGAATCGGTGGAGCTGGCTCTCCGCCACGGCAACGGAAGCTGCATCGTCAGCCACGAAGAGGGATCCGACTGGCACGACCGGCTGTTCAGCAGCCGCTTCGCCTGCCCCGATTGCAATTTGAGCTTCCCGGAAATCGAGCCGCGCACGTTCAGCTTCAACAGCCCCTACGGCGCCTGCCCGATCTGCCAAGGCCTGGGGACCGTTCCCGACGGTTCGGTCTGTCCGATCTGTCACGGCGAGCGCCTGGCGCCGATCGGCCGGGCAGTCACGTTTTCTGGAATGGCGCTCCCCGAGCTGCTCACGTTGACGGTGGCGCAGAGCGACGAAACGATCGGCAGAATGCTCGCGCAGCTTCAACCAGGCGGCGACCCGACGGCGCTCGTTGCCGAAAAAATTCTTCCCGAGATTCTCAGACGGCTCCAGTTCCTGCGCAAAGTGGGGATCGATTACCTGTCGCTCGACCGACCGACGCAGACTCTGTCGGGGGGCGAATTCCAGCGCGCCCGAATCGCCGGCTGCCTCGGGGCCGGGTTGATCGGCGTCTGTTACATTCTCGACGAGCCGACAATCGGCCTGCATCCACGCGACACGGCGCGGCTGCTTGAATCGCTGGTCGAACTCCGCGACCAGGGAAACAGCCTCCTCGTTGTCGAACACGATCTGGAAGTGATGGCCCGGGCCGACTGGCTGATCGATCTGGGACCGGGAGCCGGGAACGAAGGAGGTCGACTCGTGTCCGCCGGCACTCCGCGCGAAGTCGCCGCCGACGCGCAGTCGCTGACCGGGCGTGCCTTGCGCACGCCAGCCACGGTGAGAACCGAGCCACGACGAAAGCCGAATGCGAGTACAAAGGGCACTCAAAGCCTGACTCTCGCGGGGGTCACGGCGCGCAACCTGAAAAACCTGTCGGTCAGTTTTCCGCTGGCGGCGCTGACTTGTGTGACGGGGGTCAGCGGGTCGGGCAAGAGCACGCTGGTGATGGAGACACTCGTCCCCAGGCTGCGCGCCATCCTGGCAACCCGTCCATTCGCCGGGCCGCGACCAGGAACTGAAATCACCCCCGCAGCCGCCGCCCGTGAGGGCCAATTGACTGGAACCGACCACGTCGACCGGCTGATCGAGATCGACCAGTCGCCACTGGGCAGAAATGCGCGCTCGAACCCGGCGACCGCCTCGGGAATGTGGGACGACATTCGCCGGCTCTTCGCCCGCACGCGCGACGCCCGCGTGCGCGGTTTCCGGTCGGCGCGGTTCAGTTTTAACGCGGCCGGCGGCCGCTGCGACGAATGCCGCGGACAGGGAACACGCCGCGTGTCGATGCAGTTTCTGCCCGACATCGAGATCGTCTGTCCGATCTGCCGTGGAGCCCGGTTCAATCGGCAAACGCTCCAGGTCAAATTCCGCGGTAAATCGGTCGCCGACATTCTCTCGATGCGAATCGACGAAGCAGCGGATTTTTTCGCGAACTTCGCCGACTTGAGCGCCAAATTGCAGACGTTTGTCGAAGTCGGCCTCGGTTACCTGACGCTGGGCCAACCGGCGACGACGCTTTCGGGCGGTGAGGCCCAGCGGATCAAGCTGGCCGCCGAGCTGGGCCGGCGGACGGCCGGTCGAACCGTGTACGTTCTCGACGAGCCGACCACCGGCCTGCATCCGGCCGACATCACCCGCCTGGTCGATCTGCTGGACCGGCTCGTGGATGCCGGTCAGACGGTGATCGTCGTCGAACATCAACTCGACGTCATCGCGCGGGCCGACTGGGTGATCGACCTGGGCCCGGAAGGGGGCGATGGCGGCGGCCAGATCGTCGCCGTCGGAACGCCGGTCGAAATCTCCCGCGTCGCCGGCAGTCATACCGGCCACGCCCTGCGCGCGTTGATGACGGCGTGAGAAAGTGTTGCGTCAGCGAGCCGACAGATTTATTCCGTCGGGATCGGGTGCGGGTCACCCGGAGGGGGAACCGAAACGTTCGAGGCATGAGCGTAATCCGCGCCGGACTCGGGCTGGTGCACCTGGGCGACGGGCAGGAATCGCGTGCGGGTCGATTGTCCAGTTCGTCGTTCAGAGACGGGTGGACCTGATCCCGGTGGAATGAATCCACCGGCTCGCTGGGTTGAAGACGACTGACGTCGTCGTCCACGATACGTCCCATGACCCGAAATTTTGCACAACTCTCGCTATCAGCCAGGCGAGCGGCCGGCGGGCACCGATTCGAAGAGAATTGGTCCCGGCTGGTAAGATACCCCGGGGCTACCGTGCTCGGGCTCGACGCTCCCTCACGATTCGGGCTACCAGACGGGAGCTTCACTTCTCCCGGCATGGTATCCTCTATCCACATCCTCAGTTTTGCAGGTCATGCTGTGCATGACGGATGCTGACATTGCTGGCACAGAGACGCTTGCGTCACGCACAGCGTGACCTACGCGACTCAGACTTCAAGCCGAAATCTTCTCTGCTTTGTTTGCCGATGGACGCCACTCCTGTCGCCAAGATGACCCCCGGCACCGCGCGCGACGAGCAGCCGTTGCGGTATCGACGTTCGCCGGCGATCCCGGTGGCGGCGGCGTTGGCCTGCGGGATTCTTGCCGATCACGTGCTCGAAGCTGAATTGCACCGCTGGCTCGGCGGATGCGCGGTGCTGCTGGCCGGCTGGGGCGTGTGCCTCGCCCGCCGGTGGACTGTTGCCAGTTCCGTGCTGCTCCTGGCCGCCGTACTGACGGCCGGTGGAGCCTGGCACCATTGGCGCTGGTCGATTGTGGAAGCCAATGATGTCAGCCGCTTTGCCTCCGAGACACCGCAACCGGTCCATCTGGCCGGGCGGCTCGTCGACCAGCCCTGGATCGTCCCGCGCCGCGAGCAGGACCTCCCCGTTCCGATTCCTCAGTTCGATCGCACGCTCTGCACGCTCGAGTGCCGTGAGCTGATTTCGAGCGCCGCGCGGCAGCCCATCTCGGGGCGCGTCCGTCTGGAAATCAGCGGCCATCTGCCGCGAGCCGCGATCGGCGATGAAGTCGAAGTGGTCGGGCTCATGTCGCGTCCCGCCGGGCCGCGCAATCCGGGGGCGTTTGATTTCCGCCGGTATCTGCGGGCCGATGGCCTCTTGGCAACGGTCCACTGCGGCGAACCCGACGATGTGCGCGTCGTACTGGCTGGCGGCAGTCGCTTACGGCTGTGGCAGGCCGCCTTGCGCGCCCGGGCCGAACGGATGCTCGAACAAAAACTTTCCCGGCGGACGGCGCCAGTGGGAGTCGCCCTGCTGCTGGGGACGCGGACCGCCATCCCGGAAGAGCTGCGGACTGCGTTCACCGAGAGCGGAACGATGCACATTCTC
>Ga0137463_1000048_pt1 | contig 52097 bp, 39 predicted proteins | sample EasRivERMGT800_2_FD_102333 | JGI IMG/M metagenome (GOLD analysis project Ga0137463, IMG submission 102333) | Soil microbial communities from meander-bound floodplain in the East River, Colorado, USA - East River MetaG ERMGT800_2 | ecosystem: Environmental > Terrestrial > Soil > Floodplain ...
AGCGGGAGCGCCGCGAGCGCTATTCGCAAAACCCCGGAGGGGTGGCAGATTGTAGCCAGTGACGTAAGTCACTGGTTTCGTTTAAGAAAAAACCCAGCCCCGGAGGGGCGACATGGAAACACAGTCCGGCTTCGACCTTCAGCCAGTTCCCGCCGCCCCTCCGGGGTTGTGTGATTTTGATCGCGGGTACCAGTGGCTCGCGCCCCTGGCTATTAACTGCCGCCCCATCCGGGGCTCAGCACTATTGCAAGGCGCGGGCCACCGCAGTCGACGAGAGCGGTCGTGCGATCCGGAAGCCGCGACGCCCGCTCAGATGGAGCGTCAGAGCGTTATGGATCCCCCTCGAACCCGAACCCATTGCCAGTTGTCGTTGTGGGAGGGTGTTGGAGGAATACGGACCCACATCCAACCGTTCGCTGACCCGAGCAGCGAATACCTTGTGATGGATTTATTGAGTGCCGGATTCTGAACGACATCAGCAATCTGCATCAGCGGACGATAGAAATGCCGGATGAATCGATGCCCACCGCTTCGACTCGCGATCCAGCAGACCGGTCCGAAGCTCGCAGGATATACGACCGAGAAGACCAGTCCTGCTGCCAGCCATTTCGCCCAGCGCTCGCGCCTGTTGATGAGTTGTACGGCCAACCAGACATAGAAAGCTGCGAACGCGGCGCCCAGGGTTGATAAGGCGATGGCCATGGTCCGGATTGTACCGAGGGCGCCGCGCAGGTCGAAAGACGAAAATAGCCGGCGCGTACGGATCAACAGTACGAATTCAGGTCGGTTCGAGAAGCGGACGCAAGCTCTGCCAGCCGTACGCGACTTCTTCGAGTTCGACCTGTCCGATTTCGACGAGTTTGCTTTTGATCACCTTACCGCCGAGTTTCTCATAGAACGCGAGCGATGAATTCTTTGCCAGAACCCAGATGAGCATCGCCTCGTAACCCTCGTGAGACAGTCGCTGCGAGACGGCGTGGACCAGCCGGCGACCGAGGCCTTGTCTTTGATTCCGGCCGATCAGATAGATCGCCAGCAGTTCACCTTGATAGACAGGATCTCCATCCCGCTCGGGCCCGCCCGTGGCGAAGCCGACGATCTCTGCCTGATCATCTTCCACGACGAAGGTGAATTCGCCCCGAACCGAATTCGAGAGATCCTCGTGCCACTTTTGTTCGCGCTCCTGATATGACAGGCCGGCCAGATAGTCGTCGGGGAGGATTCCCCGGTATGTCGTGCGCCACGTATCGACGTGCATTCTGGCAATGCCTGCAGCGTCTTCTACGTTCGCGATGCGGAGATTCATGGAATTGTCGAAGGGGGCTGTGGCCACCGGTCGGTGCGGCCGGCTCGTGGTCTCATTCGGAACAAGTGTCGGCAGTTACGGCTTCGGTAGGCGCCCACTCTGGTTGCCCAAACAGTCCGAAGTACTCGTCTTGATATTCCAACTCGATGAGCCACGGGGGGCGGCTTTTCGGATTGATTTCCGGGTCCCAAGGAGGCTCGAAACTCCGAGCCCACCACCAGATCGGGCCCTGGATCGGCTGGGGACCGTGAGTTGCCAACCACGTCAGCGGACGGAATACCCACCATGTCGGCCTGGCGGGCAGGTAGGAGTGGCCGACGAGCCAGGAGGCCGGCCCGAAGCTCAAGAGATACAATTCCGCGCCAAGAAACGTTCCCACCGCCAACCACTTTGCCCAGCGCTCCCGCCGATTGAAGATCCTCACGGCCAGCCAGATGCAGAAGGCTGCGAATGCAACGCCCAGGACTGAGAGCACGATGGCCATGTCGGGATTGTAGCCGGCCCGGGTTCAACAAATCGATCGGCATCAATTGGTCGCGCAGACGGCCAGACAACTTGCGACCAGACCGCAGATGCATCGGGGATGCGGCGCAGTTACAATCGACGGCTGGTTTCGCCGAGAAAGGGATGCGACCGACTCGCATCGCGGCTGTTACTTCACAATTCGAGAATCTGATGTCCACTTCGCAGCTGTTGTTTCTGGTCGGCCTCGTGGGCCTGGTGGTTTATTTCTTGAGTCTCGTCGTGCGGACCATCCTGGCGGTGGCCATGTCGAGCGGGGAAGTACGGTCCGCACGACTGTATCGCTGCCTGATGGGGTTTTTGATCTGGACCGCGGCTTCAGTCGGATTTTTCTTCGTCGTGCTTCTGGCCAGCGCATTTCAGGGGGGGGCGGCGGGATTTGGGCAGCCAAACCAGAGCGGGTTCCTTACCAAAATCGGCGAGCCGGCGCCTGACTTCGAATTTGAACCGATTGACGGAAAACCACAACGGCTCTCGGACCTGAAGGGCCAGACGGTCGTGCTCGACTTCTTCGCGACCTGGTGCCGCCCCTGCATGGAAGAACTGCCCGAACTCGACCGGCAGGTGGCCCGGGCCTTTGCCGGCAAGGAGGTGGTTGTCGTGGCCATTGGAATCGGTCACTCGCGCGACGAAGTCGCGAAGTTCCAGGGACGGAACAATCAATCGCCGATGCTGTTTGTTCCCGACCCGAATCAGGCAATTTTTTCCAAGTACACCGATGTGGGCTCGATCCCGCGGACGGTCATGATCAAACGCGACGGAACGATTGGCACCCAGATGGTCGGCTACGCTCCCCACGAGATGGCAGTGCTGGCCTCGCTCGTCGCCGGCGACTCCAAACCCCGCAGCGCCGGCGAGTGACCTGTCTTGCGCCCGGTGCTGATTGCCGGGCTGCGAAACAGGTCATCGCGTGCGGCAATCCAGACGGCAGTGACTGCAAAAAAAGCCCCGCAGGGGTGACCCTGCGGGGCTGGAAGTTTTCTTAACCCTCTGGCCTCGACAAACTGACAGAGCCGATCAGCCGATCAATTCCTTGATCGGCGTGCCACCGTTGGCGATCTTCATCGGACGGCCGTTCTTCGAGGTGTGAACCGTGTCGAGCGGAATTCCGAGCGAGTGCGAGACGGTCGCCCAGATATCTCCGGGGAGATAGGCCTGGCTGGTAACGCTCGTGCCGTCCTTGTCGGTCTCGCCGACGGCGAGCCCGCCTTTGAGTCCGCCGCCGCCGACCATCACCGACCAGCTCGTGGCCCAGTGATCGCGGCCCGTGTCCTGGTTAATGCGCGGGGTCCGGCCGAATTCGCCCATCCAGACGATGGTCGTATCTTTCAGGAGGCCGCGCTGTTCGAGGTCGGCCGTGAGACCGGCGATGGCCTGGTCGAGGACCGGCAGCCGCTGGTTCTTGAGCGTGTTGAAGACCTGCGCGTGCAGGTCCCAGCCACCCAGGTCGACTTCGACGAAGGGAACCCCGGCTTCCACCAGCCGGCGGGCCATGAGGCAACCCATCCCGAACGGGTTGCGGGCGCCCATGCCCATGCGTCCGCCGGCGGCGTTGGCCCCGGTGCCGCAGTACATCTGCACCGTTTCGGGCTTCTCTTCGTTGACCTTGAAGGCCTGCATCTGCTTGGAGGTCATGAGGTTCATGGCCTTCTTGTAGACGTCCTGATGGTCCTTGGGGAGCTGGCCGCGGTCCGACTTGATGAAGTCGGTCTCGACGACGTCAAGCATGGCGGTCCGCTGGGCGAAGCGGGCATCAGAGAGCTTGTCGCGCATCGCTGCGTTCTTGATGTCGCCGTTGCTGTCGACCTGGAACGGAGAGTTCATCATCCCCATGAACCCTGGACCCATGCTGGGGCCGCCGATCGAGACGAACGAAGGAATATCGAGCTCCTTGCGCTTCGCTCCCAGTTCGTAGCTCACGACCGAGCCGAACGTGGGGTGCACGACCGTGGGGTTCGGAATGTAGGCGGTGTGCATGTAGTACCGGCCGCGGCCGTGATCGGCTTCGCGGGTGCTCATCGACCGCACGACCGACAGGTGCTTCATGACCTTGGCCGTTTCGGGCATGTGCTCGGAAATCTGCAGATCGCCCGACGTGCTGACGGGCTTGAACTCGCCCCCGTTTTTGGAGCCGGGCTTGAGGTCCCAGATGTCGATCGTCGGCGGGCCGCCGCTCATCCACAGCAGAATACAGGCCTTCTGGTTGCGGCGGACTTCCGCCGCATTGGCCGAGAGGTGGTTTAGGAACTGCAGTCCCGGAATGGCCATGGTGCTCATCGCCATATGCTGCATGAAATGGCGGCGAGACATTCCTGAGGGAACCTGAAGCGGATTGACCATTGTGGGCACCTTCAAAAGGGACGGCTTACGGTTAGGAGCAGATTGATTCTCGTCTGAAATCGCGTGGAAAACGGAAAACCTCTCGTCAGTGATTCATGATGAACTCGTTCGAGTTCAACAGGGCCCAGTACAGATCCTGGAAGGCTTCCAGCGGTGAGGCCGCCCCCTTCAGGACCCGGGTGGCAGTCTGGATCTCGCGGGCCGAGGGAGCCCGTGCCAAAGTTGCCATGTACAGATGCTTGACCTTCTCGGCAGGATTGCCCTTTTCGTTGAGCACGTCGTACAAGAGCGTTCCCTTGGCGTCGCTCAAGGCGTCCTGCATCAGTTCGCCGTTCATCATCATCAGGGCCTGCGGGATCGTTCCGTCGAACGACGTCGATTCGTCGTTCTCGTCGGTTCCAAAGGCCTGCACAAACTGGCGCATCCACTGCTGGCGTTTGCCTTCGGCCTTTTCCCAACTGCCGCTTCCCGACTTGTGGGCGTTGGTGGCGACGATCAGCGAATCGTACAGTTGTTCGGCCGACATCGATTTCAGGTAGACGCGGCTGAACAGCGGGATGTCGCCGGCCGAGGGGTTGTCCTGCTTCGTTTTCGGGTTTCTGGGATTCACCCGGCTGGTCAGGTTGTAGGCTTCGGAATTGCAGATCCAGCGGATCAACTGACGCAGGTCATACTTGGCCGTCACGAACTCGTGCGACAACCGTTCGAGCAGCACCGGGTTGGAGGGGAGATTGTGCGGGCCCATGTCGTCGATCGGCTTGGTGAATCCGTAACCGAAGAAGTGACCCCACATGCGGTTGACCATGGCATCGGAAACCTGGGTCCGTTCGCCGGTGGTGATGATCGCCGCCAGTTCCTTACGGCGATTCGTGCCGGCGTCGGGATTCACTTCCACCCCGTTGGCCTTGGGGTAGGCAACTTCCATCAAGCCGTTGCGGCGTTCGAAGTAGATCGGGCCGGCGAAGTCCATCCGGCTCAAGTTCATATGGTCATTGTCCATCCGCCCGGTTTTCTCGTTGTACTTGCGAACCGTTTCGGCCCGCGCCTGCTTGAAGAAGCTGTTGAATTCCCAGAAGGCATTCTGCTTCCATTCGTTGAACGGGTGGTTGTGGCACTGCGTGCACTGCACCTGCATCCCCATGAAGAGCTTGGCGCTGATGGCGGTGGCCGGAACGGCCCCCTCGTTCATGTGGGCCGCGAGGAAGTTCACGGCGCCGTTCTCGTCGCTGTTTCCCTCAGCCGTCAGCAGGTCGGCGACGATTTCATTCCAGCCGCGGTTCTTGGCGAACGATTCCCGCAGAAACTTCTGCAGCGCGCCGCGATTGAGGACGATGTTGTTGGCGGGCGCGCCCCGGCCGATCAGGTTGTTCGTCCAGATCGTCGTGAAGTTGCGAATGTAACCGGTGTCTTCGTCGAGCAATCGGTCGATCAGCTTCGAGCGTTTCGCCTTATCTTTGTCGGCGATGAACTTCTGCACCGTTTCCAGATCGGGAATATGCCCGACGATGTCGAGGTGCACACGACGGATCCACTCGGCATCGTCGGCGACTTCAGACGGACGCATGCCATTGTCGATCCAGCCCTGTCGAACCTGCGTATTGACGAACTTGACCAGTTCGACATACGAGCCGTTGTAACCGGTCGAGTAAATCGACTCGGGGAGCTTGACGGAACTGGCGCTCGATTCTTCTTTCGCGCCCGCTTCGTCCTTCTTCGACCCGTCATCCGTCGCATCGGTATCCTTCGCCGCCGGCTTGCTGGCCGAAGCGCTCTTGGAATCTTTGGGAGCGCCCCGCGCGTCGCCCCGTGCATCGACCAGAGCAAAGGTCGCCAGGCAAACCAAGCCCAGTGCCGGCAGGATCCACAGCACCGAGCTTCTCTCGCCCGTCAGCAGGCCGTTCCGATGATTCGCATTTCGGATCATGTCGATGTCCCCGATTCCTGACTGATTCACCTGCCGGCAAGCCTCCGCCAGCACCTGAACCGAATTCGATTGTGATTCTATTGCTGCACTGTGATTCTACTGCCGTACGGGGAATTGCGTCCGAAAACGCAATTCAACTCCAACTCGCCAAGCAAAAAGAGAGTTCGTGGTTCCTGGGAATTTCGCTCAACTCGGAATAGTCGTTAAACGGTGCATTCAGCAGGCTCTCAAGCATTCTCCCATCAGTGTATCATAATGCATCGCAGGTTGCATTTTAATACGGTCGATCCTGCGTTTTGTCAAAAACCGGCCGCTTTCCCGCTACCCATTGGTTCTGGTGATCACAGAAGAACCGGCCATTTTTCGCAAGAAACTCACTCAAAAGTTGCGTCATACGTTGGGAATTCAGGCATGCATCTGAAATTGGCTGAAGTTCCCGGTGTTCTGTTCATAAATAGAAAAGGCAAATCGCATGCCAGCTTTCAAAGGCGTGGCGCCTGTGCGCCAGATTATTTCACCTTCGACCCGTCGGCGATCATCCGCTCGGGTTGTAGCAGCACGACCGACTGGCCGTCCGAGGCAGCCAGCAGCATTCCGTTGCTTTCCTCGCCACGAATCACGGCGGGGGCCAGGTTATTGACGACAACGATCAACTTGCCGACGAGGCCAGCCGGTTCATAGTGACCGCGGATCCCGGCCACGATCTGCTTCTGCAGGTCACCGACCTTGATCGTCAGCAGCAGGAGTTTGTTGGCATTCGGGTGTTCGCGGGCCTCGACGACTTGCGCGACACGCAGGTCGAGTTGTGCGAACTGCTCGTACGTGACAGGCGCTACCTGAATCGCGACACCGGGAACGACTGGTCCCGCGCCAGCAGGCCCCGTTCCGGCGGGATTTTTTGAAGAGGGCTGGCCAGCCGGATCAGCCGCGGGCGACGAATTCAAGGGATCCTCCAGGCGTCTTTTTCATGCGCCATTGTCAAAGTGGTCACAGCGGGGAAGTCTCTGCGCTCCAGTATGCGTGTGCGCTGTGCCGGTTTCCAGTCCGGCGCCGAATGGGTCGCGACGGGCCGGGGAATGGGAGCGGCGATTCCCGTTTCACGCAGCGTCGCCGCCGGGTCCGGTTCAACGGCCCGGCGGTCGCCTCGGCCTCGCTTTACTTGAGGAGCAGCGCCACCAGTTCGGACTGCTTGTGGACCCCCAGGGCCCGATAGATCTCGCGAATGTGATTGTGAACGGTATGGGGGCTGAGAGAGAGTCGGGCGGCGATGTATTTCTCTGAACGTCCTTCCTGCAGGAGCATCACCACGCCGATCTGGGCCGGGCTCAACCGCATGGCCACATGCTCGGGGATGGTCTTCCCCTCGACGTCTTTATGGTCGCGCGTTTCGTCGGCGGAGTCGAGATCCCACGCGGGTGTTCCTTCGCGAGCCAGCAGAAAGACGATCCGGCCCAGGCGCAAGAACTGGCCGGCGACCAACAGAGACGACTGGACGCGCTGCTTGTCGATGAAGACACCGTTTCGGCTGCGCAAGTCGCGAACCGTAACGGTTTTGTCCGTCACCGTGATCTCGGCGTGTCGTCGGGAAATCGTATGGTCGGCGACGACCAGATCACATTTCTTCGAGCGGCCGGCGATATAGGTTCCCGGATCAAGCGGGAAATTCTCGAGGTCGGTGAGCAGAGACCGATTGAGCAGAAACAACTTACCCGGCATGCTGCCCTTAATATATCGGCGACTGGCCCGCCTGCGATTTCGTGCTCCACCATACCCGGTTCGCGGTCACGGATCAATCGCCGGAGAGCCCGGGGGGGGGGCGGGGGGCAGCGCTGCGTGCCGTTGACGGCCGAATTGCAGCGGGGGTGAATTCGCACTGAATCAGTGCACCGCCGGTGCCGGTCAGCGCCCCCCTCAGCCCCCTCGTTAAAGAGGGAGAGGGGGGCTGGCCCGACGAGATGTTCGCGATGAAATTCGGCCGATTTCAGGTTTCGAAACAGTTCAGGTTGTGAGTTCGACGCTGGGCCGCGAGCGGAACGGCTGGAGCGGAAAATCGCTTGCGCGTGCAACACGGGCTGGCTTCCATTTTGCCAAGCCGCGAATTCGACACAATGACCTAAACAGGCTATTCCGAAGATGAATTCTCGCTTAGAATTCTGCCGGAATTGGGTTTGAGGATGGCCTGGCAAGCGAGCCAGGCATCCCGGCAGGGGGCCACGTCGTGCACACGAAGGATTTCGGCCCCTTGCAGAGCGACGGCGATTGCCACGCCGATTGTTCCGAACTGCCGTTCGTCGACCGGGCGTCCCAGCAGCTTCTTGAGAAACCGCTTGCGGGAATGTCCGATGCAAACGGGCCGCCCCGCGGTGCGCAATTGCCCGATGGCTGAGAGCAATTCAAGATTGTGGCTGGCGGTCTTTCCAAAGCCGATTCCCGGATCGAGGACGACCTGCTCCCGTGAGATTCCCAGACGCTCGAAGGCGTCTAACCGCATCTTTAAAAACTGGCAGACTTCGCTGACGACATTGTCGTACTGCGGGTCGTCCTGCATCGTTTGTGGAGTCCCCCGGATGTGCATGCAGATCACCCCGGCGCCGCTGGCCGCGCAGACTTGCGGCATTTCAGGATCGAACGTCAATCCTGAGATGTCGTTGACGATGTGGGCCCCGGCGGCGAGGGCTTCGGCGGCCACTCGCGCTTTGGTCGTATCAATCGAGATGAGCACGTGGGATTGTCGGGCCAACTGTTCGACGATCGGGATGACTCGCCTCAACTCTTCGTCGGTCCCCACCGGGTTGGCGCCCGGTCGCGTCGATTCCCCACCGATGTCGATGATCGAAGCGCCCTCGTCCATGAGCCGCAGCGCCTGGTCGACCGCTGCGCCAGTCTCCAGAAACTTGCCGCCATCTGAGAAGCTGTCGGGGGTCGCGTTGACGATCCCCATGAGCCAGGGAGCAGGGGTGATGAGCACCGTTTGGCCACGGACCCTCCACGCGGGGGCAGGGGTCTGGGGTGGGGTGTCTGGGCGTTCCATAGGCATCAAACCGGATGTAAGCCGTTTCCGGGATTCAGGAAGGAAATTCTGGCCTTTTGGTTTGACAACACCGCAGGGCCTGCCTATTCTACCTACTCGACTGGCACGTTCGGAAACGAGTGGGCAGAAGTCGCAACTGACTGGATTACCAACTTCGAGGGAGATCAGCAGGGTTTGTGAACGAGTTTCGGAACCGGGAACGGAGTTCACAAGGCTGCTGGCACCGTGGGTTGGAACGAGAGTGTACGTTTGAAGTTGTTAATGTGCCACATTTTCAGTCCCAAGGAGAAAACGCAATGACTCGTAAGCTGTTGTCACTGGCAGCCGTCGTCGTCGCGACCGTCAGCCTCGCCATGAGCGCGACTGACGTCGAGGCGCGAAGCTGTGGCTGCAAACAGAAGTGTCAGAAACAGAAGTGCTGTAAGCAGAAGAGCTGCGGCTGCAACAGTGGTTGCAACAGCGGCTGCAATACCTGTGCTGGCGGAAACAGCTGTGGAAACAGCTGCGGAAACGGCTGCAACAACGGCGGTGGTCGCCGCCACTGCAACAGCTGCTGCGCTCCCCAGCCGACCTGCTGCGCTCCGCAGCCGACCTGCTGTGCACCGTCCGCTCCGTCGTGCTGTGCACCAGGCGCGACTGGTGGCGAAGCTCCTCCGGCGCCCGCCGATGCACCGGCCCCGAAGCCGGCTGCCTGATTTGCGTGACCGGTTCCAAAAAGAAAACCAGGCTTTTGCAGCCATCCTGCTGCAAAACGCCTGGTTTCTTTTTTTTGATTCAGTCCAGCGGCCGCCACTCGTCTAGCTTCACCCGATACAAAAACAGGTTTCGGTCGGGAAAGAGCTGTCGGACCCTGGCCAGCGGCACAGCCTCGGGGAGATAGCGCCCGATCAGGACTGGCGTATTAAGACCCGGTGAATTCGTGACGTAATCGATGTGGCGGTCAGCCGGATCGGCTTCGACCAGCACGAGCGCCGGGTGGGGGATGGCCCGTTGGGCAACCAGTGCGGCAAACGTGCCGTGTTTCTGTCTCGCAAAGGCCACGCGATTCACCCCCTGCTCATACGGAGCCGACCAGAGACCCCCGCTGACCGTGAAGTTCATCGTGACGGCTGCCACCAGCAGGCAGCCCCACCACCAGCCGATCGCCCGCTGTCCCGAATCGGCCCAGCAGTGGAGCGCCGTGACGGTGACGACTGCCGTCCAGACCAGCCACAGGGGCCCCGCTTCGAACACGTAATGGTGGTCCTCCATTCCCACGAACCAATAGGGGATATGGACCGCGTGCAGGCTGGCAATTCCTGCCAGAATCAGCCCGGCTCCCGGCGGGAGCCGCCGCCAGAGCACGAGCCCCCCGACCGAAGCCAGTGCCAGCGGGACGAGACCCAGCGTCCACTTCCCGCTTGCCGAGAGCCGTGTTCGCGCATTCGCGAGCGCCTTTGTCGGCGTTAGATTCTCGGCCCAGCGGTCGTAATTCTCGAGGACCCGTGGCCCCTGATGGCGCGTGCCGCGCTCGACGTTGTTGAATCCGTAAACGTGGCTCGGTGTGTGCAGATCGGTATAGAGGCTGTAGGGAGTGACCCAACCGTTCCCGGTAATCGCGCGGTCGTAGAAGAAGAGCGCTGCCAGGGCAATCAGGAGTGGCAGGCCCAGGCCGGCGATGAGCCGCGGCACTCGGGCTCCTGCCGATGCTGCATTCCACAATCCGGCGGCTGCCCCTTGCCCGCCGTCCCTGTGCCAGAAGACCTGCGAGAGGAGCCAGAGTCCAAAGGGGAGAGCGACGCCGGCGGCTGTCATGGGGCGGCAGAGCATGGCAAACGCCAGCCCGATGCCCGCCAGCAGGCTCCAGCCGAAACTGCCCGATCGCACTGACCGGAAGAATCCCAGGTGAAACAGCCCCAGCCCCACGAGTGTCGGATGGTGCGCCAGGAGGAGATTTGAAAAGAGGGCCATCCCCGGGGCGAGGGCCGTCAGCAGCCCGGCGATCAAACCTGCCCCGTCGCCCGCCAGCTCGCGCCCGATCCAGACCATGAGCATCGAGCAGATCGCACCCGCCAGCCAGTGACCCCAATACGGGTGCCCCATCGCGACAAAGGGAGCCATCCACAAACCGGCACCAGGAAAATAGCGACTGGCAAACCGGCCTTCATTCAGGACGTGCATCTGGTCGAACAGCCGCGGGGCCGCATGACTGGGAAACGACGCGCGCCCCGCCAGAAACGTCTCGGCCTGAAAGCGATAGCTGTATTCGTCGTGATACGCCGGCGGGAGGTCGTCGAATCGGGCCCCGGTTCGGGAACTGACCAGGAGCGAAATCGCCCCGACGGCGAGCGAATACAGAATCGGCCGCGTGCAGCCGGCTTTCAACGTTGTTCCTGTCAGGCCGAGGCTGCCACCGATTGTCGCCGTCAGGCTGCGCTGGCGCGGCGATCGGGTCGCGCGGAATCTCGCCCCGTACCACCACACGAGCGGGGCGGCAACGAGAAATGCCAGATACGCGAGCGCATCGATGTCCCCTTCCAGAAGCCAGTTGAAAGCGGATTTACCAGCCGGTCCTTCAGGTGTCGGTTGAGAGGCCCATTCCAGAGTCAGAAAAAGACTCACCGCCGCCAGCCACGGCAGCCACCAGAGCCAGCCACGGACAGGAGCCACCGGTGGATTGGCAGAATCTGAGTTGGCACGATCGTGTGACATGCAGGGTCACCGGCCTCGAATTCGCCGCATGACCATCGGCCAGCTGCTGATCAGAATCCCGAAGATCAGTCCTCCGAAGTGGGCCCCGTTGGCGATCGGCCCAAGCAAGCCGTACATGCATAGAAACAACCAGCCGAGCATCCAGATGACGCTCGTGCGGGGAATAAAGATGCCTGCCGAGTGATCGAATTCACTTTTCATCCACGCATATCCGAACAGTCCGAAGATGGCACCTGACATTCCCCCGAATCCCGGACCGGAGATTTCGTACTGGACGATATTCGACAACACGCCGGTCGCCACCACGAGGAGCAGCAGGCGCAGTGACCCCCTCCGGAACTCGATCACGCGCCCCAGGCTGTGCAGCGCCAGCATGTTCATCAGCAGGTGGATCGGTCCCAGATGCAGAAAGATTGGCGTCAAAAGCCGCCAGGCCTGAAAGCCCGTCCGCGCGGCACCCGGCTTGGCGGGCCAGCCCCGTGCCAGGCCGAAATAGGCGATTCCGCCATCAGGCAACGGGCGAAACTCGGAGATCACCAATTCTCGCGGAATGGGGTCGAGAACTCCCGTTACGGGGTCAGTCCCAAACCGCTTCTCGGGGAAGCCGGCGGCGATCCACACGCAGACGCTGATGGCAATCAGCGCGAACGTAACGGGGGTGGACTGCGGCGTCGCCCACATCCGCCGAACTTCAACCACGCTTCCCTGGCGTTGTTTCTGTTCCCGGATCAGCTTGTCACGCAGCTCGCGCGCTTCGCGTTCGGCAGCCTGGTACCTGGAGTCGCCGGGGTTTTCGACAAAGCGGGCCAGTTCGTCCCGCGCCTGGGCGACGCAGTCTTCGTCGAAGACCCAGATGGCGAAGCCCGCTTCGATCGGCTCGGCCTGGATGCGGATTCCCTGCGTCAGCAGGTAATCGCCGATGCGCTGGACCTGGCGTTCATCGGGCAGTGTTCCGATTTGCCGCATTGTTCCGAATTTCCTCGACGCCCTGTTTCAAGCTGTTTGCCGCCTGGCCCACACCGCCAATGCTTGTACGGGTGCGCTGCTCCCGGCGTCAACATTGAAACTTCGACCAGGGATTCGGGTACTGGCGAGCGGCAGAAGGTTTGTTTCTCCAACCTCCCGCTTCCCGGATCCCTCGCCGGAACTGCTGGATGCAGCAGAAGAGAAAAACAATGCCGGTTACCCAGAGAGCCGACCACGCGAGGAGCGGTGGGAACGCCAGGAGAACCACCAGAGGGCCGTTGTTCAGCACAGCGTCCAGCAGCTTGTCGATCGGCTTCAGAGTCTGTTGATTCGGCGTCATGATGTGCAAGTCCTCGCTATCTGCCTAATTACGCAGCGGGTCACCCGCGAGTTCACAGGATTCCATGATTTTCGCCTCAGAACCAGCATGTTGACAGATCGGCGCAAACGCTGGTATATTGAATCGTTGATGCGTTTGCGGGCGAGCGCTGTTCCCCCTGACTGAATGTACGCCGGTTCGCCAGCTTCGGGTTGGTTTCTGCTTCCCGTTCTCGTTCCCGGGCGGCTGCGGTTTCATTTGCTTTCCACGGAGATTTCCAGCGATGCTCGTGATTCCTGGTCAGCGCGGCAAAGACAACTGTGACGGTATCATTTCCCGGCGCGAGCTGCTGCGGATCGGTGGCTCAGGAATGCTGGGGTTGTCCCTGGCAGACGTGCTCGCCACCGAAGGCCGCGCAAAGGAAAAGACGTCCGGCAGTCCGGGCTTCGGCAAAGCGAAGAGCGTCATTCTGGTTTACCTGCAAGGGGGCCCGAGTCACCTCGATCTGTGGGATCCCAAAGACAACGTCCCCGACAACGTCAAAAGCGTTTTCAAGCCGATCGACACGAAGCTGCCGGGCGTGCAGTTCACCGAAATCCTTCCCAAACTGGCGCAGGTGAACGACAAGTTCACGATGATCCGGTCGATGAGCTACACGCCGATCGGCCTGTTCAATCACACCGCGGCGATCTATCAACTGCACACCGGCTACACGGCCGACAAGGTCAGTCCGTCAGGCCAGTTGGAACCTCCCAGCCCGGCCGACTATCCCACGATGGGCTCGAACATCATCCGGCTGAAGCCTCCGGAAGCGCCGATGCTTCCGTTCGTGATGATGCCCCGTCCGCTGCAGGAGAGCAACGTGATCGGCAAGGGGGGCACGGCTGGCTTCCTGGGCCGCGCTTACGACCCGTACACGCTGTTCCCCGCCGGCGACGACATGGACCTGGCGAAGATGGATCGGCTCAATATCGACGATCTGAAATTGCGGACCGAGATCTCGACGGCGCGGCTCGAACGCCGGGCCCGCCTCCGCGACGTGATCAACGCCGGCATGCCGGCCCTCGATCACGCGGTCAGCAAATCGGCGATCAACGAATACTACGGCAAAGCTCTGGGGCTCGTGTTGTCGGGGCGCGCCCGCGACGCCTTCGACCTCACCAAGGAATCCAACGAGACGCGCGAGCGGTACGGCCGCAATACGTTCGGCCAGAGCTGCCTTTTGGCGCGGCGGCTCGTGGAAGCCGGGACGCGGTTTGTCGAAGTCATCTGGCCGAAGGTGGCCAACAGCGACAATCACTCGTGGGACCACCACGCCGGCCTGTCGGGGCGCATGAAGAACCAGTCGGGCCCCATGCTCGATGGCGGACTGGCGTCGCTGATCGCCGATCTCGACGAGCGCGGCATGCTGAAAGACACGATGGTGGTGGCGCTGGGCGAGTTCGGGCGCAGTCCGATTCGCGGCGTCAGCACTTCGGGTAACTCGAACCAGGATGACGGCCGCGATCACTGGCCGTACTGCTACACGGCGGTCATCGCCGGTGCCGGTGCCCGTCGTGGCGTCGTGTTCGGCAAGTCCGATAAGACGGCCTCAGCCCCGATCGAGAACCCGGTCCATCCGATCCAGCTCGTGGCGACGATCTACCACAGCATCGGGCTCGATCCGGCGACGCTGATCTACAACCACCTCAATCAGCCGCGCGAAATGGTGCAGGCTGAAATCGTGGATGGCCTGCTGGCCTGAAGTCGAGCGAGAGGCGTCGAGTACCTTACGACGATGAGCCGGGCGGCGGTCGCCTGATCACCAGCCAGCGTCCGTCGCGCCGTGCGTCGATCCGTCCCGGTAACGTCGCCGCTCCGCCTTCGAGTGCGACGCGGGCGAGTTCCTCCCACTGGTCGAACCCCATTCCCTGGCGGGGCCAGTCCTGGCGGCGCCAGAGCAGTGCCAGCAGTTCGCGCACGAGGTGCCGGGGCGTTCCCGCGAGCGGTTGCCACTTCAGCCGGCATTCGTCGTCGGTGGACGATTCGAGAACCCGTTCGAGAAGTTCCACGGCGATGCTCTCAAATGCGGCCTGGATGTCGCCCGCCTGCCGCCCCAGCCGGCGCAGCGCTGTCCCGACCTCGGGGTTGTAGTCTCTGGCCAGGAGCGGCAGCAGGCTGTGTCGGATTCGGTTCCGCGTATAAGCTTCGTCGCGGTTCGAAAGGTCTTCGCGAAAGTTCTGGCCGATTGTGTGCAGGTAATCGAGCACCAGCGACCGCTGAGTTTCGAGCAGCGGGCGCACCACGAGGATTCCCGAGTCGAGCCTGCGCCGGGGTGGCATCCCGCGCAGTCCCGCCAGCCCCGTTCCGCGCAGAACGTGATGCAGAATCGTCTCGGCCTGGTCGTCGGCGGTGTGGGCCAGCGCGATCAGCCCGCAGCCCGCGTCCCGGGCCGCCCGTTCGAGAAAGGCGTACCGCTCGTCGCGCGCGGTTTCTTCAATCCCCAGACCAGCGGCGATCGCCGCGGCGGGCACGTCGGCCCGCCCCACCGTCACGGGAACATCGAGACTTTGGCACGTCTCGGCGAGCCAGTCGGCATCGGCGCTGGAGGCTGGTCCGCGTAACTGATGATCGAGATGGCCGACGTGCAGCTTGAGTCGCAGTTCAGACCGAAATTCCAGCAGCCCGCGCAAGAGGGCGATGCTGTCGGCCCCCCCCGAGACGGCGACAAGAATCGCCCGCGGTTCGGGAAAACCGGCAACGGCACTGGCAAGCAGTTCGACCAGGGGGTGTCGTGTCATCAGTCAGTCCACCGCGGCAGCGATCCGGCACTGCCGCCGGCGGCAGTGGATTCATCTGAATTCCCTGATGGTTGACCCCCATTGCAGCTTTGTTAGTATAAAGTGACGTAAACCCTTAATTCAACAAGAGGGACTCCGGCGGGCTTCCTCTCCGGAGGGCGAAAAACGGGCTGGTTCCCAGGGGAACCGGTTCACTTCTCGAGTCGTTACGATTCAGGTTTCGTGGGAGAGCCGGGATGCAGAATTCGATTGTCATGCTGTGCGTGGCCTTCCTTCTGCGGCTCTGTCGGGGCTGCCTGGGGCAGCTCTCCGGGAGTTTCGCGCTGCTTCGACCGCAACCGGGCAAGTCAGCCCTGGGAGCGTTCTCTCCGAGCGTCGATCTCGATTCTGCACGGTTGGATGTCATTTCACGGTCGCTGTATTGGGGAGCCGGCGTGCGGGTTCCCGAACGGGCGCCCGCGAGAGTTTGTCCCCCGATCGTCGCGCCGCGCGCTGCGCGCTGGCAAGGCGGTCCTCCCGACACATTCGGCCGCTGGGACCATTAACCTGTTCGTAGCGGTTCGACTTCGCCCTCTGGCGTCAAGCGCCGGGCGTGCACCAGGCTGGGGCCTGCGGTGCCTGCCCGGTCACCGGTTCCTCTCGAGCGCTTCACTGAGAAGGAATACGGTTCATGGAGATCACAGTAGCGGCGCTGGTGGCGCTGGCAGTCGGCCTGGCGGTGGGTTGGTTCATCGAACGGCAGATCCGCGGCTCGGCCTATCAGAAGCGCGACGAAATCCTGGCGCAGGCCAATCGCGACGCTGACAATCTCCGCAAGTCGCAGGAACTGGCCGGCAAGGAAGACCTGCTGGCCCGCCGGGAAGAACTCGAAAAGGGGATGAATCACGTCCGCGAGGAGCTCCGCGAGCAGGAGCGCCGCCTCGACCGCCGCGAATCGACCCTCAACGAACAGCAGCAGGACATCGTCAAAAAAGAGCGGATGCTCGAATTGACGCAGCGCAAGCTCGCCGAACGGACCGAGGCGGTTGACGCCCGCGACACCGAACTCACACAGGTCCTCAAGCAGCAGCAGGACCAGCTCTACAAGATCAGCGGCCTCACGGCCCAGTCGGCCCAGGACGTTCTCCTCCAGCGGCTCAACCAGGAACTCCGCAACGAAACCGGCGCGGTGATCCTGAAGCACGAGCAGGAACTCAAGGCTAACTGCGACAAGATGGCCCGCGAAATCATCGGCATGGCCGTCCAGCGTTACGCCGCCAGCCACACTTCGGAAACGACCGTCTCGTCGGTTGACATTCCCAGCGACGAAATGAAGGGGCGGATCATCGGCCGTGAAGGGCGCAATATCCGCGCCTTTGAAAAGGCCACCGGCGTCGACGTGATCGTCGACGACACGCCGGGCGTCGTGATCGTTTCGGCTTTCGACGCCGTTCGCCGCGAGACCGCCAAGCTGGCGCTCGTCAAGCTGATCCAGGACGGCCGGATTCATCCCTCGCGGATCGAAGAAATCGTCGGCGAGACGCAGAAAGAGATGGACGCCCACATTCGCCGTCTTGGCCAGGAAGGGGCCCAGGAAGCCGGCGTCCACGGCCTGCACGAAAAGCTGATCGACCTGATGGGCCGGCTGAGCTTCCGCACCAGTTACAGCCAGAACGTGCTGCGGCATTCGATCGAGGTGTCGTTCCTCACCGGGATGCTCGCCGAGCAACTGGGGCTGGACGGCAACATGGCCCGCCGCTGCGGTTTTCTGCACGACATCGGCAAAGCCGCCGACCATGAAATGGAAGGGGGCCATCCCAAGGTCGGCGCCGAGCTGCTCAAGCGGTACGGCGAAGGTCCCGAAGTGGTGCACGCCGCCCTCGGGCACCACGACGACATCCGGGTGGACTACGTGTTCACCGTGCTGGTGGCGGCGGCCGACGCCATTTCGGCGGCCCGCCCGGGCGCGCGGCGCGAAACGCTCGAAAAATACGCCAAGCGGCTGGAAGAGCTCGAAGCGCTCGCCTGCGGCTTCCCCGGCGTCGAGCACGCCTTCGCCGTGCAGGCGGGACGCGAGATTCGCATCGTCGTCGATGCGCGGCAGGTGAACGACCGCGAAGCCTCTCGCATGGCCCGCGACGTCGCCAAAGCCATCGAGCAGGCGCTGACCTACCCCGGCGAGATCAAGGTGAACGTCCTCCGCGAAACGCGGCACATTGAAATCGCGCGGTAGTTACAGCGGCTTGCGTTCCCAGTCGGGCTCGACCAGCTTCATCGTCGCCGTGTCGTCGCGGCCGCGCATGCCGCACTTTTTGTAGACCTCGTGTGCCCGGGCCAGTTTTTCGGGATCGAGCGTGACCCCCAGTCCCGGTCCGGCCGGGATCGCCATCCGTCCGTCGCGAATCGGAAGTTTCGCGCCTTCGATCAGATCGGCCGCGTCGGGGAGCCAGGGATAGTGCGTATCGCTGGCGAGCTTCAGCTGGGGGATCGTCGCTGCCAGATGGATCATCGCCGCCATCGTCACGCCGGCGTGGTTGTTGCTGTGCTGGCTTAACTTCCAGCCGGCGACGTCGGCAATCCTCGCCAGTTCCACGCACCCTGCGAAGCCTCCCCAGTAGTGGTGATCAGCCAGGACGACATCAACCGGCTTCAGCCGCAGTGCGTCGGGGATGTGCTCAAACCGAGTGACGCACATGTTGGTGCTCATCACGTGCCCCGTCTCACGGCGGACCTCGGCCATCGCCTCCTGACCGGCGACCGGGTCTTCGTAGTATTCGAGGTTCATCCCCTGCATCTGCTTGCCGATGCGGATCGCCGTCTCGGTTTTCCAGCGGGCGTTGGGATCGATGCGGAGCGGGCATTTGTCCCCCAGCCGGGCGGCTAGTTGCCGCATCGTCTCGAGTTCCAGTTCGGGAGCGAGATAGCCTCCCTTGAGTTTGAACACGCGAAAGCCCCAGCGTTTCTGGAACCCGACCGCCTCGGCGACCATCGCTTCGGGTGTGCGGACTTCCCCCCAGTCGTCGAGGGCCCGCTCGCCCCGGCCGCGGGCATCAACGACCCGCGGATCGGCCAGCAGTTGGGGATGATCGGCGGCATAGCGGTAGAAGAGGTACGCCGCGAATTCCACATCCTCGCGCACCGGCCCCCCCAGCAGTTCGCACAGCCGGCGCCCCGTGGCGCGGCCGCACGCGTCGAGGCAGGCCAGTTCGATCGCCGTCCAGGCCGCGGTGTGCAGCTTTTCGATCGGCCCCCGGAACGCGCGCCAGGCAAACGCATTCTTTCCGCGAATGAGTTCCCGCGCCTTTTCGAGAGCCGCTGCGACCTGCAAGCTTCCTGAAGTTTCGCCGATCCCGACGATGCCGGCGTCTGTCTTGAGCTCGACGATGTGACGCAGGAAATAGGGGCCGTGACATCCCCCGGCATTCAGCAGCGGCGGATCGGGAAGAGCGACCGGCGTGATAACCAGATCTGTGATGGCCAGCGGCGCGGCAGCCGTCGCCGGTGCGGCGGCATTCGCGAACTGGTCCCGCGGCGCCAGCGTCCCGAGAGCGGCGGCGGCGACCGAAGACATCCAGTCACGTCGGGAAATCGGCATGCTCGTGGATCCTGTTTGAGACCGAAAATGGTTCCCGCCTCACAGCACTTCAATCACTACTTTCCCGAGTTGTTTGCGATCGGCCAGGTACTGCTGCGCTTCGCGGAGCTGTTCGAGGGGGAAGACCCGGTCGACAACCGGCCGCAGCAGCTTGCGATCGAGCAGCTTGAGGACCTGGCTCAATTCGCTGCGGGTCCCCATGCAGGCCCCCACGATTTCAATCTCGCGGATGAAAAAGAAACGCAGATCGATTTCGACTTTCGGACCGGTCGTGGCGCCGCAGGTGACGAGCCGGCCGCCGTGCGCCAGGCACTTGAGGGCGTCTTTCCAGACCGCCGCCCCCACGTGCTCGATCACAATGTCCACTCCCCGGCCTTTGGTTTCCTGCTTGACCACCTCGGCGAAATTCTGCTTGTTGTAGTCGATGACGACGTCGGCCCCGAGCTCGCGGGCGAGCTCTTGCTTGGCGGCGTTGCCGGCGGTCGCCAGGACGCGCCCCCCCGCCAGCTTCGCAATCTGAATCGCTGCCGAGCCGACGCCGCTGGCGGCTCCCTGAACCAGAACGTCGTCCCCCGGCTGAATGCGGCCATGCCGGTGCAGCATGCTCCAGGCCGTGAGGAACGTCAGCGGGGTCGCGGCCCATTCGACGGGCGTCCACGTATCGCTGAGCGGAATAATGTGCCGCGCCTCGGCTTTGACATATTCGCAAAAGCCTCCCTGCGAGTGCTCACCGGGAATACAGAACTGCGGGCAGGCCGGATCGTTTCCTTCCAGGCAGAATTCGCACCGGCCGCACCCCTGGTTCGGTGCGATCAGCACCTTCTGGCCGAGGGAAAAGTTCTGAATCTCCGAGCCGATTTGCGAAACCTCGCCGACGATTTCACAACCGCCGATATGCGGCATCGGAATCTGCATCGGCAGTCCCTGCCGGACCCACAGGTCGAGATGGTTCATCCCGCAGGCCCGCACTCGCACGAGCACGTCGTTCGGGCCGACGACCGGCGTGGGCAAGTCCATCAGTTGCAGAACGTCGATCTCTCCCGTCCGGGCGAACGCGAAGGCTTTCATGAGGGCAGCTCTTTCGTCTCGAAGTCAGCACCGCGATGCCGCGGTTACGGGTCTTGCTCACTTCCCGGCTCACCCTCCTCTGACTCGACAGAGCGGGCCTGGGACAACCACCAGCCCCAGATGACGTAGTGGAACGCGGCGGGAACGGCGAAGATCAGGATCACCACCAGGACACCCAGCAACTGGGGGAGCACCAGGGCCATCAGCCCCAGCATCGCGGCGGAAATCAACACCATCCCGGCGAGCGCAATCGCCGTGCCGGCGTTCGACTGATTGCGGCTGATCGGAGACCGGGGGGGTTCCATGGGGGGAACTTCAATCAGTCAGAGGATTTCGGGGGCGCGGCGGCAAGAACTCTTCTCCCTCCCCACTCTGTGGGGCAGGGTTGGGGTGGGGGGCGAGTCGATTGACGCTCCCACCCCCATCCTGAGTCCTTCCCCCATCAAGGGGGAAGGAAATCTGCTTTGCCAATCAAGTTACGGTGTTTCTGGAATGACTTCACTCGGTGTGATTGTACCGGGCCGGCAAAGCCATCTCCACAAGAGATTGTCATCTTGTTCCCCTGCGCGGGAATCTGGTAAAAGACGCCCCGATTTCGCAATCAGGGGTGGGAGACAGGAGCTGTGACATGAGCGGCGCCACTCGCCAATTTCTATCGACTCGGCTGCCCGTTGCCGGTCTGGCCATTCCGGTCGTGCTGGCCGTGCTGGCACATCTGGCCGGACCTCGACCGGGCCCGGTGGGCGCGGCGCCCCCTCGGCCGGCCCTGGGGTTCAGCCAGTACCTCGTGGATCTGGGGGCCGTTGCGCCGTCGGAAGAAGTCTCGGCTCATTTCGAATTCACGAACCAGGGGCGCGACATCGTGACGATCTCGCAATTGGTTCCCAGTTGCGGCTGCCTCGACCCGCAATTGAAAAAGAAAGTCTACAAGCCGAGCGAGTCGGGGCTCTTCCAGGTGCGAGTGCTGACGGCCAACCAGAACGCGGGGCAGAAAGAGTACACCGTGATCGTCAAATACAACGATCCTTTGCCTCGCGAAGTACTCGTGACGTTTCGGGTCCTGCTGCCGGACAACCAGGTTTCTGTCCGGCCGATCGCCATGTTCATCTGGCAACCCGGTTCGCAGCCGATCACGCAAGACATCGAGATCACCGACCGCCGCGGCCGGCCGATGACGATCAAGCGCGTGGAATGCTCGCGCGACGCGGCCCAGGTCGAACTCGCAGGTTCGGAAATCGATCAGGATGGAAACTGGCACGGGCACGTCAAGGTGACTGTCCCGGGGAATCAGTCCCCCGGCCGGGTCGAAGCCCTGGTAAAAATCTTCACGGAAGACGAAGACTACCCGGTTCTGCGCGTGCCGCTGCGGATTGAAGGCCCGTCATCGCCGAAGGTGCGCGATTCGCACGTGCAGCCTGCCGGCGCGACGCGATAATCTCTCGCGCAGCGCGTCAGAAACCTGAGGATTGCGGCGGGGCGGCCGCCGGTGTCCCCGCGGCAGCGCCTCCCGTGCCGCCGATTACTTTCCGCGCTCCGCCACCTTCCTGCCGGCGGGTCGCGTAGCGGATGGCGAAAGAGGGCCAGTATTTCTGGTCGGTCCCGTACGCCGGGGGATTGAACTCGGCGCCGTCGAAGATGCGGCGTGCCAGGACCTTTTCGGAAACGTGCTGCGTGAACCCGAGCCACTGCCGGTCGGGCGCAGCCAGTTCGAGCAGGTTGGCCCGTTCCGGACTGAACCCGATGAAGTTGCGCGGGAGCGGCGCCGTGTGCAGTGCGGTGAGCAGAATGGCCATCGTCGTGTAGCCGGCCGCCAGCCCGAACAGCCAGCGCGACGCCTGATAGACCCGCGCGTCAACGTCGATCTCGGTGGGCGCGATCAGGTCGGTCGCCAGCCTGAGCAGAAACGTGAACAGTGCAAACAGCCCCACGAGCGCTACGAAATCGGAATAGCGCTCCATCCCCGATCCCATGTCGTCGAGGAATCCGGCGACCGGTTCGAAGAAGTTCATGGCGAGCAGGCCCGCGAACAGCACCGCCAGAAAAGTGAGTCCCGCACCCCAGGCCCCTTCGCTGGCGACGCACCACGTCACGATCGCGACGATGGCGACCAGAATGCCTCCAAATACGACTTCCATCGCGGCTCTCCCTTCCCCTGACTTGACGCGGCCCCTGCCTTCACAGTTCCCGTTACTTCACGTTCCCGCGACCCCAAGTGGTCGCTATTTCACATTCCTGCGACCTCAAGTGGTCGCTACTTCACATTAACCGTCAGTTCCTGAATCGACGTCAGCCCCTTGACCACCAGTCGCAGCCCTTCTTCCTTCATGTACAGCATGCCGTTCTTGCGGGCTTCGGCCCGGATCGCCGAGACCGGCGCATTTTCGCGGATCATGTCCCGCAAGCGATCGGTGATCACCAGCAGTTCGAATACACCGAGCCGGCCTCGGTACCCCAGCCCGCCGCAGTTGGGGCACGGACTTTCCGCGTTCGTTGGCGGTCGGTAGAACGCATCGACCTTGTCGGCCGGGAGTCCGGCCTGTTTGAGCATTTCGGCTTTCGGCGCGTACTTCTCGCGGCATTCGTCGCAGAGTCTTCGGACCAGCCGCTGGCCGAGAATCGCCGACAGTGCCGACGACAGCAGAAACGGCTCGACTCCCAGGTCGATGATGCGATACAGGGCGCTGATCGTGTCGTTGGCGTGGACGGTCGAAAACACCATGTGACCGGTGTTGGCCGCCTGGCAGGCGATCTTGGCGGTTTCGGCGTCCCGGATTTCGCCGATCATGACGATGTCGGGGTCCTGCCGCAGGATGCTGCGCAGCGCGTTGGCGAACGTGTTCCCCGCCTTGACGTTGACCTCGATCTGCGTGACGTTGGCGATCTTGTACTCGACCGGGTCTTCGACGGTGATGATGTTCTGCTGAAACGCGTCGAGCTCGTTGATTGCAGCGTACAGCGTCGTCGATTTACCGGCGCCGGTCGGACCGCAACTGAGAAACAGGCCGTGCGGCTGGTTAATGATCTCGCGGAGCTGGTCCTGCATCTGTTTGCGCATGTTGAGTTGGTCAAGCTTGCTGACCGAGTTGGCCTGGTCGAGAATACGCAGACTCAACTTCTCCCCTTCGCGGGTGCCCTGAGTGGCGGCACGAAAGTCGATAATCCGCTTTTCGAGCTGCGCCCGGAAGGAGCCGTCCTGCGGCTTGCGCTTCTCGGTGATGTCCATCGCCCCGAGCACCTTGAAGATGTTGATGATCCCTTCACCCATTGCCCGGTCGAACGGCTCGGTGGGGTACATCACGCCGTCGATGCGGTAGCGGGCCGAGTATTCGTCCTCTTTGGGCTCCATGTGCACGTCGGTCGCGCGGCGCATGATGGCGTCGTAGATCAGTTCTTTGGCGGCAACGAAGCCGCGCGACTTCTCGGCCTGCTTGGAGCGCCCGCCGTCATTCCCCTTACCGTCAGACTTGCCCATAAATCGAATCGGGGGCCCCAGGGCGCTGTCGCGAGCTTCCTTCGAGGGAGCCAGGTTGATGCCGACCTTCGCGAACCCGCGGATGATCAGCCCCTGGATGTGCGCCGGGGTCATGACCTTGGCCGATTCGGGGACGCGGTCGTTGCGCTCCTTGATGTACAAACCGAGCGGAACGCCGTACGCTGCCAGGAGCAGCGGGAACCCGAGAATAAACGCCGGCACCGAAACGACCGCCACAAATCCGAAGACCCCCGCCATGATGATCAGCGAGTTCCACATCTCGTAGTTGAGCTTGAGCGAGCGGCCGTCTTCATCGGCCCATTGAGTCGTGTGGGCCCACAGCAGCAGGAAGGCCAGAATCAGAACCAGGCTGACGGGGTTAAAATAAAAACCGCTGGCGCGGCCTCCTTCGGCATTGCCGCGATAAAACCCGGCCGGGCTGCGCGGATACCCTGATGCCGAAGTGCCGGGCTGGCCAACCGTCGTGGGTGCTGGGGCGCCGGCCGGCGCCTGCGCGAAAGTCGTCGTTGACCACAGCAGGAGAGCCGCCGCCGACGCCACCAGACTTGTTTGGCCCCAGTTCACGACGTTTGTCCTTTATCTTCGACAGTTGTAAAAGTCACAGACAGAACACCTGTCGGCGACTCGCGAACCTCATTGGCGCATCCCAACTGGATTAATGTAACGGCTTTCGAACTCCGGCACTGGCGAGGATGCGGCGACCGGCGAATGCTCCCGATTGTGCCAAGTTGCGCCCCTGGATGAAAGTCGAAAAGGTGCGGAATTCATAATATGGCAAGTTCGGCGTTTCTGACAGGCTGGCGAAAAACGGGGACACTCTTCAATCGGCGTTCAAAACCTCTGCAAAATCGAGGCGCTCCGGCGTATGCCCCCGTTGAGGATCCCCCGCCTTCAATCCGAGAACCCCGGCGGCCCGCCGGAACGCCAAAGCCGGCCCCGATCAGCGCGCACCGCTTCCTGATATACGTGATATGACGAACGAGGGTGCTTAAAAATTCCGAAACTGGGGGGACTTGCGGGAAAAATCGGGGGAAATTATTCCGGCGATCGTCCAGCCGGCCGGTCGTTTGACATTGAATATTCCCGCCGCCTTGATAGAGTTGTGAGTTCAGAAAAATGATTGTCAGCGTTTCAGGCAGGACGGAAGTATGTCGATCACGAAAGAACGTAAGACCGAGATTATCCACGAGTTCCAGCGGACAGAAGCCGACACCGGCTCGCCCGAGGTGCAGATCGCGATGCTGACGCATCGGATCAACGAACTCACGCAGCACCTCACCTCCCACGCCAAAGACCATGCCTCTCGCCGTGGTCTGCTGATGCTGGTCAGCCGTCGCCGCCGCCTGCTCGATTATCTGCGGCGCCACAATCAGGAAAGTTATCTGACGATTATCGGGCGGCTGTCCCTTCGCAAGTAGCGAGCAGCGCGCCCCACTCACCAATCTTTTTAGGTGCACATCCAGTGAAAGTATCGGTAGAACGGGATTTTGGGGGACGTCAACTTACACTAACAACCGGAGAATGGGCAAAACAGGCCGCAGGGTCGGTCCTGGTGCAATACGGAGAAACGGTCGTATTTGTCGCCGCCCAGGATGGCCCGCCTCGCGCGGGCATCGATTTCTTTCCCCTCACGGTTGATTATCGCGAACGAGTGGCCGCCGCCGGCAAATTCCCCGGTGGTTTTCTGAAGCGCGAAGGCCGCCCGACTTTGAAAGAGATCCTCACGGCGCGGCTGACCGATCGTCCGGTTCGCCCCCTGTTTCCCGAGGGTTACCACGACGAAGTCCAGGTGATGGGCAACGTCCTGGCCTGCGACGGCGAAAACGACCCCGACGTTCTGTGTGTCATCGGCGCGAGCGCCGCCCTGTCGCTGGCTCACAAGATTCCGTTCCAGGGGCCGCTGTCGGCCGTCCGCGTCGGCCTCATCAACGAACAGTTCGTGCTGATGCCCACGCAGAAAGAGCTGGCCACCAGCGCCCTCGACCTGGTCATCGCCGGAACGCAGAAGTCGGTCCTGATGATCGAAGGCTTCGGCGATCAGTTGTCTGAAGAACAGATGCTCGAAGGGCTGATGTTCGGCCACCGCGCCGTGCAGCAGATCTGCGAAATGCAGGAAGAACTCGTCCGCAAGGTGGGGGTGCCGGCCAAGGTGTTTGCCGCCCCGCCGGCCAATCCGCTGACGGCTCTTCTGCGCAGCCAGGCGTACGGCCAGTTTCGCGAAGCCAAGACGATCGCCGGCAAGCACGAACGGGCCGAGGCGATCAGCGCCGTCAAGGCCTCGTTCAAGGAAAAGCTCTTCCCCAATGGTGCCGAAACGACTGCCGACGGCGCCACTCTGGCCCAGTTCGGCGCTGCGATGCACGACCTGGAATACCGCATCGTTCGCGACCTGGCGCTCGAAGGGAACCGCCCCGACGGCCGCAAGACGACCGATCTGCGGGCCGTCTCCTGCGCCGTGGGAGTCCTGCCGCGCGTGCATGGCTCTGCCATCTTCACCCGCGGGGAAACCCAGTCGGTCGTCAGCGTGACGCTCGGCACGGTGCGCGACGAACAGCGCGTCGACGGGCTGTTCGAAGAATACAAAAAACGATTCATGCTCGACTATTATTTCCCCCCGTATTCGGTGGGCGAGTGCCGGCCGATTCGCGGACCGGGGCGGCGTGAAATGGGGCACGGGGCCCTGGCCGAACGTTCGGTCGAGCGCGTCCTGCCGCCGGCCGACAAATTCCCGTACACGATCCGCGTCATCTCCGACATCATGGAATCGAACGGTTCCAGCTCGATGGCGAGCGTCTGCGGTGCAACGCTGGGATTGATGGAAGCAGGCGTTCCGATTAAGCAGCCGGTCGCCGGCATTTCGATCGGCCTCGTCAAGGAGCCCGACCGCTACGTCCTGCTGACCGACATCATCGGCGACGAAGACCACTTCGGCGACATGGATTTCAAAATCGCCGGAACCGGCAAGGGGATCACCGGGATCCAGCTCGACCTCAAGATCGACGGCATCAGCGAAGAGATCATCCGCGGCACGCTGGCCCAGGCCAAGACGGCGCGGCTCGACCTGTTGCGGTCGATGCTCACCGCCATCGCCCGCCCCAAGAAAGACATCTCGGAATTCGCACCGCGGCTCGTCCGCACCAAGATCGACCCGGCCAAGATCGGCCTTTTGATCGGCCCGGGCGGCAAAACGATTCGCCTGATTCAGGAAGAGACGAAGACCGTGGTCGACGTCACCGACGACGGCACCGTCACCATCTCGGGTGCCAACCAGGCCGGAGTCGACGATGCACTCGGCCGCGTCGAGGCGATGGCCGAAGAAGTCAAGGTCGGCAAGATCTACAACGGCGTGGTCAGCTCGATCAAGGATTTCGGTGCGTTCATCGAAATCGTTCCGGGCAAGGACGGCCTCTGCCACATCAGCGAACTCTCGGACGGGTACGTCAAATCGGTCTCTGACGTCTGCAAAGAGGGGGATAGAATGCAGGTCAAGGTGATCGCCGTCGACGACCAGAACCGCGTCAAGCTGTCGCGCAAGGCGGTTCTCGCCGAGCAGGCCGCTGGAGGCGGGGGCGGCGGCGAACCGACCACCTGAAATCCCGAATGCACCCTGGGCAGGATTCCCGAAACCCGGTTTCTGTATCGCGAAACCGGGTTTCTTGTGCGTATCGACCATATAATTGACGTGTGTGCGTATCCCTTGGCAGTTTGGTCGCAGGCTCGTCGGGTGACATGATGGGGGTCGAAACCTTGCTGGCGGCGGACGAACGGCAGCGGCTGGTGGCCCAGAACGTCGAGATCGCCGCCCTCGCCGGTGGCCTCGCCCATGAAATCAAAAACCCCCTCTCCACCATCAGCCTCAACCTCGAATTACTGGCCGAAGAAGTCGCCGAGGGAGATTCACCCCGCGACCGGCGGATGCTCAAGAAGATCGTCGGGGTGCAGCGCGAATGCCGGCGGCTGGAAGTCATCCTCGAAGAGTTCCTGAAGTTCGCCCGCGCCGGCGAGCTGGAACTCTTGGACACCGATCTCAACCAGGTTGTCCGCGATTTTCTCGAATCGTACCAGCCCGAAGCCGCTGCCAACGGGATCGAGATCAGTCCGCACCTGACCCCCGATCTGCCGACCGTGCGCCTCGATAGCGCTCTGTTCCGCCAGGTGCTGCTGAATCTGGCCCTCAACGCGCAGCAGGCGATGCCCCGCGGCGGTCTCATCGAAGTGCAGACCCGCCCCCGCGACGGCCGCGTCGAACTCGACATGATCGACAATGGCTGCGGTATGGACGAGCAGACCGTCTCCCGGATTTTTCAGGTGTTCTACTCGACAAAATCGGGAGGCAGCGGACTGGGGCTGGCGACCGTCAAGCGCATCGTCGAAGCCCACGGCGGTCGCGTCACGGTCGACAGCGCACCAGGTCGCGGCACCCGCTTCACCGTCTCCCTCCCGACGGCCCAATGACCCATATCCCTTCATGACCGCCGCCGCTGCCGAAAAAACCTACGATCTTCCCCCCACGCCCGTCCGCGTGCTGATCGTCGATGACGACGAATCGCACGCCCAGGCGGTCGCCGACAGTCTCGAGCGGCTCAATCGCTACGAATGCACCGTCGCCAGCACGGGCGCCAAAGGCGCGGCCCTCATCGAGAGCGATTCGTTCGACATCGTCATCACCGATCTCAAGATGGGCGACATCGACGGCTTGGCCATCCTGCGAAAGACCAAGGAAGAACTCCCCGACGCCGAGGTCATCCTGCTCACCGGCCACGGGTCGATCAACTCGGCCGTGACGGCGATGCAGCACGGCGCCTACACCTACCTCACCAAGCCCCTCGACATCCACGAATTGCGGGCCGCGGTCGAGAAGGCTTCCGAACGCCTGCGGCTGATTCGCCAGACCGCCGAGCTGAACCGCCGGCTCGACGAAAAATTCGGATTCGAAGGAGTGATCGGCAGCAGCCCGCAGATGCATCGCATCGTCTCGCTGCTTCAGCAGATCGCCCCGACCGACAGCACGGTCCTGATCCATGGAGAGAACGGCACCGGCAAGGAGCTCGTCGCGCGGGCTGTGCATCAGAACAGCCGGCGGAAGAGCAAGCCATTTGTCCCGCTCAATATTTCGGCATTGTCCGAAAGCATCCTCGAAAGCGAGCTGTTCGGGCACGAGAAGGGCTCGTTCACCGGTGCTGAACGCCGGCGGGTCGGCCAGTTCGAATACGCCAACGGCGGGACGCTGTTTCTGGACGAAGTCGGCGAGATGCCGATGAACACGCAGATCAAACTGCTGCGCGTCCTCGAAGACGGGCAGATCACCCGCGTGGGGGCCAATGAGCCGGTCAAGGTGAACGTGCGGATGGTCGCCGCGACGAATGCCGACCTCAAGGAGATGGTTGCCAAGGGATCGTTCCGCAAGGACCTCTTCTATCGGCTGAATGTGGTGAATATCGTGCTCCCGCCGTTGCGTGAGCGGCGGATCGATATTCCGCTCTTGCTCGACCACTTCCTGAAAGAGATGGTCGCGCGGCACGGCAAGCCGATTTCCGGCTTCTCGAAAGCCGCCCAGGGGGCGCTCATTGCCTATGACTGGCCGGGCAACATCCGGCAACTGCGCAATACGGTCGAGCGTGCCGTGGTGGTTGATCTGGATGGCCTGCTTGACGTGGACGATCTGTCGGAAGACATTCCCCAACTCCACCCCGACCGGGTCGAAGCCGGCTGGGTCTCGGCCGGCGGTTTCGGCAGCGACGGCCTGATCGGTAAGCCCCTGGACGACGTCGAAAAGTTCTACATCCAGAAGATGCTGGAACTGACCGAGGGGAATCGCGAAGAAGCCGCCCACAAACTCGGCATCGGCGCCCGGACGCTGTACCGCAAGATCAAGGCGTGGGGGCTGACGTGAGGCGCGGAGGGGGACTCGGGGCAAGGGACCGGGAAATGCGAAGGTAATCCCTGTGTGCCCAACCAGCCGGGACCAATTCTCTTCGAATCGGTGCCCGCCGGCCGCTCGCCGGGTCGATGGCGCGAGTGGCGCAAGAGCGATTATGACTCTGGCGAGCGGGGGGTGTTAACCCACACTGTTGACGTCGTATGGGCCTTTGCGTTCGAGCTCGCCAGCCGGGGAGTATTTTCGCGCGCTACCAAATGGAGACGAGATATTGGCTGTTTTCATCGCCCTGTATCGGGGCATCAATGTGGGGGGAAACAATCCGGTGAAAATGGAGTCGCTCCGCGCCATGCACGAGCGGCTCGGGCACCGGGGAGTGCAGAGCTATATCCAGAGCGGGAACGTCGTTTTCTCGGCGCAGGGATCGGCCGAAGCCATCGCTCGCAAGACGCAGGCAGGGTTTGTCAAAGAGTTTGGATTTGCGGCAAAGCTAATCGTGGTGGATGCGACGCGCTGGAGGACCATGGTGGAGGGCAATCCTTACGCGAAGTTTGCCGCTGACAATCCGAAGACGGTCCACGCCGGAATTTGCGCAGGCGAGCCCAGTGCCAGGGGATTGCAGGCACTTCTTGCCAGAACCGGTGGCAGCGAAACGTTCGTGATCAAAAAGGGGATCGTCTATCTGCACGCGCCGGATGGCTTCGGGACGTCGAAGTTTGCCGCGGGGATGGAGAAGGCCTGCGGCGTGCCGATGACAGTCCGCAACTGGCGGACCATCGAATCGCTGTGGAACATGGCCAGCGCGGTCACGTGAGCGATGGACCTGGTAGCCCGACGCGTCAGCGAGGGTTCTCGTAAACGCGTGAGCGCGGGACTCCCTCTCAGCAACAGGGTTTCATTGTGCGCCGGGTCCGCAGCAATCAGCGCCTCAACGTGTCGCCGGAATTCATCGGGAAACCGTCCCTGTCAGGATGTGACCGCAAGGAACGAAGCCAGCCTTTTGCAGCGTCCTGCGACTCGCGACGTTGTTCGGGTTGCAGCGCGCCGAGGGAACACTTCCCCCTTCGTAGCAGACTCGCTTGAGTTCCTGAACCAGGTAAGTGCCGATGCCCTGCCGGCGGAACGGCTCCGCGACTTTCATGTAGATATCGCCGTAGGGCCGATTGTAGTGGTAGAGAATGTCCCCGGCCGCCGCGATGATCCCTCCCACCGACACGAACCACGCGGCTTCGGAATCCAGTTGTTGTTGCACGATCTCGCCGGCATCCTCGGCACTTGCCCGACGAAAGACGGCTTCGCGCGGCGCATGCGCAGTGGTCAGCCGGTCGTGAAACAGAATTGACTCGCTCGAGACGTCGCGCGCGAACGTATGCAGCATGGCCGTTAGCAGCGGATCGTTGCTCTGCGTCTCGATCATCGTCGCTGCGCTCGACGCGAGCAGGGCGTCGAACAATTCAAACACTCGCGACCGATGCTGGGGCAGCACGAAAAACTCGTACACCGTCGGCTTGTCATTCCAGGGACCGGCCACGGCGATCGACCCATAGCCGACTGTTCGACCATCCTCGATCAGCAAATACTCGTGGGACCAGCCCGGCCGTGCGTGGATCGAATCGTGAATGATCTGGCAGCTCATCTCCTGCCGGTAAATGTCCCGCAATCCCTCGATGTCGCGAAGTTCGGCTCGGCGCGATTCCATTGGAAACGTCCCCTCACGATCGCTGATTTTTCCCGCAGGCTATCAGAAACAAAATGAGGGGTCCATCACTCCCGATGGACGTCGGAATCAACAGACAATTTCTCCGCCGTGTCTCACATCTCGCGCAGGTCGGCGACTGAGTCAGCCCCAAACGGGGCGCGATTCGATAGCCCAGGTCGTCAGGCCTGGGTATCGGATCCAAGGAGTCTTTCCAGGCCCAACGGGGCGAGATTCCCCGAAACCGCACTCGCGTTCCATCACATCCGAATCTCGCCCTTTCAGGGCTTGCGCCGATTTGGATGCATTGTTTCCCAGGGCTATGCGCCCTGGGCTATCGAATCGCGCCCCGTTGGGGCTCACGGTGATAGCGAAGGCATCGCGGTCGTCAGTGAGAGGATTCGGTGCGAGGGGAGGCTTCGTTCGGAGACTTCCCGGCGGTTTGGCCGTTTGGGACTCGACCGGGGACCTTGCGGAATCCGGTCCATGCCGCGGCAATCGAAACGGCGAGCACGATGGGCCACGTGACCAGGAGGTCGATGCGAATGTTCGATCCGGTCGCTAGAGCCTGGACCTCAATCCATCCAAACAGGCCCCACGAGATTACCGCCAGCAACATGACGATATGTCGCGGTTTGAACCCCTTGCACCGTGCCAGCGACGCCGCCAACAGAATCGCGAAAAGCGCGGCCATCAAATAGGAACGTTCCGGATGCCCCCCAAAAGGCTCGACCGGTGCGTAAAAGATTTTCAATACCTCAGCCATCGCGTCCTCTCTTTCAGCCCGCTGGAAATGGATGCTCGGTCGTCATGGATGTACGGGATCCATGGGCTGCACCAGTTCGAACTCGAACCGGACGCCGCCGCCGGGTCCACCTGCCAAGGCGTAAGGTCTTCGGACGTATCACGCGGCAATCGAGGCAAATGCAAAAAATGTGGTGACGTTTTTAGGCGCCGCGCCGTGACGGACGGGGGACCAGGGAATGGGGACCGGGGGCGCTGCGCGCGAGAGTTGAATGTAGAACGTGGAGAGGAGAACGACGGGACGGAACCGACACGCCGTCGACACGAGTTGGACAAATTCCGGTACGACGAGTTCTCGTGTGGACTGAAGTCCACCCTACATCATTTCACGCCCTCTCGGCGAAGAAACGTGCTTTCGCGGAAAGATTGTGAATTTATCGACGTCCGCAACAAAATCGATAGTTCGTCTGAAAACCGAACGCACAGAATCGCTCAGGATCGACGATCGAGCGCTTGCTTGACTCAAAGCCCATCCTCAAAAACCTCCAAATCAATAGATTCACAATCTAGGAGCGAAAGACGACTATTACTTCTTCTTCGGTGCGAGTCTCGCCAGGGCGAGCGTGGCCCAGGAGCTGGCGGCGCAGGTGATCGGCGTCAGGAGTTTCGAACTCCCGGGCGAGCCGTCGGGGGTCGATCGGGAAATCATCGGCCAGGTGCCGTCCGGCAATTGCGTGGCGACCAGGAAGTCGATCCCGCGCTGGATGGCGGACTGGTCGGCCGTGTCGCCGGCGAGCGACAGGGCATACAACGTCTGGCCGGTGGCAAAAGCGTCGCTCTTCATTTCCGGGACGGTCTGGCTCCAGCCGCCGTCGGCCCGTTGCAGCGCCAGCAATTCGTCGATCGTGGATTGCAGCGTTTCGCGCGGCTTGCCGGAGCGGGCCCCCATCAGCACCTTCAGGATTTTCTCCTGATGGATGTCCGAGGGCTGGGCCGTATCGAGCCAGGCGATCGCTTTCGACAGTGCGGCGCGCTGCGACTCAGGCGCGTCGGGCCCGGTTGCCCCCTCCAGCGCCATGATGATCCAGGCGGCGTCGGTGTTCTGGGTTTCGTTGATCGGCGGTCGCCTGAGGGTGGCAAAAAACTCCCACGAACCGTCCGGTTGCTGCTTGCTGACGATTTCCCCGGCGATCAGCCGCAGGCTTTCCTTCTGGCCTGCTGACAACGAAGGCATCGACTGTGCGGCGACGGCCAGGAACGGGAGACCCATGTTGAGCCCTCGGCCCTGGGGGCGCGGGTCGGGTGGATCGGCCGGATTGGGAAAGATCTTCGAGGCCAGCAATTTGTCCTTGTTCCCCAGCAACGACTCGGTGGTCTCTTCCAGATATTTCCTGTCGATCGTATATCCCTGGCGGGCGGCTTCGCTCAGGGCCCACAGCGGCAGGGGGGCGTGATGGCAGGCGGCGCAGTGGCGCGTGTTCAACCAGGCGGCGCTTTCGGTCTGCAGATATCCAATGGCGCGATCGACAGTTTGATGAATCTGCTCGGTCGTCGCGCGGGGAATCGCAGCCGGCTCAGCGGCTTGGGCGGTCGCTGCCAAACAAAGGCCCAGCGACAGGACGGTGAGAGCGGAGAGACGAGCCATGAATCGTTCCCGGCAATGAGCGGCGGCACAACGGAGCACAGCGCAGCGGACTTGCCAGATTTTAACCGATTTGGGGGGAGTGATCGACCGCGAGGACGAAATGCGGAATTCCGAATTCGGAGTGCGGAATAAAGACGAGCTCACGCCAAGACACAGCGACGCACAGTTTTGTAGGTCACGCTGTGCGTGACGCAGACCACGCGGCGAGGTGACTCGCGCCTGCTGTCAGGCACAGCCTAACCTACGGCACTCGTGTGGACTGAAGGCCACCCTACATAAACGTTCTTTCGCGGAAAGATTGTGAATTTATCGACGTCCGCAACAAAATCGATAGTTCGTCTGAAAACCGAACGCACAAAATCGCTCAGGATCGACGATCGAGCGCTTGTTTGACTCAAAGCCCATCCTCAAAAACCTCCAAATCAATAGATTCACAATCTCGGAGCGAAAGACGACGATCGGTCTCGCGCAGCGCGTCAGGGCTTGGTGGAGGCGGCCGGCGGCGCGCCTTTCGGCTGCGCCGCGGGGGTGAACGCACCTCGCAGGGCTTCGCGGATTTCGGCCGGCACTTGATCCGGTTTCGTCGTTTCCACTTTCACATCGGCGGGATTTGAAAAGTCGTAGGAGCGGATGCCACTCTGCTGCTCGACCCACAGCACCGTTCCGCCGCGCATCCAGGCGGCTGCCCAGGTGGAATAGCCGTGGGGGAGCGCGAGCGAGACCGGCTTGCCTGGCGGATCGGCTTTCTGGTCGGGAGAGAAAAACTGGATGCTCCCTTCGTTCACGAGCCACTCGTGATCGGGGCGGCGCGTCACGCTCAGGCGAGTGTGGTCGGTCAGCGTGTACCAGCCCGGAGCACTGATGACCCGCAGTTTTTTGGCCGCATCGGGGTCGGCGGGGAGGACGCGGAAGATCGTGGGGGCCGAAGTCAGCGGGCCGGCCCAGGCGTTAAACTCGGGTCCGGGTCGATGAAACAGGTTCTTGGCCAGCGAATCGAGCGCGGTCGGCGTGGCGTCGGCGATGAAGGCCGTATTGACCGCCTCGCTCACCGGCGTCCCGAACAGCTCCATCGCCACGCGGTACAGCAGCAGCCGCCGGACGTCGGCATCGACAGGGAACGGCACGTGCCGCGCCAGCCGCGCCTTGATGTGGTCGAGCCACCAGCCCGGTTCGCCGAGATTCGCCGTGTTGTCGTTCCGGTCCCCCAGGGGAAGCGGTTCGGTCGTCACCGTGACGTCGTCCCCCGCTTTCGCTTCGATCCACGAGCCGACGCGCACGTCCCTCCAATCCTCGGCGTCTTTGTCCTTGCCAACGCCGATCCCCGCGGCGTTCAATTCGACGAACTCGCCCGGCGCGAGCCGGAACCAGGTGAGCCGCGAGAGGGTCAACCATTCCCTCGAATCGATTTTGAGGGCCCGGCCCTTCGCATCGAGCGCCTTGTGGTGGAGCTGATTCCACGACCCGGCGCGAAACGCAATGAGAGTCTTACCCGCATTATGGATGATGGGCCGCGCCTGGAGCTGCGTGCCGAGCGGGTGTTCCGCCCCGCGCGGCTCCAGCAGCCAGGCAAGCCGCAGGCCATTGGTCAGCGGCCGGCCCCAGGGAGCGTTCTCCAGTTCCGGTGGGAGCGGCGTCCCCTGGCGAATGATGCCGATCCCTTCCTGCTCGAGCGCCATCCTGATCACCGAGTCCTGCACTGCCGCGACTTCATCGAGCAGCGCCACTGCCTCTGGCCCGCTCCAATCGTGCGACGCGTCGAAGCGCGGCAACATGGTCTCGAGCTGCGGGGTCGTCTTCCAGGTCGGGTTGAGTTTCATGAATTTCTTCACGCTCTCCCCCAGCAGTTCGATCACGCCGCCGGGGATTTTTCCATCGAGCCGCCCGGCGGTGGTCCACGATTTGTACAGTTCCTGTGCATCCTTTTGTTTTGGCGGAATGACGTCCACCGAGCCGCGCGACTGGCCCGTGGCGAGTTTCCCCGTCCACGCGCCGGCCGGGGCCTTCTCGATTCTCATCTCGGCGGTGAGGCTGTACTGCGGAAAAAAGCGAACGGCCTTCTCTTGGGCGACACACCTCTCGCTGACGGCTTGCGGCGTGCGTCCGTCCTGTGCCTGATCTGACGATTGGAAGAGGGGCAACAGAGCCACCTCGCCCGCCTGGAGCAGCCAGTCGAGTGGAATCGGCGGCTCGTCACTGGTGATCGCTAGCGGACTGCCGTTGTCCCACATGATTTGCCGGCGCGGATTCGGCGCCGCCTCGCCCGCGGTGAGCCGCACCGCTGCTTCTGAAACATTCTGCACGACGAGGTAAAACTCCGCCGCGTTCCCCAGCCCCGGCTCGTCGAGCGACGGGGGCCAGGCCTGCGCCATCCGCAGCCCATTGACCGGCTCGCCCCATTTCAATTTCTGCTCGGTAGCCGGCTTGAGCTGAGCGCCGGGCTGCGGGGCGTCCTTCTTCGGCACCGCTGCCGTCACGCGGAACTTGGTCTCTCCGCCGGACAGTGCCCCCGCAAAGTGCATCGCGGCGCACCGCGCCTGGAGGCTCTTGATGAGCCTGGGGAGCGAATCCCTGGCATTGTCGGCGACGAACGCCGCGATCTCCCCGGCAGTCGGCGCGGTCCCCGGGAAGTCCCGCATCACGCGCCGGAGCAAGAGCTCGCGGTCGGCTGGCGAGGCAGGCAGGGGGCTTTCCTGCATGACGCGTGCGGCGATCATTTCCTGCCAGACGGTAAAGGTGTCTTTGAGCCCTTCATTGTTCTTCCAGGTCTGGAATGAGACCGGCACGCTTCCCGGATTGAACGTCACGTCGTCGCCCGCCTTAGCTTCGATCCAGCAGCCGACTTTGTAGATGCTCTGCTCGGTCGACGTCTCATGCGAACCGACGCCCAGGCCATGCCCTTCCACTTCGGCATACTCGCCCGGAGCGAGGCGGAAGCCCATCCTCGTGCGCATGCCCAGGCGCGAGACGGCCCAGACGCTGACCTCCTTGCCGTCGGCATCCTGCGCCTTGTGGTTGCCAACCTGAATCCAGTCCTCGGTGGCAAAGCAGACGGGACTCTTACCGGCATTGTGAAAGAGCACGCGCGATTTCAGGACGCTGTCGAGCGGCTGCGTTTTCGCGCGCGGCTCGAGGAGCCAGGCGATCCGCAGGCCGTTCTCTGCGGGCTCGCCCCACGGCGCATTGGCCAGTTCAGCCGGGAGCGGCTTGCCGGGATAGATGTGGCTCTCGGTAATGTCGCGCAGCGCCCATTCGGCGCGCGGCGTAATGGCCGCGATTTCGTCGAGGAGCGCCGCGGCTTCGGCTGGCGCCCAGTCGCGCGAGGCGTCGCACTTCTTGAGCAGAGGCTCCAGCTTCACCGATTGTTCGTGGCCGGGATTGAGCTCCCTAAATGTCTGCAACGAGGCCACCATCTCGGCGATGCGCCCGCCGGGGATTTTGCCGTCGGTCCGTGCGCTGGACTTCCAATCCTCGAAGAGTGGTCTGGATGCGGCATCTTTGGGCTCGACTTTAGCGGCAGCGGCTTCGGTCTTGTCGGGGGCTTTGTCGGGCGCTGCAGCGCCGAGCATGGCCAGGGGAATGGCGACGGCGGCTGCGAGCATCACGGCCGCGGCAGCCAGGATGCGGGTAACGCCGCGGCGATTCCGGGCGTCGCTGAGCACTGCCAACAGCCGGCCTTCGAGCGAAGACTGGCGGGCCATTGCCAGTCCGCAGGAGTGCGTCCAGCGACCGGGCGCGAGCCCCGTGACGACTTCCAGCAGATGTCCCGCGTAGGCGGAGGGGCGCACGCCGCTGGCCAAAACCAGATCGTCACAGGCCCGTTCGCGCTCCACGTCGAGACGCCAGGCAGCCAGCCACACCAGGGGATTGAACCAGTGCAGGGCACACGCCAGTTGCGTCAAGAGTTGAGCCGTTGTGTCGCGACGCTGGACGTGAGCCAGCTCATGCAGCAGGACCGACCTCAGTTGCTCGCCGGTCCAGTCCCGCGCCGCTACGGGAAGGAGCAGATGGCAGCGCAGAATGCCCCAGACCACGGGAATCGTCTTGTCGGTGTGCACAAGCAGGGTGATGGGGCGATCGATCGAGAGCTGCCGGCAGGCAGCTTCGGCCGCCGTCGCGAGGGGATCGTGAGTTGTCGTCGCCGGTGGACTGGACGACCAGATCACCGTCCCCTGCCGCTCGGTATTCCAGAGGATCCAGCGCGCGGCCATCAGTCTCAGAAGAAGGGCGCAAAAACCGACGGCCCAGACGCAGGGCAACGTGGTCCGCCAGTTCCAGTTCCCAACGGCAGACGCGGGAGTGATTTCCGGGGCCGCCTGCGCGGGGCGTGAATCGGGGAGTGCGGCAACAGGTTGAGGCACCGCTGCGGCAGGCCGTTCGGCTGCCTCGGGCGCTGCATACTGCGGCAATTCAAAAGCAGCAGTGACGGGCCTGGCGGGGTTCAACTCTGTGAGAACCGTTGACGGCGAAAGGCCCGCCCAGCCGGGGAGCACGCGCCACTGAGGCAACAGTGCCGACAACACCGGCACCACCAGTATCGCGACAATCGCCAGCATCCACACCAGATGTCTGGTCGCCGCCGAGTCGCGCCAGAGAATCGTGGCCACGGCGGCCGCCAGCACCAGGAGCGCCGTCCCTTTGACGGCCGAATCCACCAGCAGCAGGCTGGACGCGCTGAACACCCCGGCAACGGTGAGTATTGTGCGATTCATCTCAGCGTCCCTCGTGCTGTGCCTGTTCGATCAACGCAATCAGCCGCTCACGCTCGGCGGCCGATACCTGGTCTTTTCGCGAATGCAGATGGGCGGCGAGCGCTTCTTCCAGAGAGCCTCCGAAGAACGTCTCGAGCACGCGCTCGAAGGCGCGGCGGCCGGCCTTGTCTTTGGCCTGGCGGGGAACATAGATCACTTCTCGACCGCTCTCGCGCCTGCGCAGATGCCCTTTTTCTTCCAGGATGTGTATCATGCGGCGGACGGCCATCGCCGTGGGGGGCGAAGGGATCGTTTCGACGACTTTGTTCACAGTCGCCTCGCCGAGGGCAAAGACCGCATCCATGATCTGCCGCTCGCGGCGACTGAGTTCGGAAGATTCAGGCATCAAACAGTTCCCGCAGAGACAGTGTTGGCAGGCGGCAGCCGAAATGAGCGGCGGCCCATGTCGTTAATATTTTAACGCTCAGGGAACAAGAGGCAAGCCCTATTCGTTAAAATTTTAACGTGTCGTCAAATTTCAGCCGGATGGTTTGCCGGAGCGCCGTTCGTTGTGAAATCGCGAGGTTTAGCGTTCAGTCATTCGTCCTGCCGGCACGGGGTCGACAGGATCAGGCCCGCATTCTCGCGGCGAACCGGTAGCTGAATTCGTTAGTTGACTCCTGGCTTGTCGACGATTCAAATGGCCGAAGCCGGGAACTGCCCGGAGTAGAATCAGAGCCCAATGAATCCAGGCCCGATCAGGGGAAGGCCATCATGCTGTATCTGGCTGCGGGTGAGGCGGCGAATGTATGGACTGCGGTCCCGACGATGCTCTGGATCGGGGTCCTGCTGTTTGTCCTGTGGTGGTTCTGCGATCAGTTGACAGAGTTGATGGAGCAACTCCTGATCCGTGTCCGGTCGGGCGCCGCCATGAAAATTGGGGCGGTTGAAGTGGGCGCCGTCCAGAGAGAGTCACACCAGTTGCCGCAACCGATCGAGATCAGTTCTCTACCGAATTCGTCGACCAGCAGCGTAGCAGCGTCGCCGGAGGCATTCTTCTTTTCGGGACTGCGGGAAAACCACTACTCGAGCATGAGACGTGTCATGCTGGTGCATCGACTCTTTCGCAGCACCGTTCCCAATCAGATTTACGATGTCTTGATATATCTTGTCCCTCACGGAACGGGGAGCCTGCTGCAAGTGACGCGTGTCGAGTATTTCTTCGGTAGTTACTGGGCTAATAAGATATTTCCATCGGTAGATCGCAGCCGCGGCTTTCCGGTGCTGACTTCCGCCTATGGAACGTTTCTGTGCTGTGCGCGGATTCATTTCAACGATGGGACCAATCAGATCCAATTTCGATTCATCGATTTTGAGATGGGTGCCTCTGCGCCGGTCATCGAGAAAGAGGATTCATCTGGCAAGTGAAAAGTCTGATCGGACTTTGCAGGCACGAACGAGCGCTGCGCGAGAGAGGAGAATCGAGAGAGTGGAGAGCAGAATTCGGAATATAGAAGAGGTCATCCCGGCGCGCCAGGACAAAGACGCAAAGGTTCGTAGTGTCGCTGTGCGTGACGCCCAGCAACCGGCCAGGTAAATCGCGCCTGCTGTCAGGCACAGCCTGACCTACGGGACGACACGCCGTCGTCACAGTTGAACGACGCAGTTCCGGGTTAAGCGATCGCTGCGATCGCGTTTGCCATTCCGAATGTCCTGCACGCCCGTCACCCCGGCCCTCTCCCACGAGGGGCGTGGGAGATTCTTTGTTGGGAGAATTTGGATCGCGGCCGTGGCTCAGTCGGGAGACCGGCCACAACGTTTGAGGGAGATCTTGGCACAACAGCCGGCGGCCGCCTTAAGCCTGGGGGTTAACGACGCGGCCCAGGAATAGAATGACTCCCGTCCGATTGTCCCGAATCAGGAACAGGAAGGGATGGTCGGCACGGAAGACGACGACGTGCGGGACGGGGCCGGGTGCATCACTGAACATGACCCCCGTGGCCGCCGCCGCCTCAGTCCCCTCTTCGTTGACATCCACATAGGCCTGATGCAGCACGTCAAACAGCTTCTGGGCTTTCTGGGTGGTGATGCCCGAGAAGTCGGCGTCGTTGCTGAAGGCCAGGGGCATGCCGACGGTGCTCAACACTTCCTTGAGACCTGTCCGCGCAGTAAACGTGAACTTCGGCAAGTAGACCTCCACTTCATCCTCGTGGTGGAGAGCGGCAATCCACTGCTCGACACGATCGGCCGTGAGCTTGTTCTCCAGTTCCGGCAGGCCGTCGATCCGGGTTGGCAAAAGGACCAGCATCGAGAGCTGGCCGCCGGCGTATGGCAGTTCCAGCAGTTGCGTCTCGTCGACTTTGACGTACCGCAGACCGCCGGTCTGTTGCATCGTCGGGACTTTGATTTCCTGATCTTTCGACAGGTGGAACGGAGCTTCCGTCGTCCCCGCTTTCGCGAACTGGTATTTCCAGGTCCCCTTGAAATAGACGGCATTCGTCACCACGAGACGGGTGTCTGTCGGGAGTACGCCCGGCGGGATCAGGTCGACGATCTTCCCTTCGGTCTGGTCCAGAACCCAGTGGTTCATCGTCTGGCGCGCCTGCTCGGCCTGGGCGAAATCGACCTCGCCTGGTTCGGCTCTCAGGCGTTCGCGGTGCATCTGGAGAAACGTCGGCTGGAAATCGAAGCCGGATTGCACCCATAGCCGATTGGCCAGCTTCAGGCGATAGGCCGGGCTGGAGGCGTTGAGAATGCCGTTCAGGGCGCCCAGGCCATTCTGCATACGAGACTCGGGCAAGTCAAAGTGCAGCACGTCTGCCATTTGGCGGCGGGTCTCGCCGGCGGCGCCGGAGTAGGCCATGGCCAATGCCATCGAGATACTCGCGGGAGAGAAAAACCTGTTGCCGTGTTGTTCGTCCAGGTTCTGGTAAAGCTGGAAAGCGAATTGATTGATCGAATGCGAGACGGCTTTGACGTCGGGACTGACAATCGCTCCCGGCGCGTTTGCGACGCGATCATCCGGATTGTTGCCCTGTCGAATGCCTCCGGCCACGCAGTTTGCGACCGGCTCATCAGGGCAATACCACGCACCGGTCGAGCCGTGCCGCGCCTGCCTGCACGCTCGACGCGCAGCTCTCGCATACGACGGACAATCGCGGGAGCGGGCTCCAAACGCCTGGGACGCCGGGGAGCCGGTATCGAACAAGCAGGCGACGAGTCCGAGCAACAAACAGACTTGCATGCGGGGGCTGATCATCGTTGCTTCCTGTTATTTCAGGATCTGGTCCCCTGACACACCTGGTTACCAGAGCGCATACCAGAATCTTAGAGCCAGCGGCGGCGTTTGAAGATGCTCAGCATCCCCACGACTGTTGTAATGCAGATCAACCAGAAGACTGGGTAAGTCCAGTGCGACTGATTCTCGGGGATCGGCATGTTCATGCCGTAAACCCCCGCCAGGAAGGTCAGGGGAATGAAGATCGTGCCCATGATCGTGAGCACCTTCATGATCTCGTTCATCCGGATCGACAGGGCCGACATCGAGATTTCCGCCAGGCCGTTGGCGAACTCGCGATAGGTCTCCACCAGATCGATGATCTGCACGCAATTGTCGTACAGGTCCCGCAGGTACGTGCGCGTGACTTCCGACATGCACTCATGCTTCTCGCGCTGCAGACTGTTGATCACCTCCCGCATCGGCCAGATGCAGCGCCGCACCATGAGGAGTTCGCGCTTGACGGCATGGATGTGGCGGATCGTCTCGCTGGTCGGCGCCGTGAGTGCCCGCTCTTCCATCTCTTCGAGCTGCTCGGAATAGAACTCCAGGATCGGGAAACACTGGTCGATCAACGCATCGAGCAGCGAATAGATCAGAAAACTGACGTCGTTCTGCCGCAGCCGCGAGCCTTTGGACTCCAGCCGCTGGCGAATCGAGTCCCACACGCCTCCCTGACGCTCCTGAAACGTTAAGAGCGTCTTGTGTCCGAGAACGAAACTGACTTGCTCGCTGCGCACGTGGCCATCGACCATCTGCAGCATGCGGGCGATAATGAACAGCCGCGCCTGATGTTCGCCCGTGTTCGGGTAATCTTCCGCTTTCGGCCGCTGCCCCACGTGAACCACGTCTTCGACGACCAGCGGATGCAGGTCGTACTTCACGGCAAACGCCCGGAGCACGTTCGTGTCGGACAGGCCATCGATGTTCACCCAGCGAACAACCGTCCAGTCGGGCCGGTGGCGGGCGAGGAAATCGTCGACGTCGGCCACCTGCTCGACTTGCAGGCGATCCGGCGAAAAGTCGGTACAGGTGATTGTCACTTTGGCACTGTCGCCGTGAGGCTGCGTCAGTTCGTGATGCTCAATCCCCGCTGCGCCGAGATGGAGCGCATGAGTCCTGGGGAGCCGCCCAAATTCCTCAGTCGCCTGGTCGCGAGGCGAACCAAACCCGAGGAATTCGAGAAGACGCTGGCCAAACGGAATCGGGCCGGCGGGCTGTCGAAGGGCATCATGCATGCATCGGATTGTACCGCGCAGGAGGGCGGTTTTTTATCCTGCCGCTCAAACAGCCCGGCGACGCAGAACATGCCTGGGATGACCGGTGGCAATTCCGACGAGCGGCAACGGCAGCCGGCAGTCGCTGATTGCTACGGCAGGTGATGTTGGAGGGGGGGGACCAGGGACCAGGAAGAGGACGTTGCGACATGCAGTGGGGATTTCAATAACCCTGATTCGACGTTTCGGGTGGGCTGAAGTCCACCCTACACAGTCATCTTACTTTCCCCCTTCAACTTACTCGCGAAGCGTGCGCCTTTGTTGCAGCAGCCAGTCGAAGAGTTCCGGGTTCGCATAAGTCTCGTCCCAGCAGTTGTGATCCACCCCCGGATATTCCTGGTACAGCGGGCGGCCGCCGGCTTTGCGAATGGCGGAGACCATCTCGCGCGAGAGTTGCGGCGGGATCATGCGATCGGCGTCGCCGTGGAAGCACCAGCAGGGAATGTCCTTGAATTTCACGGCAGTGGCCGGATCGCCTCCGCCGCACAAGGGGACGATCGCCGCCCAGCGTTCGGGAAACGCGGCAGCCAGACTCCAGGTCCCTTCGCCTCCCATCGAGCAGCCGGTCAAATAGACGCGCGCCGGGTCAATCACATGCTCCGTGGCCACTTCGTCCAGGATTGCCAGCGCCCGCCGGCCGTCGGGCGTGCCGGCTTGCCAGCTTCCGGCCTGCGACTGGGGGAAGAGCGCAATGAATGGAAAGTCGCCAGAGCGCTCGTGGATGGCGTTTGCCAGTGCGCCGCGGAGTTGTCCCCTGCCGTCGCGACCGATCAAGCCCGACCCGTGCAGAAACAGGATCGCGGGAGTCGGCGTGCCGTCGTATTGATGCGGGATGAAGACCACGTAGCGTGATTCATCGCCAGTCGATGGCCGGAATATTTTGCCGACGAAGCCCCGCGCTTCTGGACCATCGGCAATGACGTCGATTGGTGCGTATTCCTTGTTCGTCACGGCGGGTGCTCGCACCGCGCGGTGGACCCCTTCGGCGGCGGCGCCGCGCGCCGTGACGGAAGCACCGTCGATGAGCTGGCGGATCGCAATTTCGAGAGCCTCGGGGTGTGCGTTGCCGAACCACCGGTGACGAATGGCCCCCTGCTGATCGACCAGATACACCGTCGGATATCCCTCCACACGCCACTGGTCGGCCACGTCGGGGGCGCCGGCGACCGTATTTCGGAACGAAGGCCAGGGCATCTTGAGCCGGGCGGCGACGGCGCGTGCGGCGTCCAGATCGGAATCGACGTTGGCCCCCACCATCGCGAAGTCGGCCGGCGCGAATTTTGAGACGAGCTCCTTTTCATGGGGGACGAGCTTCAGGCACGGTCCGCACCAGCTCGCCCAGAAGGAGACGAGCACCACTTTCCCGCGGTAATCCGACAGCGCGAGCCGGTTCCCCTCCAGGTCGACTCCCGGAACCGTGGGTGCGGGGCGTCCCAGGCCGAGGTCACGAATGGCCGCCAGCTGCCGTTTGGCGGTTTCCCGGAACATCTCTTCGATGCCGCTCGCAGGGTGCTTCACTTTGCCGTCGAACTCGGCGAGAAATTCCTCGAACAGCGCCGCGGCTTCGGGCTGGCGCTCGGCCCCCGAATCTCGCGCGATCGAGGCGAGAGCCATTTTTGCCGACGCGCGAACGAAACGGTCCTGGTTCACTGCGAGGATCTTTCGCAAATGAGGCTCGTAGGGACGGCTCCAGGCCGGGCTGTATTCCCCGTGACCAAACTGCGTGCAGAAGTTGGCAATGTCCGGGCTGGCGGCGAAACGGTCGACCACAAGATCGGCGATCTCGCGAAACGCGGCGGAGGTCTGGGGAACATCGGTGTCTGAGGCGGTGATAATGGCGGCTTCCACCAGCACGATCGCGGCGCCTGGATCATCGGGATTTTCTCGCACCCGTCGCACCAGCAGGTCGGCAAACGGGAGCCAGCGGGGAGCCTGGCGAAGATGCATCGATTGAAATAATCTGGCGAGGATCGCCATGTCGGCTTTCGCCGCCCGCTTGACGAACGACTGCTGCGCCTGGGTCCCCTCGGCTGTCTGCGGCCAGCCTTCTGCGACGAACAGCAGTGCGCCCAGTTCGGCACGCGTTCCCGGGTTGTCGGTCGCCAGCCGGAGAGCCCGCTCTCGTAACGAGAGCTCTGTTGCGGCCAGTGGTTCGAGCGCCGCACGCAACTCGTCGGCCGACTTACCTGAATGTTTCACGGCGTCGATCTGATGGCGAACAGACTCCCTTTCCCACCGAAGCTGCTCGACGGCCCAGTCGGCACGCGTGCCACGATAGAGAAACGTAAAGAAGATCGCATCGCGGGAGACGTACACGCCCAGCACAAGCAAAAATGTCACGAGGGCCAGCCGCCGAAGCCAGCGGCGCTTTTTTCTGGGTTGTCCCACGTTTGGAGCTCCCGGGTTGGTAAGGGGCAATTCGAGGATCTGGTTCATGGCTGCACGGGCTCCAGAATGAAAATGGTCCGTCCGTCGCCGGCGCGAGTGGTGTAGTCGCCAGGGCGATCGTCTGCCGGGTCACCGGGGATGCAGATTGTCAGGCGATCCTGATCGAGTTTGAACAGACAGGCCACAGTCTGGCCCGCTTCCCTGCCGTCGAGCGAGGTCATCTCCAGATTCCCGGACAGGCTGGCGGCATCGAAGGCGCAGCGTTTCTGCCGTGGGCGCGAGATACCGGGTGGCCCGCTGATGGTCAGACTTTCACCCTGAAAGGTGAATCGAGTGTCCCGGATATCCGGTGCCTCCTCTGGCGCAATTGTTTTGCCGTTCGTTCCAAATTCGACGACCCGCCACTGGCCTTCCAGGTGGGAGGCTTCTTTCGCGGGAGGATCCGCAGCCACCGGGGCTCCGGCATTGTCGGTTGGCTCGGCAAGGGACGCCGCAACCGTCTGCTGCGCGACTTGCTCGGGCTTTGTCGGTGGGGGATCGGTCGGCCCGTTGGCAATCGACGCCTGGTGCGAGATCAGACCGCCGATGGCGACCAGACCGATGGCGGTCGCGGTAAATACCACAGCCGCAGCAGTGAGTTTGGAGATCAGCAGGCTTTGCACGACCCCATCTGCGAGAGCGGTGATCGAGACGCTGATCGCGCCGGTTGCGACTGTGCCCGCAGCGACAGCCGTCGCCGCCTTGATGGTTGAAGCCATCAACACCGGCGGAACGGTCGCTGCCATCGCAGTCTGCGAAAGGGCCGCCGCGATACCTCCCCCCCCGAGGACGACTCCCTGCCGCACCAGACGTTTTCCGAGCAGTTCCCGTCCGCGCGCGAGTCGGGCACAGATTGTTCCAACCGGGCAGGCCAGCTCGCGCGCCGCCTCGCTGGTTGTCCGGCCTTCAAGTTCGCACAGGACGAGCACGGAGCGGTAGTTCGCCGGCAGCGCCTGTAATTCCTGATCGAGAACCGAAATCAGGTCGCTGGAATTCTCAGGAGTCATGGTTGCCGTCCCTCGTGCCGCAGCTTCCCTTTCTTTCAGGGCTCGCCTGCTTCTGATTGCCCTGGCTTTGAGGCCCGTTTTGCGTGCCACTCCATGCAGCCAGTTTCCTACCAGATTTCGCGGCCGGACCGATCGCGCCTTGCGGACGAGGACCAGGAACGTGGCCTGGAAGGCATCCTCGGCGTCGGTGGAGTTGCCCAGGAGGCGTCGGCAGACTCCCAGGACCATCGGTCCGTGCCGTTCGACGAGAATCGCAAATGCCTTTTCATCGCGCCGCGAGATGAACATCTCGAGCATTTCGCCATCCCCCGGACCGGCACAATCTGGCGGTGGAGCAGGTGGCGGCGGGGGTGAAATCGAATCGCTGTCCATCACTTCGTGCCTCATCTGCTGTAATCACACTCACCCAGGGTCACTCGCATGGCCCCTCTCGAGTCTGGAAGAAAACCCCGTCAATTCCGTATCCATTCTTCTATTTCCCCGGTCGACCGATTCTATTGCATCCGTTTTTGAAAACGGCGGCATTTTCTGAAAAAAACCAAGGAGGGAAGATTCTCTGAGCCAGGCTGAGAGCGCGGGCGGGAGCCCGGCGGCGCTGTGCGAGAGAGGAGATCAGAGAACGCTGAAAGCCGGGTCAGCCCGGCGGCGCCAGTGAATGTGCCCGGACGACATTCCGACCCGAACCCTCTTTGCAGAGACAGCAGTGTCCGGCGCGAGAGACTCTATGAGCCGAGGCTCGATTCTTCCAGAGCCATCAATTGTCGATATCGTTCGACGATTTCGGGCGTGGCCAGCAGCGGCAGGTTTTTTTCGAGCACGATCGACTCGAGCGTATTGATCAGCCGGCGAAATTTCACCGCCCGCAGTTCGTGCTGTTCCGACTTGTCGCTGGCGGTTTCCATTTGCTTGAGACGTTCTTCATAGTTTTTCCAGCCTGGCAACTGCTTCAGTTCGGCCAGCAAATGTTCCTGGTTGTCGGGCTTGAGCAGAGACGATTCTTCCCAGTGGCGCTCATCCCCCAGTTCAGGCCACTTCTCGGTCACTTCTCTCAACAGATCGCGCCGGCCCGAACCGCCCCTTCGGCCGCCTCCCCGTCCTCCTCCACCGCGGCCCTGGAAGCGGCCTGCCCGGCGATGTTCGTCAGCAGCCGTCATGACGGACGTCACTTCGTCCTCAAGCTTGAATTCCAGCGCCTTGCAGAGCTGGATCACGATCCGGCCAGAAACCGGACGGCCTCGATCGACAAAGCTCTGCAGCGTGCCGCTCATGGTTGACAGGGGTGGCTTTTCCCCGGGAGCGTCGGCACGGGGAGTTTCCGCCGGCCTGGCATCCTGGCTGGATTGGTTTTTGCCTTCTGTCTTTGTTTCCGGATCGGGCGCGGGATCTTCGGTCTTGGCGGCCGTCAGCCGACTGTAGGTCCGCAACAGAACATCCGACGTTCTGAGCGGGATATCGATCGTTTCGCCCGCGACGACGGCATAGGCATACGCTTCGGCGAACGAGATGACGCCGTTGCCGTCGACGTCACAGCCCTCAATCGGGACGCCGTTGCGAGTGCGGCCCGCCAGTGCGCCCCAGAAATAACTGCTGAACTCGGCGTCGTACTCGATGTCAGGGCGGCAGCCGGCGGCGGGCAGGTCGTGCTGCTGGGCGAAAAATCCCGCACGAAGTTGCGGGGCCAGTCCCTGAGATTTATCCAGGCCCTTGAAGATCGCATGCGCAAACCCGCCGCAGTAGCACTGTGCCATGACCATCACGACCGGCACTTCTGTCGGCAGCTTGCCTAATAAATTGGTGAATTCGCGGGCCGTGATCTTTCGTTCGTTCCAGCAGTCGATCGTGGTGTTGAATTGATCGTCTTTCGGACCGGCACTGCCATGCGCGGTGACGTAGACGATCAGGCGGTCTCCCGCCCGTGCCGTTTTTGCCAGGGCGTCCAGCCTCGCGCGAATCAATGCGGGATCGAGCGGTCCGGCGATCTCGGCGACGCGGTGATTTCGATAAGTCACGTGGACCTGGCCCCGGCGGCGATGCAGAGAGGCCAGCACATCCGTCGCCGGCGTATTGCTCGTGGCAGGCTTCTCGGCCACGATCTGCAAATCGGCGGCCGAGTCGTGGCCATCTGCGAAATAGATGTCGTGACGGCGCGGTCCACGATGTTTGTCGCTGAGAATCTGCTGGAAGAAAACGACATTCGCTTCGAGGGAAGCCTGATTTCCCGACGGGTTATAGCCGCCGCCGATCGTCAGGAAATAGTCAGTCGCAGACGAAAGCTGGCCACCGGATATCCAGCAGGTCGAAATCAGCAGCAGGTTTGCCGTGAGCTTACCGAAAGGATGCAGGGACAGGTTCAGCATGCGAAGTCCTTCACTGCGGAAATTGCCGTGACAGGTGAGCCCAGTCCCTTGAGTATATGGCTCCCTGCATAAAAACAACAAATGGAAAGGCTGCCGGGCGAACGCAAATTGTCGGCAGCATGGTGGGGGCATCGATATTTGGCCCGCGGGTGCTGAAAGTGCAGGGCCGGCCTGTTCGCGATGAAACCCGGCGACTCTCCACGAAATAGTGTCGATCCGCAACCGCGACCGGTACAATCGCCAGTCTGCCCGATGCATCTGCAGCAAAGGTGTTGAGTGTATCGAAAGACGACTTGTCAAACCGATCCCGTGATTGGAGAGCTCCGTGCCATTGAACCGGTTTGTCCCCGTTGTGTGTCTGCTTGTCGCACTGGCGAGTTCCCGCGTCGTCACCGCAGAGGACTCGAAGGATCGACACGTTATCGTCATTTGCGTGGATGGGTTGCCGGCGTACCTGTTTGAGGATCGGAACGCGTCGCTGCCGGCGATCCGCAGTCTGGCTGCCAAAGGGGTGCGGGCGCAGGGGATGACGGTCGCCAATCCTTCGGTCACCTGGCCCAATCACACCACGTTGACGACCGGCGTCTGGCCGGAAAAGCACGGCGTGCTCTTCAACGGCCTGCTCGAGCGGCCCGGCCCGGGGCTGCCGGTCAAGGTGAACCCGCGGAAAGACAAGTCGGAACTTGTTCACGTACCGACCATCTATGATGTTCTGCATGAACAGGGGCTGACGACCGCCGCGATCAACTGGCCCTGCACGAGGAATGCGCCTGCCATCGCTGACAATTTCCCGGATGTTCCGGAATCGCTTGATCACACAACGCCCCGGCTCATCGACGAAATGAAGGAGTCGGGAATCCTCACTGCCGAGGACATCGCCAATTTCTCGAAGCTGAGTGGTCCGGCGCGGGATCGGATCTGGACGCAGGCAGCGTGCCACGTCATCCGCAAGCGAAAACCCAATCTGGTACTGTTTCATCCGCTGAATGTCGACTCAATCCACCATCGCTACGGTCCGCAGACTCCTGCCGGATACACTGCCGTCGCTTATGCCGACACGCTCGTGCGAAACGTCGTCGATGCGATCGATGCCGCCGGGATTCGCGACCGGACGACGATTCTGGTCGTCTCGGACCATGGCTTCATGGCGATTCCAAAGACGCTCCAGCCGAACGTCGTCCTGTGGCAGGAAGGGCTGCAGACGGTCGAAGGAGGCCAGGTGACGGCGGCCCGCGCCCAGGTGATTCCCGAAGGGGGAATCGGCATGGTCTATCTGACGGTCCCCGGTAAGACGAAGGAAGATGCGAATCGGGTAATCGAGTTGTTCCGCGATCGCGAGGGGATCGCCGGGATCATCACCCCTGACGAATTCGGCAAATATGGTTTGCCGCAGCCGCAGGATTACGCGCAGATGGCCGACCTGATACTCGTTGCGAAGGATGGCTACGGCATCAACGCAACGGCCGTCGGCGATGATTATGTCATCACGAGCGAAACGACCCTCGGGACGCACGGGTTTCTCTCGACGAACCCCAAAATGAACGCCACGTTCATCGCCAGTGGGGCTGGCGTCCGCCGGGGCCAGGAGATCGGCCTCGTCGAGAACATCGATGTGGCCCCCACGATCGCAAAACTCCTCGGCGTGACGCTGAAATCGGCCGACGGCAAGCCGATCGATCAGGCGCTGGGGAGCGGTCCGCAAAGTGACACGCCGCGCAAATCCCGCGGAGAGTGAACGTTGGTTTGTCGGCGCGGCAGTCATTGCAATCCGGAAGTCGATTCGATCTTTTTCCAGGACATTCCAATCTTGTCTCGAATCTCAGCGAGCCAGGAGTTGGGCGTTCCCGTGGATCGATTCAATGATTCGCGAATCTCGGGTGCCGGGGGTGCGGCGCTCGGCGTGACCGGTTTGGGGATTTTGGCCTGCATCTCATCTCGCAGTTGTTTGGACATTTCGTCGCGAGGTTGAATCTTCAGCGCTCGGTTGAGCTGATCGACTGCCTCCTTGGGGAATCCCAGATACGCGTAATGGAAGCCGGCCAGGAATCGCAAAGCTGGGCTATCAGGTTTGTCTTTCACCGCCTTCTCGAGCGCACGCAACTGGTCGGTGTAGTCCTGGATATTGCCGTACAATTCTTTGGAGTTGCTGACAACAACGCCCCATTGGTCCTTGGGGAGCAAATGCATCGCAGCCTGCGTGGCGCCGGCCGCCTCGTCGAACTTGCCAGTGGCGAACAGCCCTTGAGCGAGCAGCATGATCAACACTCCGTTTTGCGGGTCGTCGATGGCAGAATGCCGCCAGGCATACACAGCTCCTTTGTAGTCCCCCGCCTTGAACGCATTCTCTCCCTGGCCGGCGAACTCTTTAGCGCTGGCCGCCGGGTCATTCCCGAGCGCTGCGAGCGTGGAGCTGGTCTGAGCTTGCGCAAGGTTCGTCCCACTCAGACCGGCGCCGGCGGCCGCATTCGGGTCGTTGTAGGCGCTATAGCCTTGGCCGTAGGGGTCATACGCGTAATTGCCGGCTCCATATCCAGATCCATATCCGCCGTACCCGCAACAGCCACCCCCGTACCCGCCGCCGTAACCGTAGCCCCCATAACCGTATCCACCGTAGCCCCAGCCACCGTAGCCTCCCAGCAGCCCATACCCGAGCCCGAATCCCAGCCCGTACAAGAGCCCACCCCAGCCGAATCCATATCCAAAGAATGGGTAGCCAAACCCGAATCCAAAAAACGGATATCCAAATCCGAAGCCGAATCCACGGCCGAAACCTCCGAAACCGCGACCTCCCCAACCTCCCCAACCGCTGCCGCCGGCGAAGCTGGAACCCAATCGAGTGCCGCCGACGCCCGCCATTTGTCGACTGGCCAAAGAGGATCCTCGGGTACCAGCCAATCCGCTCCGAGTTCCAGCGCTTGCCAATGAAGTTCCGCCATGCCGCGCTGCAAACGTACTGCCGACGGAACCACCGGTCCGGCTCGCAAGGCCACTGCTTCTGGTCGTGAGTCCGCCGCTTCTGGTCGCGAGACTGCCGCCGGCGGTGACTGAATGTCGGCCCATAAAAGAGCTGCCCGCCCCAGCCGCACT
>Ga0137463_1000049_pt1 | contig 51972 bp, 38 predicted proteins | sample EasRivERMGT800_2_FD_102333 | JGI IMG/M metagenome (GOLD analysis project Ga0137463, IMG submission 102333) | Soil microbial communities from meander-bound floodplain in the East River, Colorado, USA - East River MetaG ERMGT800_2 | ecosystem: Environmental > Terrestrial > Soil > Floodplain ...
CTCCAGATCGTAGACCCCCAGCGACTCGGCGTCCCCTGGATCGGAAGTGAGGGGCTGCCCCGTCAGTTCGGGCGCGATCCAGTCGGCGACACACGAAGCGCAATTCCCGCTCTCGGCGAACGACTTTCCCTGCCGGCCGAGTACGTACAGCGTCGCCCCGAGAAATCCCCCCGCCAGTCGGCAACCGGCCGAATAGAGCGCGTCGCCGGGGCAGTTTGCGAGCAGGCTGTCGAGATAGGTTCCTGTCCCGTCGGGATCGGGAAGATTCGCGCGGCGATCCTGCCAGGTGATGAGGTTCGTGCGCGGTCGGCGCTCGCCATCGACGACCAGCCCGCCATGCATTTGCCCTGTAATTCCCAGACAATGGGGGGTCTCTTTGACCTCGGCCGCCAGACGGCGCAGCACGTCGATCGCGATTTCGCGAACCCGCAGGGGGTTCTGCTCGGCATGCCCCGGCGGCAGACCGGGAATTGCCGAGTCGTTGGGTAATTGAACATGCGCCGCCAGCCGGCCATTTTCCGCCACGGCGACCGCGGCGATCGAAGTCGTTCCCAGATCCAGCGCTAATGCCAGCGCCATTCAACATGCTCCCCGTTCGGCAATCACACGATCGCCCGGCTTCGAGACCGACGGCGTTCACGCCGGCACGCGTGCCGATTCGCCTTTTTTGCGGTCGGCCAGCATTTCGCGGACGGTGTTGATTGCGTCCACAATCGGAACTTTCGTCGGGGCGGCGTCGGTGCGCCATTTGATCTCGACCTGCCCTTCTTTCAGCCCCTTGCCGCCGATCACCAGGCGCAGCGGGATCCCGATCAGGTCGGCATCCTTGAATTTGAAGCCGGCCCGCTGGTCGCGGTCGTCGAGCAGCACGTCGACGCCGGCGGCGCCAAGTTCCTTGTAGAACTGTTCCGCCAGTTGCATTGTTTCGGGCTCGGTCACGTTCAGCGGGATGACCAGTACTTCGTAGGGAGCGATTGACAGCGGCCAGATGAGGCCATTGTCGTCAAAGCTGGTTTCCGCCAGCGAGGCGACGATGCGGTTCACGCCGATCCCATAGCAGCCCATGATCATCGGGTGCCGCTGCTCCTTCTCGTCGAGAAACTCGGCGCCGAGTGACACGCTGTACTTGGTCCCCAGCTTGAACACGTGCCCGACTTCGATGCCGTGCACGAGTTTCAGCTTCTCGCTGCATTTGGGACAACCATCCCCCTCCAATGCCATTCGAAGATCGTGCGTGGCCGACAATTGATAGTCGCGCCCCAGGTTGACCCCCGTCAGGTGCGCGTCGGCCTCATTGGCACCGGTCACGGCATTGGCAATTCCCGGAACGTCGTGGTCGGCGATAACGTCGCACTTGATCCCCACCGGGCCTGCGAAACCAGTCGGGGCGCCCGTGACTTGTCGAATCGTCTGTTCGTCGGCCAGCGCGACCGATTTGGCCCCCAGGGCCCGTCGGATCTTGGCTTCATTCGCTTCGTGATCTCCGCGAATCAAGACGGCGACCGGCTTGTCGTCGGCTTTGTAGATCAGCGTTTTGATCATCTGATCGGGACGGACCTTCAGCATCCGGCTGACCTGCTCGATGCTGGTCGCGTTCGGCGTCGCCACTTTCTGAAGAGTCGCGGCGCCCGACGCCGTCGTCAGTGCCGGCGCTTGACGCCCAGTTTCGGCCCGTTCGAGATTGGCCGCGTAACCGCACCCCTCGCAATGGACGATGCGGTCTTCGCCGTTATTGGCCGGGACCATGAATTCGTGCGACGCGTCCCCGCCGATCAGCCCGCTCTCGGCTTCGACCGGCAGATATTTCAGGCCACAGCGGGCGAAGATCCGGCAGTACGCCTTGTACATCTGGTCGTAAACGGTATTCAGTTGTTCGAGGCTCGTGCCGAAGCTGTAGGCGTCTTTCATCAGGAATTCGCTGGTGCGCAGGACGCCGAACCGCGGACGCTCTTCGTTCCGGAACTTGGTCTGGATCTGATAGACGCAGATCGGCAACTGGCGGTACGAATTCAACAGGCGCGACATGAGGTCGGTCACGACCTCTTCGTGTGTCGGACCCAGGGCCAGGTGCACCTTGCGGTCCCCTCGCTGCACGTGAAAATTGATCAGCACGTTGCCGAAGGCCTCTTTGCGACCTGTTTTTTCAAAGAGGTCGATCGGCTGGAGCGCCGGCATGAACAGCTCGATGGCCCCGGCCCGGTCCATTTCTTCCCTCACGATCTGCTCGGCCTTCCGCACACTGCGCCAGCCCAGGGGGAGGTATGTATAGGCGCCGGCCATGAGCTGCCGGATCAGCCCCGCCCGCAGCATGAGCTGATGGCTGGGAATCTCGGCATCCGAAGGAATCTCCTTCATCGTCGGAATCAACGTTCTGGACCAGCGCACGACGCCTCCCGGGTGAGTTCTCAAGTGACAGATTTTCGCTTGCGGATTTGTATCGCCTGACACGCGGTTTCTGCAATCCCACTGACACAAATCGGAATGCCCAGGTTCGATTGCCGGGTCGCCGGTGGTGCGTGGCTCGGGCGACAGTCACTTGTGACTCCCTGGAAGAGCCCCTAGAATCGCAGTTTGCCCTCCCCTCACATCACGATGCTTGTTCCCAGATTTTGAGGCCTGTACCCCCACCATGGCGCGCCATTTTATCAACACGCTCTCCGACGGAGAGACGATCGAAGAAGTCTTTCTGCTCACCGACAAGCAACTGCGCGCCAATCGCAATGCGGCTCTCTACCTGCTGATCGAACTGCGGGACAAGACCGGCGCCATCAGCGCCCGCATGTGGAACGTCGCGGAAGAGGCCGTGGCCCACTTCAATCCCGGCGACTACGTGCACGTCAAAGGAAAAGTGCAGCTCTACCAGGGGGCGCTGCAGATGATCGTCAGCCACGTCCAGCCGGTTCCGGCGGAACGGCTCGATCCCACCGACTTTGTCAAACAATCGCAGCGCGATGTGGGGCAACTGACGGCCCGACTCCGGGAAATCCTGCAATCGATCACCGATCCGCATTTGCGGGCCCTGGTCGATTGCTTCCTGATCGACGAACCGCTGATGACGGCGTTCACGACGGCCCCGGCCGGAATGAAGGCGCACCACGCCTTTCAGGGAGGCCTCGTCGAGCATGTCGTCAATATGCTCGAGATCGGTAACCGCATTGCCGATCTGCTGGCCGGTGTCGATCGCAACCTGCTGCTGGCGGGCATCTTCCTGCACGATCTGGGAAAAGTCCGCGAGTTGAATTTTGTGAGCGGCTGCACCTACACCGATGAAGGGCAGTTGATCGGGCACCTGGTCATTGCGGTCGAGATGCTGACTGCCAAGATCGCTCAGGCCGAGAAGCTCCTGGGGGAACCATTTCCTGTTGAGACCGGGCTGCGATTGAAGCACCTCATCCTGTCGCATCATGGAACCTACGAATTCGGCAGTCCTAAATTGCCGATGACCCCCGAGGCGATCGCAGTGCACTACATCGACAACCTCGACGCCAAGGTGCACGAATTCAGTCGCGACATCTCGGACGATCCCAATCAATTGACCAGTTTCACCCCCTTCAACGCGCGGCTCGACCGCAAGCTGTTCAAGGGGACGAAGGCGTCGTCAAACGGGTCCTGAGGCGATTCTTCGCGATCACCAGTGTGGCTGGGGCAGATCCTTGTCTCTGGGCGACGCTTCCCAATAAACGCTTGACGCGTCCGGTTGAGTTCACCGACAGATAAACGGATGCCCCAGTTTTGCGTGGCGAACGCGCGCCATAATCTGGGGCATCGCCGGATTCGCCCGTGGACGTCGTAAACCGTTGCGGGCATAGCTGGCGAGGTCTCGTTCTCACCAGGGACCTGCCCCAGCCACGCCACCCAACCGGCTACTGTTGCGGCGGCGGCGGCGCCATACCGGGCTCGAGGGCGACGTAGTCGAGGTACCCGATCATCATTTCTTCCCAGGTCTGGTCCCCCCAGGTCACATTCTTTCTGGGGTCGGGATTGGCCGGGTTCCCCTTGGAATTATCGTAGTGGGCCGTGCACTCGATGCGCGTCCCTGCGGGCAATCGTTTTGGCGACTTCAGGCGATAGGCGCTCTGCCAGTTGAAATCGTACTGCGGCACCGACAGCAGGATTTCACGCGTTCCATCAGGATAAATCGCCCGGTACTCAAAATCCTTGCCGCGGACGTGCATGTGCGGTGAGAAGGAATAGAGCAGCAGGTCTTTGGGGGCAGTGAAGTTCGAGTCGACGCGGAAATTTGCGTCACCGGCCGGAATGCGAAACCGCGTGTTGCGAATCGACGCCACCTTCGACTCGTATTTCGGCTTCTGTTTGCAGAACTTGAAACCGTATTGCGAGCGGTCTTTCTCTTCCTTGCCCGTGGGGGTGTAGTGCATCTGCCACACCAGGCTGGCACCTGCCGGAATTTTGCGGCCCACTCCCACGGGAAGCTGGACGGGGATATTGCCCGGAGCGGCGCCGTCGATCCAGTTTTCGAACATCCGGCCGCCGCGCTCGTTCGGCAATTGGTAAAACAGCACAATGTGATGGACGACGGCCCGGTTGCCGGGGCGGGCCTCGCAGGCCTGGACGTACATGTCCTCGGTGAAATTCAACTTCGTCTCAAAGTAGAGATAGGGAACCGTTCCCTTCGCGGGAATGGTTACTTCCTGGGGCAGCTCGTAAATCACGTCGGGTTTGCCGATCCGCCAGCCGTTGGGATACGTGACCGGAGGTGGCAGATCGGCCGGATTTCCCTGCGGGGTTCCGTCGTTGATCCAGGCTACGACCGCATCGACTTCGTCCTGCGAGAGCCGGCGCTCTTCACGGAAATTGCCAAATCGCGCGTCGGCATGCCAGGGAGGCATGCGCCGCTGCAAGACGACTTCCTTCATCATCGCCCCCCAATTGACGGCATCTTCGTAGGTCATGAGGGAAAAGGGAGCTGCCGTGTCGGGATGGTGGCAGTCCTGGCATTTCTCCTGAATGATGCGGGCCACCTGTTTCGAATAGGTGATTTCCCCTTTGGCAGCGCCGCGACGGGGCCGGCTGATCAGGCAGCCGGCGACATCGGTGGATTTGACGGTCACGTCCCTGCCGTCGAGGACTTCGTCGACGGCACTCGTCAAATCGCTGCGGTTGGGTGCATCGCGCTTCGTCGTGTACTGATTGCGATCGTCGATGCGGCCGTGGTAGCGAATGAATCGCTGTGGATCGAGCAGAAACACTTCGCAGGTCCGCTCGGCGCCGAGAATGTCTGCCGTCGACTGCCGGGCATCGCACAACACGGGAAACCCGATCTTGAAATCGCGTGCGTGCGCGGCAATTTTCTCGGGAGTGTCGCCGGCCTGCGCGTTGATGCCAACGAGCTGCAGGCCGCGCGCGGCATACTTTTCCTGAATTTCATTGAGGACCGGCAAATACTGATTGCTGATCGGGCACTCGCAACTGAGAAATACGACTGCGAGATAATTCTTCTCCCGGAAATCAGCCAGCCCCACCTGTTTGCCGGCCGGATCCGGAAGCACGAAATTCGGCACACGGCGTCCCAGCGTTTCGTCCTTGCGGGCAGGTGCTGCCGCAGCACGCGGGGCGTCGTTCGCAGCCGATGGCACGACGTTTTTCCCGCCGGCATCGTCGGCCGGCAGCGGCGACGTTTGCAGCAGGCTGCCCAAGGCGCTGACGGCGACCAAACCGAAACAAACCAGTCCACCTGCCCATGACATCCGCACGCGATTCATGCAATTCCTCGAAAAAAAAAGGCCCCGATTCACGAGCTCTAGTTGCAGGATTATTTCAGATATACCCGAATGACGCGAGGCCGGTGTCAAAGAACCGGGGGCGTGACAGCGGTTGCCGGCGGGCCGGGCCGCCGCTGCACGACGACCTGTAACCCATGCCGCGGCCGCAGCGTGATCGACGCCCAGGGGACCACCGGCGCTCCGGGAACGAGCTGAAATCGAAAACGCGAAGCCACCGTCGCCACCGCCAGGACCGCTTCGAGCATCGCAAACGAATTGCCGATACAGGCCCGCGGCCCGCCGCCGAACGGCAGGTACGTGTACTTCGGCTGCCGCCTGATCAGTCCGTCGCTCCAGCGATCGGGATCGAATTCTTCAGGGCGCTCGAAATACCGCGGATCGCGGTGCAACACCCATTGCGAGATCAGGACGCTGGCTCCCGCCGGAACGTGGTAACCCCCGATCGCGCAATCGTGAATCGGCTGCCGGCCGATCACGTACGCCGGCGGGTAGAGCCGCATCGATTCCAGGATCACCTGTTCGGTATAGGGGAGCCGGGGGACATCGGCGGCGGTTGGTGAGCGGCCGCCGAGAACTGATTCGAGTTCGGCATGCAGCCGGGCCTCAGCCTGCGGATGTTGCGCCAAGAGATACCACGTCCACGACAGGGCGTTGGCCGTCGTTTCATGACCGGCCAGAAACATCGTCATCACTTCGTCCCGCAACTGGCGATCGGTCATCCCCGTGTTGTCCCCTTCGTCGCGGGCTTCGATCAGGAGCGATAAGAGATCGCCGTGGTCGCACTTTTCAGCCCGGCGCTCGCCGATGACCTTCAGTATGATGGCATCGAGCCGTCGCACGTGCCGCTTGAGGGCGAGGTTGCGCGGGTGGGGCAACCAGAAGGGGGGAGGGAAGGCACTCAGAAACCGGGAATTGAAATCGACCATGATCCCGTCGGCCGCTTCGCTGACGGCGTCGGCCTGGTCTCCCGTATCGACGTCGAGGAGTGTCTTGGCGACGATGCCCAGCGTCAGCTTCATCATGTCGTTGTGCAGATCGCGCGACTGGCCGTCTCGCCATCCGGCGAGCATGCGCTCGGCGTGTTCGACGAAGATCGGGGCGTAGGCCTCGATCCGCTGCCGGGCGAACGCCGGCTGCACCAGTCGGCGCTGCCTGAGCCAGAAATCCCCTTCGCTGAGGATCAGGCCGTTCCCGAGCGTCGGACGGAGCAGATGCAGCGCGAAGTGCTTGGTGAAATTGCGATTCTCGGTGAGCAGCACGTGCTCGATCAGATCGGGATGGTTCAGCAGAACCAGTTTTCGAGGCCCGAACCGAAACGCCGAGATGTCCCCGTAATCGCGGGCCATCCGCGTGTAGAAGGCCAGCATGTCTCGCCGGAACTCAGGCAGATTACCCCACAGCCAATGTTGCTGCGGGCCGGGGGGACTGGATAATCGAGCCATAGCGCCAGTGCGAATCCTTTCCGGGCGGAATGATAGGACATCGCGCAGACTGGCGAAACGGAAAATGAAAAATGCGGAATTCGGAGTTCGGAGTTCGGAATGGGAAATGAGGCGCAGTCTGACTCGCGAGTCCGCCAAGGTATTGAAGAAGTCCGCGGTTGGGAAATTGCTGCTGCGGGTGTTACGATACGGATTCGAGTCCGATTGACAGGCTGCAAAGACTCGGCCGCCGATTCCCATTCCGAATTCCGCACTCCGAATTCCGCATTAAAAAATGTCGCTTCTCCAAACAGCCTGTCACGGCTGGCACGTTGCCCACGGTGGTCGCATGGTCGATTTCGCCGGCTGGGAGATGCCGGTCCAGTACAACTCGATCGTGGCCGAGCATAATGCGGTGCGGACCGCGGCCGGGTTGTTCGACATTGCCCACATGGGGCGCGTGAAATTCACCGGACAGGACGCGGCGAAGTTTCTGGACTTTGTCGTCACCAACGATGTCGCCGGAATGTCGGTCGGGCAGATCCGGTATGCCCTGGTCACGAACGAGCAGGGGGGCATTCTCGACGATGTCCTCGTCTATCGGCTTGCCGATTCCCATCTGCTGGTCGTCAACGCGTCGAATCGAGAAAAGATTCTGCGGTGGCTGGAGCAGCACCGCTCGAAATTTCAGGTGACGATCGAGGACCAGACGCTGTCGCAGTTCATGCTGGCACTGCAGGGACCAGCGGCGCAGCGGATCCTCCAGCCACTGACCGACGTGGACTTGGCGCAGATCAAGTATTACTTCGGGACACCAGCGAAGGTCCTCGATATGCCAGGTTTCGTGAGCCGCACCGGCTACACCGGCGAGGACGGATTTGAAGTCATCGTTCCGGCAGCCGGCGCGACGGCGTTGTGGGAGCGATTGATTGCCGACGGCACGCCGCTGGGATTGCTGCCAGCCGGGCTCGGTTGCCGCGACACGCTGCGCCTGGAAGCGGCGATGCCGCTCTACGGACATGAAATGAACGAAACCACCGACCCCTATACGGCGGGGCTGGCATTCGGCGTGCGGATCGAAAAAGGGGAGTTCGTCGGGCGGGCGGCACTGGCAGCGAAGAAATCGAGCCTGAACCGACTGCACCGGGTCGGCCTGCAACTGGCCGGTAAGCGAATCGCCCGCGAGGGTGCCAGCGTGATTGCGGGAGAGTCGGCGGTCGGCCAGGTGACCTCCGGGACGTTTTCCCCGACGCTGCAAAAGTCGATCGCGATGGCCTACGTGCCTGCCCGACACGCGACCCCGGGAGTGCATCTGGCGGTCGATATCCGGGGCCAGCGAGAACCGGCAACCGTCGTGAAACTGCCGTTCTACAAACGTAAGTAGAATCACCGCGCATCGCCCCACCAAGCCGCCGGGTCCTTCCCGGCGGTACCAGGTCCACCAGCCCATTCGGTCCCAAATGCAATCTCGTCTCTCGCAGGCGCTTCGCGACGACGAGAATCCAGCGCGCAAATTCAATCGTGCAGACCAGATCACCCGATCCCGCGGGGATGAACCCCGCGGCTCGCTACGTCGAATGCACAAGCCCGGTCAACCCAGCGAGCCGGTGGGTTCATCCCACCGGGATCGAGTCCAATCGCGTTTTCGGTCTTGAAAAACATCTGGACTCGTCGCATGCGCTTCGCGACGACGAAGGTTCGACTCGCAAGTTCAACGCTTCAGAGCAAGTCGCTCGATCCCGCGGGGATGAACCCCGCGGCTCGCTGGAGCAACGTTCTCGGTCGTCAGATTTGCTGCATGTACTCCAGAAACTGCCGGGCGCAGCGGTCCAGATTGGCCTCGCTGCCGCCCCCACGCAGCGGTGAGCACATTTCGTACGCCACAGAACCCTGGTAACCCGACTCGCGGAGCGCGGCGAAAAAACTGCGATAGTCGATAAAGCCCTCGCCCATCGGCACGGCGCGAATGGCGTCGGTCTCGCGCGCGTAGTTGACCAGTTGCGGAACGTACGAAAATCGGGGACGGCGCACATAGTCGGCGACTGTCGTGTGGACGGTGTACGGCGCCATCTTTTTCACGGCGGCCGCCAGGTCGCTGCCGTGCAGGGCAGGGGACCAGGCGTCGAACATCGCTTTGCAATTCGGCTGATCGATCTCGGCCAGCAGGTCGTACAGACTCTCAAAGTGGACCGCCGTATCGTGATGGTTTTGAACGCCGACGGTCACTCCGAATTCGGCTGCACGCCGGGCGCATTCCCGCAGGCTGTCGACACACCATCCCCAGCATTGCTCGGGGCTCGCGGCACTGGCCGTGTAGCCGGTGAAGACGCGAATCAGCTTGCTGCCCAGATCTCGCGCGAGGCGGGCCAGTTCGGTGACGTACAGGATCTGCATCTCGCGGGTCGGTATATCGGGGCGTTCGCTCCCCAGACAGAAATCGGTGTATCCCGCCAGACAGGCGACATTCAGATTCAGTCCCGCGAGCTGATCGCGGAGTCGGGCGCGACAGGCAGCGTCCGCATCGAGCAGCGACAGATGCGGCCGCTTCGCCATCAGCATGACGCCGGCGTATCCGAGCTGATGGGCCTTTTCGAGGAACGCCTCGAGCGTCAGTCGGGTCTGTCCGGGCCAGACGCCGGCGTAACTCACGGAGTGCAAAGCCATTTTCCAGGGCATTCTCACCTCGCTCAAGATATCGGTCATCGGAAGTGCCGAATTCCATCATACCGATGCGATCGATTCGGAACACAGTGCGAAGGGAGAAAGACCACGGCGATGCGACTTCGGACCTCATTGCCGGCCTTAGCGCGCGCATCGGAAACTTTTTCGCCCTGACAGGGCGGTGATCACTTGGCGTGGCGGGTGACCCAGGGCGGTGCCCTGGGCTGACATGTTAACGCCTTTCAGGCGGGTCCGATTCAGGTCATTCGCGCTGCTGTGGTGGCGCTGTCACGGTCAACTGTCAGGCATCTGCCGACGCGTTGCGATCGTGAGCTGCGGATCCACCAGTGCCTTGCCGCCCTCCGCGACAATAATGCCTTGCCTGCAGGATCGGCCCGTTGGGCCCGCAACAAGAAAGCCCAGGGCATCGCCCTGGGTATTCGGCCACGCCGTAGGATCGCCGCCCTGTCAGGGCGGAAGAATGATGCGCCAATTATTCGCTCGCGGCCAACAGTCTCGCCCATTGGCGTCAATATGCGACTTCCGCCCCTGCCTCTGTTCGTTGGCATAGGAAACGGTGGCTCTCGGCGTCATTACAAACCTGTCAGGAAAAGGGGTCCGGACGACGCCAATTCGGGAAGACTGCGAAATTTGCGGCTCCAGGGCCGATTTCACGCCAGTTTGCCAGGTTCTCCAAACCACCGTATTTGGGAGAGTGGGGCGGGCCAGCCGCCAGAATCGTCTTGGAGCGAATTGCGGTATGCCGATATATTCCGTAGCGAGTGATCGAGAATCACCGCGAGTTGGCAGGTGAGGCGACGCAAGGAGGTCCGATCATGATTGATTACCGAATCACACTGGCGGTGACATCCCTCGGCTTGTTCATGTCGGGCTGTGCCAACATGAACAACACACAGTCCGGCGCGCTGGCTGGGACCGGCCTCGGGGCCGTCACAGGAGCCATCATCGGCGAAGCAGCCGGTGGTCGACCGGGGGCAGGCGCCCTGATCGGTGCCGCGACCGGCGCTGTCGCCGGTGGCCTGGTCGGCAATGCCGAGGACGCCAAAGAGGAACGCGACGTCGCGGTCGCCCACGCCCAGTACGAACATGCCCGCAATCAGGCGATCGCCCAGGCGGTCACCGAATCTGACGTCATCGTCATGACGCGCAACAACGTCGGCGACGACGTCATCATCAATTCGCTGCGAACGCGCGGCTGCCGCTGGGACAGCAGCCCGGACGCAGTCATCCGCCTCAAGCACGAGGGAGTCAGCGATCGAGTGATCCAGGCGATGCAAAACACGGGAGTGCGTCCGGTGGTTGCTGGTGGCGGACCGCCGCCGCCAGCCTACTACTACCCCCCGCCGCCACCTCCGGTCGGTGGTGTGGTCATCGTGGGGCCCGGCTATTACGGACCGCACTACGGCCCCCGTTATTACGGCCGCCCGTACTATCGCCGCTGGTAGGCAAACCCGAACATCGCGTCGAATCATGACAGCCCGGTTGCAGAAGCATCCGGGCTGTTTGCTTTATCAGGCTGCGCTACTCACCTCCACCCGGCCGAGTCGAACCCTGTTCGCCGGCCGGTGTGTAGTAACTCAGGTGGTACGCATCGACGAATCGCTTGATTCCCGATTTCGGTTCGCGTGTGAATTCGTCAAGGATCAGCGCGTTGCGGAACCGGCCCAGATCGATGTAGGCCTGGTACTCCTGCGGCACCGGAATCTTCAGGTCCTGGAAGGTGGCTTTACCTTCCCAGAGTTCGGCCATTTTCTGGCGCGGCTGCACTTTGGCATCCTGGTCGTAGAACCAGCTGGTGCCCTGCACCGGTCCCGTTCCGATCTGTTTCAGCAGGTCGCGCTGCTGCGGCGTCACCAGTTCGATCCTGCCGAACATCGTTCGTGAGACGGTCGCGGGCACGCTGCACTTGAGCGGGAGCACGGCATCGGTCCACTGCTGTGGCAACAGATAGAACAGCCGCAGCCCCGTGCTTTTGAAGTAGGCCAGTTCCCAGGTTTTAAGCATCGCCTCGGCTTCGTCGGCGAACAGTCCGTCGGCGATCAGTTCCTTTCGCATCTGGTCGCGCAGCACCGCGAGGTTATCCGGCGAGTACGATTCGAGCAGGTCCTCGAGCCCGGCGCCAGCGGATTCACGCGTCGCCGCACCAGCCGCAGCGACCGGCTGAAAATTGACAGGCGTCGTGAGCAACTGCTGCCCGGCCTGGCCGGTCATCCGCCCGGCGCCGAGCGGACGAAAGGCGACCGATCCGTCCCGGCGCACATGCACCAGCCACATTGCCCGGATCGAGAGTGGTTCCTTGAGCCCCAGCCCGGCCGGGATTTCTTCACGGATGACGAGGGAGTCGCCGGCCAGGGACCGGGCCGCAACAATGGGTGAAGGCAGATTGCCGACACCGCGATAAAAGAGATATTTTTCGGACTCTCCCCCCGGCGCCTTGATTGAAGCGGCCTCTACCTGACGGGGCGCGAGCCAGACTGGCGCGTCGGTTTCAGGGAGCGCGTAGTTTCCGCCGATCGACAGGTCGTGCCACTCCAGGGTTCCCATCGTTTTGCGGGTCAGACCGCCAAATTGAAAATCCCCTTCCTTGAGGCGCGGCACTGTGACGTGAGCCGAGGGGAAATATTCGGTCAGCCAGCCCCCGCGGAACCCGACTTCGACTGTGGCGTGCAGCGGCTCCCGCGCATTGGCGGGGGGATAGAAATAGATCACGGGCGTTTCGAGCCGCATCCGCACGTCGTGATGCGATCTGGGCACCCCCTTGTAATACACCGGCGCCAGTTGCGACGGTCGTGGAACCAGATCGGAAATACGATGGACGAATTCGGGGACGGCTTCATCATCGGTGTTGACTCCCACGATGGGCTGGCCAGCCTCGTTCTGGAGACAGGTGAACGTTCCCCATTCATGAATCACCAGCCGGTCCTTTGCCGCGGTCTGTTTTTCCCCGGCACCCAGATTCGCGTCGACGCAGAATCCGCACACCAGCAACGACAGACTCAGCAGGAGGTATGGTCTCATGGCGCACTCCCGGGAATGGTGATGGTTCAGGAACCGCAAGCCAGCTTGAGAGTACCACGCGCCCGATAAAGCGAAAAATTGTTTTTATTTGGAAATACATTGGTTATTATTGTGTTTATGCAGGACGATCCATTTCCTTCGCTCTCGACCGACCAGGTCGCCGCGTTCGTTGAACTGGCCCGGCAGGGAAGCCTGCGCCGGGCCGCCGAAGTCCTGGTCATTTCTGAACAAGGACTGCGGAATCGGCTGGTGGCTCTCGAAGAGCGGCTCAAGGTCGAACTGTACCGCAAGGCGCGCGGGGTGAAGCGAGGGACGCCGCTCACCCGGCAGGGGCAGCAGTTCCTGCCGCACGCCACCGCGTTTCTCGAACGGGCGAAGGACCTGGCTGACCTCTTCAGTGCTGGCGAGTCGCGGCGGGTGATTCACGTGGTCGCCACGCAATATCTGATCCTGTACGTGATGATCGACGCAGTCCGCCGTTTTCACGACGCCTTCCCGAACATCCGGGTGCGGCTCAGCAACCGGATCGAAGCCGAGATCGAAGCCGATCTGCTGAACGACCCGGAACTGGAAGTGGGAGTCGCCGCTCCGTATGAATCGTCATCGGTCCTGGAATACACGCATTTGTTTTCGATGGAGTGGAGCCTGATCGCTCCGCTCAAGCACCCGTTGCTCAAACAGCGGCGCCTGCAACTGAAGCATCTGGCCAACCTGCCGCTGATCCTGTTTGAACGAGGCTCGACAGGCCGGCAGCACGTGATGGACGCCTTTCACGGAGCCGGCCTCTCGCCGCGCGTCGACATGGAGGCCACGAACACCGAGATCATCGTCCGGATGGTCGAAGCGGGACTGGGCCTCTCGATCGTGCCGCTGCTCCCCAGCGGCATCGTAACGCGCGGCCGCCGGGTCGGGTTCCGCTCACTTGGCAAACAGATCCAGCCGATCCATTCAGGCATCCTGACCCGTCGCGGCGAGCAGCACTCCGCCGCCGCCCGTGAGTTCGTCAACTTCCTGATCGCCGACTGGCGGGGGTAGGAAACCGAGTCCCACGTAAAATTCCTTTTCCTAGTTTCCTGCCTTCCTGTTTTCCTAAGTTCATCCTCGGTACGGCTCACTGAAACTCGACGTCGCGGGGAGATGTACGCAGACCCTGAGGTGGAAAGGAAAAGGGCCGCGCTCAATGACTTGTCCGATTGCCGTCGACAGCGCTGGATCGCTTCCCAGGAAGGGAAAGGAATCCAGGAAGGCAGGAAGCCAGGAACGCCCGAATTGAGCGACACACCCGGCCAAATCGGATAACTCAGTTTGGCCATTGGCTTGCTCATCGAATACAATCGTGGAATGAGCGCCTGGCTGAAAATGCGGGGCTGGAAGATTCGCTTGTTTCTGGCAGTTCTCGGTGCGCTCGTTGTGCTCTATCCGCTAAGCTACGGCCCCTGGCTGGCTTACGGTCACTCGAGCAGGCCTGGTCGCGACATCCGTAGCGTCATTTTCACACCTGTATACGTCGGACTCGTCCTCGGCCCCGACTGGTTAATTCGACCCTACGTGGCCTATCTCGAGTGTTGGAATTCCGACGTTAGAGATGAGATTCGTAGTGTTCGCCGCGCGATGAAGCCCGGTCCAACATCTGACTGAGAACCCCGTATTCTGAACGAGCACCATTTCCGCCCGTCAGTCAGCCACTCAGTCAATGTACACGAATTCGTTCAGGTTGAAGAGGCCCAGGCAGAAGTCTGTGAGAGCGCTGGCGGTGAAAGGGTCGATCCCGGCGGGGAGGGGGGCAGGCACCGCCAGTTCAGACATCTGCCGACCGGAACGCTTGATGTCGGCGGTTTGATTCTCCAGGAACCGGGCAGCAACGTCCTGTTCTTCCTGGCTCGGCGAACGTCCCAGGGTGCGTTGATACGCGACGTTGATCCATTGCGCGGGAGCGGCAGGTCCCTGTGCGAGGATCGCGCCGGCCAGATCGCGTGCGGCGGCCAGCGAGAATTCGGAATTGAGCAGGATCAAGGCCTGCGGAGCAATTGTCGAGCGATTCCGGCGCGGGCAGCTTGCGTTCGTGTCGGGACGGTCGAACGCTTCGAACAGCGGGTAGCGCAGGTTCCGCCGGACGAACAGGTAGATGCTCCGGCGGCGATGGTCCTCGGCATCGGGACTCACCTTCCACTGATTATGCAGGAGCGTCGAGGCGACTTCCGCCGGCAGTGGCGCCCGAATTCCGGGGCCGCCGCGGCGCGGGCTGATGCGGTCGGACGCCGCCAGCATGGCATCGCGAATGGCTTCCCCTTCGAGGCGCTGGCGATTCATGCGCGACAACCAGCGGTTGTCAGGATCGACCTGCCGGGCTTTCTGCCAGTTGGCGTCGGGCGGCCCTCTTCCCATCGTTGGCGGCCGGCTCGCTTGCCGGTAGACGGCCGACGTCACAATCAGTTTGTGCATCCGCTTCAGGCTCCACTCCTGACGGGGAAACTCGGCGGCGAGCCAATCGAGCAGTTCGGGGTGCGTCGGCTCGGATCCCATCTTTCCAAAATCGCTCGACGTTTCGACGAGCCCGCGCCCGAAGTGATATTGCCACAGCCGATTGACGATGACGCGCAGGGCCAGTTGATTGTCAGGCCGCGTGATCCAGTCTGCCAGTTGCGACCGGCGGCGAGTTGGCGCGCCAGGTACCGGTGAAGAGACCGAGGCCTCCATCGAATTGGCGATCCGCAGGAATGCCGGGACGACCTCCGGACCTTCGCGGCGAAAATCGCCACGGAGCATCACACGGCTCGGCTTGTGAGCTGTCTGGACTTCCTGCATAGTTCGCCCCTGCGGGACCTCACGAGGCTTGATCGTTTTTTTCAGCTCGTCGGATTCGGCCGTAAACGCTGTGTAGGATTGTCGTTCTTCGGGAGTGAGCGCCTTGACGATGTCGTCGCGCGTCGGCTGGAGGTCGGGGTTTTCTGCCTTGAGTCGTTTTCGCGCCGACTCTTCGAGCGACTGAATCTCGCCCGTCAGCTCGCGCAGGCGAACGGCAGGCCCGGTTTCAGGAGGCGGGGCCGCGCTCTTCGGGACCGGCAGCGGGTGATCCTTGAACAGATCGGCCACGTCGAAGAACGCGCGCAGCCGGTAGAAATCGTGCTGGCTGATCGGGTCGAATTTGTGATCGTGGCACTGCGCGCAACCAACCTGGAGTCCCAGCAGCGTCGAGCCGACGGTCCCCGTCATGTCGTTCAGAAAATTATGCCGGCGTTCCTCAATCAGGTTGATGTCGGGCATGTCGGGCCCGCACAAGAGATACCCCGTGGCGATGGCAGCCCGCTCGTCGTCGGGACGAACTTCGTCGCCGGCGAGCTGCCAGCGGATGAATTCGTTGTACGGCAGATCGTCATTCAAAGCGGCGATCACCCAATCACGATAGCGCCAGGCATTCGGGCGCTCGGCATCGTGCTCGAAGCCGTCGGTCTCGGCGAACCGCACCAGGTCCAGCCAATGCTGTGCCCAGCGCTCGCCATACGCGGGCGACTCGAGGAGCCGCTCGATCAGGCGGTCGTAAGCGCCGGGTGCGGTGTCGGCGATGAAGGCGTCGATTTCAGCCGGCGTGGGGGGGAGACCGGTCAGGTCGAATGACACGCGGCGGATGAGAACGCGACGATCCGCCTCGGCTTGCGGCGCAAGCCCCAGGGATTCGACCTTATGCAGAATAAACCGGTCGATCGGCGTGCGGCACCAGTTGTCGTTGGTGACAGCGGGCGGTGCAACGTGTGCCAGCGGGCGGAAGGCCCAGTGCTCGCGGTCGGCGGCAGTCAGCGGCGGTTCGGCGGGTGCGGATTGTTCTGGGGGTGCGGCGAAGAGGGCCAGCCCGGCGGATGTCGAAAGGAGGAGTGCGGCGCCGACGATCGCACGGATCGTGCGGCGGTTTGAGCGGGGCAGGGGGGAATCGTCTCGTCGGGTCTGACGCATGCACTTTGGAGAGCTTGGACTACGCGAGAATATCGTGGACGACATGGCCGGCGACGTCGGTCAGCCGTTCGTTGCGGCCGTTGTGAAAATAGGTGAGCTGCTCGTGGTCGAGACCGAGCAGGTAGAGCAGCGTGGCGTGCAGGTCGTGGACGTGCACCTTATTTTCTTCGGCCCGCAAGCCGACGGCATCCGTCGCGCCGTACGCCATCCCTCCTTTGACTCCGGCCCCGGCCAACCACACGCTGTAACCCCACGGATTGTGATCGCGCCCTTTCCCCTGTTCGCTCATCGGCATCCGCCCGAATTCGCCTCCCCAGACGACCAGCGTGTCGTCCAAGAGTCCCGAGCGGCGCAAATCGGTGAGCAGCCCGGCAACCGGCTTATCGGTCTTGCGGCAATACGTCGTGTGATTCTTCAGTACATCATCGTGCGCGTCCCAGCCGTTGGTGTCTCCCGAATAGACCTGTACGAAGCGCACGCCCCGTTCGATCATCCGCCGCGCCAGAAGGCAGCGCGTTCCGAATTCGTCGGTCTCCTTCTCGCCGATCCCATAGAGCGAGAGCGTCTCGCGCGTCTCACCCGCGAGATCGACCAGTTCGGGCGCGGCCGACTGCATGCGAAACGCGAGTTCGTAAGAATCGACTCGCGCTGAGAGTTCGCCGTCGAAATCTCGCTCAGCCAGATGACGGGCGTTGAGATTCCTTACCAGTTCGAGCGCGGCCTGCTGCTGCGCGCTCGACACCTGCGGCTGCGGGCGCAGATCGAGAATCGGGTTCTTGCCGGGGCGCATCGTCGTCCCCTGATATGTCGCGGGAAGAAATCCGCTCCCCCAGGCGGGAGGTCCACCTTTGAGTCCACCCCCTGGATCGGGAAGGACGACAAACGCCGGCATGTTCCGGTTTTCGGTCCCCAGGCCGTACGCCACCCAGCTCCCGGCGCTCGGCTTACCCATCAGAATGCTCCCCGTGTTCATCTGATAGACAGACTGCGGATGATTCACGCTGTCGCCGTGGCAACTGCGGATCACACACAGTTCGTCGGCACAGCGGGCGATGTTCGGCAGAAACGTGCTGACTTCGAGTCCCGAGTCGCCGTGTTTCTCGAACGGCATGACGGGCGCCAGGAGCGGATTCTGGGCGACCTTGCGACGGGTCATGACCGGGCCGAAACTCTCCGGCAGAGGCTGTCCCCCATATTTCACGAGGTCGGGCTTGGGGTCGAACAGATCGACGTGACTCGGCCCGCCATGCATAAAGAGCCAGATGATGCGGCTGGCCTGCGGAGCGAAGTGGGGCTTCCGCGGCGCCAGCGGATCTGCCGTTGACCGCGCTTCGGCAGCGACAGCCGTGCCAACACTTTCTGGTGAGAGGAGCGAGGCCAAAGCCAACCCGCCGATGCCGCCACCGGCGCGCAGCAGAAAATCCCGACGCGTCTGAAAATCGGGAAAATGCCCGCGCTGCAGGGAATCAGGCGAGCCATTTTGGTCGAGCATGTGAGTTTTTCCAGACGGCGATGGCATGACCAGACGCGTTAATTTTTCAGTCGGCTTCAACACATCGATCTTGAGACATGCATTATTCACTGCCCCCCCGCAGATCGTCAAAGGAATTCGACGTAATTCTCCTGGTTTCCTGCCTTCCTGGGTTCTTTAACTCTTCTCACCGGAAATGCTCTCGAACGAGCTGGCGAAATTCGGGCAGGTCGCGGACGCGATGGACCTGTTCGCGAAATGCAGAAAAGTCAGAAGTGAACCGGGCGAAATAGCAACTTGTGCGAGCCAGTCGCCGCAGTGCGGCAGCCGCTCCATAGAACTGGAACTCGTCTTCGACGAGATTCAAGAGAGTGCGGCCCCGTTCGGCCAATGTGGGGGGCGGAACCTCGGCGCCCCCTTGCACGAGGGCGCGCGCTTGTCGAAAGATCCACGGGTTCCCCAGGCACCCGCGGCCAATGGCCACCGCGTCGGCCCCTGACTCGGCCAGGTACTTGACGGCATCGCGCGGTTCGCGAATCCCGCCGCTGCCGGCGACGGGAATTTTCACGGCCTGTTTCACGCGGGCCACGGCGGACCAGTCGGGACCGCCGATGTACGCCTGCGCGACGCTGCGGGCATGCAGGTCGACGGCGGCAGCGCCGGCCTGTTCGGCACGGCGCGCCACGTCAATTGCCGTTTCGCTCGTGGCATCGGGCCCGGTCCGGATCTTGAGTGTGACCGGGACCGAGACGCCGCGCACGACCGAGGCCACGATCTGCTCGATTCGCGGCGGATCAGCCAGCAGAGCGCCCCCTTCGCCGCGGTTGACGAGCCGTTTGATCGGGCACTCGAAATTGAGATCAACGATGTCGAAACCCCGCTCCTCGACGACGCGCGCCGCCTCGGCCATCACGGCCGGATCGGCTCCGCTGATCTGTCCGGCCCGCGGCGCTTCCTGGGGTGTCGTAGAGAGCAGTTTCATCGCCCGGCGGTCGCGGCGGGCCACATCCGCGGCGTCGATGCGCTCGGTGCAGACCAATGCCGCGCCGAACTGCTTCATCATCAGCCGAAACGGCAGATTCGTATGCTCTTCCATCGGCGCGAGAATAACGGCGTGCGCGACGCGAATCGGTCCGATTTTCATCATGCCAGGATGGTATCAGAAACACTGCATATGTATGCTAGCGCCCCTTGAAGAAGCGACTGGTTCATCTCAGCCACCGCCGGCCTTTGGATCTCTGGCGGACGGCTGCCCCCGAATCGGCAGATTCCGGGGCGCATTTTCGTGAGCCGGTCCCACCACCCGGGCGTTGGGAGCAGAATGACACTCGAGTTACTGGCAAAAGTCGCACAGATCATTGCGATCGATATTGTGCTCTCCGGGGACAACGCCGTGGTGATCGCCATGGCGGCCCACAAACTGCCCGAGCACCAGCGCAAGAAGGCGATTCTATGGGGCGGCGCGATCGCGATTGCTCTGCGCGTCGCCTTCACGATGGTGATGGCGTTTCTGCTGATGGTGCCGGGGGTCCGCCTGATCGGAGGAATCGTTCTCGTCTGGATCGCCTGCAAACTGCTGTGGGGCGAAGATGAGCCTGATGAACTCAACGCCGCGAACGCCGACAAGAACACGTTTGCCGCGATCCGCATGATCTTCGTGGCCGACTTTGTCATGAGCCTCGACAACATGCTGGCGGTCGCAGGCGCCGGAGGTGAAAACTTCGTGCTGCTGGTGTTCGGACTCCTGGTCTCGATCGGGATTATCATGACCTGCAGCGCGCTGATCGCGCGGCTGATGAACCGTTATCACTGGATCGTCTATCTGGGGGCGGCAATTCTGGCCTATACCGCGGGTGAGATGATGATCGGCGATCGCGAACTGGCCGGATACTTTGCCCGGTCGCACCAGGTTTCACTGGATGCCAAGTGGGAAGAACACTTCATGCTCACGCATGAGCATGTCACGAAATTTGATGACGCGCATCTTCCCGAAGATCTGGCAGGCGTTGTGAAACTCCACGGGAGGCAGCTCCAGTTCATCGGGCAGATGAGCGAGCAGCAGCGGGACGATCTGGTCGCCCGGGTCGAAAGTCAGGAGGACCAGAAGGCGATCCACAACATGTACGAGTCGTCGTATCGGCGTGACGTGCCCGACTGGGTTCCCGAAGGACTCCGGGACCGCGTCGAGAACTGGTTCCAGCGGAAGTGGCCGGCCGACGTCTGGAAGGGAGTGCAGGGAAGACAGTACCACTATGTTGCGTGGATCTGGCATGCGTTCGTGATTGCATTCTGCATGAGCAGCCCCTTCTGGAAGCGCAAACCTGCTCCTGAACAAAAGCAGTCGGGTCAGCCCCCGGCCGCGTAGGATCGAGCAAATGCTGGCCGTGAGTTGCAGAATTGGGAGTGACCCGTCATGAAAATTGCCGGCGTACAGATGGATGTGTCGATCGCCGACACCCGCGGCAATGTCGAGCGGATGATCAGCCGATTGCGCGAAGCAAACGCCGCGGGCGCGAAGCTGACAGTTTTTCCGGAATGTGCCCTGAGTGGTTATTGCTTCGGCAGCATCGAAGAGTCGCGGCCCTTCGCACAACCGATCCCCGGCCCGGCAACCGAGAGTTTGCGGGAGGCATGTGCCGAACTCGGCTGCTACGCCATCTTCGGAATGCTCGAACTCGACGGAGCCAGAATCTTCAATGCGGCGGTGCTGGTCGGGCCGGCGGGAGTCATTGGCGCCTATCGCAAGGTGCATCTGCCCTATCTGGGGATCGACATGTTCACGAGCCCCGGCGATCGGCCGTTCGCCGTGCACAGCGCGGGAGAACTGAAGATCGGAATGAACATCTGCTACGACGCGGCGTTTCCCGAAGCGGCGCGGTCGCTGGCGATTCTGGGGGCCGACCTGATCGCACTCCCCACCAACTGGCCTCCGGGAGCCGAGTGCACGGCCGCCAGCGTCATCAATGCGCGGGCGCTCGAAAACGCGGTCTACTATATCGCCGTCAACCGCGTCGGATCAGAACGGGGCTTTGATTTCATCGGCCGCAGCAAGATCGTCGGCACGAACGGCGAAACGCTGGTCGAAGCCAGGGGGACCGGCGAAGAGATTCTCTATGCCGAGATCGATCCGGCGAAGTCGCGGCGCAAACACATCATCCGCGTTCCGGGGAAACACGAAATCGATCGTCTGGCGGACCGGCGACCCGAAATGTATGGGCTGCTCGTGCAGCCGCATGCGCTGAAGTCGCCGGGACGACCGTAATCTCGCGCTACTTCTGCGACTCGGCCCGTTCGGGAGGCTTCGCGCTCTGGCCGGTCCAGGCGGCCTGTTCGATCCGCACGAGCCGTTCGCCGATCGTGTCGATTCGGCGGGCAACTTCCTGAGTCGTCTGCTCCATCCCTCCGGAGACAAGCGTCACCACACCGAGGAACAGCAGCATCTGTCCGGCGGTCGTCACGAGCCAGCCGGTCGTCGCATAGCTGGCCGGCCCGCCGAAATAGCCCATCAAGACGAGCGCCGTTCCGACGGTGAGCCCCCCAACGCCGAAATAGGCGAAGATCTGGCCGACCAGCGTCACCCATTTCGACGACTTGTCAGACAGGGAAACCGGGACGACCTGAAAATGGGGAGGATTGGGGGCGTGTGCCTGGTGGATAATGTTGTCTATTCCCGGCAAGCCTTGCTTGGCCTCCACGGTCGCTGCGGCCGGAGGCGAAGCGCTGGCATATCTGGCGCCGGTGGCAACAGCCTGGGGGGAGAGAATCGGGTGGGAACCGTCGAACCTCAGGACCGGCTTGTTGGCCTGAGACTGGGCTTCACGAGTCCCGGGGAGCGCGAAGTCGAGCGGATCGAGCGCGTCTTCGCGGGCCCAGCGCGCCAGGAGGTCCCGTGGATCGCGCAGCGTCTTCGCGGCTTCGGCCGGAGTTGCGGTTCGAGCCATTTCATGGCCGCACGTCGTGCAGAGCACGCGCCCGTTATCAGACGAGGCGATCCCGGCGACATCGGCCTGACACTTTTCGCACCACATCCCTGTGGGGTCCGCAACCAGTTCTGGGGACAGTTTCCCGGGATCGGCGCGTTTGACAGAGAGGCGCACCAACCGGGTCGCGGGGCATTATCGCCATCAGGGCAATTGACGCAAGAGCGGTTTGGACCGCGAATTGCGGCGGATTCTGAAGGCAGGCACCGCCCGTTGCTCAGGTTCCTTCTGCCGAATGCGGCCAGTCGTCCAGCCACAGGCCGGCCGGTGATCCGGCGCCCGGCCGGCGGCACAGCGAATCCAGCCGCGACATCCTCGTGAAAAGTACCAAAATCTCCGCTCCGTCGGTGCCAGTCCGCCCGCGAATGCAGCCCACTTGTCAGCCGATTGTCAACCCGCTAACCTGCATCGGTGGTGCCGAATCCTATGAAATTGAGAGATCGCATCGTAATTACCGGCGTCGGCCTGACCTGCCCGATCGGCAACAGCCTGCCCGAATTTCGTGCCAACCTGCTCGAGGGGCGGTCGGGGGTTGGTCCGTTTGAGACTCGGTACATCGGCTCCGTGCTGGCGGGGGTCTGCCGCTACGACGAACTCAAGTACCAGAAACGTAAAGAGGTACGGCGGGGAACGCGCGCCGGGTCGATCTCCATTTATTCTGCCAACGAGGCCGTTCGCGACGCCGGGCTCGACTGGGCCAGCGTCAACAAGGACCGGACCGGGGTCTACATCGGGATCACCGAACACGGCAACGTCGAAACCGAAAACGAGATCCACGAGATCTCGAAATACAATTACGATACGGCGTACTGGTCGCATCACCACAACCCGCGAACCGTCGCCAATAACCCGGCAGGCGAGGTAACGCTCAGCCTGGGAATTACCGGTCCCCACTACACGATCGGGGCGGCCTGTGCCGCCGGGAACATCGGGTTCATTCAGGGAGCCCAGATGCTCCGTCTGGATGAAGTCGATCTGGCGATTGTCGGAGGGGTCTCCGAGAGCATTCACACGTTCGGCATTTTTGCCAGTTTCAAGAGCCAGGGAGCGCTGGCGTCGCATGCCGAGCCGGCCAAGGCGTCGCGGCCGTTCGACAAGGCGCGAAACGGCATTGTGGTCGCCGAAGGGGGCTGCCTGTGCGTCCTGGAGCGGCTCAGCGACGCAGAGCGCCGCGGCGCCAAAATCTATGGTGAGATCGCCGGGTATGCCATCAATTCTGACGCCAGCGATTTTGTTCTGCCGCATGCACGCCGGCAGGCAGAGTGCATGAAGCAGGCGCTGGTGCGGGCCGGCATCGCGCCTCGCGACATCGACATCCTGAGCAGCCACGCGACGGCGACCGAGCAGGGAGACATCGAAGAGTGCGTGGCGATTCGCGAGGTGTTCGGGAACTGCGAGAAACTGGCGATCAACAACACCAAGAGCTTCATCGGGCACGCGATGGGGGCCGCCGGGGCGCTCGAATTGCTGGGGAATGTCCCTGCCTTTCAGGATGGATTTGCCCACGCTACAATAAATCTCGACGATCCGGATCCCGCCTGCGATTGCGGCGCCCCGCAAATCGTGGCCAACCGGCCCCGCAGCCTGGGGCAGGTCAATTACATCTTGAACAATTCGTTCGGTATGCTGGGGATCAATTCGGTTCTGATCGTCAAGCGCTTCACCGAATGACGAATGCCGCTGGAGTTGGTTGAATGAATCCGGAAGACATCAGGCAGGTCCTGCTCGAAATCCTGGGACGCATCGTCCCCGATGAAGATTTGTCGGCGCTGCAAGACGACGTTCCGTTTCGCGAACAGATCGAACTCGACAGCATGGACTTTCTGGACATCGTCATGGAATTGCGGAAGCAGTACCGCATTCAGATTCCAGAAGAAGATTACGCTCACCTCAACACCATGGGGGGAGCCGTCAACTATCTGACGCCGCTCATGAAGGACGTCAGCGCCCCGGCCTGATCGCTCGTGCGGTACGACACGCTCATCATCGGTGCCGGTCTGTCGGGACTGGCGGCCGGTATTCGGCTGGCGTATTTCGAACAGCCGGTCTGCATTCTCGAGCGGCATACGACGATCGGCGGTCTGAATTCGTTCTACCGCCTGCGGAACCGCAATTACGACGTCGGACTGCACGCCGTCACAAACTATGCGCGCCCGGGAACGAAGTCCGGCCCCTTGAGCCGATTGCTGAGGCAATTGCGCTTCTCGTGGGACGATTTTCAACTCGCGCCGCAGACGGGTTCGCGGGTGGCGTTTCCCGGTCGGACGTTGCGGTTCGATAACGATTTCGAGCTGCTGCTTTCTGAAGTCGCGCGAGAGTTCCCCTCCCAGGTCGACGGTTTCCGTCGGCTCGCCGAATTCCTCGAAGGGATCGAACTGGGGAAGGTCCTCGAGCCGGGGCTGACCGCCCGGCCGGTCCTCGCGCGTTTTATCACCGATCCACAGCTGGTCGACATGCTGCTGTGCCCGCTGATGTTCTATGGCAGCCCCACGCCGGACGACATGGAATTCACGCAGTTCACGATCATGTTCCACAGCATCTTCCGCGAAGGGTTTTCGCGCCCGCGGGAGGGAGTGCGGCTGATCCTCAAACAACTGGTGCGGCGCTACAAGGAGCTGGGGGGCGAATTGCGCCTGCGGGCGGGCATCAAAACAATTCTCAACGACGGCTCGCGCGCCACCGGCGTGGAACTCGACGACGGCCAGATCATTGAAGCCGACCGGATCATTTCCTCGGCGGGGCTGTATGAAACGCTGCACCTGTGCGGCGGCGCGAGCGAGACGTCAGTAGCGACCGACGTCGCGCCGGGTGAGATCACGTTTGTGGAAACGATCACGGCGCTCAATTGCCAGCCGGCGGAACTGGGGCATCGCGACACGATTGTGTTCTACAGCAACACGCCGACGTTTCGATACGCCAACCCTGCCGAGCCGTGCGATATCGACAGCGGCATTATCTGTTCGCCCAACAATTTTCAGTACGATAAACCGCTCGACGACTCGGCGATTCGAATTACCGCGCTGGCCAATAAAGACTGCTGGATGCGCTTTTCAGACGATGAATACGCGGCCGCCAAGCAAAACTGGAACGAGCGCATTACTACGGCCGCGCTGCGTCACGTGCCGGACTTTCGCGCTGCCGCCGTCGATACCGACATGTTCACACCCCGCACGATCAGAAAGTTTACGGGGCACGTCAACGGATGCGTCTATGGCGCCCCGCGCAAACGCTGGGACGGAACGACGCATCTCGAAAACGTGTTTCTGTGCGGCACCGACCAGGGCTTCCTGGGAATCGTGGGGGCCATGCTGTCGGGAATCGGAATGGCGAACCGGCACGCGCTGCGGCAGTCGTAGCCGGCTTGTCTGACGCCGAGCTCGATCCCTTGTTGGGCGGAATTCAGATCCGAGTTTCCTGACCGGGCTGCCGCTCGATCGGAGCTGAACTCTTCGGCGGCGGCTTCCCTTCATTGAAGTACATCGGCGTGGGGGTCAGTCCGATGATGATGAACATCAATGTGAGCCAGCCCAGAACCACCCGAACAGGACCCAACTTCATCCGATCATTCGCCGTCGGCGGATGGCGCGTTCCGAACATCCAGATCAGGAAGAGCATCAGCGACCAGCCCATATAATCCCCATCGCCGAACGCAATGCTGTAGACGACGACGGTGGCCGCTGTCAAAAACAGCGCCCGCGCCACGTAATGCGCCCGTCGACCGATGAGGCAATACAGAATGTGCCCACCGTCCAGTTGACCGATGGGAATCAGGTTCAGCGCCGTGATGAAGATTCCCACCCAGCCGGCAAACAGCATCGGGTTATAGTCAATTGCTACGTCTGAGCCCGCCGGGATCGGACCGAGAATCGCCGCATACATCCATTTGAGTAACAGCGGGTCGCCATAGGCGGGGCCGGGACCCGAGATCTCAATGACCTTCGCGCCGACAATCCCGAAATAGGTAACGGGAAGGGCGACAACGAGTCCCGCCAACGGACCGGAGATCGCAATATCGAACATCGACTTTCGGTCAGCGACACCAGACTGCTGGACGATGACGGCACCCATCGTTCCGAACGGACTGATCGGAAACGGAATGAAAAACGGGAAACTGGCCGGCACGCCATAGCGCCGCGCCTGGAGGTAGTGCCCCAATTCATGCGCTCCCAGAATCCCCATGACGCATCCTGAATAGACGAGCCCCGTCACCAGGTGCGCCGGGAAGTTCTTCATGAAATATCGAAGAAATCGGACATCCAGGAATTCGAGCACCGTCGGGAAGAGAGGTTGTCCCAGGATGATCAACCCGGTGAGAAACGTGCTCAGGCAGGTCAGCAGAAACAGGATCAGTGCCAGGCGGGAACGGCTCCGACGTGGAGCAGGATGTAGCGCTGTGGAACTGACGGGGCGCGACTCCGGTTCTCCCAGTAGAAACACCTGATCGGCCGGGACCGTGCGAACCGGGACGGAGCCGTCTGCGACGGGTTCGGGCTGAGGAGGGGCAGGCAATTCGGGGTTCATGAATTCAGTTGTAGTGGATTTCGCAGTTCGGCGAAACGTTGGATACCGCGACGCTCAGCGATCCAGACACCTACGCCGGTTTCTGGAAAACTTTTCTGCGTCCTGATAGAACAATCCGCTGGCAGATTGATCGACATCCGCGTCACCTTACGGGACAAACGACATGGGCTGGTTTGGTTCGAAAGACTGGAACATCATAGCGGTCATTTTCGAACGGTCCGATCTGTACCGGGTGAACGGCAACCGGGGCAGGGGAGGGGATGCGACGACGATTCGCGATGCTGTCAAGAAACACCCGCGCACGATCTTCTGGGGAGTGTTTGACCAGAAAGGGGCCTATCTCGAAGGAGGGCCTGCCGCCGGTGCGAATGCGATCGCCGCCACGCGATTGCAGCAGCTCGTCCGGGAGGTTGCGGCGAATCCCAGTGTCCGCGAAATCCTCAAAACGCTCGAGGCCGGCAAGGAAGACAAGGTGTCGAAGCCGCTCGTCTGGAACGGTTACCCGGCCAAGGGCGAATCGAAATAGCGAGCCGAGCTTGTCGCGACCTCATTCAGAAAATTTCACGGTGCCGCGCCGCAAGCATACCGCAATCGGGATCTGCAAGTCGCGCGACTCAATGATTTGACGCCCGCACCGAATTCCTTCCCCCTTGATGGGGGAAGGTCAGGATGGGGGTGGGAACGTCAATCGACGCTCGCCCCCCCCAGCTGGCTTTGCAGGAGAGCTACCGCCGTCGGCCTTAATCCTCGCTCGGCGGCCTCCGTTGGTTCCCACAAAGGGGGGAGGGAGAAAGTCTACGATCGGCTCCATCTGCGATATGCACGTGCCTAGTCTCACCTGTGGAGTCCGCGATTTACAAGGCGCCGTTCGATGACTTTCTGTTTGGTTGCGCTTTACCTAGAATCGCAGCCGACAACGAAAACAGAGTCCCACCGAGTTACCGACCCGCTCAGGAATACTCACCGTGAATCGACCCGCTCACGGCGGATCTCCCCCCGCCGAACCGACGATCCGTCTGGCCGATGGCTGGCACTGCCTGCACCTGTACTACCGCATCTGCCAGTCGTCGCTGGCGCAGATGGGCGAAAACCAGCGTGCCGCAGGCCGGGAACAATTGGTGCGACTGCTCGATCCCAGCCGTCCCGGTGCTCCGCAGCGGTTGCAGACGTCGGTGGTCTCCGGCCACAAGGCCGATCTGGGGCTCCTGGTGATGGATCCCGATCCGCTGGTGATCGATTCGGTCCGACAGTCGATCCGCAATTCCCCCCTGGGAGCCGCGCTGGTCCCGGCGTATTCGTTTGTCTCGATCAGCGAGGTTTCGGAATACGTGCCGACGGTCGCGCAATACGGCGAGCGACTGCAAGTTGAGGGGACCGATCCGGCGAGCCCCGCCTTCGCCGCCAAACTCAAAGCGTATGAAGAGCGCGAAGTGATGATGCGCAAACAGCGGCTGTTCCCTGATTTTCCGCCGTGGCCGATCGTTTGCTTCTATCCGATGAACAAGATCCGACACCCGCAGGCCAACTGGTACACGCTGCCGTTCAGCCGCCGCATGGAAATGATGGCCGAACACGGCAAGAGCGGCATGAAGTTCGGCGGTCGCGTTTCGCAGGTGATCACGGCCTCGACCGGGTTCGACGACTGGGAGTGGGGCGTGACACTGTGGGCCCGTGAACCGGCGTTCCTCAAAGAGATCGTGTACACGATGCGATTTGACGAAGCCTCGGCCAACTACGCCGAGTTTGGGCCGTTTTACGTCAGCTACATCCTCGACCCGGCGGCCGCACTCAAGCACCTGCAGTTGTAAGCGGAATGGTCTCGACGGCGCGGCTGTTGAGGATGTCTCGTGCGAATCTTCGTGTCTGAATATGTCTGCGGCGGCGGCTGGCCCGAACCGACGATCGCCGGGAGCCTGGCCGTGGAAGGGCGCGCGATGCTTTGCGCCGTGGTCGAAGACCTGTCGCGGATTGCCGGCGTCAGAGTGGAAACGACGTGGGACCTGCGGCTGGGTTCGTCTTCCCTTCGCGCCGCCCAGGTGATCTCGGTGGGCTCACGAACCGAGGAACACCGACAGTTCGAACGGCTGGCCCGCGAATGCGACGCGACACTGGTCATCGCTCCCGAATTCAACCGGATTCTGGTCGAGCGTTGCCGCATCGTCGAGGATTGCGGTGGCCGAATGATTGGTCCAGGCAGTCGCGCCGTCGAACTCTGCAGCGACAAGCTGCGGCTGGCCCGACATCTCCACGAGGCAGGCATCAGCACGATTCCAACGGCTCAGTTGCAGCGCGACGGCCAGAACCCGCCATTCCCGTTTCCAATCGTCATTAAACCGCGCGATGGAGCCGGCTCGCAGAGCACCTATCGAGTCGATCACCCGGACGGACTCAAACAGCTCTTGGAAGCTCTCGCAGAGGCCGTCGCTGAGCGCGCTTTCATCGTTCAGCCCTGGCTCGCCGGCCGGCCAGTGTCGGTGGCGCTTCTCACTTCTCAGTCGGGGGAGGAGATCGAACTCCTCCCGGTTGCCGAACAGTTGCTCAGCGACGACGGACGGTTCTTTTATCGTGGTGGGAAGGTTCCGGCCGGGGATGTCGATCCGACGCGGGTCCAGACGACCGCGCTCGCGGCGTGTCGCACGATTCCCAGGCTGCGGGGCTACGCGGGAGTCGATTTGATCGTTCCCGATGATCCGGCGACGGGACCAGTGGTCGTCGAGATCAATCCGCGCCTGACGACAAGCTACCTCGGATATCGGGCTCTGGCGACAGACAATCTCGCCGAATGGATGCTTCTGGCTAACCGATTTCAACGAGAGGCGCGCTGGCACCGCGATCCGGTCGAGTTTGATGCGGCCGGGAAAATCGTGCGGTAGGCGGCGCGATTTCGCACCGCGAGTTACTCGCGGCGTGCAGGGCGGGGCAGGGGAGGGCCGACGCGCAGATTTCGAAATGAAACGAGCGTGCTGTGGTTCTGCAAACCCAGAAACCCGTTTGTCTGGCGAAGGTTGATGAGGGGAAACGCTTCGGCGCTCACCTCGACCACGACGATGCCATTGTGCGTGACTGTGATCTCTTGGCCGCGGGCGTCGATTTCGAGGGTGTTCCAATGCCCCGGCGGTTTCGAAACGCGCCGGGTTGCCCCGGCGATGTCGTACACAGACGCACTATACTGATAGTCCTTCAAGTCTTTGTGCTTGGGGGCGGCATCGTCGAGGATCTGCACTTCGAAACCGGCCGGCGGCGACTGGTCGTTCTCGCGATGGTGATTGCCGTCTGCCGGAACGCGGACATAAACGCCACTGTTTCCTTCCGCGGAGACCTGGTATTCGAGTCGCAGGTTGAAGTCACCGAATTCAGCCGCGCTGCGCAGCCAGGGGCCGGCGGCTCCGGTGCATTGCAGGAGCCGGTCGCGAACCTGCCAGCACTTTTCCGCCGACTCACCCGCCCCCTGCCAGCCTGTCAGATCGACGCCATTGAACAGGCTCCGATATCCGAATTCTGTAATCCACAGATTTCGAAACTGGAATTGCCCTCCCTTGGGAACCTCGCATTGCAGGCCGATGTGACCAGCCGGACTCTTCAGACCCGAGACGCGGTACGCTTCTGTTCCGTTGACGACCAACGTCACCGTCTCGCCGATGACGGTGATGTCGAATGAATTCCAGTCTCCCACCCGGACGAGACCCGCGCTGACTGCGCCAAAGAGGTTTCCGATATTCCCTTCGTTCCCTTCCAGCAGATTGACCTGGTAGCCAGTCGTGGGAAAAGGCTTCCCTTCCGGCTGCGTGCGGATGTAGATGCCTGCGTCGTAGTTGCTCTCTTTGAGTGCCTTCCATTCGACGTGCAGCACGAAGTCGGCATAGAGGTGATCGCTGCGGAGCCAGCCGTCGCCCGCATTGAGAACCAGCCGACCTTGATCAACCGTGACATCACAACCGTTTTCGGCCGTCCAGCCCGCTGTCGTCCGGCCATCAAAGAGCGGATGAGTAAACTGCGACGCCGGTGATTCGACGGCCTGGGCGAGGCGGTCGCAGTTCAGTATCAGCGCCGCGCACGACAGGAACATCGGCCAGGTGGCGCTGATTTTCAGGAGTAACTTCATCAGGTGGCTCCGCGATGACGGCCAGGGCAGGCAGGTCGAGTCAGTCAAGACATCCATAGTACCGGAGCCCGCTGACGAAATCGAACCGGAGCGGCAGACTCCCGGTTCCGGCGAGCGACGTTTAGAATGCGGTGACCTGATTCTGATACACGCCTCGATTCCATGAACTCAATCAATCCCGATTCGTCCGCTTTCGAAGAAACCCTGATTGGCGGATTCTCGGAATCCGAAGGTTCACATTCAGGAGACTCTCCCGCCGGCAAGGTTGAGTTCGTGTCGGGAAGCGGTCCGCGGCTGGAAACGGAAACGCAGGAACTCCTGCGAGTTCGTCTACGCGCGGCGGCGCTGGTTCTGCTGCTGGCGGTCATGGCGTTTTTCGTGCGCGGCCTGTTCATCGAGGACGCGCCGGCGCGCGATGCGCAGGTTCTGGTTTCGGTGGTGCTCGGTGCCGTTGTGGCGCTGCTGACATCGCAGCGCGAGCTGCCGCTGGTGCAGCTTCGCAGGATCGAAGTGGGAATCTTCTCGCTGATTGCCGTCTATCTCGGGATTTACCAATACAAACTGGTGCTGCTCAAAGCGACCGCCGGAAATCCGGCCTTCGAGCTGGCCGCCGTCAAAAGTTGCGTGCTCTATTTCTTTGCGGTCATCCTGCTGTACGGGACGTTCATACCCAACACCTGGCAGCGGGCGGCGCGAGTGATTGTCCCGACGGCGCTCTGCCCGTTACTCGTCATCGGGTTTTTGCGACTCAGTTCCACCGCCGTCAGAGACATCGCCGATCAGGTCGCTAATTTCGAGCAGATCAGCGACAACGTGATCATGGTGGTCCTGGGGAGTGCCGCGTCTCTCTATGGGACGCACATCATCAACGCGCTGCGAGTCGAAGCCTTCCAGGCCCGGCGGATGGGGCAGTATCACCTCAAACAGCGCCTCGGGGCAGGGGGCATGGGGGAGGTGTACCTCGCCGAGCACTCGCTGCTGAAGCGCCCCTGTGCGATCAAGATCATCCGCCCCGGAAGCCAGGCCGACCCGCAGGCGCTGGCGCGCTTTGAGCGGGAAGTGCGCGCTACGGCTCGGCTGTCGCATTGGAACACCGTCAGCGTTTTCGACTACGGGCATACCGACGACGGCACGTTCTATTATGTCATGGAGTATCTCCCCGGATCAAATCTGGCCGACCTCGTCAAACGCCATGGTCCACTTCCGGCGGCCAGGGCGATCCACCTCTTGCGCCAGACATGTCGCGCACTGCACGAGGCGCATGCCGCGGGACTTATCCATCGCGACATCAAGCCGGCCAACGTGTTTGCGGCGCGGCAGGGGGGCGTCTGTGACATTGCCAAGCTGCTCGACTTTGGACTGGTGAAGCAGGCGGCCGACAAACCCGTCGATCAGAATCCGCCGGGGGCTGCGCTCAGCGGATCGCCGCTGTACATGGCTCCCGAGCAGGCGGGTTTCGCCGGAACTCCGGACCGGCGGAGCGATATTTACTCGCTGGGAGCCACCGCCTATTTCCTCGTCACAGGCAAGCCGCCGTTCGAAGGAGCAAATCTGACGCAAATTATCCTCGCCCATGCGAGAGAGAACGTCGTGCCACCATCGCAAATCGATGCGCGAGTGCCGTCCGACCTGGAACAGGTGATCGTGAAATGCCTGGCCAAGCTCCCCGCCGATCGGTTTCCCGACGCCAGCAGCCTGGAGCGCGCCCTCGCGGCCTGCCGCGATGCTGATCGTTGGAGCGACGCTGACGCCGAGCGCTGGTGGAGCGAAGCAGGGGAGGGAACTGCCAGTCCCCGCGGCGAGACGGGGCTTACCGAGCAACCTACGGAAGCCTGATCTCGACCAGCGGCAAGATGGCGTTCATGCTCCCCGACCGAAATCCGTCGAGATCGATCGTGACATACTTGAAGCCGAGCGCGTGGAGCGCGGCAGCTACTCGCTCGCGAGTCGCCGGTTCCATGAGCCGCGCGATTTCGTCCGGCGAGATTTCGATGCGCGCCAGATCATGTGCTTCGTGCCGCACGCGCAATTCTCGAATTCCCAGCTCCTCGCGCAGCAGCCGCTCGGCCTGATCAACGCGCGTCACTCGTTCGGGAGTGACCTCCAGCCCGTAGGCGATGCGGCTGGACAGGCAAGGGGAGGCGGGTTTGTCCCAGACCGGCAGGTCCCAATCGCGAGCCAGGGCACGCACATCGTCTTTCGTCAGCCCGGCCTCGATCAGGGGACTGCGGACAAGGAATTCGTTCGCAGCCTGCATCCCCGGGCGATGATCCCCGCGGTCATCAAGGTTGGCTCCGTTGACGATGGTTTCAATTCCCAGTTCGGGAGCAATCCGGGAAATTTGACTGTAGAGTTCGGTCTTGCAGAAGTAACAGCGGTCCGGAGCATTCTTGAGGTAGTCGGCGTTAGTGAATTCGGCCGTCTCGAGGATGCGATGGGGAATATCGATCGATCGAGCCAGATCTTCAGCCGCCTGCTGCTCTCCCGTTGCCAGACTGGCGCTCACTGCCGTAACTGCGACGGCAGTTCCACCACAGGCCAACCGGGCGGCCTTCGCCACGACGGCGCTGTCGACCCCGCCGGAGAAGGCTACTCCCACCCGACCACAGGCTGCCAGAATCGTGAGCAAACGGGCGCGCTTCTCGGCCAGGAGATCTGTCCGATTCAAATCAGATTCTGCCTGCATGATCCCCCGCTCCCGGATTGCCGTCACCCACTTCCTTGTACCAGACGATCTTTGGCTTCACAACAACAGTAAACGCTTATAAGATAAAGGGGTTGCTTCATCCAGAACCTGGATGCCGGCCAGGACACCGTTCGTCATTGGTTCGCTCGTGAGAAATATGCCCATGAATCAGCGTACCGCCTGGGTCAGTCTGCTTGTGGTTGTGTGGCTGAGCCTCCATTTTTGCTCTGCCGCGAAAGCTGCTGTCACGGCCGACCATAAGAAGCAGATTGCGGATGTCTCCAAAGAGCTGGGCAAGGTGACGTCGTTGATCACGAAAAAGGATTTTGACGACGCCGACAAGTTGCTGAAGGAATGTGAACAGAAGCTCAAGCAGACGGCCAAAGACGCCGGCATCGAAGAAAACAACAAGCTCGTCGCTGTCCACCTGAAGAAGGTCGAACAATTGCGCGAGTCCCTCACCAAGAAGCGGCCGGCTGCCGGCGCTGCGGCCGGCGGCGGAGCAGCCGTCACCTTCGAGCGCGACGTTGCACCGATTTTGGCGGCGCGTTGTCTCAACTGCCATGGCGCGAACAATCCCAAGGGTCGCCTGCGGATGGATACGTTTGCCGGAATCGTGCAGGGAGGGGCCGGCGGTCCGCTGTTGGTACCCAACAAACCCGGCGAGAGTGCGCTGGTCCTGCGGATCAGCGCCGATGGTGACGAACGCATGCCGCGCAATGCGCCGGCCCTGTCGGCTGAAGACATCAAGAAAATCTCGGATTGGATCGCGACGGGGGCCAAGTTCGCCGGGAACAACGCCACTCCAATTGCCGATCTCAAGGCGGCAGGGGCGGCGGGTACACCGAAACCCGACACCACACCGGTGCAGATCAACAAAGCCACTGGCAATGAGACGGTCTCATTCACGAAAGACATCGCGCCGTTCATGTCGAACCTGTGCGTCAACTGCCACAGCGGCAACAATCCGCGGTCCGGCTTTTCGCTCGAGACATTTGAAAAGCTAATGCAGGGAGGCAAGGGGGGCCGAGTCGTACTCCCTGGGAATACGAAAGACAGTCGGCTGTGGCATCTCGTGGGCGAGCAGGATCCGATCAAGATGCCGCCAGGCCAGGCGCTGATCACGCGGACCAATCACGCCAACCTCAAGATCTGGATCGAAGAAGGGGCAAAGTTCGACGGACCGGATCCGAAGGCGACGCTCCGCAGCCTGGTTCCTACCGACGCGGAAAAACGCGCCAAAGAACTCGCCGCCCTCAGCTCCGACGAACTGGCTCGCCGCCGAAAAGCGCGCGCGCACGAACTGTGGAAAGCAGCTCTGCCCAATGACACGCCGACCGAGAATGAAACCGACGGATTCATCGTCCTGGGTAACGCCAGCGAAGCGCGCGTGAAGCAGATTGCCGACTGGTCCGGGTCTGACGCCGATGCGCTGCGCAAGCTGTTCAAGATCAAGGAACCCGCGATCTGGCGGGGCAAGTTGACGGTGTTCGTCTTCAAGGATCGGTTCTCGTATGCCGAATTTGCGCAGACGAACGAGCGGGTCGAGATCCCGGCTGAGACCAAGGGGCATTCACGAGTCAGCGCTCTGGGTGACGAAGCCTACATTTGCCTGCTCGATATCGGCGATTCAGCGACCGAGGATTCGCCTGGCGTGCGGGTACAACTCATGGGACTTCTGGCCGAGGCCTCGCTCCAAAGAGTTTCCAATCGCGTGCCCGATTGGGCGGCGAAGGGAACGGGCCTGGTTCTTGCGGCCCGGAGCGACGCCAAGAACCCGTACTTCCGCGGACTCAACGCCGGGGCCCATGATGCGCTGCGAGCCCTCGACAAACCCGAGGAACTGTTCGCCAACGGGACGTTCTCGCCGGCCGACCTCGCCCCGATCGGTTACACGCTCGTGTCGTTCATGCTCAAGCAGGGGGAACCGCATTTCGTCGATTTTCTCAGTGAGATCGCGGCGGGCAAGAGCCTCAATGATGCGCTGAAATCGATCTACAATGTCGATGCGGTGAATCTGGCGCGGGCCTATGCCCTCTACGTCGACGGACTCCCGGGAGCGAAGGCGGCCGGCAAGAAGAAGAAATAGAAATTTTGCGGTGCCCGTCGGGACGGGCCCGCAAGTGCGAGTGTTTTTTTGCACCCGGTTCCGGTGGGAACCGGGTGTTTGAATTCAATGCAAGACGTCATCATCATCGGCGGGGGTGTCATCGGTCTGTCGCTGGCCTGTGAACTGGCTCGCGAAGGGGTCTCGGTCGCCGTGATCGATCAGGGACCGATGGGGCAGGAATCGTCGTGGGCCGGCGCCGGCATTCTGCCGCCTGGACATCTTCCGCAGGCGACATCACCCGAAGCGCGGCTGCGAGCTCTCTCTCATGCACTCTGGCCCGACTTCAGTGCGCGCCTCAAGAGCCTGACCGGGATCGACAACGGCTTTCGACGCTGTGGCGGTCTCGAGGTGCGATTCAACGGTCCCGGCGGCGAACTCGACGATGAAGTCACCTCCTGGCGACGGGAAGGCGTTGCCGTTGAACTGATTTCGGGTTCGGCGGTCCGCCAGGTGGAAGCGGAACTTCATCCCGAGATCACGACTGCCTATCGACTTCCCGAAATGGGACAGGTTCGAAATCCGCGTCACCTGAAAGGACTGGTTGGCTGCTGCGTGAAGCAGGGGATTGCTCTCGTTCCCGGTGTGCAAGTGCACCGGTTCGAGCGCCGCGGAGAAAGAGTTTCTGCGATCGAGACGACGGACGGGAAAATTTCCGCCGCGCAGTTCGTCATTGCCGGGGGCGCCTGGTCCGAGCGCCTGCTCGCCGAGGCGGGATGCTGCGCGGCAGTGCGCCCCTTGCGCGGACAGATGGTCTTGCTCGCGCTGCCGGCCGCGCCGATTCGACACGTCGTCAACATTGGACATCGTTACCTCGTTCCGCGCGATGATGGCCGCGTGCTCGCGGGTGCAACCGAAGAAGTCGCCGGCTTCGACAAGCGCACGACCGCGGGTGGAGTAGGGGGACTGATCGAACTTGCGGCGCGGCTGGTCCCCGCGCTGGCGGGCGCGACATTCGAACGGGCCTGGTCGGGTCTGCGCCCCCAATCGGCTGACGGGCTCCCCTACCTCGGCCCGGTTCCCCAGTTCGAAAACCTGTTTGTTGCGACCGGCCATTTTCGCGCAGGCTTGCAGCTATCGCCGGCAACGGCGCTCGTCATGACGCAGGCAATGCTGGGGCGGGAAACATCCATTCCACTGGCGCCCTATTCTCCCGGGCGACATTCGGAGCGCCCGCAGTTTCCCGAACTCCAGATTTCGCCAGTCGATTAGCAACGGACTCCGACAAACCCGCCGGGAGCAATGTGTGCGCGCCGTCGTTCAACGAGTGACCCAGGCCTGTGTTTCGGTTGCCGATGAGACGGCTGGCAGTATTGGCCGGGGGTTTCTCGTGCTGCTGGGGGTCGCCGAGGGGGATTCACGGGAGGACGCCCTGTACCTGGCCCAGAAGATTGTCTCATTACGAGTCTTCGAAGACGACCAGGGGAAGATGAATCTGGGGTTGGCCGAGGTCGGGGGTGAAATGCTGGTCGTCAGCCAATTCACCCTGCTGGGAGACTGCCGGAAAGGCCGGCGGCCGAGTTTCGACCAGGCTGCCCGCCCTGACCCGGCCCGGGAGTTTTATGAAGTTTTTGTGGCTGCCGTCCGGGACCTGGGAATCGGAACCGCGACCGGCCGGTTTCAGGAGCACATGTCAGTCGAACTCACAAACGACGGACCGGTCACGCTCCTGGTCGACAGCCGGCGGGAATTCTGACGACCGATCCGCGGGTTGTTTCCGGCGGGTTGTTTTCGGCGTCGAACAGGATTCCGTCCGGTGCCGTCCGCGATGCGGTTTTGGAAGGTCGGGAAGGGACGGTTGAGGTCTGCTGCCTGGATCAGGTCCGGAAGGCTTGTCGCCCGTTTCCAGCCTGAAAACCCGATCCCGAATTAAACATAACAGACATTATCGGACGTTGCCCACAGGGTACTTTCCGGGTTCAGCAGGTTCAAGACTCGAAGGACCGCGCCCGGAGCGGGCGCTCAACCCCTGCTCTGGCTGACCGAAACACAACCTTGCCGGGTTAAGATGCCTGGCCGTTGGCGACCGGCGCCGGGGGCTGCTCTTCGAAGACTCCGATGCGGCGGAACTTCTCGTAACGCCGCTCGACCAGACGTTTCAACGGGATCGCCGTCAAATCGCGCAGGTTTCGCATCAGGCTGCTTTTGAGGATTACAGAAGTCTGGCGATGGTCGCGGTGGGCACCCCCGAGAGGTTCCGGAATGATCTCATCGATGACGCCGAGGCGCATCAGATCCTGGCTCGTGAATTTCAGGGCGCGGGCCGCCTTGTCGGAGTACTTGCGGTCCTTCCACAGAATCCCGGCACAGCCTTCCGGACTGATGACGGAATAATAGGTATGCTGCAGCATGGCGATATGGTCACCAATCCCGATCCCGAGCGCGCCCCCTGACCCCCCTTCGCCGATGACGACGCAGACGATGGGAGTGGCCACGAGCGACATCTCTCGCAGGTTGTAGGCAATCTGGTACGCCTGCCCTCGTTCTTCGGCACCGATTCCGGGATAGGCTCCCGGCGTGTCAATGAAGCAGATAACCGGGAGTCCATACTTTGCCGCCATCTGCATGCGATTGAGGGCTTTCCGGTAACCTTCAGGATGCGCGCAGCCGTTCAGCGTCTTGTTGCGTTCCTGCACGGTCCGGCCCTTTTGTTGTCCGACGAACATCACCTTGCGATCGTCGAGTTTGGCAAAGCCGGTGACGATGGCAGGATCATCGCCGAAGGCGCGGTCGCCGTGCAGTTCGACGAATTCGTCGAAGACCAGTTCGAGGTAGTCGTTGGTGTAGGGGCGCTCCTGATGTCGCGCGACCTGAACGATCTGCCAGGGATCGAGCTTTTCAAAAATCTCACGTTTCAACCGGGCGAGGTCGACGCGCATCCGGCGGATTTCGTCGCGAGCTTCGAAATCGGGTTCCGGAACCGCCTCGAGTTCGGCCAGCCTGGCCGCCATCTCATCAATCGGACGCTCGAAGGGAAGTCGAAAAACTGGAGGCATTGATCGTCAATTCTCAGGTGGAAGTTCGTCAAACGCAGCCAGGTCTCCGATGTTGAAACCTTCGCCAGGCTTGGGAGGGATCGGGGGAGCCTTGGCCTTGGGCTTGGCGGGTGGCGCAGGAGGAGCCGGCTTCGGGGTAACAGGCTGGGGTTGGATCGCGCGGACGGGAGGAGGGACGGGCGGAACAACAGGAACCGCGGCCGGCGGCGGAACCGGAACGGGTCTCGGCGGTGCGGCCGGCATCGCGCCGGGAAAGGCTCCCGGCATCATCGGAGGCTGTGGCATGGGATAGGCCGCCGGAGCTTGCTGCATCCACGGTCCGGCAGGCATGCCTGGCGCCGGACCTCCAGGCTGCGCCAGCCACGGCATCGCCCCCTGCGGCATCTGCATCTGAGGATACGGAGCCATCGGCATCTGTCCCGGATACATCCCGGGCATCGGCGCGGCCGGCATGCCGGGCATGGGCATCATCGGCTGCATCGGCATTTGCGGCGGCGCGAGTGGAGCGGGGGGGCGCGCCCCCTGCCCGGCCGGACCAGGCTGTGTTGCGGTCGGCGTAATGACCGGCGGCTTCTTCTTCTTTTTCAGCGTCGGCCCGGCGACGCCGAATTGTGTTCGCATCGCATCGGCGCGGCTGTCGAGACGCTCACCCAGACCGCTCGCCAGCTCCTTCTCAGCTCTCTGTTTTTCAGTGAGCTCGACTTTCTCGACAATCTCTTCCTTGAACAGAGGCGTGTTACGGAACTCGGCCATGAACTCGGCGATCTTCTTGTGCCGCTGCTCTGGTTTCTTGGACAGCATCCGCTGGACCAGCATGTCCATCTGCGGAGTGACGTTGGAATTAAAATCCGAAGGAGCGGGGCATGGCTCGCCGAGATGCCGCAGCAGGAGGTCCTTGGGGGTTGAGCCTTTGAACGGCGGCTCGCCTGTCAACAATTCGAAGATTGTGATCCCGAAATTATAAATGTCGGTCTGAATCGTGAGCGGCTTGCCCAGGATCTGTTCGGGAGACATGTACGTGCGCGTCCCCTGCACTGTCGATTGCTTGCGGTGCAACATTTTTGAGAGCGCACCGGCCGCTTTACACGACAACGAAAAATCGATCACCCGGACTTCGGTCGATTTGTTCATCAGGATATTGTCGGGCTTGATGTCGCGGTGCAGCCAGCCCCGATCGTGAATATGCTCCAGCGCCATCGCCGTCAGTTCGACGAGGCGCTTCAATCGCATGTGCACACTGTGAATGTCGTTGTAGAGCTGCGTTTTGAGGCTGGGGGCCGGAAAAAGATCCATCACAAAATAGGCGTGCTGCTTCTTCACCGAAATCTCGTGGTACCCCACGATGTTCGGATGATCGAACGACCGGCCCACGTGGAATTCGTGCTTCAGCGCGGCGACGATTTCCGGGTCGCCCAGTTTTTCCGGAAGCAGTTCCTTGAGCGCCACGCGCCGCGTCGTCTCGGTGTCGATCGCTTCCCAGACCTGGCACGAATTCCCCGACGCCATGCAGTTGACGAGCTTGTACTTTCCAATCGTGGTGGCGTCGTTAGTCAACGGAACAGACTCCTCTGGGTGCGGGATCTAGAACCCTTCGGTGGGCTTCTTCGTAACCGGCGTCTTGCCTGGTCCCTGGCCCCGACTCCGCCCGGCCGGCTTACCGGTGCTCGCGGGAGGACCTGCAGTTTCGCCGGCGGCCAGCGCGCGAAGCGGCGTTCCGTCGGTCAATTGCCGTGACGAATTCACGATCACTTCGTCGCCGTCGTTGAATCGTCCCGATACGAAAACGCTGTCTGTACCGACCTTGGCCAGGATCCTGACCGCCAGATCGCGAATCACGTTATCCCGCAGGACCTGGACTTTGCGCTTGCCCTCGGCAGCATTGGAGATGCAATCCGACGGAACGACCGCCACGGGGGCCAGCGGGATCAACTCAGAGTAGACGGTCTGACCTGCGAAATACTTGCCAGCCGAATTGTCGACACTGACGAGCGCCGAGGCGGGTGAAACGGTCAGCTCCCGGAGCGGGTCGAATTTCTCCGCGAGCGCCACGATTGACTCAACCCGTGCTTTGACAAGAGTCTCTTCGACCTTGATGTCAACATTCGAGCCCGGTTTGATTTCGCCGTTCGAGCCGGGGGCCTGCGCAGCGCGGTCAACCGGAACTTCAACCTGGAGTCGCGAAGGATCGATCAGAGTTGCCAACCTCTCCCCCGCCCTGACAAATTGTCCTTCCACAACGTCCATCCGCTGAATTTCACCATTGAAGGGCCCGCGAATGACGAGTTGCTCGGCGTCGAACTGGGCCACATCAGCCTCGGCCTGCGCTGCCTCGACGCGGGCTTCGGCGAGGGCGAGCTGGTCGGCATCGTTCCGGGCCTGAGCCAGCTTCTTTTCAATCTGAAACGCGTGCAAGTTCGCTTTGGCGCGCTTCAGGAGCAGCGCGGCTTTGGTGTCGTCCAACCTCAGTAATTCACCCTGCGCTTTCAGTTTCTGGCCTGATTTGGCAGAGACCGTTCGAACGTAGCCGTCGACGGGAGCGGTCAGCTCCACGGTCCTGACCGCGTCAAGATGCATCGAGACACGGTAGGTTCGCGGATCCGTGAGCTTGAGCGCCTCACGCTTGAGGACGACTTCCATCTCGGCAGGATCTGCCTTTGATGCATCGTCCTCCTGGACCGCCCTGACAACTAATGGCAGCGACAGGATCCCGGCGCCCAGCAGCAGGATTGTAACGTTCCGGCAGTTCATCTTCCCCAATGGAGCCACAGCCTTCGACATCTGAGATTATCTCCCGCACTGAGAACAGATTCCGACCACAAGGCCCGAGGTCGTCGGTCCTGCAATTTGAGATGGGTTTCCTTTAGAGTAGGGTGCCGCGCGGACGGTGTCAACGTCTTAATCAGGGACCGGAGTCGGCCCCCGCCTCGCCGCCGGGCGAATGGAGCGGGCAGGTCCGCGAATTGCGTTCTGTAGGCATTGGGAAACGGCTCTGTTACGATAATCACATGTTCTCCACCCTGCTGACTCTGCTTGCCCTTCCGCTCCTGGCAAACCCGCTTGACGATGCGGCCGGCATTGAGCTGCGCTATACCGGTGCTCTGGCCAAAGCGGCCGCCGAGGATTCACCGGTCAAGCGGTTTAACCTGTATACGTCCGTGGTTCGCGAGCCCCAGGCGGGACGCCGCGTAGCATTCGCCCTCAGCGAGCGGGGTGCCGGGGGCTGGTCCTGGCCCGAGCGGTTCGGTTCGATTCCGCTGGACGCAGGGCTCAACGCCCTCACAGCGACCAGTATCCGCCTGCTCTATGATTATGAGGGGACCCCGGTGATCATCCCCCTGCCCCTGCCCGTTTCACCGTTTGGCGAGCAGTTGAAACCCGCCGCCAAATGGAATCACGGCAAAGAAACCTGGGAAGTCGTTGGAACTCGCAAAATCAATCAACGCAACTGCTGGCAGGTGCAGGTATCGACGAATCTCGGTCGCAAGCGAACTCTGGCCATCGATGTTGAGAGTCCCCTGCTTGTCGCTCTCGAAGAACGAGTATTTGTGGGCCAGGGGGATGAGCACGTTCTCGTGATGCAACTGGAATCGGTCAAGGCGCTCGATCGCGCTCAAGTTGCTCAAACGACCGCGGCGCTGCCGGCCCTGCTGAAACTGCAATCGGAACTGCAGCGTGGAGAAAATGAAACTCGACCGGACCTCACCCCGGCACAGTTGCAGCTTGCGGCTGAAGCATTGCCCGAATTGCAACGTGGCGCTGCCGACACCCCCTTCAGTCTGCTCGTTTCCGCAATCAGCCGGGACGTCAAGTCGCAGGTCCAGCGCGGCGACGAAGTTTCCAGGCTGGCTGAGAAGCTGGTCGGCAAGAGTGCTCCTCAATTCTCCCTCAGACTCCTCGATAATTCCGAAATCAAGGCAGACGCGCTCAAGGGCAAAATTACGATTCTGCACTTCTGGGAATATCAGGGAGAGCCGCTGGTCGAGCCGTATGGCCAGGTTGGCTATCTCGACTATCTGTTTGGAAAACGCCGGAAACTGGGCGTCCACGCGTATGGAGTTGCCGTCGACCCGCGATTCGGGGACCAGACAGCGAACGCGGCAGCCCGCAAGTCGATTCAAAAACTCAAGAGTTTCATGAACCTCGGGTATCCGATCGCCGTGGACGACGGAAAGCTGCTCGAAAAGTTCGGAGACCCGACAAAAGTCGGCGCCAAGCTTCCTCTCTGGGTCGTCATCGGCCCGGAGGGGACGATCGCTCATTTCCATGCCGGATTCTACAAAATCAATCCTGACGACGGGCTCCGTGAACTCGATGAACTCGTCGTCAAGCTGATCCGGGATCAAAAGGGAAAGGGCGATCCGGTCGAGAAGTGACGCGCCGGGCTGAGCAACCGGCGGAGCTCGCGCTCACTTGCAGCAGAACCAGGCCCAGAGTTTGCGGTAGCAGTTTTGCGTGCATTGCCGCGTATCGAACCAGCACTGGACGACCCAGCTCCCGGATTCCGGGCGCGCCGGGGGCTCGGGCACAAGTTGCATCGTGTCTGCCTGGCGATGCACCTCGGCGGTGAGGATGCCCGTCACGAGACTTGCCGGTGAGACCCGGGAGGGCCGGCTGGCGCGCAACAGATCGGCAGCGATCAGTGCATCGGTGACGTATTCCGAGCAGTGCAATCCGGCGGCCCGCGTGCCGGTCAGATGGTGCTTGATCGCGTACGGACGTCCCAACTGTCCTTCGAGATGCCTCTCGAAACGTTGGGCCTGGTATTCCGACATTGGTTGACGCAAGTGAAATGGGTGGATGGCGGCGTCATTCAAGCCGGTAACGTAGTCGCACAACAGTTGCTTGCGGACGCCGCATCCGTTCATGGCGTCATAAACGTAGATCTCCCCTTCCCGAACGACGACCGCGCCGACGTGCGTGTAGAGGCTGGCGGAATACATCTTGATGGCCAGACAGTCGCCGCGGCTGACGATCAGGCTGCCGGTCGCGACTTCGCACTCCAGACGGGCCGTAGCGGCGGCCGGGCTCGCCAGTTCGATCTCAACCGGCGCGGCAGACGCGACAATTGCGGCAATCAGAATCGAATTCATTGCGGCACGCTGATGAGGTCTAAAGAACGGTCATTGATGGGCGGCACTTCGACCGCTGCGACAGATTGTGCCTCTGCACCGGCACCACCAGGATACCCATTCGATCGTAGTTCGTCATTCCACAGTGAATCTTGGAGTAATTCCGCCCCCAGCGAATCGAAAATGCGTCCGGGAAACCCCGGCGGCATCGATTCAGTTGCAGCCATCGACGGACTGTGTCCCCTCGACCACGGTGTAAAGCTTGTGAGGATGGGATTTGACGTCGTCAAAGAGTTCGGGCATCCGGGTTTCGAACCATGCCGGGGACTTGGAAACCATGAGGACTTTACCGCCCGGCTTCAAGGCTCGTCGTGCTCCCTGCAGGAAAATCTCGGCAATGCGGAAGTCGGAAAAATAGGGGGGATTTCCGACGACAAGGTCGTACGAACCCGGCGCCGGGACGTCGCCATCTGCGTTCTGGATTGCCGTGACGTTCGCCAGGTCGTTCATTTGTGCACCTCTGGCTGTGCACTCGACGGCTCTCGCATTGGAATCCACCGCCACGACGGTCCCTGAACGCGCGCGACAGGCGGCCGCCAGCGCCACCACGCCACTGCCGCAACCCAGATCGACGATCCGGTCGCCGTCACGGACATTCATCGTATTGATCAGCGCCCGCGCGCCGGAATCAAGGCTGCGGTGGTTGAAGACGCCGGGCCGGCTGATCGCCTTGATCAACCGCTCCTGGTCCCGGAACGCAAATTCACATTCGAAGTTCTTTTTCCTCTTGAGGTCACCTGTTTTGACGGCGAGGTACACCACGCCGTGGTCGAGGGGACGCCGGGTCACCTTGGGGAAGAGTTTGCGCAGTTCACCGTGCAGCCATTGATCGAGTGGATTCGACGTGGCTGCCAGCAGCCTGCCGCCGGCTATCAGGCGTTCGTATCCGGACTGCAGGAGGTCGCGAGTCAATTCGCTTTCGCCGCGGGGATCAACCGGAATCGCCACCAGGTCGAAAGGGCCTGCGGGAAAATCGGCACTGCACTCCACGATCGGCCGACCCTCCCCTGCCCCGAGGTACTCGGTCGTCTGGGAAGCCAGAAAGGCGTCGAAGATCTGGCAGACAACCTGCGACCCGGGAAAATAGCTGGCGGCGAGATTTGCGAATTGCCCGCGCCCCAGAGACGTGCAGAGAATCCGGCCGGCTTCCAGCCCCGGCAATTCTTCGATCAGCAGTTGCTCGGCCACAGGGGTCTGCAATGCTTGAGGTTCAGGATCGGCTGGCTTGCGGCGCGACATGATTTAATAGACCCGAGCGATGTAACACTTCAGATAATTCGTTTCAGGACACGTGGTCGACGTCGGGTGATCGGCCGATGCTCCGCGGACTTCAAGAATCTGCAACCGCCTGTTGGCGCTCCGCGCGGCATCGGCCTGCGTGTTCTCAAACATTTCCCGCGTCACATGACCGGTGCAACTGCACGCCACGAGAATTCCATCTTCAGCGAGGACGTCCATGGCCAGCCGATTGAGGCTGTGGTATCCCCGCAGAGCTTCCGTAACGCCGCGAGCATGGCGTGCGAGTTTCGGAGGATCCAGGACAACCAGGTTGAACCGCTCTCCCGCGTTGCGGAGCGATTCCAGACCCTTGAAGGCATCGGACTTTTCGAAGCGGATGACCGGCGCCAGTGCGTTCCGATCGACGTTCGCGCGAGCCGCTGCGAGCGCTGATTCCGAGACGTCGATTGCCAGCACCTCGCGGGCCTGGCCGTGTCGAACCGCGTTCATCGAAAATCCACCCGAGTAGCAGCAGACGTCGAGCACGCGACCACCATGAACATACCGGGCAAACTCGCGCCGGTTGTCCCGCTGGTCCAGAAAGAATCCGGTCTTTTGTCCTTCAACAATGTCGATGCCGTAGTCGAGTCCATGCTCTTCGACGATCAGAGGACGGGGTGGCGCCGTTCCACTGAGCAGGCCATCAGCAATTTCCAGCCCCTCTGCCTCACGAATTCCGCGTTCGGTTCGCAACCAGATTCCCGCGGGTGAGAGCTTCTCGTTGAGAAGTTGCACCAGCAAGTCGCGACGGGAGGCCAGCGCCAGGCTTGTCAACTGAACCGAAATCCAGTCACCATATCGATCGACCGTGAGCCCCGACAAAACATCAGCTTCGCTGAACACCAGCCGGCAGGCCGATTTCGGGGTCACCTGACAAAGTACGTCGCGGCGGAACCGGATCGCCTCGTCAAGACGGCGCGACCAGAATTCGGCTTCCAGCCGGACGTCGACGTCCCAGCTATAGAGTCGAACGCGAATGTTGCTGAGGGGGTTGAACAGGCCATACGCGATGAACTCGCCGTTCTCGGTTACGAGTTCGATTTCGGCACCTGGACCGGGATCTCCCTCGACTTTGGAGATCGCACCGGAAAAGACCCAGGGGTGGCGGCCAAAAAAAGGCTGCGCGCGGCGCGGCTTGAGAACGATCTTGGGCAGCGAGCACGTCAAATCAGACACGGGTCAGGGCTCACTGCGTTCTTGCGGCGCTCCCGCTTCCCTGGTCCTCGGTTTTGCCGGCGATTTGACAGGCGGCTCCCCTTCACCATGCAGGGCGTCAACCCCCTCGAGGTAAGCCAGGAGGCGGTCTCGCTCGTTACTCAGATGGCGATACCGCAGGGCAAACCGGACGCGCGTCGTCAGTTCGAGCTTGTTGACAGGCTTGGTCAGGAAGTCGTCAGTCCCGGCGTTGACAGCCTTCTCGATATCACCCATTTCCGCCAGAGCCGTCACCATGATGACCGGAATCTGCCGGGTCTTCGGGTTCGATTTGAGGCGCTGGCAGACTTCGTACCCGCTCATTTTCGGCATCATGATGTCGAGCAGGATGAGGTCAGGCTGCAAACGCGCAACCGCATCGAGCGCCTGCTGACCGTCGTACGCCATCTCAATCTGGTATCCGTCGTCGGCCAGGTAGGCGTCAAGCAACTCGCAATTCTGATGATTATCGTCGGCGATCAGGATCTTCGACGGTGTCTTTCGCTCTTCTCGTCGCATGAATTCTCGGCTCCACGATCTCCTGCGCTGTTTGAGTCGGAGGATTCCATTGATTATAGGCGGTCGGTCAGATTTTCGGTACTCAACGCAAAAATCCCGATTTGCCCGTCCACGCTCGCCCTGCGAAGATAAAGAAGATAAATAAGTCATTAGGGCACTCGGCCTGCGATGGCGCAAGTCGCCTGCAACATTCTGGCGATTTCTCGATGCACACCGATCTGTGATCGCTCAAACCGGAGGCGTCGCTTCGATCAAGCGACGCAACAGGACCTCGTCAACAGTGCCGCGAAAGCGAACCTCTCCGTCCAGTTCGACGACTGGAATCGTCTCGCCAAATCGGCTTTGAAGTTCGGGATCGGAATCGATGTCGACGGCGTCGAGTTCGGGAAGGTACTCCAGATACGCGGCCAGAACGGCTTTTGCATCATCACACAGGTGGCAGTCCGCTCGTGAGTAGACGATCAAGTGTCGAAAGCGCCGACCGGGCACGGCCGGTTTCCACGGCCGGTCGTCAACGCCGCTGCGCTTTTGCCAGCGCCAACCGGCGGCACACAGCGCGAGCGCGATGGCGCCCCACAGGGTCCGGTGCACGTACCAGGTCCTGGGCATCTCCCACGGCAGCGAGTCGATGGAATCGAGCACCACCACGAACAGCAGCGACAAACCACAAAGCATGGCCGCGGACCCGGCAGCATGACGATGATTTGATCGTGAGTCAGGCATTCCCCCGGCCCTCCAACTGCCCGGGGGCCGGCCTGCCGACGCTTGCAACTTCGACCAGATTGTCGAAAAACGTGGCGCCGCCCCCCATATCGGTCAGCCGTGTCGACGTCGTGGCATTGGCGTTCGCCCGATCGCCGGAGAGCTTGTTCCACCAGATTCCCGGCGCCACAACCACTCCCGGTCTGACGGAATCTCCGACGACCGCAACCGCCTCAAAGCTGCCGCGATCATTGAAGATGCGAACGACATCACCTGACAGAATGTTCCTCTCACCGGCGTCATCGGCGTGGATCTCGAGCTCGGGGCGCAGAGCGGCATGCCGGAGCGAATCGACGTTGACGAATGTCGAATTCAAAAAGTGCGGCGATGGGGGCGAGATCATCTGCAGCGGATACCGGTCGGCGAGGTTGGACGCGTCCTGGCCAGACTCGGCCGGCGCCGTATAAACCGGCAGCGGATCGAAACCGTCGGCCTGCATCCGTCGCGAAAAGAGTTCGCATTTGCCGGATTCGGTCGGAAAGTTCCCCATGGCGAAGGGCGTGTAGCGGTCGGGAATGTTCAATCTGATGGGCCCCTCGGCCTGCAATCGCTCGAGCGTGATCCCGCGCAAAGATTCAGGAACCGTTGCTGCCCCGGTCCACAGCGCTTCGCGGGCCAGCTCCTCGTCACTGACCTGAAACAGAGTCTCTTCAAACCCCATTCGGCCAGCGAGTTGCCGAAAGACCCAGGTATTCGATCTGGCTTCAGCAATGGGCGCCAGACAGGGCTCGTTGACCTGGATCCAATGGTGACCGTAGGCGGTGTGCAGATCAAAGTGCTCTAACTGAGTCGTCGCCGGCAATACAAGATCGGCGTAATCGACCGTATCGGTCGGGAACTGTTCGTGAACGACGGTAAACAAGTCATCGCGCGAGAGGCCTGCGAGCACGCGCCGTTGATCGGGCGCCACTGCCGCCGGATTGGAATTGTAGACATACAGCGCCCGCACCGGTGGCCCCGGAAGTTCTCCGTGGAGCGCCTCGGCAAGTTGCGTCATGTTGATCGTTCGCGTCCCCGGAGGCGCCAGATCGGGGCGCTCGAGTGCCTGATCATTGAGCGGAAACATCGAGCTCGTGGAGAGCAGAACTCCCCCGGCGTAATCCCGCCAGGCACCGACCACGGCTGGCAGGCAGGCGATCGTGCGGATCGCCATGCCACCGCCGCGATGCCGCTGCAGTCCGTAGTTGATGCGAATCGCCGCTGGCCGCGTTCGGGCATATTCGCGAGCCAGTTGTTCGATCTCGCCGGCGCTCAGTCCGGTAATCCCGGCAACGCGATCGGGATCGTATTCCTTGAGGACTCGCGCCTGCAGTTCATCCGTTCCGACGGCACAGCGTTCGAGATAGTCGCGATCTTCGAGCCTGTCTCGAAAGATGACATGCATCATCCCGAGCGCCAGGGCGGCATCGGTCCCCACGCGTGGACGAATATGCCAGTCACTGCGCTCTGCCGTGCGGCAGCGGTAAGGATCGATTGTTACGATTCGGGCGCCTGCCTTCTGCGCCTGGCGCATCAGGACCCAGAGGTGTGAATTGGTCACCGCAGTATTCGAACCCCAGTTGATGATCAACCGGCTTTCGGAAAACGCTTCCGGGGCCATGCCGGTGCGTGCGCCGATCGTGTACGTGTATCCGGTTCCCCCGGCGGTGGCGCAAATCGTGCGGTCAAGTTTCGACGCGCCCAATCGATGAAAGAATCGGCGGTCGAGACTCTGACTCTGAACCTTCCCCATCGTCCCACAGTAGCTGTAGGGAAGTATGGCCTGCGGGCCGTCCGGGCTGAGCGCGATCTCGCGGAACCGCAGGGAGATTTCAGCGAGGGCTTCATCCCAGGAAATGCGAACGAACTCCCCTGCCCCCTTGCGGCCGACCCGTCTCAACGGGAATTGCAGCCGATCGCGATGATAGACCCGCTCCAGGTATCTGGCGACTTTATGACACAGAAAGCCACGAGTGAAGGGATGGTTGGCGTCTCCGGCCAGTGCGACTGCCCGGCCCCCGGCGCGGGTTACCAGCATCGAGCAGGTGTCGGGGCAATCATGGGGACAAACGGCACGTACGATGACGGGCTCAGACATCGGTTCAGTATACCTCACGCCGGTAACCGCAGTCAGGTGTCGGGCTGGAAAGGTATCGGACCCGATGTTAACCTCAAGTTTCCTGTTCAATCGCTCTTCTTTTGCAGTCGTCCACTTCTCCCGAGTCCATGGCAGCTCCTCCCAAATTAACTGCTGAAGCCTTTCTGGGCATCGTCCGGCAAAGCGGCCTGATCGACGCTGAATTGCTGAAAAAAAACTGGAAAGAGCTCAAGGAACGCGGTGTCAGTCTCGACGACCCGCGCCAGATCGGTGACGAATTCGTCGCCCGCAACCTGCTCACTCGCTGGCAGCTCGATAAGCTCCTGCACGGCAAGCACAAGGGGTTTTTCCTTGGAAAATACCGGCTGCTTTCCCATCTGGGCAGCGGCGGAATGAGCGCGGTCTACCTGGCAGAACATGTACTCATGCGCCGGCGCGTGGCGATCAAAGTCTTGCCGAAACCGCGCAACGATGATTCGTCCTACCTGGAGCGCTTTCACCGGGAAGCGCAAGCAGTCGCTGCGCTCGACCACCGGAATATCGTCCGAGCCTACGACGTCGATCAGGAAGACGACCGGCATTTCCTGGTCATGGAATACGTTCCAGGACAGAGCCTGCACGAGCTGGTGGCCCGCAACGGCCCGGTCGATTTCGTCCCCGCCGCCGAATACATGCGGCAGGCAGCCGAGGGGCTGCAGCATGCCCACCGCATGGGTATGGTCCATCGCGATATCAAGCCTGGCAATCTGCTGCTCGACGAAAAGGGGACAGTCAAGCTGCTCGATCTCGGACTGGCCCGTTTCTTCGATGAAAAGGATGAAAACTCCCTGACCGTCAAGCACGACGAGAAGGTGCTCGGCACGGCCGACTACCTTTCTCCCGAGCAAGCCCTCGACAGCCACAATGTCGACATCCGGTCCGACATCTACAGCCTGGGGTGTACGCTGTACTTCCTGCTGAGCGGCCGGCCGCCGTTTCCCGAGGGGACGCTGGCCCAGCGCCTGATGGCCCATCAGACGAAGCCTCCCAAACCGATTCAGGAAATCCGCCCCGATATCCATCCCGGTTTGCTTGCCATCCTCGAACGAATGATGGCGAAAAAGGCCGACGATCGCTTTCAGACGGCGCGGGAAACTGCACAGGAGCTGTTCAACTGGCTGTCGGAAAACGGCGGCTCGGCATGGATGCAGATGAATCCGCCGGTTTCCGGATCGAGCCAGGTTCTGGGCAGCGTGTCGGGCTCTGGATCAAACGTCCTCTCCGACAGTCAGCAGTCCCTGGGGGGCACGGTCTCTCCTCTGGCAGGTACAGAAATCGGCGCCGGCGCGGCGGCGGGTGGACTCACACGTCCCGACGGCAGCAGTTTTTCTGAAGCCAACTTTGCCGTCCCGGCGACGATTGGAACCCAGGCGACTGAAGGTGATCCGCAACTGGCCGCTTTCTTTTCGCATCTTGCCGATGAAGGCAGCACACGCATTTCGCGGTCGCCTCCGGGGGCGCCCACGGGCGATCGTCCGCCGGCTCGTCCGGAGTTTGAAGCCACGATCACGTCGCCGCAGGTGGAATTCCCGACTGACCAGTTTAATGGTCCCGACGTTCCTGAAGTGAGTTGGCCGACGACCGCACCTGTCTCGTTTGAGCCTGTCCCGGCTGACGGGCCGACCGAGTTCGCACAGACTCTGGCGATGCCGCAATCCGAAGACGAAGGATTTCAGCAACTGGCCGCAACGATCCTGGTTCCGGAATCCCCGGCGCCACCTCCGGTTGCTGCGCGGGTCGCGGTCCCGGTTGCCGCGCCGGTTCCGCCGGTTGCCAGGCCGGTCGCGACAGCGCCGGTGGCGCGCCCCGTTGCGCCGCGGCCCAAGGCACCCCGCTTCAGCCGCAACATGATCATCGGGGCTGCCAGCGCGGGGATCCTGCTGGTGGCTGTGACATCGTATTTTCTGTTCTTCCGCTCGTCAGGCTCGAAGACCGGCGACAGCGATCCATCGAAAGGCTCGGCTGGCGACGTCAAATTGAAGAAGAAAAAATCCCCGAGTGAAAAAATCCTGTCGATGCAGGGTGAATTCACCGTCGGACCCGCCGGGAAGTACCGCACGATCGGCGCCGCACTCGCCGATATCAAGACCTACAAGAGTAATCCCAGCAAGAAATCGATCCAGACGATCAAAGTCGCCGCTGGTCAGACCTATAACGAGCGGATCGTCATTGATGAATCGTATCCGCGCGGCATTCAGATTGTCGCCGAACCGGGGTCACCGGCTGTACTGGCTTCCCCGGGTTCCGATCCGGTAGTGGTGGTTCGCCCGGGAAAAGGAACGATCGATCACTTTCGCC
>Ga0137463_1000050_pt1 | contig 51884 bp, 80 predicted proteins | sample EasRivERMGT800_2_FD_102333 | JGI IMG/M metagenome (GOLD analysis project Ga0137463, IMG submission 102333) | Soil microbial communities from meander-bound floodplain in the East River, Colorado, USA - East River MetaG ERMGT800_2 | ecosystem: Environmental > Terrestrial > Soil > Floodplain ...
GCCGTTGACTTGGTCATGAATCTCGCCCAACGTCTTGTCAACGTGCGCTGAACGAAGAACCAGTTCAGCTTTCACATCACTCGCTTGTGTCTGCAGCTCGGTTTTTACATCAGCTGCTTGTAAATCCAACTTACTCTGTACTACTTTCTTTGTTGAACGTGATGTTAGCCATTGCGCGAGAACAACAGCTATCGGTCCTAACACCAGCAATCCCGTGTTGACTACATCGGGCCAACCTCTTCCGATAATGGTATCCTGAAGCATTTCCAACATTCTTTGCTCCTGTTAAAAGTTGGCCCTACGCTTTTACAGCTACAGCTTCGGGTTCCACTTTCGCTCGCTCTTCGCGAGGTGCCTTATCCAGCCAATCATCGAACATGATGGCGGCGCGCCGTGCGTACGCTCCAGTCCATCGAATGCTTTTGAGCACTTTCATCACGAGATCAAACTCGGCGTCTTCAAGTGCCACGAAATGTACCACAAGACCACCAGCGAGATCGAATAGGTCTTGGTTGTTCCGTTTGACTGAAGTTCCGATCTTCTCAAGTTTATCGAAAACCCTTGAGACGGTTCGGTTTTCGTTCGGTCCCTCATATCCGGTGGGATTATTGAAGAGGGAGTCATAGACCATCTCGTACGTCGTTGAGGGTTCCCTGAGCCCACCTTCGGCATCGAAATACAGGTAGCGCATAGATTTTTCCTTATGAGTTTTGAGGTAACCAGGGTACTTCGCTTCTCGCCTAACCTTCATGAAAGCGGCCCTACTGTTACGCCATTGACTCTGACGAACAGCCCTGCGGTTGTGGTCCAGATGTCTCCATTTACCGGAGCACTTGGAGCAGTGCCGTGTGGCAAGTTAAGGCCTGCTGCAGCGGCTACGGATGCTGCAGTGAGGACAGGTACAGCGGCTGTAATAAGCGTCGGGGAAATAGTAAACTTGGTGGCCGCCGCTTGCAAAGTGGAACTTGCCCCTGCCGGTGTACTACTCTGGAATATGAAGCTTCCAGCTGTTCCAGAACCAGTCGCACGTGAAGCGATGAATGTCCAGTTGGCACCGTTGACGTTGGCACCAACTGCGTTGGTCGTTCTAAATGTCAATGCTTGTGGAGCAGCATCGGTGTCAGAATTAAACCTAAACTGATTGATTGCGCTACCCTGGCCAACGATACCACCAACTACGAACTCGTTAGCTTGGATAGACGTTGCGTGTCTTCCAAGACCAATCACTTTTGTATGACTGATCAGTGTATCACTGCCTAGCACAATACTCCAAGCAGAGCCGGTGCTAATAGTCTGAGTTCTCCCGATAGCGATTACCTCACCGCTATTATCTATCGAGATAGCTGACCCTATTTGGATAGTAGCACTGCCGTCAGAGGTCTTTGCTAGACTTTCGCCGATTTGAATGTTTCTGCTCTGTGTAGATAGATTGAAGCCCAACGTCAGTGTCGAGCCAATCTGAATTGTATTTATTGCTGCGTCTACTGTGCAAGCAGTTCCTATCGCTATGACGTTAGACGTACCAGTGAAATGTCCACCGATACTGTTAGATGAACCGATGCAGTAAATAGCACCAGCGTGTGCTGCTCCTAATGTGTTACTATCTCCTATGAAAATGTTGTTATTTGAGTCATTAGCAGATGCAGTGAACGCAATTTTGCCGATGTAGATACCACCAGTAAGAGAACCATTACCAGTGCTACCCAAGTTAACTGTCGGCGCAATCGCAATAACTCTGTTTGCGTTGCCGGTACCGGCAGCAGATATAGTAAAGCTACCGCCAATCGCAACCACACCAACAGCTTGAGTTGGTGTAATTAAGTCACCGATAACGATGCCGACAGCAGTTGTATAACCAACTTGCTTGGCCCAACCAGTGTTACCTACGCCAGTACGCTTGACCCACAGAGGACTGCTATTGGCAGCAGCGTCCGTCTGTCCGTAGGTGCCGCCAACAGTGGCAGACACCACACCTTCTGGAGAGCCTACACCAGAATGACTGTTGATTCCTGTGAAGCTGTCAGCTGGCCCGAAGCCCAACACCGATAGGACAAACTTCAGAGGACGATTGGCAACATCGTCGAAACCGAGGGGAGAGTTCTCTCCTACAACTCGCTCATCAGCTTGTATCCAAGGGACCGCGGCCATTTATGCCACCTGTGAGTCGTGTGTGATGATACCGTCGTAGTACCAGGTACCGTCGTAAAACACGCCTACAACAGCAGAAGTCTCACCGCAGCAGGTCACGTCTCCTGCTACGATTTGCAGTGCTTGCATATCATCCGTAACTTCTAGCGGAGTGCAACTCGGCATTACGGATAGCTCGGTAGAATGACCTCAAGTCCAGCACGAGGATTGTTGACTTCTTCCTTCGCCTCGGTCGGAACTTGAGTGTTAATCAGACGCTCCTGGAGCTTGACAGCGCTCGCAGCGCGCTGGTGGTCACCGATGTCAATGAATTCTCTCCAGAGAGCACCGAGGAGGATCAGCTCATGCCAGCTCTGGGGAATGTTAGGATTCTGTGTATTCGACAGGTCAGCTAGTGTCGTCCAGTACCGCATCGTAATGGTGTATGCGGCATCGGGTGTTGGAAACAGCAACATCTGACAACCCTCACGCACGTAGTGCGTAGGAAAAGTCCGCTTGTCTGAAGTCTCGTCATATTCCTGCTCATACCGATCCTCCGCCATCTGGTCGAGCGGAACGTGCAGCTCGCTTGCTGGATTCAAGATTGCGAGATGCCGTAATGCTTCGAACGGAGTTGGTGCGCTGTACGATCGTATGCCAGCGACCGTGGGGAAGGTTACACGCACTTCTTTCTCACGGAATGGAAACTTGTCGATCAGCTCCCAGTATGAGATATTCAGCTGCAAAGTCGCATCGACATCGGACAGATCATCAGAATCCTGTCCTGTCGCCTTACGAAGCTTCGCAATCATCTGTGCAACATTGAGTCCCATATTACTCTACCTTCCCATTCAAGGGATAGGCGAATACGCTAACGTATGACTCACGTCCAGAGTGAGTAATTTCAGCGGAGATGACGCATGGACCTTGGAGAAACATTCTATCGTCTCCCAATGGAATCTCCGCTACGCTTGGAAATGACGCCTCCCCATGTTCCACTTCGACTCGCTTGTAGATGGTGAGTGAGATTCGAGATTCCTTACGGTTCTCAACCTCAACCCTCCAATTACCAGCACCGAGTGGAACGTGGGGAAACGGCTTGCCGCGAGTGAATGCTGGCCTTGCGCCTACAATCAAGGACTGCCGCATAAGGAACTCCTGTTGTGCTAGGCGAGCGAAACGAGAACGCGAAGCGGCAGCGCACCAGCGCCAACCGTATCGAGTGCGTTCCCGAGGATCTTGCCGGTGATACCAGCCACAAGATCGGTCGTGTCAGTGCCTGCGAGAACACGGCCTGCTGTGGTTGTGTCCGGGCGAACCTTGTCGCCCCGGTTGATGGCTGCCTGCGAGACTCCCCAGGCAATACCGCTGTAACAGACAAGCACCTGCTCACCGATGGCAGCGGCTGCGGTACCCACCATCTCCGAGCCTGTGAGCACCTTCATACCCGTCCTGGTTCCACCGACCACGAAACCAACACGTCGGATGTGTTGCGCGTCGGTGGTCAGCTTGGTAACTTCGTCCGCGGTAGCTGCAGTCTGAATGACTGCGTCACCGATGTTGAGTGCCACCGTTGCCTTAGCAGCGAGGGCCAGTCCGCCAGTCAGGTTGTTCGAGAGGTCACCCTCCGATCCCGAGCCGACGATGTATCCTTCGTGGGTAGGTCCCTGTTCCCTCATATTACCCTCCTAGTTAGTGTGATAGGAGGGTTACGAGGGGTTGACGCCGACCCAGCCCTTCCAATCTACGAACCAGATCAGAAAGCGGGTGGTGGCCTTGTAGAGCGCGGCGTCGGTGTTGAAGTCGAAGTCGTCATCGAACTCGATTGCCCGGCGCGTCACGTAGTGAGCGTCGTTGTACCGAGAGTCGATGAAGAAGTACGACTTCAGGGAAGTCTTGAAGTGCGAGACCTCGATCTGCACCTTCATGTTCGCCTTGATGGCGTTGTCCTGATTGTCCGCGGTGAACGGCTCCTTCTGGCTGTTGAAGATTTGCCAGGCCTTGTTGATGTCCGAGGAGCTGTTACCGAGTACCAGCTTGTCCGGCCACATCTTGACCGGATCGCCGTTCTCGTCCTTGAGCAGACGGAACAGGTCCTGAACCGCGGTGACGCCGGTGATCGAGAGTCCAACCGGGGTCGTCGGAGTGTTCGCCACGGTAGTTCCGCTGTTAATCAGCGTGTGCGCCGTGTGGCACAGCGCGAGGCCATCGATGCCCTTGAAGACAGCGCCAGTGAAAGCGTCATCCAGAAGAGCGGCCGAACGGTACTCGGAGGTCATGCGACCAGCGTGAGCCAGCCACTTCGCAGCCTGGTTCGCCTTACCGTACTGGTCGTCCTCGACGGTACGCCGAGTGATCATGAACCCGAGCGCGAACTCCTTGTCCACGCCCATCACCTTCGGACCGATGACCGCGTCCTCGTAGGTGACCGGCTCGCCATCACCACGCTCCAGAAGCCGCGAAGGCCCTGTCATGATGGTGGCTGACTGCTCCGGCATGGTGGTCGTCTCGACCTTCAGATAGATCGGGTATTCCGGCGCGTACTGATCGTACTCGTCACGGAAGTCGGGACGAAGCCCAGGCCTGAACAGCAGGTTGAATGCGCCTTGGGTGACCACAGTTTTGTTACTCCTGTCTTGAATTTACTCGCTAAAGATGAGCGAGCGAAGTGTTACGGGAGCGAAAGCACCGCCTCCAAGAACTTCGCGAAGAAGATCTTGTTGTCGATGTCGATGTCTACGACCTCGAAAACGAGGGCCGTGACTTCGGCCTGGTCGAGAACCCAGTCCTCACCGACCTTGGCAACGCCGTACTTCTCGTCGATCATCGTCTGTGTCGGCGTGAGTGGGTCGGTGCCACCGTTGATGCCGCGCATCGACCAGGTAGTGATACGATCCGCCATGCCCACCGAGACTTCCTGCACCCGACCTGTGACCTGTGACGGCGAGTTCGCCGCGTCCCAGCCTGGCTTGGAAGCTGCAGCTTCGAGTGCGACGCCAGTAACCAAGGCTGGATCGGCTCCGCACTCCGAGACGGTTCCTGCTGCGACGTAGACGACAAGCGCACCCTTCTTGAACGTCTGTCCTGTCGTATAGACGATTGACAAGACGGAAGGCGCATGTGGCCCGATCATTCGCGCGGGCTGAATCTTGCGACCCATAGAAGTTTATCTCCCTTTCCGAGAGACGATGTGGGACTACTTGATGACTCGCGTTGACGCTGGGACTTGCACCTGTCCCGACTGCGTCGCCTTGAGTGCTGTCTCCAGCTCCTGCTTGCGTGCTGACTTAGCTCTCGATTCCTCGATCGTCGGCATTCCGATGGTTCGGCTCATCCCTGCGAATTCCTTCTCCTCACTCTGGAGACGAGCAGTCTGACCAGGCTTGCCGTTCGCTGCCTCGAAGTTTTCCCGCCTAATCTCTTCGAGGAGGATATGATCCTCGACATCTTGCGTCATGAAAACGCAGTCGCCTACGATGGAACGTCCATCCCCCACATCATGGAGGGAGCGCTTGGTTGCGTACTCGGAGTCGATGAAGAAGCCGAGCATCTCCTTTTCGTAGATCGACTGCTTGTCGTTGGGAACCCACTCGCCCCACAACGTGGGAGGAAGGTCCACCTGCAACCGATCTGCGATCATGCCTCGTTCAAGGACCCGACTGAAGCGAGCCTTGCGTTTGGCTCGAAGCTTCTTGTACTCCTCCGGGTCCTTCTCGAGAGCCTCAGTGAGAGACATCTCGCGGCCAGTGGCCGTATCGATGACTTCGCGTTGTTCGCTCATGATGTCGGCCTCCCGATCTTGCTATGCACCACCTGATCGGGTGGAACCTCGATCCAGGCCAGGAACTGCTCCGGTGTCTGACCGCGCTCACGCGCGAGACGCGCTTCATTCTCAGTGAGCGCACGAGCCTCTGGCTTCTGTTCCCGCTCATGGCCGGGAATGACCGGAGCGCTTGGCCGAAGATGAGGGGGTGCCGTCATATCGATCCTTGCCGCCGGAGTAAGTGGAGTTGGAGGCGCGGGTGGCGCACCACTCGGCTGAGGTGAGGTCGGCCCCAGGAGTCCCCGATGATACGCTCCCGTCGCCGCCAGCGCCGCCACGTTGAGCAACTGGTCGTTCACTTCATTGCCAGACTGTGCTGCCGCTGTAATGAAACGGTCTACCTCGGGCTCGATGGTCGGCCAGAGGTCACCGTATTCGGTCTTGAGTCTACCCTTCGCACGATCGTAAGCCGTCTCGACACGCTGACCAGAAATATACTGGTTAATCGGATCGACCGTCTTCTTGAGTTCCGTTTGGATCAAGTTGGTCATCAGGCCGATCGGGTCCTTCCAGAATGCCTGGTTCTGATCGTCGCGAGATGGTCCGGGCGATTCGATTGCCGCAACTCGACCCTCGATTCCACGTTGGCTCTGCTGAAGTCTCGTTATGACCTGTTGCTGATCCCGAAGGACAGCTTCCTGCGCTGCGATCAGCTGTTGCTCTCTCGTCGGACCCGTAGGTACAACAGGAGGTGCTACACTTGCTCCCGGTTGCGGTGCCGCTGCGCCCTCAGTAGCTGGGGTAGCGGGCTGGCTCGTCGGCTGGGTTGAGACCGGCGTCGATGCCGCTCTGGGAATTGGCGTCCCCTGGGGTCCAGGTTGGCCTGATGGTACCGGCTGCACTGGTGCTGCCATGAGTTCCGCTCCTCTCGCTTAAGTTACTAATGACTTCAAAGCCTAAACGTATCCCGACTAGTTTACCACGACGCTCAAACGCCTCCTCGGGCACCTTGAAGCCTTCCAGCTCCACCATTGCCGTTTCCACCAAGCGTCTGAACAAGAGCAGCAAGCTGGTCCATTCCTTGTGCTTGACCAGCTCCTTGAGGTCCTGCACCTGCTCCGGGTCCAAGCTGGAGAGGATTGCCTCTGCCGCTGACATTGGGACCTCCGCCTGCTGGCTGCTTTAGCAGCTCGCTTAGAACGATCCTATCGACATTACGAATGTCGAAGGATTCAAGGATCTGCTGCATCGCTTCAGTGCCCGCAACCAGACCCTTCTGAATGATGAAAGCAATCAACTCTTGCTGACCACCGAGTTGGGCAAGCTGCAGCATCCCCATGTAATACTGTTGTAGAAGGGATGATACCTGAACCCAATTCTGACGGTCCAGAACTTTGTTCTGTTGCTGTCCTGCAGCGTTCAATTCGATCAACAGGCCATGTCGAATGTACTCGACAGGCATATCGAAAAAGGCTTGCACCATCTTCCCACCTTCAGCAACATCGAAGTACTCGATTCGACGTGGACCGTACTGTTGTACGATACAAGCCGTGTCGATGATAAGTTCTTGTACGAACTCCTTGATGTTCTGGTAAGCGTAATCGAACTTCTTGGCACCTTCTTGAATACGCGCAAGATCTCCAGTTGCGGTCCCCGGAGTACCAGATTGTGGTTGGCCAAGAACCACATCATTGACCCCAGTTCGCTGCTGGGAATACATGAGAGTTGCTTGTTCGTTGTTGAATGCACTGTTATATACCTCCCCCAGCTGAACGGTATCGAGATGTGTCATGTCGTCAAGGAACCACATCTTGCCAGGGAAGATCGGCTCTCCAGCTTTATACCCTGACAGTTTCGACACCTTGATCATTCGCATGTTCGCCAACGTCGCGTTGTCCAAACGCTGGCGATGCTGCGTGGTGATTTCCTTCTGGAACTGTTCGTTCTGCTTACAAATCCCAATCCCATTCCAGCGGTGTTCGACTGGGAAGTAGACACCGACGCGGTACGGACGATGGAGATCGTCGTGCCAGTTGTACCGAGTTGACATCAGACATCTGGAGGGACGATGATAATGGAGGACGATTTCCTTCTCGTACTTTCCGCCGTCAACGTTGAATGAACACCATAGTTCGACCCAATCAATGAGATTCGGCCAAACTGCCTTGCGGCTCTCGAGTGCTTCTTGCCCCTGTGCAAACCTTCTCTCGACGCCAGTTGCCGTTTGTGAAGACGTAGCAACCCATGCCTTGATCTTGTCGAAAGTCCCTGGCTTGAAGAGTCCACTCCGTTCAAGACACATGACTGTGTACGGAGATTCTGCGTGCTCCTCTCCACACCAAGGGGCCGTCTGGGGATCGGTAGCCGAGAACGACATCAAAAATCGTCCGATAGCTACCGAGTCAACAACAGCACCATCACGAACGATGACGGGATATTCCTGCTCCACACCGCCAACTGTTCGGATTGCTGTCTTGAGTATCTTCTCGTATCCAACTTTGCCGATCCCGGTTCCGAACTTTTCGATTTCCAAAACCGAAGAGTCGAGTTTCCGACGGAGCTTCATTTCCTTGAGGAGTTCGTGATCCAAGAAGCGCTCCACAGGGCGCGCGTAATCTTCCCAGGAATCGGAGCGTGCTGTCGCTGAAACCACCTGGTTTAACGCGAACAAGGTAGTCATAGTCCGCGCATGGACAGCTTCCACTGCGACAGCGGTTAGCGGGATCACTAGAGTCGAGGCCCCCGTAAACGGGAACGTCGCTCGCTTCGTCGTCGGTTCTGCCCAGTAATCCTTCTGCCAGGAGAGCAACCTGTCCATCCATGTTCCACGCTCCATGTAATGATTCAAGAGTTCGGTCTCGATATATGAAACGAGACGTTCCTCCGTATCACTGTCAAGGACAAGTTCTCTCGGGTAACCAGGCATTTAGAACACACTCCCGACGATAGCACACGATCCAGCACCAATCCCAACCATCTTTAGCTTGTAAAGAAGAGATGGCCGCTTTGGTGCTGGAAACGGTACGAAATCTATTTTTGGGACACTGTTCGCGGAGTCCATGTGAATCCCAGTTAAGATCCCCGGAATGAAGAACTTGGAAATCGCTACCTTACCACTGCGAATCGACAAGGAACCGACGAGTGCAGTGTCCCCAAACTTGAATCCACCAGAGTAATCGAGCACAGGCCACAGATCTGGCCGCTCTTCTGGTGTTGCGATGACGTTGATCGGCGCTGCCCCGACGATTGTGTTAGAAATCAGGATCGGAACAGTGTCGGTTGTATGCTTTTTCTTCTTCCAGTACGCCACCGAGTCCGAATACCACTTCGGAAGCGTCTCAACTGTGTCGTATTTCGGCACAATCACCGGGATTTGCACTCTGTCCACAACTTTGCGTGGAAAAAACTCCCGAGCTAGGAGAACAGAGGTGATCGCGGTGACCAGAATCAAGACAAGTGCGCTCTTCATACCAGGTCTATGGTTGAATAACCGGTCTCAACGTCATGTTGATCGAAGAACTCGGTCTCTTTCTGCTGAAATTGCTCGAACTTGGCCCGACTTAGACCAGGCATCCACACTTCTGGACCATAAGCGAAGGCATCGAGCATGTGAATTTTCCTGTTGGCCCCAAAAGTGTCGTATTCCTTCGCCATCTCGGCGGTATCGTCACCAAAAGCCTTGGAACTGTCGATGATGTGTCCCTGAAGCTTCTCCGGGTTCGCTGCGAAGTGAACGAGACCGGCGCTCCAGTAGTTCTGTGTTGCCCGAACACGCGCTGGCTTGCTTAAAGTCTTTCCACCCACAATGGGACCAATAGGAACAATGGAGAAATACTGACCTCTCCACAACATTTCACGTTCAAACCAGATTTTGTATAGTCCCGAGAACAGCACTTCTTCAATTGCGACGGCTCGCGGCTTCCAGCGAACAACCAACTTGAACATATTGTCGCAAGTCTCGGGTGGCTTCCACTCCCTCTCTAGGCAATTAAGGATGAAAATACGATTAAGATTGTCTGTACCCGTAACCACCAGCCCACCATATCCTGACATGGCAGGATCGTACAGGATACAAACATCGAGATCTCGAACGTTGATCCTTGTCTGTACCTTTCCAGAGAATACGATCAGTTGGTTGTAACCGACCCAGTGGTAGTAACGCTTCCAGGTCTTGTCGAACTCTGTCGCACCTTCCTCTGGATCATTGGCGTACTGTGCGCTGAACACTTTCCGATTTTTCCTAAGGATAGCAAGGTTCGATGAGGTGAACCCGCCCTCTGGGAAGATCGGTAACTTTTCTGGAATCTTGTCCGGCCCAATGAAACGACCAGTCAGTTCCTCGACACCTCTGATATACTTTAACAGCTCCTCTCCATATCTATCGTGGATATGGGAGTATAGATCGTCGAATGCCCAACGAGTGCCGATCAAGTCGAAGTGGTCAATTCCGAAGTCCGAGAAGAAGGCTTGAACATTGTCAAACCATTCCTTCGCGGCTGCCATGATTGTTTCGGAATCGCGTGCCTTGTCTCCGATCAAGTCATCGAACTTAATGTAGTTGTAGTGTCGCCCCTGCGATTTTCCACCTACACCCATCGTGTCAATCGTCGGCTCCGGCCAAGTCTGTGACCTTGGCAGTTCCAATTCATGCCGATTGATGCGGTGTTTTCTTGGTGACGGTACGCACTCAGGGAATAGACCCATGAGTAGCGGGTTCGTCAGAAAATGTCCTGTGATCGCAAAAAGAAAGTTCGAAGCTTGACCGTCTGTCTCGTGACAGATCAGAAGCCTACAATCAGTGCCTAGATTACGCGGCCAAGGTTGGTTCGAGAGGACATCGGGTAAGACAATCTGGATAGAGTCGCCAATCGTACAAATTGTAGACTTGAAGTGTCCACGAGGTAGAAGAATCTCACGGAAGCGCCACTCCGCGTTTCTCTCCATCCAGCTGCATAGATGACCGTGGAGATTCGGCGAGAGCCTATCGTATCCGAGAATCGCCGAGTTGAGCCAGAACAGGTCATTCTTTGCTCGCTGTCGCCAATGGTTCCACGTTTCGGTGTCCAACTCACGGAATTTGGTCTCAATCTTCTTCCGTGCAATTATGTTCGTTTCCTCGGATGTTAGTCTGTTCCACTCTTCATCCGAGTATGTACCCTCAAACTCGAAGTCACGGAGCTTGAGTGACATCGCCAACTTCAACAGCGGTCTCAGGGAGAGCATGGAGGCGCTTGGCCTCGTCTGCCATCGCCGTACCCTTTATCAGCTTATCGAACTGTTGATCCGAGACGATGATCGCCTTGCCGATGTTCGTTCCACCAGCATCGTCGGGTTGAATCTTCCTTGTTCCCCGGAGTAAAGTAATGGCTCGGTCGAAGATACCAAGAGGATTCTTCGTCGCGAGTGCATCGTCGTTGATGACATCCTCGACACGCTGCATTGCTTTCAACGTCACTGTTTCGAGACGCTGCTCAATCGTCTGCATCGCCTTGCCGTTGATACGAGCGAGGACGAGCTTGCGGACGATTCCAGCCTGCTCTGTCTTAAGGATATTGGTGACGTGCATATCCGAGAAACCCATACGATAAGCGATCTCGGTACGCTTGTATCCCATGCAGTCGAGGAGAACCACTTCCTCGTAAATGGGATGCCATTCCTTCGGATTCCAACGAGGCTTGGTGATGCGCGCACGTCGAAGCGCCCTGTTCTCATCCAGCGGAGAATCGCCGTTGAGAGCTGGGTTGATGTGCGTTTCTACAAGGTTTGGAGCCGCCATGCCTATTTCCTTTTGCCAAAGCTCTTCAGTTTCTTACGATATTCTCGCAGCTGCTTACCGAGGAAGCCCTGCTTCGGAGGGGGAATCCTCTTGCCAGTGTAAACAGCTTTCTTACGAGCCACGTTCAAGCGTCTCTCGAAGCTGAATGATGTGTCCAGTCAAGACTTCCTGGCGCCAGAACATCAGTGCCTGTGGAAACGTGAAGCCTTGTGCAGCGAGCAGCGGCCATACAGTTGTTTTGAAGTCAGCGAAATATTGTATCCAACTGACCTCTTCCTCTTCTGTGAAGCCAACCTGCTCATCCCGCTCTAACATGCGGGAAGCCGAACACCAGTACCAGGCCGAGTATCAGTGCGACGATGAGGATGATCTGAACTGTCGGCTCAACCTTGATGATCCTGATGAGACACCAGGTGACGAACCAGAGAAGAATGAGATAGATCATTTCTTCTTCCCTTTCTTCGCGGGCAACTTCTTGTAAGCTGCCTTGGAGGTGTGGGAGAGAAACTCTTTCCCCACGTCAGGTGAAACACCCTTCACTTTCCCCGCCGCAACAGCGCCCATGAAACGAGCCTGAGCCTTCGACTTGACCGGCATGCGACGGGTCTCCTCTTGGAGAATGAACTCTCGCCCATCGAAAACGTGAGAGTCTGTGTAGAACAACTACGCCGCCGGAGTGTTGGCGACGATGGCGGCTGCGAGTGCGTCCTTGGAGGACGCGAGCTGCGAGGTCAGGGCACTGAGCTTCGCTGGATCGGTGCCGGCCGCGACGATGAGATCGTGGAGTTGACCGAGAAGGAGTACTGCGGATGCTTCGGCATCGGTATTCGCCGCCACCTGTGAGGTGAGGCTGTCGAGTTCTCCCGCCATTGTGTTGATCTCCTGGTTGAGTGCTGTTTGTAACAGCACAAGGCTCTCGAGGAGCGTGATTGCTCGATCGAGTTTGGTGTGAAGTTTCTTGCTATCCAGCTCGTCCAGAGTAACGATTAGCTTGAACTTAGGCACTTATCCTCCAAACAGCTTCTTGACCCTTGACTTCACCTTCTGCCCAACTGTTGAATCAGGAGTAGCCGCCATTGCATTGGCTCCGGTTGCCAGCGTCTTGCGAAGCGCCGCGCCACGAGGACCATACGCCTCGACAGCGAGAGAATCGTCCTCGGACATTGGAGTCTTCCCAAGGCGCCGGTCAGCGTTCGCGCGATGGCGGCCACCACTTGTTGGATCAGACATATGCTTCTCCTATCTTTTGCACCTGCTTACGCAAGTGTGGCTGCTTGTTGAGTAACTGGACAATGGCGTATGCCTCGTGACGCTTCAGTGGAAACCTCGTGTCGGCTGACACCAAGAACGGTGAGTTACACACCAAGATGTCGTAGCCGACATGCTTACCACTAACGTGCTTCTGGCGAACATGGAAAGGCTCCCTGAAACGCCTTTTCTTAGGTCCGCCGATAAGCCGCTTCGCCATCAGCTCATCGCCCCGTAGACTCGCTTGTGAACGATGAACGTGCGATCCGCCGCGTCACCTGCCGCGAGATGGATGCGCCACGCAGCTGCGAGCAGAAGCGCCGCCTTGAAGTTCACAGCGATACCAGCAGCTCCGAGGGGAACGGCAGTCGGAGGAGCGGCCCAGGTCGCATTAGCGGTGGCCTGTGCAAGTGAGACAGAAGGTGATGTGCGGAGCTGATAGTCTACGTCGAAGTCGAACGAGATCTGGATGGTTGCTGCAGCGACGAGCCCGGTTGGGGACTTGATGGCAATGTCCTCGGCATCCGAGATCGTTTGGTTACTGATCATCGCCAAGCTGTCTGTCGCAGCAGCCGTTATGACGATGTCACCAACTCTTGCCCAGGTGAGCATAACAGACCTCGTGGAATGGTGTCCCGAGAATATGAATCAGTATAATACAATCCCATCCCACACGCAAGCCCCAGTTTCCACGTGCCCCGCATGGACGAGCCAAGAAGATGGTTCCATGCGGAACCTATGACGATACACACGAACCCAACGATCTACCTCGAAAAGAACGATGTATCTCATCTTTAGCGGCTAAAGTCAAGCAATAGGTAGGGAATGAGGTGTAACTTAAAAAGTATCCCGTAATTACCTGGGGTGCCTTGTATAGAATTTACGTTTCTCGTTTTCCCCCTACCGGGGGATGCGAGTGCTCACTCACCTGGAGATGGCGCGAGTGAGTGCTCACCCTCTGGGAGGCACCCGCCCTGGCGGAGCGAGTACTCACACACAGTGACCCAGGGACAATGCGAATGATAATCATTTTCAGGCATGACGCTGGAGTGAGTGCTCACATACCTGTTGCAGGGTCGTCACAACACAGTGTTGCGCCCGTCCCCCGATGCGCTCCCGAAGCGGGCGGCGTACCCAAATGAGGACACATCGTAAGTCGTTATGCCGCAACGAGTTAGAGACGTGGCACGGCGATTGCTCTACCAGTACCTGTCGCCAGGCACCGCTCACCGTCCTGGCACGCGATGTGCTCCATCAGGTGGCACGCGGGCGGCGTCAAACCGTCCCATATACCCTGAGGAGGGGAACGTGGCGCACGCAATAGGTTGCATCGGCTCGTCTATGGACGGGCGGAGCAAGGTGCGCCCCACCATGACCAAGGCGGTGCGCGAGCGCAACAAGCGGCTCGTACCCCGAAAGGTCAGGAACCAGACTCGTGACGTGGGCTTCATTCTAGTCTCACGTGACGGGGAGGCACCCAAGGTGCGGGCGATCCGAGCAGGACACGGTCACCACTACAAGAGCGCGCTCGTGTTCGCTCAGGTGGAGATTATGAAGGACGGCGACGGAAAACCGTTGACGATCAAGCGTCCCAAGTGAGCAACGACATCTGGCCGGGCGAGGACGAGATCGCTCGGCAAATGACGAAGGACGCACGAGGCCCAGTCAGGCATGAATGGTACTGCGATTTCTGGGAGGGCTGGTTTACGTCAGCATTCACCAGATACGTGAAACGCAAGGCTTGACAAAACACGACGCGAGCCGCTAATATAGGGTAGACGACATCGTAAGACGACATCGTAAGGTGTTGGGCGAGGTTCAAATCCTCCTCACGTCATTGGCTCATAGTTCCATCTATTCCATCCATCCACATGGATGGACGGGGGGCACCCCTTCACCCTCTGACACCTTATTAGGACACTGACACCTCAGTTCTTATAAAAAAATAATATATATAAGAACAGCTGAGGAGCTAGAGGGTCAAGGGGTGGGGGTAGGCCATCCACATGGATGGATGGAAGAAATGGACAAACATTGGAATTGTTTGAGGGCTTGACAATTCAACGGTGAGGTGTTAGCTTGTCTACACACGATTGGATTCTCGTCTACACGAGAGTCTACACGATCTGTCCGTATCCGTTGGAGTTGGGCGTCAACACCAGATAGGAGGGACAATGTACGGGTGGCTAATGCCCACTCGCGTAGTCATGCTCGTTCGTGAGACCGAAGATGAGGCTCGGGATGTCATGCGCCGTGCTGTCGAGCATTGTGAGTCGATGGTCGCGGGAACGTATGAAGAGTCCCCGCCGGAATTGGCTGCCAAGTTGATTCTGGATATGATCGGTTTGGGCGAGGTGAGCACGCGGGAGAAGGAGCGCGCACAGCGCATGCTCGTGCAGTATGCTGGAGCCAAGCTGGTGCAAATCACGGAGGTGTAAATGAAGGATGAGGACAAGCGTGGGTGAGGTATGATAGCCTCACTCATATCTAAAGTCGGGAAGGCGCCCGGAAGTGTTGTATCGACGCCACACTGGGCGTGGGGATATTTGGGGCTTGACAGGAACCGTTGACCGTGGTATATTGTCTATACGGTACAACGAACAAGGCTCTTTGACAACCGATACGTGAGCGCTGATTCCCTCGTTTCACCCAACCGAACATCGGTAGAGAGGATCGGCATATGAAAGCTGTCGCGCAGGAAAAGCCGGTCACGACCAATCACGAGAAGCTCGGCAAGATCGAGTTCCCCGTCGAGGTTCTCCAGGTCGAGACTGACGAAGAGATGGTGAAGGACGCGGGGGGTGCGGACTCGTTGCGGGATTTCTACAACGGTCAGCGTTCCACCAACGCGAAGAACGCGGCTCGTGCGTTCGCCCGCAACTACGAAGTCGCGGAGGGCGTCGAGTTGACCCCGGAGAAGATCACGGAGCTGGTGGCCGAGATCGTCGCCAAGGGTCAGAAGCTCGCTCTCGACTACACTCCGTCGGCGGACACGGAGCGGGGTCCGAGCAAGGCGAAGAAGGCTGCTGCCTTCGATGACATCGCCGCGCTCGTGTCGAGCGGCAAGGAGTTCACGATGGAGGAGCTGCAGAGCCTCCTGGCGAAGGCGAAGTAACGTACATCAGCGCTCACGTTCGGTAGGTCTAATCATCAAATGATAAGAGAGCTGTTTGCACGTTTCAAGGACGCGCCCTGGCGCGGCGGGCATTGTGTCCCGTCCCAACGATCCAGCCTAGCTGTCGGGAGATAGCCGATTCCTTGGCGTGCAACACCTTAGACGAAGCTCACCATTCAAGGGGGCTTGTATGGCACTGCAATATACTCGCAAGGAAGCTGAGGACTTGTTAGAGTCCTACGTCACCGCGATCCAAGCTATGGATCAGATGACGAGCGAGGGTGCCGAGGAAGCTCTCTGGCGGAAGATCAAGCTGGTGAAAGAAGTGATACTCGACATGATGACGAGGCCATTATGTTGAGGAATACGACTAACCTGCCTGATAGGTTAATCGCGATTGCTGCGGCATTTGCGATGCCTCCTGACTGTCCTCCAGTCGCTTCAATCGTCATCAAGAACAAGCGGAGGGGGAAGGTTGCAGGACAGTGGGGCTGGTACTATCACGAGGACAATCAGGTTGTCGTGATTGTACCCAGGAAGATCTCGCATGAACACAAGCTCAAACTCAAATTCACTAAGAAACAAGTCTCATTCTCGTCACGAGCAGAGTTCCTCGTGTCGGTCATCGCTCACGAGCTTCGCCATGTCTGGCAATTCCAACACTGGAATACGCCAGCGATGAAGTGGAGATTGGAACGAACTCGCGTGGGTAAGTACGCGAGGGAGGTGGACGCTGAGATGTATCAAACAGCGATCCTTCGGAAGTGGCAACACGAGGTAATGCCTCTAATCAAGGAGGTAGCGTGAGAATTCAAGGACAGGAGCTGCCGATCACGTTCGAGCTGCTCGACATCGCAATTCAGTTGGCGAAGGACTCACGAGTCAAACTCTGTTACATCTGCGAGAGTCGAGAGACGTTCTACAATCCCTCGAACTGGTATCTCGTACACATCGGCAGGATCGACGCGCTGATCTCACTGATGTAGTCTCATCTTTAGCCGATAAAGACAAGGGAGGTGAGAACGGATGGAGCAAAAGGAAATCGAATGGGAGTTGATGAAACTGTGCGAACGTGTCGCGGGCGCTCGTGCTCGATACGAGGAACAAAGCAAGATCGAGGACACGATTCGACACATCAACAGTCTCGTCCATGGATTGGGTAGTGCCAAGCCAGTTCGTGACGCAAAGGAGTTGCTCGCTGATCTGGTACGCGAGCGGGCGCTGTCCGAGGATCGTCTCTGGCGCGCGCTGATCGAAGGCTGTGCTGAGCGCATCAGTCTCGGTGGCTCAGTACCGACGAGCGGATACTTGGAGGCGCGAGGGATTCTCGAGGATATTTACACGAGAATCATCCGTGATGGTGAGACAACGGCAGATGTTCTCGACGGTGCCTTCATGGCTCGCATCGGGGATCACCTGGGCGAGAGAAACAAGGAGGGGCTCGATGTTCCGGGTTCGATCTAAACGAGAGTGGGGCATCAGAGTTGGGCCACCTGTACCGTGCAAGCCTCCAACTTTTCTTTCGTGGAGGTGGATCATGTACTTCATTACTCGCAGGTGGAAGTCTCGCAAGGGTTTCATGCTGCTCCCGGCGCTCGGTATGATCGCGCTGTGGGGAACAATCGTGTTGGGCTGGATCATGATCTGGGATTGGGCGACTCCAGCCGCAGTGGATCGCTGGTACTAGGCGCGAAACCTGAGACTTGCACGGTGTAGGAGGCTTGACAAAACCCGTCCACCATGTTATATTACGGGTGTAAATATCGCGTTGGGAGCCCTATCAAGGGTACGCGCAAGTGGTCGTAACACGGCCTGAGCATCCTCATCCCCTCCCAGGATGGCCGTGAAACTAGACAGGCCGAACGCTCAGATAAGGCCAACTGTCAAGTCCTGGGAGGGACTATTCCACCATGCCAGAACCTGAGGACGGGAGCCAGCGTAAGCTGACGCTCTCTGAGGTGGAGGAGGCTGTGCATGGGTTTGCGCTGCAATACGCTAAGGCGCACACCTCGTTGCCAGTCACTGCGTTCAGGGTGTTTCTCTGGCCGGGCTCGTTCATCTGTAAGGTGACACCAGGCCCGACGGCGAGAATCATTCTGGGTAACTCAGCGATGCCCGGCGGAGCAGATTTCCCAGATGCGTTGAAGAGAGCCATCGACCGCGTCTGGACGCAACGGCTGTACAGCACGATGGCTGTCGAGCTTGTCGCGCATGTCTACGAGCGCGATGCAAGTTGGAGGCGCTGGTTGAAGGAGCGGTACAATTTCGACAGGGAGCTGATCCCGCATATGCTAGGCGATGAGGAGCTGTCGGTGCGGCACGTCGAGCGCATCGAGGTAATTCACAAGCCTACCGGCTTGCGCGAAGTGATCGAGGTGGAGCCTGGCGCGAAGCGGAGCACATTCGCCGCGCAGGACATTGCCAAGATGCGCCTCGCTCGGCGCGTCCACGAGCAGCACCTCGCAGAACAGCAGAAGAAGGACAACGAGATCCCTTTTCCAGTGAGCGCGTGAACTAAGAACTGGGGCCTCGGTTCTCCCTCGTTGAGCGCCCAGGGCTGAGGCTTAAACAGAGAAGTGTAGGGTCAAGCGAGGCAGCGGCTTCTCTGCCCAGGAAAATTGTCTGGGGAGCAATGGGGCTGTTCTCCAACAACCTGTCCCCCGACTGGCTAGGTCGAGATCATTGGCACAGAGCTGATGGCTCGTAAAGTGGTTGCCACGACAACCATTATCCTACGCCAGCTCCGACGCGAACAGCACTAGCTGATGGGAATGTATCTCATGTTTACGGCCATCTTCATGAGGTATATGGCAGGTTCGATTCCTGCTCGCGTCTCTCGACCGTCACGCATGCAAAGGTACAGCTAACTGTCACCGGGCTTCAAGCCTCCCTCCTTCGGGTACGGAGCAGTCATAGGTGATTAGGCCGCGATAACATCTAGAGCCCTGTTAGCAGCCTGCGAAGCCCGCTACGCCCGAGGCTTACCAGCGCAACATATCGGGCAGGGAACAAGGCTGGGGCGGTCGAACCTGGCGAGGTGGCTGACTATCGGCAAGTCACGACGGACTGTAAATCCGTTGCTCTGTTGAGCGTTGAGGGTTCGACTCCCTCCCTTAGCCATCACTCATCTTTAGGGAGTAAATATGAGACCAGTTGAAGAAGTAATTTTGGGACTCACTATGGTATACGAGCGTGGCCCCAGGACACAGGCGCGGCGCGATCAACTCATGCGCGTTGTTGCGTGTGTTCTCGATTACTTCATTCCAGTGGAGCAAGCATGAGCCGCCGTCGTGGCAAGAACAAGGTGGCTTGGGGACAAGGCAAGCATCGCAAGGCGCGGATCAAGCGCTTCGCCGCTCGCAATCCTGACTCGAAGAAAGTAGGAAAGAAATGAGTCGCCGTGTATTCAGCAAGCCTCTGTCCGATGAAGGACGTGAGAACTATGACCGTATCTTCGGCCCACGCAAGAAGAAGGCCGAGGTTCTGGGTACACTGGAGGTGCTTGCTGATGGGCCACACGGATATGCGGACATCTGGTCTGTCCCGCCGATTCCTGCTGATCCTGGACGATCCGCAGATGCCGGAGGCAGAAAACTGGCCGGTGGAGCAAAAGGTCACGCTCCTAAAGCAGACAACCGACGCCGATCCTAGCATCGTCCGCTACGCCATCATCAATTCGGAGATGAGAGGAAAGGCGCAGAGCTTTTTCCTGCTCCATATGATGGCGTTTATCACTCATGATTATCACGAGAACCAAGATGAAGATAGTGCTCAAGAAAGTGAGTCAGGCGGGGAACAATTGCCTGGCTGATCTATACTTCGACGAGGTGAAGGTGAACGTTGCAGGGCACCTGATGATGAGCGTCAGTGAGTTCGAGACGTTCTCACAGATGCTCATTTGCGCGCAGAACGAGGGCTTTCCAGAAGTGGAGGTCACGGTCAGCGAGGCTTGACAAATCGACCCGAATGTGTTATATTGACAGGTCCTTAAATAGCTGAGGCACAAAGTGGTGCCCGAAAGTGAAGAGACGTTGACCGACGCAGAAATCCTTATCCAAGATGCGGAGACAGAGCTAGAGCGTCTCCGTGTTGAAGGTGAGGAAGCGCGTCTTAAACTTGAGCAACTACGTGCAAACTACCGCGAGGTAGCTGAGAGGAAAGCTGCTCTCGCACGCAGGCTTGCTGACGACAAGCGCAAGGTTGAAGCTGAAGAGTTGGAGCGGACGAGACAAGAGGCACTCGCGCGCCCGACTGAAATCCGCGCTTGTGATTTCGACATGTTCTTCGTGAATGTCAAGGTTCTCCCGGACCTTCGCGAGGACATCACCAATCTGCTCCGCGGCATCTACGGTCGCCAGTTCGACGCATACACTGGTGTCAACCGTATCCCTGCTGAGTACTGGAAACAATTCCGCGAGCAAGTAGTCAACCTCAAGAACGTCAAGCTCACACATCTGATGGGTGTCGAGGCGAAGATCACTCGCTTCGAGACACTACCAGATTTCCTCATCGAGCTTGATGGCAAACAATTCAAGATCACATCTCACCCGAAAGCTCCCACTAATTTGTTGAGGGATATTCCTGGCGCGGAGTACTTCCGTGACAAGCTCTACTGGAATGTTCCTTACACTGAGGGCTGGCGCGTATACAATGCGTTGGACGGCTACAAGGGTGATCGTGGCGCAGTCTGGAAGGATGACGCGCTGAAGCTGGTCGAAGCTGAGATGGAACGTCGCACCAAGATGGATACCATTGCCCTTCAACAGGACTCCGACCTTGTCATCCCCTTCCTCAATGGTCACACTCCACGTCCCTTTCAGAAGGTGGGAGTTGAGTTTATCAATCTCTCGAATGGACGCGCCCTTGTTGCTGACCAGATGGGACTTGGAAAGACTTGGGAGGCAATCGGATACGCTCTCCTGCACAATCTCAGAGTCGTTGTTATCTGCCCTGCCCATCTCAAGGCTAATTGGTCACGTGAGATCATCCAGCTCACCGGAGAGATTCCAACTATCCTGCAAGGTAGGGAACCTGACGACTTTGCTGTCCAAGCCCTCCTTCTGAAGAAGCCTCGGTGGACGATCATCAACTACGATATTCTCGGAGCTAAGACACAAACACCAGAGAAAGTCACGGTTGATGACAACGGCCTCAAGCATATCACTCCGCCGAAGGATCGTTACCTGTGGGCTGACCTGCTTAACATGAGTAAGCCCGATCTAATCATCACCGACGAAGCCCATTACACAAAAAACACCGATTCTAATAGATCGAAAGCTGTCCGTCTCCTGAATCCTGCACACCGCCTCGCGCTCACAGGTACGCCAATATTGAATCGTCCAGGCGAATATTGGGCGATCCTCAATTGGCTCCGGCCTGAGTTGTTCCCTAACGAGGACAAGTTCATCTATCAGTACACATACAACGGCAAGACCGCCAAGAACACCGCAGAACTCAGGGAAGTGTTGAAGCCCATCATGATCCGTCGGCTCAAGAAGGACGTGGTCAGTGAGCTGCCGCCAATCAATCGTATCTACAATCTCCATGAGCTGTCATCCACCGGGCGAGAGATGTATAAGAAGGTTCTCGCTGGTGTATACGAGAAGATCGACTCATTTGGGAACAAGGTGGAGCAGAACATCACGTCGATCCTCGCTGAAATCGGTAAGCTCAAGGAGGTCTGTGCTCATGACAAAGTTGATGCGGTGGTCGATCTGGCAGCTGAGTTGTACGACACGGAACAGGATGCGACGGACGCGAAGCTTGGAAATAAGAAGGTGCTCATTTTCAGTCAGTATAAAGATGTGGTACGCAAGATTGCCTTACGGCTCGGAAGAGAGGCAATCTACTGGACCGGCGACACCGCGTTTGAGGAGCGCACCAGGCTTGAGAATGAATTCCAGACCAATCCTGATGTTCATTTCCTTGTTGTATCGCTCATGACTGGTCAGACTGGCCTGAACCTCACAGCGGCCGGTCACGTTGTCTTCGCGGACCTCTACTGGACTCCTGCTGCACACGCCCAGGCTGAGGAACGAGCCTACGGGCGCCTCTCTAACATGCACGGTTGCGACAGCTATTACCTCGTCGCGACAGACACAATCGAGGACTGGATTCAAGAGTTGCTCGCCGCGAAGCTCCAGACCATCAACGCGGTGGTCGAGGGTATCGACGCCGAGCGAGACCCAGCCATCGGAATGGAAATCATCCGCAAGCTCAGGGAAATGAGGAACAGTCTATGAAACTCCGTGAACTGCTGGAAAAATGTAACATCGTTGCCTACGGAGGTGACGGTGCGAAAATGCTCCTGGACTACGAACTCGTGGCGCACCCTGGCGATGGTGGACAAGCAGATAATGTAGTAGATATACAGCTTGTTCACGAGGTACACTCGATCTATCTGGAGTATGAATGAAGGTCGCCTCGCACAACCCACACATGAGCGAGATAATCGCTGACTATCGTGGAGCATTTATGACCCAAGGCGAGAAGATCAAGGCTGTCGCCAAGATTCTGAAGAGTCACTTCACGAATCTCACTGTCGAACAAACCATCGACATGGCTGTCGAGATCGTGCAAGCACTTGAATGAGTCGCCGTGAGTACAGCCCGCCAAAAGCAAACGAAGACGCCGTCTCTGACTTGGTGACGGAACTCTATGTGAAAGTGCGCGAGGCTGTCCACGGCGACCCCAAGGCTCGTGAAGATGCAAGGAAGTTGTGCAGGCAAATCTTAGCCCGATTAGGATAAGGAGGTAAGGTGAAAGTCTGGGAGCTTCGTAACCTGTTGGATGATCTAGGCGATGATGTCGAGGTCACCGTACAGACTGACGACGGCGAGTACGAGGTCGCGGGAGTGAAGCCGCTGCCTGCGTCAAGCTCGGCAACGATCATTCTTGGAGATCTTCAGGAGTGAACGAGGTGCGATCGTACCCGTATAAGTGTACTTACTGTGCGCGTACTGGTAAGTATAAGGCCCGCGAAATCGGAATCGCGCTGGACTTCAGGTGTCCTCACGATGGGTCGAAGCTGACGTTTCAGGAACCAATACTCATGATTGATGCTGGTTCCGAGAACGGTATACAGGTGATCGAAGCACCAGCACTAGTGAAAGAGGTGATCGAGTTCGTACATCATCTATCGGATGCAATCGTCAGTAAACTGCGGAACGCTTGAATTTACTAGCTAAAGACAAGGGGGAATTTGTGCCAACGGTTAGCGTCACGGACAAGCTCAAGTCTGCGCTCGGGTACGCGACGTTCCCGAACAAGGAGATGAAGGAGCAGGCGATGAAGCTCATCGACTCGCACCGCTCCGACCTCCACGATGTCGGGTACGAGCCCAGCACCAGGACCGAGGACGAGATCAAGGAACTCGACCGGGTCCTCAACGAGTACGACGAGCGCAACACCCTGGATCGCGAGGTCCTGAAGGAAGCGATCAAGGAGTCCAAGGAAGAAGAGGAAGCTGGACAGGTCTGATGAACGAGGATCGCAACTACAAGACCTTCTCGATAAGGGTGGAGACTCCTGACGGTACTATGTTCGTCCACATTCTGGAGGACGAGAACGAGGTACCACAGCAAGTCATCATCAACATCGGGAAGGCTGGAACGAACCTGACAGCGTGGGCTGACGCTGCTGCGAGACTCGTATCGAGGTTACTCCCGAACGTTCACGGAGTAATCGAGGAGTTAACAGGTCTCACGACCGCTCGATACAGTCGCCTGCCGAAGGGCGAGATCATCCATTCGGGACCGGAAGGCATCGCATACGCCTTGCTGAAGTATCGTGGAGCAAGGTACAAGGACAACAAGCATCAGCGGAGGAGCGGTGCCGCATCCGTCGGAGAGGAATAGATGTTCAGCTACTCCAAGTTCGAGGGACTGACGACGCCCTGGTTGTGGCTCGACGCGCTACTCTGTCGAGTCTTCGGTCACCCAGGACGAAGCTATTTCTTTGGTGAAAATCTTGAGGATGAGCAATGTGCCCGATGCGTGAAAGCGAGAAAGAAGAAGAAATCCCCTCTGGCTGGTGGGTAGAGGAACATCAGAGGGGCGCGAAGGAACTCCTGATAATCCATAAGGGCGTTGAGCCGAAGGGCTCCGTCGAACTGGATACATACGAGGAGAAGGCAGCGTGGACCAAGATGATAGCTCAACTGAATTCGATCTTGCTCGAATCCTAGAGTTCGCCAAGACGGATCGGAACGGGCCAGGTGATCGAACGAAGCGAGTGTTTACTCACCTCGCAAAGTCAGGCCAGTTCACGAACTGGGACCTCATCTGTTTCTGCGCTGAGTACCTAGCGAGTCAGGTCGGTACGCTGCCGTGGCTTGAGCCGCCCGCCAAGTGGCTCATTCGGCTAGTATACATGGCGCATTACATTCGCTTCGAGAAACACGAATGGCTGGATCGTTCTCCCATTTTGGTACCGGGTCAGTCGAGCGAGAAGGGCTCAGATGGGGAGTCCACTACTGGCCCATAGCTGGATTCAAGATTCACTTCACTGACGAGGCCGGGTACAGGCACATCGACCCGAAATGTGAAGAAGATCTGAAGGCGGCTATCTATGCTTGGGGAGGACCGAAGCCGTCGCTCATCTCTCGCGCGAAGCTAGACTTCGATCGTGAGAAGTTAGAGTTCATGATCATGTATGTGGAGAAACGTCACGACACAGAGTTTGGGCGAGCGCCAGATGAATTGAGAGAGGACGAAGTGATGCATCTCGAGAGTGAATGATGGGTTACTCCAAGAACGAAGCCTCAATCAATCGAGTGAAGTCGCTGTTAGATCAGATGGTGAAAGCCAACACTGATCTGACGTGGCCGACCAAGGATGCCCACATGCTCGGGTATCACTTGAGGGAAGCCATGACCCTCGCCAAGAGGATTGGCAAGGCACCCTACGAGACACTGAAGGATAAGTTCACGATCCGTAATCGCGGCGATAAGGTTGTCGCGGAGCTGAAGATCGTGGAAAGTGTACAAGCGTTGCAGCAACTCATGAGTAAGATGGAGCTTCCAGAGGTACACACGATAGTCGAGATCGTGGGAGCGGCCATCTCTCATGACGCAGGACAGATCTATTTCCCTGACGCAGTACTCTCTACCGAGGATTCAACCGAGCTTTACGGATGGACCAGTAAGCACGGTTACTTCCTCATCGTAGCGGAGGTTGGAGTGACAATCACGAAAGAAGATCCAGGCGAGGTTGCATGGACGCCTTGAGCAATGGTGTAAGAGTTTTCGTCACCAATTATGCTGGTCACGACTACTCGGCCTTGAACAAGTACGGCAAGCAGATGTTCATTACCAAGGGCTTCATCTCTTTCCAAGGCTTGGATAGGGTGAAGTTTCAGGTAGCACAAGGGATGCTGGAATCCACCTCGGAAGATTGGCTGGCGTTGAGTGGTACGAACATTCTCAATGTCATCGCCGCCGTCCTCTGGTTTAATAAACACGGTAAGGTGAAGGTCCTGAACTACGACAAAGAGTCTCGGCAGTATCGTGAGCTTATCCTAACAGGTGAGAATAATGCCCAGCTCTTCGCAGTCCTCTCTGAATCCTGAGTACCTGCGGATGGTGCGCGATCACTACGCCCAGGCGAAGGAAGACTTCTTCGTTCGGAATGGTACTGCGCATTGGGTTCCACCTCACATCATGCGTGGCATGGACCGCTACGTATTGATGCGAGTACAGCCCGGCAGTTTCCTCACAGCTGTGTTGGAGAATGATATGAAGGGTGCTGTGTTGAATGCCGACGAACAAGCCTTGACAAATCTGCACGCTGTGGTTATATTCGTGGTCAACGTGCTACCCGCAGACATCCAGGGTTCCCAAGACAAGGTCAACGCTTGGCTCGCAGGGGGCAATGACGCAACGAGCAACGGTACGTAAGACCGTAGAGTTGACTGAGGACAACGTCACTTGGTTCTACGATACCTACGGCGAGATCAGTAACAACGCATCGCTATCGTGGATGCTTGACCTGATGCTCGAACAGTTCAGGAAGGCGCACGATAAGACACCGGCTGAACTCGCGGCCATAGGCGCGGCTGAGTTGAAGAAACTCTTAGCTGAAAGAGGGGCAGCATGAAGATGATTCCGTTCCCAGAGCGCGGCGATGCCGTCATCTTTGAGTCCGATGATGGTAAGGGGATCGTCGTCGTCGATGCTGAAAACTTTGTTATGTGTGCTGACGACGGTGCGTCATTTCAGTTGTCCGTCGCGCACGATGACATAGTTGAACCAGACATCGAAGTAAGGTGGGATGTAGAGAAGAAGGTGTGGAGTGCATGATCCCTCCTTCAATGGCGAAGCGGATCGTTATTCGTTTCGAGAGAGCAGTCCACGTCCGCGCATGTGCCCTTGCGGTCGGTCAGTCGGCTCATGCCATCACGTTCGAGTATCGCCAGTCAAAGCGCGAGCTACTAAACCTCATCCATCTCCTAAGCACAGGGGAAAATCCAGACAACAGCTTGGAGGACAAGGTAACCTCGACGCCGCTCTTCGGGCCAACCCCATCGGTTGGGACGGCATCATCCGAACCAAAAAATCCGAGCCCTAGATGATAGTCAAGTGCTCGTTCGCTATGGAGCTTATCAAAGCTTACAACGCCATCTGGACTGAACTCTACATCAGCCCGGAACTCAACTTCGTGCGTTGGAGAAAGTCGGAGGTCTGGCAATGACCGTAGCTCTCTCAGTACCTGTCCCGCAAGAGATCCGTGTCCATACAAACGTCCGCTTCATGAAGAAGTTTAAGCGGTACGAGCCGATGGTCATGGATCACTCCGCAATTATCCAAGCCAAGATGTGTAAGCGGAAGTACTTCTACCGCATCGTGCTTGGCTTCGCATCTCGCGAGCGCCCACAGTACTTCGGGTTCGGTTCGTGCTATCACAAGTTCAGGGAAATCCTCGAAAAGAAATGGATGGAGGATGACCGCCTCCATAACCAGAAAGTAGACGACGATAAGTGGCAGCAGGAAATCTGCCTCGTAGCTGTCAACGCCGCGCGCAAGCTTTGGAAAGACTTGAAGATGCGCGATCCGGTTGTCGGAGACAAGTGGGACTTCCAAACCGAAGCCCGACTCGTCGCCTCCTGCATGGCTGCATTCAGAACATGGCAGAAGGAGAAGAAACAGAACAGGATCGAGGTCATCGCCGTTGAACAGAATTTCGTCGTCAGACTTCCTGACGGTGAATATGTCGGAGGCAAGGCCGACCAGATCATTCGCTGGAACCAGAAGACTTGGGGGAGAGACTGGAAAACTTCCTCTAAGGAACAGAACGCATATTACACACGTGGCCTTGATCCAAACGATCAGTTCACTCGGTATACCTACGGTGAACAGCAGCTTTGCGGTGAACCAGTACAGGGCCAGCTGGTGGAAGTCTTGTATAACGCGAAGGGAACGAAGGCGGAACCTGTTAAGGGTCCGACGATTCACCAACACATGGCAACGCGCTCGCAGTCCCAGCTTGCACAGTGGGAGAAAGAACACGTCACCTATAACAAGATGTTACAACTCCTTCGTGACGAGGACAGCTGGCCGATGGAGGAAAGGAGCTGTACCTTCTGTGAATACCACTCGGTTTGTAAAGGGTCGAGCGAAGCCTCACAGATGGCGAAGCTTGAAGCGGAGTTCGTGGTTCAGCCGTGGAACTTCCTTAATCGGGAAGTGGATGATTAATGTCTTGCGAGTACTGTGGTAAGGCGCTCGCGAAGGAAAAGAAACGTCGAGGTCCTCCTCGTCGCTATCACGATAAATGTTTGCACGAGAAGCACAGGCTCATGTGTGCTGATCAGTATAAAGAGAATCGTAAGAAGCGTCTGAAGTATGCACGGGCCGCTTATAAGAAGAACCCAAAGCTTTTCAACAGCCGCTCTGCTCGCTATTACGAGGAGAACAGAGAGAAGGTACTGAAACAACAAAGAAAAAGGAGGTAGCCGTGCCGCCTGTTCGCCCAGCAACAGTAGTAATGATCGCGTTCGCCACAGGCTCCATCACGATCCAATGTCGCAAGACAAAGGCCGAGGTGAAGGCGATCATGAACGTGCGAGAAGAGGAGGGATACCTCACGAAGGATGAACAAGGTCAGCCAATGACACGCTGGCTCGCAACTCGCGTCACCATTCCTTCCATCAGCGAGACTGATGTGAAACATGATCCTCGGGAGACGACCATCGCTTACAGGCTAACAAACGAGGAGATCGAGTTCCGTCGTAAGGACGTGACCTTCTGGAGTGTGAGCGAAGCTGTTGACCCACCGCTCATCCAGGAAGTCCGCCCCGGCATAGCAGTTCTCGGGAGGTAGTATGAACACCATACTGAAGCCAGGGGATCTCAAGAAGGCCCAAGATGTAGCGGGCTACGATCCCCTGAAGGACCCGAATGCGCCAGTCCAGTTTGAGTATCTCAATGAGACTCCACCCTACGAGTCTGTCATCATGTTGTATTATGGTGGCTCAGGGGTGGGAAAGACTGTGTTTGTCGGTTCCGCAGGACCACGCACTCTGATCATCAACATCGGTCAGGGTGAGGTGGTGCTCAAGACTCCGTGGGCACGTAACCGCTTTTACAAGAGTGGTTTCCCCATCATCGCAACGATCAACGAGGAGAAAGACCCTAAGACTGGCTACTTCATTGCTGCTGATGCGTTCGACAAGGTGAAGGACGCAATCGAGTGGGGACTAGATAAGTTCCCAGATCGGTTCGACACCATCGCTGTAGACGATGCAACGGCACTGAAGGCGTTCGCGATGAACAAGGGTCTTGAGTTGAACGAGGACTTCAATCGTTCTCGAACGCTCGCGATGTCCAAGACGGAGAAGAGTCAGGGAGCATACGTGCCTGCAGTGCAGGACTACGGAGCGGAGATGGACCTGATCGACGATTTCATGGACAGCACGAAGCGCATCTGTCGAGCGGAGAAGAAGCACTTCATCATGACCGCTCACGAACGGTACATCTACAAGAAGATGAAAGATCAGTCAGGTAAGGTCATCGGTGAAGAGGTTGACAAGGTTCGCCCCGGCTTCACCGGCAAGACTTTCCCCGACGAGATCACCGCCCACTTCGATCTGGTGTGGCACGCTGAAGTCGTGCGCACCACGCAAGGTGCGATCTACCGCTGTCACACAGAGGACAGCATGGGGATCAAGGCGAAGTCTCGCTATCCCGAAACGTTCAAGAATCCTCATCTCCACCCTGACTTTCTGAAGGTCGTCGCAACTATCAAGGCTGCGAACAACGCAGGGACGCTGCAAGACACAGAGGCAGCGGCCAAGCAGTAAACACTCAAACAGGAGCGTGCAAGTATGTCGCGTTATAATCACGACCCCACGCAGGTCGTCGCAGCACTCGTCGTTCTCCCGAAGGATGACTACGAGTTCAAGGTGGGCAAGGGCAAGGCTTTCGAGAGGACTGCGAAGGCTGGCCACCAGAGCTACGGCGTCAGGTTCCCCATGACCGTCGTGGGTGGACCGCAGAACGGGAAGAAGACGATGTACTCGCTCTATCTCCACTCGGATGGTGGCCAGCAGATGGCGAAGCGCTTCCAGCTCGCCTGCGCTGGGCAGACCACGAACGAGAAGAACGAGAAGATCTGGGACCAGAACAACGCCGGCAAGGACTTCTCCTACGATCCCGAGACGGGTGAGGTCGGAGAAGGGTGGAAGGAGTACGAGGGTGTCGGCGTCGTCTGCGATCTCGATGTCGAGATGCGGAAGGACGAGAAGGACAATGACTTCGAGTCTCAAGTCTGGGGTGTGTTCCGCCCACTCGAAGGTGCTGTCGCAGCGAGCGCGTAACATGGGAGCGGGTACGTCAGTTCCATATCGTAATATCTGGCGTGCCCGCGTCCTTCGCTGGCGGATACTATTTCCAGATCCAAGATTCGTTAGAGGTGAGTACGACCCAACCAAAATACGCGCGACACCTTTACGGTGCCGGAAGTGCCACACAACTGAAGGTGTGACGAGGCATCATAAAGGTCATGAATACCTCTTCGCTTGCTTCATGCCTGAATGGTATGCGTCCCGCTATATTCGGTTTGCTCGTTCTGATTGGGTGCCTTTGTGTAGTGATCGTTGCCATGCTCGTATTCATGAGCTATATGCGCCGATCGTGGATGAAACTAAACTCTACTTCCAAGACTGTCTCAAGGAAGTTAGATACGATCCGGCAGATATAGATTGTGAGTATCCGATCTTCGTGTGGAGGCATTGCCCGGATCGTCGTGTTCTCGAGAGTTTTCGCAAGCGATTGATAGCCAAATGCGACGCTTGGCTTGCGAGAGGAAATAAAAAATATCGTCGCGGAAAGTATAGGGATCACAGATGAAATGGCTTTACAAGGGCGCGTTGTCTCGAACCGATCTTGTGAACTTTTGTCAGGGTCGTGTGATCGAGAAAGTGTACTCCAACATCATAGTCGGTGCTGATGAGGACGAGCTTATGTATCCAGTCGTCTTCACCTTCGTCGGACTTGAACAAGCTGGAATCGGATTAGATACAATGGGCTCACCACACATCTTGGCTTACGTTAGATGAGGGTAATACCACTGAATCCTCCGATCTGTCCTGCATGTAACGTGCCTTTTCCTTACGGCTTAGTTCCGTGTCCTGATGGCAGGCCCGGCTGCGCTGTCGCTCACTACGGCTGGCAGCCTTGTAAGTGTGGAATGACCGTCATCTTTACTGACTAAATACAAGGGAGTCAACAGTGTTCCAGCTTTACGAGAACAAGGTCGCCATCATCCCGCTCTTCGATCGTGATATGACCGCGAGCGGTCTCCTTTACATTCCAGAAATCGCGAAGGAGAGGTGCGACCAAGGAATCGTGAAGTACATCGGTCCACAATGTAAGTGGCTCAAGCCAGGGGACTACGTCCTGTTCTCCGGTTACGTGGGACAGGCGATCCACGACGAGCATGAAGGAACGCTCCTTATCTTTCGTGAGGAATTCGCTGCAGCTATCATCGCAGACGAGAGGGTAGATAGCACAGACATTCCCGGCCTCTATTTCAAGGGCAAAGACGGTGTCTTCTTTGAGGCCAACTACGAATACGCGATGGCCCTCATCGCCAAGGCATTACAGGAGTCCTCATGGAATGCAACTCTGAAGTCGAGGGAGCAGGAGATGCACCGTCCGATAGGAGCGGCGACGCATAGATGAGCGTCTACGTCGATGATATGTACGCGGAGTTCAGTAACATGTTGATGTGTCACATGATTGCCGACACGCATAAGGAGCTGGTCGATATGGCCAGTAAGATCGGCGTGCAGTTGAAGTGGATACAGAAAGCAGGGACGCGCAGAGAGCATTTTGACATTGCCAAGTCCAAGCGAGCCTTGGCCGTTAAAGCGGGAGCCATCGAAATCACTTGGCTTGATTGTGGGAGACGAGAGCTGGAACGAAGGCACACGCCTGAAGATCAGTGGCAGCGTGAATACAACGAAAGAGAAGTATCCTGATGTGGTGTTCCAAGGAGGGCTGCAAGATAACTAGTCCTCACGATCATTACCCCGGCTTACGGGAGCTTTGGAACATGGAACAGCCAACGAAGAGAGAGCAGGACATACTCAAATCCTTCACGTACAACAAGTCTGAGCCGGCGGACTACGACAAGTACGTGTCTGTTGGACAAGCACTGGAGAACGCGGCACTTGAGATCATCAATACTGCTCCCGACTGCGCAGACAGAACCACGGCCCTTCGCTGTTTGCGTGAAGCTCGCATGTGGGCCAATGCTGCTATCAACTTGAAGGGACTCGTATAATGCCACCGAAAGACAAGGCCGAGACGCACGCGAGCGTGTACAAGGGCAAGCACAAGTACCAAGAGGTCGCGGAGTTCGTGTCCATCGCAATGTCTGTCTGGGATCGTCAACACGGAATGATCTCCAATTCCTGGGACGCCCTCAACGCAACCGAGAAGGCTGCCGCCGTGCAGCGCGCCAAGGACTATGACGAGGGCAAGCTCGCCAGCAAGGAGGAGAACGAGGACGATCGTGAGAAAATGGAGTTTACCCTCTACGATCTGCTCCTCGACTCGGGCATCGACGACAAGGAAGATGACATCATCAAGGAGTTGAACAAGTACCCGCAGGGCCAGACTCCTGCTGTTCCGGTGTCCTCCGATCCGAACGACAAGCCGCCAGCTCCGATCCTGCCCAGTACGGCAGGTGAAGGAACCGTCACCAAGCCGACAATCGTCAAGTGATCATTCACGTTGATCGGGTCGAGGTCAGGGAGCGAATCCGCGAGGAACTCGGTAAGGAAGAGACCGAGGAACTCATGGCTAGCTTCCTGGCCTTAGGCCAGTTACAACCAATCATCGTCCGTCCCGGAGACGATGGTAAGTTCATCCTAGTCGCAGGGGAGCGTCGTCTCGAAGGTGCGAGGCGGCTGGCCGAGAAGCAGCAGGGCATCAAGGGCTACGGTACTAACATGATCTGGGCCGAGCTTCGTGAGAGTCAACAGCCTCATGTCATGCTCCAGATCGAGTTCGATGAGAACATGAAGCGGAAGGACTTCACATATGTCGAGAAAGCGCGCTTCATCCGCAAGTTCCACGAGCAAATGCAAGCGACAGCGAAAGAAGGAGGAGGAGAGTGGACGGCAGAGCTTACGGCTGTTAGCCTCCGCCTTTCTCCAGCTTCCATTAGTCACTATCTTCGGATCGAAGATGCTATCAAAAACGATCCGGGAGTAGCAAAAGCACAGACGCTGACTGCCGCTGTCAAGCGGATGAAAACGAACGAGAAGCTGAAGAACAGGATGACGGAGGTGAAGGCACATGCGACCGAGGCATACAAGCAAGCCGAGGAATGCGCCCGACTCGGTGACGCACATGTACTCGTTAAAGAACTGCCCGATTCCTCCGTGGATCTTGTTAACTTTGACCCCCCGTGGGGCGATGATACAGGACATAAGTCCAACCAAAACCACGAGGGTTTTGATGATGATACGGAGACCAGTGACAAGGTTATCAACGGTCTCCTGCCCGAACTGTTCCGTGTTCTTAAGCCTGATCGCTTTATCATCTTTTGGTACCGAGCCTGGGCTTACACAGATATGTGCTCTCGTCTGGAGTCAGTGGGATTCTCGCTTAAATTTGGACGAACCCCCTGCATCTGGTTCAAGCCCGACAAGGTGAGCGATCAGAACCGCTTTCCTGAGAAGATGCTCAATGACGTATACGAAACTTTCCTCATCGCTCGTAAGGGTGATCCCGTCTACCACCAACACGGAGGAGGGAAGAATGTTTTCCCCTATAATCGTGTGCCGGTGGCTGCGCTCATACACCCGACGGAGAAGCCTCTCGACCTGTGCGATGATCTTGTCAAGCTCTGTACTGTTCCGGGAGAACTCATACTCGACCCAACAGCAGGCTCTTTCTCTTTCATTCACTCCGCTCTGCGGAACGGACGTAAGGGGATGGGTTGGGAATTGAGCGAGACAAGCTACAACCGTGGTGTCACTCGTATGGCTGAATACCTCAAGATTGAAAGGAAGGTGGAACTTGTCACTAACACAAGCGGAGCGTGACTTCGTTCGCGCTGCACAAGCCGAGTCCGGGCTCCCGAGCACAATCAAGGACTGCATCATCTTCGCCCGGCTCACCGGCAAGTCGCCGGAAGAAGTCCTCCAGACTCGTAAGGACGTGAGCACCGCCGTCAACGAGGAGTACCCGAAGCTGTGAAGCTTCCGAAGATCAAGCTCCAAACGGTCAAGCTCCCGCCGATGAAATGGGAGCGCACGCGGTACTTCGAAGGGATGCCGTGTCCCAAGTATATGGGTTACGCCTATCGTGACTTTAACCGAGACGTGATCGTGTACTGGACTGTACCGATCAATCTTATCATAGGCGCGTGGCGCTGGTTCATACAAAGAGTTCGTTTCGGCTTCGCCAACGGACTTGAGTTTCATGTCAGCACTGCGATCTTGCGTGAGCGGAATCGTTGTATCGGTATTGTGGAGAAGCACTACATTTCTAATGCTGATCCGAGATACATTGATGCCCTCGAACAAGCCATGAACGAGATCGCGGGGCCGCGTAAGTGACTATAGGCACGGTACGAGTCCCCAACGAGGGTCCAAAGGATGCTCGAATCTATCTCGTTGGTGAAGGACCAGGTGCAGATGAGGCTGATGCCGGACGGCCGTTTGTTGGTGTCTCGGGTCTTAAACTTAGAGGTTGTCTTGCTCGGAACGGAGTTGTTGAAGATACCGTTCGATTCTGCAATCTGGTCCAGTACCGTCCGCCTAATAACAAGTTCGAAGCAATCCTCCGTACTCGTGAGTTGGAAGCCGGAATCGAGGAGCTTGCTGCTGACATTAGAGAGTTTCGTCCTAATGTCGTCGCCGCGCTTGGAAATTGGCCCCTCTATTACCTCACTGGTCGAAGAGGCAAAAAAGCAGTTGGCACAGGTATTGGAAAGTGGCGAGGATCAATTCTCCCTTGTATTCTCCCCGGCTGTGAGGGAGTGAAAGTTGTCGCCTCATATCATCCCGCCTACGTGGTCAGACAACCGACCGCCTATCCTATATTCGATACTGATATTAAGCGGGTCGTTCATGATGCCGCCTTCCCCGAACTCAGGTATCCTGAGCGCAACCTCGTACTGGACCCGCGCGGAGAGTTACTGGACGAATGGACCGAGCGTCTTTGCTCAGCTGAATTCCTTGCCGTTGACATTGAGACTGTTAAGAGGACAGCACATATCCTCTGTGTCGGCTTCAGCCCTGATCCTTTTACGTCTGTTGTCATCTCACATTCAAGCACTGACTTTGCTCGGCGAGAAGCCATTGATCGGATTCTAAGGAGTCCGGCCAAGAAAGTGTTTCACAATGGGGGAACGTTCGACATTCCAATCCTGGAGATCAACGACTATGAAGTCGTCAACTATTTCTGGGATACGATGGTGGCTCAACATGTTATGTGGGGCGAACTCCCGAAGTCTCTGGATTACCTGGCATCTGTGCATACTCGACAGCCATATTATAAGACTGCGGGCCGTGCTGAGATTCCCGACGATGCTAAGGGATGGTCAGAGAAGTTTGACCGTAACGCTCTCTATGAATACAACGGAACAGATACAAGCGTTACTGCCGAAGTATTTTTGGCGCAGCAAGAGGACTTCAGGACAGGTCCTTGGCAATGGCAGCGCGTCTTCGATTTCGAGATGTCCGAGTTTGAAGCTGCCGCAACCATCAGCAAAACTGGAATGATGATCGACTTGAAGCGCCGTGAAATCCTTAAGCGGGCGCTCCAAGCCAAGTGGGCCATCATCCAATTCGTGTTGAACAATCTTGTCAAGTTGAAGGTGAACGTTAACAGTCCAAAGCAGATGAGAACATTACTCTATGACAAGGATAAACTTGGCCTACCACCGCGTAAGGATCATGAGGGTAACCTGACGACAGATGAAGATGCTATCGTCAGTCTCATTGCCTTCGCCAAAGATAAGCTCAACAAGCTCAAGCCAGGTGGCAACGCCAATGCGTTTTGGCAACTTCGAGTTGATGCACTCAATTCTATACTTCTCATACGTGGTATACGAAAACTCCTGTCATCCTACATCAATATCAGAATATCTGATGACGGACGTTTGCGAGCAACTTTTAAGCCTGTATCAACCGAGACAGGGCGCTGGGCTTGTGCCGTTTACTTCGATGGTACAGGCACAAATGCTCAAACGTTTCCTCGTGAAGTGTTTGAGCTTAAGAACTACGAGGACGATCCATTCTTGAAAGAGATGCTACCATACATTCTTGAGAGTGAGGCGGAGGATGTGGGTATCGAAATTGATGAGGCTGTTGAAACGGAAGAGGCAGTCGCAGTTTAACCTTGGAGAAATCTATGTTTCCATTATGGCCAACCGAACGTATTTGTCCAAGCTGCGAAGGCCATTGTGAGATCGCTGCTGGATATGATTACGAAACGGGGACGCCGGACTCGTACACTTGCTCCGATTGTGGTGGGACAGGGGTGATGCTGTGGATGATGCCAAGCACAAAAGAAGCCGAACGGAGATTCCGTAAGTTCATCGAGGAACTCATACCGATCACGGAGTTGTGATGCCAGTTCGTATTCCTATCAGCGCCGCCCGACGTGTAGCTGATCTACACGAATTGCGTCAGGTCATCATCATAGCCTGGGATGGCGAGCGCACACACATCGTTACCTATGGACAGACCAGGCAAGAGTGCAAGATGGCTGCCGAAGGTGGCGAGCGCATAGCTAAGTTTCTGGAATTGAAGTGATCGACCGCGCACAGTCTCACGAAAAGATACCAATTCGGAGCATGATTATATGTCCCGAGGACTGTTACCTTGTCAACTTCGATCTAGCTCAAGCAGAATCATGGGTAGTTGCATACCTCGCGAACGAACCTACGATGAAGTACGTGTTGGCAAATGGTGATCTCCACCGTGAAACAGCACAGCGAGCGTTCGAGAGTTACACGGATGAACAATGGGAAAGGATCATATCAAGTGAGCGAAAAGCCCGCCGATACACAGGTAAGCGATATAATCACGCAACAGCATATCGAATGGGTCCTGGGCGAGCTTGCGAAGTTATTAACAAAGACTCAGACAAACCGCCCTTTGTTACGGTTACTCATGCGGAATCGAAAGTCTTTTACAAGAAGTGGCATGACTACTACCATATTCAAGGTTGGTGGGATGAGATTGAATATCTGCTTAACCAAACGCGGACTCTTGTCACACCTTACGATCGTCTCAGATATTTCTTTGCCCCCTGGGGAAACGAACTCTTTAGAGAAGCCACAGCCTACGTCCCGCAGTCAACCGTAGGCGATCACATGAACGGTGCTGTTCAGGTTGGTGTGAATGGTCCGGGTGGCGTAATCGAAGTACACAAGCAATTTGTGGAGCCGGGACTAATCAAGATTATTAATCAGTCTCACGACTCCATCCTGTGCGAGATTCCGCGTGACTCAGTCTTGACTTTAGCGCCGGAAATAGTTAAATTGCTTCTTCGCCCGTTGGTCATTAAAGACGAGGAGTTCACAATTCCTGTCGATTGCGAGATTGGCTTCAGGTGGGGAGAATTGGAAGAGCAGCATCGCCTGCTTGGATCATACGACATCGAATGGAAACTACCGGAGGCGGCATGATGGAAGAGTGCAGAGTGACAACGAGATTGATGAATGAGATCGTTGCATCATTCACTCTCAATCAACGCCCTTGGCCCGCGTTCTCTGCTGACAGGATTGAGGTCATGGCGAGATGGTGGGGTGCTGTACCGAAGGAAGCGATATATAAGGGTTTCGACGCAGACACAGACGAGCTGATTTTCGTCAGGTCATTTTACGTTGACGATCCATATGTCAAGATTCCTTGGTGGAAGAAATGGTGGGTTCACCGCAGAATCAAGAAGTGGTATAGGAGAATCTTCAATTGAGAGTGTACGTCGCAGGACCGATAAGCAAAGGGCCTCTCGAGAGGAATATTAGGCGTGCTCTTGATGCAGCCAACGTGCTGATGCACAATGGATTTCATCCGTATACACCGCATCTGCATTGCTTCATGGACATCACGCACCCGCATGAATACGAGAGGTGGATGACACTTGGCTTTGCTTTCATTCCAGCCTGCGAAGCTGTCTTTAGGCTCGACGGAGAATCTTCCGGCGCCGACAGAGAATGTGAGTTCGCCGCAGCAATCGGAATCCCTGTCTTCAACAGCATCGAAAGTCTCATCGGCTACCGTGACAAAAACGAGAAAGTGCGAGAACTGGCTCCTGACGTTTCGGGAGTGGAGTCTCCCTCGGAGTGAAGCGCCCGAATCATTCCATCTGTGGGCCGGGCTATTCACGATGGCGAGTGTATTAAAGAGGAGAGTGAAGGTTCCCAAGCGTATCCTCGGGGGATGGGAAGTAAGTCCGACACTCTATATCATCTTCGTCGCTCCGCCAGGTAAAGCACGGAAGAGTACGACGGCGAACTACTCTGAGGAACTTCTCTCAGCTGTCCCAACAACGGAACGGGTTGCCACAAGCATTACTAAAGAACAACTGTTGAAGAAGCTGTCAGAAGTGGATGACTCGTCGTTGTCCATCTTCTCGTCCGAGTTCGCCATGTTCATCCAGAAGTCGGGACATGACATGTATGATGTGCTCACCCACTTATTTGATGCCAACCGGGATGTATCAGTTGAAACACTTGGCCGTGGCTTGGATTTTGCTGAGAAACCGTGTGTCAACTTACTGGCCTGTACTACGCCAGACTGGATCTCCAATAATATGCCTGAGCACGTTATCGGAGGTGGATTTGCAAGCCGAGTCGTTTTCGTTTTCGAGGAGGACGTTCGACGCTACCAGATGTATTACGATCGTCTCGGAATAGATTGGGAGAAGCAGACAGAAATGAAGGAGGACCTGATCCACGATCTGATGCACCTCGCTGTCAATCTCCAAGGTGAGTTCGAGATTGACGATGATGTTCGCGTGTTCATGGATGGAGAGGAGGGCTGGTACCGTGGCATCGCCAAACAAAAAACAGCAGCTGGAGATAATTATCGGCTGCAAGGGTACTTTGAGCGTAAACCAGCACACGTGCATAAGATCGCAATGCTGCTACATCTTGCTTACTCTGATGATCTCGTGCTCACGTTGCGAGACATCCAAGGTGCTATCGCCATATTGGACGACCTCGAATTAAAGATGCCGAGGACGTTCGCCAATATTGGAAGGAACGTCTACGCAACTGACATGAATCGAATGCTAGAGTTCGTGAAGAAGCGAGGAGAATGTAGCAAGAGAGACTTGAAGGCGAACTTCTATCAATCAGCTGACCCGATCAAACTTGAGCAGCTTATTCAGGGCTTGATTGATATGGGGAAAGTGAGACTGTTCATCGACTCGGACGATCCACATAATCAAGCGAAGGCGAGGCTGGTATACAATGGTAAATGAACTCAACATCGAGTATCTGTGTCCTCGTCCTGGATTAAGGCTTACATATCCGAACGATGACATCGCTGGACTATCCAAAGAGCAGATCATGGAAATGTCAGACCTGCTCTTTGCGACATACGACAAGAAGTTGGCAGAGTTGAAAGCTACTCCGTCACTATACCTCCCGGATTCAACAGGGACTCGTTCTCTGTCGAACGAACCCCAAAAGCCCTGAGCCATGCACTCACCGGAGAGTCACCGTTCTCGGCCATCGTTGCACCTTCGTAAATATCACGAAGCAGGAACGATCCTGGAACTCCTAGCATCGGCAATTGAGTTAACGCCCGAGTGGCGTCACGCTCTGCTGATGGATATGCTTGTCCCGCTCCAATCGCAGCAGCAAGCAGACCGAACGCTGGACCTCCGCGGAATAGTGACGAGCCGGGCACACCAAGAACAATCTCCGTCGCAGCCTTCTGGTATTCAGCAGTTTCCTCTTCATCGTAGCTATCGGTGGCTGCCGCTAGATGCTGACCGGCGCTAACGAGTGGCGCAGCAGTCGGGAGATACCATGAGTTCAGATTCAGGCCCAAGGCCGCTGATGCCAGAGCAAGACTTCCTTGAGATATTCCAAACCGAACTGCAACTCTTGTGCGTTCTGCTCGCGTTCCTCGTGATAGCATTCTTGCTAGTGTTGTCCGTGCCCATACAGGCCAGTTCCCGAATTGTCCAAAGAGTCGTCCGGTATTTGTTCCCCAACCAGCAGGATGATTAGCTAGGCCGAAGGTAGAAACAGTCTCGAAGGAAGTTGCTCTTCCGAGGAAGTCGGCTGCGTCTCTGAACTTTCCTTCCGTGACAAGCTTATCAAAATATGCAGCAACAGGAGGATCGTAAGAATTAAGAAAAAGATTGTCATACGCTCTAGACTTGGCACCGTCACCCGTACCGTATTCGAGGTTCGCGAGCTTGTTGAGTTCGGCCATAGCTCTAGTTGAGCTTTCGAGGTAGCTCGCCGCGTGCGCCCATTGGTAGACATTGTGCTGGAGCCCCCACTTAATGCCAGCGTCCGCAGTCTTTTGGATCGCCTCACGGAACGGCTGAGTACGAGCCGCGATTGAATTCTGCAAGCGTTCTTGTGCAGTGAGAACCGAGATAGGACCGAGGGTTGGGATCGTACCTTCTCTTGCCATCGCTGCTGATGCACTCTCTCCAATCTCAGACTTAGCGATGATTCCAGCCTGTTCCAACTCCTGTGGTGTAACTCTCGACATCATAGTATAGAGATTACTGAGGCGTTCAGCACCGAACCGTGTGTAGAAAGTCGAGGAGAAGTTATGGAAATCTCGAATCCCTTGCACAGGACGGAAGCCAATCGTCGCAGACGACGAGAGCGATAGCCAGGTATTCACGATGTCTCGGCGCACAGATACATCTGACTTTGCACCCATACGATCGAGAACACCATTGATGATCTTCTCCGCGAATGATGTTGAGGCGTGTGGAATGCCACGGAGTTCGTTGACGTAGTTCTCCGTGAGCAAACGCTTGACGTAGTCACCGTGCGCAGGATCAGTCATCTGCGCTGTCGTGTGGTTTATGTACTCGTAGGCGTTGTCGAGTGCTGCCTTCGTGAACCGATTGGAGTAACCAGAGTTGATGTACCGTGCGAGGACGTTGATCGGATCACGATCAAACTCCGACATCTCTCCAGTCCTCAACAATTCACTTGTAAAGACTGGAGCACCGTCACGCCCTGCGATGATCTCGTCGTTCTTGAAATTACGCAGATGTGCGAAGTATCCACCGAGTCGCTGCTCGTCTGGAATATCGAACGTATCTGCGAGATCGTTGAAGTGACTCCCAACTTCATCCAGCACCTTCCGCATCTTCACACCAGCTTCGGTGTCTGCGGCGGGAAAGTTCTTAGCGACGTAATCAGCCTGGTTCGTGTGTCCATCCATCACCGCTTCCGCAAGACGGAGGATGCCATAGATCGAGAGTTCGCCGGGCTTATTGATGCGTTCAACCTCGCCAATAATCCTCGCAGCCTCGATATGAGCTTCGTCCATCGCGAGCGATGCTTGGAGTTTGTGGACTGCTTCAGCTTTGTCAGCTTCTGGTAGCCGATAGAAACGTGGATTGTTCTCCAGCTTCTTCAGGCCGCGGAAATATTGCCAGGTCTTAGGAATGTCGATCTGATTCTCGATGAACCATTGTGCGCCAGAGATTTCACGAGGATTAAATCCACGAGTAAAGAGCCCGCCAGGCTTAATCATATCGTCAGGGCTGAACGTCTCACGCGCTATTGTGACTTGCTCCAGCTGCTCCGGGGACAATCCTCGTGCAAGTCTCGAAGTCTCTGCCAGTCGCACCATATCTCCATGCATGTTCGCATACTTGCGGAGATGTGCGATCTGCAGTGGATTGTAGACCTGCGTGAAGAACTCTGTCCCAAGCTGATTGTCCAACGAGATCATGACCTGCCGCATCCCTGTGAACTTTGTCCCAATAGAAGAGACGTTGAATGCGTCACGCAGATCACCAAACCAGCCATTGCTATGTGGATTCCACGCTGATGTATGTGGTCCATTCGGAGGAGGCGGAACAGGAATCAGACCACGGTTCACACCATCGGGAATACCATTTGGCGTGAAATCTGCGCCATGCATCTCGACAGTGTTCTGGACAAACTGGAGCGCTTCCTCTGGAGAGTGAGCCAGCTCCAGGTATGATCCGTGTTCCGAATCACGAACGATCAGCGCACCATTCTGACGCTCGATATACATGCCGTTCGATGTGGCGGCATCCACCAGATCATTGGCAGTCTTTTCACGGTGACGCGAAGATTCAGCAACGAGCTTCCGGTACTGTGCTCTCTCCTTCGGATCGAGAGCTTCATTACGGAGCATCTCGCCATAGCGATCAGACAAGAAGCGATGAAGGGCAGAGGTCACTCTGGGATTCAACTGCCTGTTGGCGACGTAGCCAGAGACGAGATCCGAGAACTTACCCTCCGGGATGCCTCCACCAGTTCGCTTGTCCACCCAATCGGTGAAGGCCCGAAACAGTTCTTTCTGTGCTTGTGGCTTGTCGAAGTGATATGAATTGATCGCCATGTCAGGACCGTGGCGAAGCTGATCCCACGGCACCTCAACGATGTGACCATTGGTGTCCATGATCTTGTGATGTGTGAGGTTTCCTTTCGCATCGATCACAGGATCAACGTAGTGGTAATCGTTCCCGAGGAAGCCGACGACTTCGTGAGGAAAGTAACCACTAACTTGGAATGTCGAGATGGCGTGCTTGCGGGCAGCTTCAGCCTCCAGCACACTTGTTGGATGCTCCGTTGGAATCTCAATATCAGGAACCCCGAACGCTATATCCTTGAGTCCATCCGGGCGCTCGTGAATTACGCTCGATTCACTTGGACGAAACTTCCTCACACCCTGCACAACGATTGGCCCACCATGACTCACGTGCTCCGCAGCTGCCGCGAGGTCATCAGCGTTGCGCAGAGCAAGGAACGTGTTGACTCCGTTCTCCAGCGAGATACCGGAGGCAGCTTGATACTGACGAAGCAGCGACAAGTTACTGGCATCCACGATGGATTGTGAGATAGGACCAATCTTCTTACTCCGAATTCGTCCCATCACACCTTCGAAGGCAACACCAGCTGGCAGCGCCATGAGAGCGTATGTCGCCATCATGTTGCGGCTTTCTTCAGGTGTCGTACCAGAGAACGCTCCGGTCGTTGCACCACCGACAGCACCCTCAGCTACACCAGTCGCAACCTTGCCCGGAATTGTGGACTCGACACGTATGGCTTTGGGTAAGGTCGCGGCAACTTGTTCAAGTTCTCCGATTGGAGCTGCGATACCTGCTCTTTCAGACGCAGCAACACCGCCTCGCAGAAGCTCTCGACCGATGCGTAGTTCCTTGAACACATTACCAGCGGCTCCTCCTGCGAGGAGCCCGGCGTAATTAGCGATGACTTCACGTTGGTACTGTGCCCTTTCTTCTGGGAGGAGATAGCCAGAGCCAGGCTCAAGCTGGTCGATCAAGAGTGCGGCTGGTTGCCTCACCAAATCTACGAAGAATTTGGGAAGCCCTACAGCCAGCTCCTTCGCTGTCTCGAGAGGATGCGCGAACGGAGTACCAACGTGGAATCCAGATGAATTGTTGTTGTTAAACTCGATGAGCGAGCGGTTCGTGAAGACACGCATGCTCCCAAGCTTCTGCTGGAGTCCAGCGATACCTGTTGGCGTTGCTCTGATTTCCGCCGTATTCTCCAGGTCCGCGGCGATTTTTTCTGGTGAATGTGCATATGCTTCTGCCTCTCGCCGCAAACGGTCGGCACGCCCCTCTCCTGGCCGCGTACCGGGCACCAGCGCGCTTGTTGAGACAGCAGCGCCCGTAACGTCGCGCCCGGTCGGTTCGGGGTTCAGGAAGGCTTGTACGTCGAACTTGGGTGCCTCTACCGGGGGTTGCCGTGACGCAAACACGGAGGCGTCATACGGCGCAGGTTCGGGCTGTCCAACGCGAGCGACGGCGTCTGCATGAATATCGTTAATCAGAGCTTGGCCTGTCTCCTGGATTGTCTTTTTCCCAGAAGAAAGGTTCTTAACCAAGTCGAGATTCAACGGACCAGGAGCAGCTGGCGTTTCCTCGTCTTTAGTCGATAAAGATGAGTCGCCGCGTAGTTTGCTGAAGTCGAAGTTAAGTGGCCCAGTCATTGTGCCGGCAGGTTGTCGATGATGTTCTGGATCGTCGAATCGGGAACGTTGTTATCCCTCAACTGCTGAAGTGCAGCGTCCCACTGATCTGGCGGCAACGCGATGATTTGCTGCTGTACCTGACGCTCGTAACCACCAAGCGGTGGCGGATCATCAGTCGCGCGCATCGTATCAGTCGAAGGAACCTCCGAGAAAACGGGAGTGGCATCCTTCGAGATGTTACCAGCCTGATCACGGAACACGACTTGCGGTTCATTTGCCTTGAACCAATGTCCGATCTCGTCGTACTCCGCACGCCAAGGCGAGCCAGATGCACCGAGAAGATCGTTCATCTGACGAATGTTCTTTTGTACCAGGTCTTTCGTTGGGGGCCGTGCGCCTTTCTTACGTACTGTCTGATCATACAAAGGGCGTAACCCAGAGAACAATGCCTTCTTCCTTGCTACTTCCTTGTCACCCTGTGAAGTTTTGAGCCATCCCTCCACAGCCTTGATCTGTTCGGGCGGAGCTGGCGTTCCCTTGTAAGGCTCGCCCCACATAACTTCGTAGAACGCACCAATGGGAGCGACACCGCCGGAAGCCTTGAACTGATCGTAGGAGGCACGACGGAGTGAAGCCTCAAGAGCTGTGCTCCCTGCGCGAGTACGTTCACCAGCCATCTGCGCAAGGTCCCTTCGGAGTGCAGCTTCCCTCTCGAACTGATACTCACCGAGAGCGGCCCTCACACCTGCAGACGCAGCAGGGTGGAGGAGGCCAGCGCTGATGTCTTGATTTTTGATTGTGCCGGACTGAATCCCCTTCACAATGTCAGGGACGGATAGATCAGCCAGTTTCCTACCACCAGCATACACGCCGGCAGTATCCTGTTCAACCTGAAGTTCCTGCTTCGTCCCAATGTCCAGCAACTTTCTGATTCCCGCATCGAACGCCTGTGGATCTTTCTTCGCGAGGTCTAAGCCGCCTTCGAGTAAATACTTCTTCAGTGCTGCGCCCTGCACCTCTGCTGGAGTCTCGCCGGTCGCCGCCACTTGTCCGGCAGTAGCTCGTGAACCTGGAGAAGTCTCGAGAACATCTTTCCCAAGACGCTGACGAATAGAAGGGATGCTTTCTTCCATCCCCTTCAAGAAATTCGTGGCACCCTCACCGAAACCGAATGCTTTCAAGGTTCCAGGATTAGCCTTTTCCACGTCCACGAACTTCTGCATCATCTCAGGCTTCTCGAGAAAGAGCGCCTTGAGAGCTTGATCGTACTTCGCTGTTGGCTTGATCAGCGAGCCTATGGTGTCGGTGAGAGAAGCGAGAGCCGGTCCTACCGACTCATCGAAACTCTCGAGCTTGGGAAGTGTCATCGTCATTTCCCGTAGTAAGATGTACCGGGACGCTGGTTATAGTTTGCGTCCTCGCTACCAGTGAATCCCTTACCAGCAGCTGAAATCGCTGGCCCTACAACATTCCCAACACCAGGAAGAAGAAATGGCGCTGCCGCACCGCCAATCTGTGCGATTGTTCCAAGCGCCGCGCCAAGTCCAGACTTCTGCTGAATCGTCTGACGCTGAGAGATGCCCTTGTCCGAGAGACCGAATGCTCCCTGCAGCAGCGGGAGAAGCGCATCGAGTTGGAGTTTCCCGATCTGCGTAGCAACCTGTGGAGCAGCTTCCGCTCGGTACTGGCTCTCTGCGAAAGCAGCAGGTGTACCAAACGATGCTCCTCCAGTTGCACCGAAGCGCGAACGGAGTGCATTCACGTCCCTCTCCTGCTGCTTGTTAATCATCGTCGCGTAGGAGCCACCAACGTTACCTGCGCCGGGCGACAGGAGCTGTGAGAGGATACCGAAGATACCTCCGGTTGTCCCCGCAGCGTCAGGACTACCAGCTGTGCCTAGGCCGCCAGTGTTGAACAGCTTTTGGAGCTGTGAAATCGTGTCGTTAGCGAGTCCTGTTGCGGCTCCGCCACCGACTTCTTTCGTCTTAGCTCCCACTCTGACCTCCGTTTCGGAAACGATCCCAACCAGCTTCTTTATGATCCCTGTATAAATATCCAGGTTGATCCCAGCCGATTTCACGCGGAGCGAGTGCTTCTTCCTTCAGCATTCCGAAGATTGCAACATCGAACCAGTCATCGTTATGCCAGATGGCTTTCCGCTTCCTGCCTTCTTTCTTGAAGCCGAGCTGCGTGATGAACTCGAATGAATACTTCGTAGCGAAGAGTGGGATTTCGACACTCAACCTACGAAATTTATACTTCATGAAGGCGTAGCGAAGCATCTCCAGTGTGATTCCAAGGCGACCACGGTGGCGACGATCGAAGAATGTGTAATGAACCTCTGCGTCCAGACCTGGGACGATCCTCGTCATGTAGTAGATGCCGACGAAGTCATCCACGATCCAGAACAGACCATTGGAGCACAGCTCTCCATTTGGTCCATTGTAGAGAAATAACTCGCAGAACTTCTTGAAATCACCACCGACAGCGTTATCGAAGATATACTTGAAGTTCTTCGATTTCTCCCAGAATAACTTCAGGTTCTCTGGGGATAATGGCATCGGGTAAACAGCCCGCTCGATAGGGCCTTCTGGCTCGTCACAAACCCATGTGAGAGACGGCTCGGTAGTGATGATCGTGCTGGTCACTTTGAACTCTCCCCAGCTCGGTAGACGTGAACTTCGTAGCCTATGACATTGAACTGCCCTGCTGACGCTGATAACTGCCACGCAAAGCGACGACACTTGATCTGCTTTGTCCAAGTAAAAAGCTTGGGCTTGCCGAGAGTGTCACCACCGAACAGCTTGGTTTTGCTTGGTGACGCAATCGTCACGCCACCATCTTTCGAGTACCGCAACGTGATCTGACCACCAGCAATCGGTACAATCTCGATCCTGATTTCTGCGACATAGATGTCGTCGGTTGGAAGAGTGAATGACTTGGATAACAGGATCGTTTCATATGTTCCAGCAGACGCAGCGAATGATGGATCGACAGTCGCGTCGTCATCTTGAATGATGATTTCACCATCGGTGCGCCCGAATGCTCTGGTCGGAATCACAACATCAGCTGGACCAAGGCTGTTAATGTCACCAGTCAACCCGTCAATGAGACCAGGCAGAGCATCGATCGGTAGCACAGCAGACCCAAGGTCAGCATCACTGATGATCGCGATGCCTTCGTACAGGTCCTTCGTCCATGCCTGTGTACGGAAGTTGTATGTCCAGGCAACAACCGTGGTACCTGTAGCCAACGGAATGCAAACTGTGTACTCGTTCTGAATTGGATCATACGACGCGAAAATCAGTTCCGGGTCGTCGATTGCATCCATCAAAGTCTTTTCGACTGGCCTCCCAATCGGGTCGGGCGCCTGTCCTGGGGTGTAGTGCCAGATGGTTCCTGAACGCCGATCAGCCCATGTAAGGCCGTTCTGTGTGACATGAGCACTATACGGCGCATTGCATCCCACCCCTGGAAAAGCCGCGTACGGATTGAACGGGAACGTCGGGATCGGTTGCTTCGTAGCAAGCCAGATCGACTGCTCGCGCAGTATGGCGAGGACATTGGTGAACCCAAAAATACCTGAGATGTCGTCACCCAGATCACCCGGCGATTCCACGAGTGGAGTCGATCCCGCGGTTTCATCAACCAGTGGGTCCCATTCGTCAATGTTGCCATCACCAGACCAACCGATCTGTGCCGCATTGGGCACACTTCCACGGAGGTTCGCACCGATAGCCCTGTTGAAGAAACCAGTCACGAACCTATACTCCGGTGCGTTACCGAGCTTAATATACTGACTCGCGGTTATGTCCAGTTCTTGGAGTACATCAATACCGTTGTTAGAGAACACGAAGTGATCCAGGACGACTGCGCCCTGAATATAATCCGTGTCAGCACCAAGCAAGGATCCTCCGACGCCAGCCGCGAACGCATCCCACGTTGCTGTCCTGCTGTGTACCGAGTTCCGAGTGAATCGGAAGTAGTACGTGTTACCGTCATTCTTCTTGAAGAAGAACAGCCCGATGACAGGATTGCTGTTAGGCTTGGTCGGTGTCATCAGTACCGTCCCAGGCCTACGCTGTGTGCGGTCGAACCTGCACCGCGCATTCTGAGCGAGTTGAAGCGCACCCGGATCAATATCGGCAGGGTCCAACATCGTGACCATGCCTTGATTGACGCGACCCTCAGCAAACTTTGATTTGCCCGGCAGATTGACTAACTGCGAGCGATACTTGTTTCGCTGAGTCTGAGGCCACGGACGCGCGTTTCGGTAATCCATCAGTATGTATTCCGGCAGTCAGGTGTCGTGTACGTGATCTCGACGCCATGAATGATTGGCGCGGTAATGCCAGCAGACTTATCGACAGCGAGGTTATACATGACACCAGCTCCGACTACAATAGCAATTACTCCGCTATCATAGATCGTGTCTGCCGCAGTGTTACCATTGATCAGATTTTCCTGTGTTCTCGATGTTCCTGTGGTGAAAGGCATCGAGTACAAGAACATCTGAACTGTGTTTGCATCTCCGTTAACAATACGCCAACGGAGTTTAGTGATTGTTACTCCAACTGGAAGAAACAGGGGTGCGAACACAGCTGGATCAACTACTGTAAGAGTGAACCCTGTTGAGGCATAACGAGTGTTGGTGAATCCTGTATCTACCTGGAAAGCGTAGCCAGGAACATACAGAGTTTTACCAACTACATTTCCCTTAACCTCTGGCAGCGCAACAACAGGATCAGTTGTCCAGTCCACTGCGAATGCCGAGTTCATTCGCTCGTGGAGGTCAACCTTGAACTCCCGAATTGCGTCGTCGATCTGGTTCGCTGCGCGTGTACCAGCCGGCGTCGCGTCACTCCAGCTTCGTGTATACGGCATCAGTTACTCCTTACGCGAGGCCGACTTCGCCCTCTGCTTCGAAGGTGAGTGCGGTCGCAGTGCCAGCACCACCGACGAGGAAGTCAGCAGCCTTGATGATCAGCTGACCGTACCAATCGAAGGCATCGTTCGGCGGAACAGACTTAGCTTGGCCGATGACTTCGGTACCTGCGGTGTTTGCGCCCGTCAAACCGAGCCAGAGTGAGAATGTTGCGGCAACGCCAGTCTTGTTCACGATCCTGATGTGTTTCAGGATGATGTATGAGGCTGTCGGAGTATAGCCTGTACCTGCACCCGCCGCAGCAGGATTCAGGATATTCGTGGTCAGGACGGTGCTTAGAGCAACCGGCCCGAACCTTTCGATCTTGTTCTGCATCTGTGACTCCTGACTAGAAGGTAACTGGCAGACCTGCGTTCGCTGCCACTGTGACTACTGCATCACGTAGAGCGTTGGCAGCAGAAACGACTGCCGGTTGCGCCAAGATACGACTTGCTCCGGTCGCTGTCCCTTCTACATCGTCAGAGACCAGCGCTGTAACCTGTATAATAGGTATGTTGCTGCCGGCGAAATTCAACTGAATTTCGACCAACTTACGTGTGATTGCCATTGCAAGCTCCTAAGACATTATCCCATTAGCTACAAGAGCCAATCGGATGTTCGTGACCAGTGTGACGAAGTTCGCAAAAAGGGCCGCAGATGATGCTCCGAAAGCACCAGCACCAGGAACCACTGCGCCACCTGACGCGAACGCAGTTTGTGCTGCTTTAGTATTACAGCCAAACGCGCCACCGACTGTCGCTTTACCTGCTAGATACAGATCTTTTGGACGTGTGGCGCCTGCAGCACCAATATCATATGTATTATCTACGAAAGCCACAAGATGTCCAGCGGCTTTCACGACCCATCTACTAATGGAATTGGACTGAATTTCAAAGTCGTGATTCGAGCTTGTTCCCATCGTGGCGTTCGTATTAGTCGCCAGTAGTCGAACTGTATGCGTAGTATCAGCAGATACAGATACGATCTGCCCGTCGTTAGAGATATGGAGTAAATTCGCTCCATAAATCGCATTCCAACGAGCGCCCGGCGAGAAACCCAGGATGCGTGTGTTATCTGCATCTGGGAGGAGTGCGCCTGCTACGAGAATATTCCCACCACTCTCGCTGAGGACTGAATTACCAAGTTGAGAACCTGAAATAAACTTTGGAATAACTCCAGGTGTTCCTCCACCGACAAGATTACCCGGAGGAAAAAACATGTAATCTTCGACATCAGTGTAACCTTCGATCCAAGGAGCTTGTGAACCTTGAACTCCTTGTAATCCAATTGATCCTTGAACCCCAGGGAAATAAATCATCTCTTCCTGAGGATCAGCGTCCATTCCTGGACGGCCTGTTGCTCCTGCAGGACCAGTGGGACCAGGAACAGTCGAAGCTGCTCCTAGAGGCCCTGGAATCATCATCGAATCTTCAGCTGGATCACCGTCAGATCCAGGAGGACCCATCGGTCCTACTATCCCTATTCCAGGTGCACCCGGTGCTCCAGGTGATCCTGGGATCATCATGGGTACATCTGGCGAGTCAGGCTCTATTGGTAGTCCCGGAGGGCCAGCGCCTCCAGGAGCTCCTGGTGAACCCGGCGGTCCTGGTACTCCTGCGCTGCCTCCCTCTTGCTCAACCCAAACACCAAGATAGTTGAGGAAGTGGTAGAAGAAATCGACAGCTAGAAGCTTGTTCGCTCCTGTATTAGTCTTGATATTTGTGTTATCAGCGACAGTTGTAAAGCCGTCACCGAGAATGTACAGGTGTTGCCCATTTTGACCATTCAAAAAGTCTATAACCGTTACCGCACCAGTATTCTGAGCTTGACAAAGCTCAGTGTTCTTAACGTCTGGAGTGGTAGAGGCTTTCGTAAGTTTCCGTGTAAGCCCTTTGTCCAGAACGAACGTAGTTCTCGGAGCCTCTTGTACCTGCTCCGATGTTATTCGTTCTGGGGTAATTTTTTGGTCTGCCACCACTTCTCCTTGTTACCATGTGCTCTCTTCACAGCCATTGCTCGTTCACAGAGTAGTTCGTAGTATTCGTCCACTGTCCTGTTACTAAGTCCTGTACCCACGCGCGATCTTAACCTTGGAGCGATCAACGCGGGGCGCAGACATCTTACTCGTCCTCGAATCCCTCGGGCGCGCAGTTCTTTGAGTCTTCGTCTTTCGCTTAGAGGAATCCACACGCGCATGCTTCTTCTTCCTCATCAGAATGAATCCGTGACGACCTGAACCGTCATGGGAGCGGGTGGATTGATAGGTCTAATGTCACGAAAGGCTGCGCTCCCAGGAACGGAGCACGCTCCTTTCCGGCATTGCCGAATCGAATCGGCATTGAAGACAACAGAGTCACCCGGCAATCCTCGAGATAGCTTGAGCGAATCCGAGAGTTGAGTAGTACGCTTCCTTCGAACCCAGGTGTTCGCAGCACGAAGCAAGGTATCGCCGTACCATTTCCATGCTTTCGAGATCTTGATACGATATAGTGTACTGTCCACGACACCAAAGCCATCAGTTGGCTGTGTCCATGTCAGTTTCACTTTCATTGAATCACCACCGGCAAACGCGACGGAGGAGACTCCTGTCACCATTGGCTTCGGCTTCGGTACGAAGATTAAAGCAAGGAGACTGAAAAGCAAGATCCTTAACATGATCCCTCCCTATTCATCGAGTTCAAAGTGGCCGTAATCTCGCTTCCGCTCATCGGTAGTCGAGTTATTTTGATTCCAGTCACCACCCCAACGCAGCTTGACATTCATCTCGAATGCACAAGCGAACATCACGCCAGCCAGCACGCAGAATATTTCCTCATCTTTCCAGTCGATTCCCTTGATCGCTGGTAGATAAGGACCAAGATCGACAGCGTGACTGAAACCATCTGGCTGGATGAGATGTTTACTATCTTTCGTCCAGCTTACACCACGAGCGATGTTGGTGCGCTGCTCTTCGGCTGTGCGCACTCCATCGACGACTTGGAAATCCCAGACCTTGATGGCAGCATGACAGACAGCAACCAGCTTGGGATGCACACCCTCAAGCATCTTGAGACTTCCAGCGCCGAAGTTAGGCATCACCAGCTCTCCGACTTCCGGCAGGACGCTCTTTCGCGATCAAGCGTTCTTGTAAACTGGCGACATCGTTCTTCAGATCCTTCACGTTGCCGTTGACTTGGTCATGAATCTCGCCCAACGTCTTGTCAACGTGCGCTGAACGAAGAACCAGTTCAGCTTTCACATCACTCGCTTGTGTCTGCAGCTCGGTTTTTACATCAGCTGCTTGTAA
>Ga0137463_1000051_pt1 | contig 50826 bp, 35 predicted proteins | sample EasRivERMGT800_2_FD_102333 | JGI IMG/M metagenome (GOLD analysis project Ga0137463, IMG submission 102333) | Soil microbial communities from meander-bound floodplain in the East River, Colorado, USA - East River MetaG ERMGT800_2 | ecosystem: Environmental > Terrestrial > Soil > Floodplain ...
CCTGACCGCGCTGCAGCGGCAGGAAAGCAGTCGCGCCCGGCTTTTCGCTGCTGAGAACGCGACCGTATCATCCGCCAGGGTTTCCCGTTCACTATTAGCAACCCTTGCCGTCCTGCGCCCAGATCCCGAGGCGGCTGCGGATCCGATCGAGAAACGTCTGGCGTTCGCGTCGGAAAAATTTGGAATCAGTGCGACCGACCTTTCCCAGTGGGTCACGTACATCAAGGAGTCCGCCCTCAAGAACGTGGCTGATCCATTTCACTTGTGGGCGCGTCTGGCGCAGCGGCCAGGCGCGGCGACCGCCGGCGATGTGGCCACTTTGATCCGTGAACAGGCGGCCTCCCTGCAGGCGGCAATCGAACGCACGCGGGACGAGCGCGACCGGTTGACGGTCTTCGAGAATTTCGCAAAACCGGATTTCGCTGGCTGGTTCGCGGAAGGGGAAGCCTTTGGCCAGAGGCCCACGGCGCTTCCCGCGGGCCTTCCCGGAGGCGCATTCTTCGGTGCGGTCCAGGGGAGAGCCGGCGACCAGGCTGCCCACAGCGGGTTGATTTCCAACCGGCTCGAAGGAGTGCTGCGCTCGCGCACCTTTACGATCAAAAAGAACCACATCCTGTATCACGCTGCCGGCACTGGCGCCCGGATCAATCTGATCGTCGACAGCTACCAACTGATCCGTTACCCGATCTACGGTGGCCTGACAATCGCGCTCGACAGCCCCGATCGATATCAGTGGCACGTGCAGGATGTCAGCAAATGGGTCGGGCACAACGCCTACATCGAGCTGATCGATCCGGGGGATGGATTCATTTCCGTTGATCAGATCCTGTGCGGCGATGGCGACCGCCCGACCGAATCTGTGAATCCCGTTTCGCAGCTCGTGCTGGCTGACGGCGCGCTTGATTCTCAGGAGCAGATCTCCAAAGCGTACGAACGGCTCATGGCCCGGGTCCTGGGCAATTGGGGAAGTAAGAAGCCGAACGCAAATGCCAACGCCGATCGGGCCGCTGAAAACTCCCTGATCGACTGGTACGTGTCGAGCAATCTGGCGGGCTCGCTGCCGTATGCATTGGCGGCCTCCACGGGCGAAATCCGACAGCAGATCGCCGGTGCTAAGGAGTCGAAGCAGAAGCTGGAGAGCGCCATTCGCTACGAACGCAAAGCGCTGACCATGATCGACGGCTCGCCCGAGGATGATCGGGTCCATCTGCGTGGCAGCCCGCACAAATTTGGCGACATTGTGCCGCGCCGTGGCCCCGAAGCATTGGAGGGCGATACGCACCCGGCACCGACGAATGGCAGCGGCCGACTCGAACTGGCCCGCCGGCTCGTCGATCCTGCCAACCCCGTCGTCGCTCGCGTCATCGTCAACCGCCTCTGGAAATACCATTTTGGGACAGGGCTGGTGCAGACCCCCGACGACTTCGGCAACATGGGGCAACCGCCGACCCACCCCGAGTTGCTCGATTACCTCGCCACCGAATTCGTGAAGCGCGGTTGGTCGCTCAAACAGATGCACCGTCTGCTGATGCTCTCGCAAACGTATCAGATGTCGAGCCGGGACGGCGATACTCGATCGGCAGGGATCGATCCCCAGAATCGGCTCTGGCATCGAATGAACCTGCACCGGCTGGAAGCCGAAACAATTCGCGATGCAATGCTGGCCGTCTCGGGCCGACTCGATCGGCAGATTCTTGGCCGCTCAGTGCCGGCGTACCTGACACCATTCATGATCGGTCGCGGCAGGCCGGCAACCTCTGGTCCGCTGGATGGCGCCGGTCGCCGATCCGTGTACCTCTCTGTCCGTCGGAATTTTCTGACACCGATGCTGCTGGCGTTCGACTACCCGATACCCTTTTCCACGATCGGCAAGCGCAGCATCTCCAACGTGCCAGCCCAGGCGCTGGCGCTGATGAATAACCCCTTCGTGCTGGAACAGGCCACGGTCTGGGCGAAAAAGGTCGGCGCTGAGTCTGCAGATCCCGCAGAGCGCATCCGACGGATGTACGTCACCGCGTTCGGTCGTCCGCCGACCGAAGCCGAAGTCCACGAGGCCACGGACTTCATCGCCCGGCAGGCCCAGCAGTATGGCGCCACCGATTCCTCCCGCCCCTGGGCCGACCTGGCCCACGTCCTGTTTAACGTCAAAGAATTCATTTTTATCGAATGACTGTCATCAGATCGAGATTCGCCGCGTAATGCCGTCCGACGCAATGACCCCCGAAGACCTGAACAAGCTGACTGAGCAAATCATCGGCTGTGCCTTTAAGGTCTCAAATGCCCTCGGAGTCGGGTTTCTCGAGCAAGTCTACGAAAACGCTTTGGCTTATGAATTGCGAAGAATCGATCTCCGGGTAAAACAGCAGGATCCAATTCAAGTAATGTACGATGGCATAGTCGTCGGCGACTACATACCGGACCTTGTCGTCAATGAGTTTGTCGTCATCGAAGTTAAGGCGACTCGCGACCATCACGAGGCTTTTGAAGCTTGCTGCCTCAACTACCTTGCAGCCACAAAAATTCCCGTGTGTCTATTGCTCAACTTTGGCAAACCACGACTCTCGGTCAAACGGTTTGTCGGTCAGTCATTTCAATAGGCTATTTGGACACAGCAGGCCCGCGCCGACAGGTTAACTGACGGAAGGGAAAGAGCCACAGATAGACACAGATGAACACAGATCAGGTTTTGGTGTGAGTGCTCAACGAGTCATGCGATGTTCCAGGAAACATTCAGAGCGATTCAGGCATCCCCCATTTCGTATCTGTGTCCATCTGTGTTGATCTGTGGCTAAATTAATTTTTTGCTGAGACAGTCAGTCGTCATGCAGATTGAATCGACCTGTCGGTGGCCGCGCGACAGGTGATTGTGACGGAAGGGTAAGAGCCACAGATAGATACAGATGAACACAGATCAGATTCTTATGTGAGTGCTCAATAAGTCATGCGATGTTCCAAGAAACATCCAGCACAATGCAAGTGTCCCTTTTTCCGTATCCGTGTTCATCTGTGTTGATCTGTGGCTAAATTAATTCTTGCTCAGACAGTCAGTCGCTATGCAGATTGAATCGACCTGGTCGCAGAACGAAGTGCGCGAGTGGATCGCACGGAACGTGCCGAGCGATGACTTTTGCGGGCAGCGCGTGCTGCTGATCGTGCCCGACGGCACGCGGACGGCCCCGCTTCCCCTGCTCTTCGATGCGATCTACCAGTTGCTGCGCAGCCAGGTGCAGAAGCTGGATGTTCTGTTTGCGCTGGGGACGCACCCTCCCATGAGTGAGCGGCAGATGTGCCAGTTGCTCGGCATTACCGAGCAGGAACGGGCCAAGCTGTTCGTCGAACTGGGGCTCTTCAATCACGAGTGGGATGATCCCGATCAGCTCCTCCACCTGGGGACGCTGACGGCGCGGGAGACGGCGGGCATTTCAGAGGGGCTGCTCTCTGAAGATGTTCCCGTCACGATCAATGCGCGCGTCACCGATTATGACGTCCTGCTGGTGCTGGGGCCGGTTTTTCCCCACGAAGTGGTGGGGTTCTCGGGAGGGAACAAGTATTTCTTCCCGGGCATCGCCGGTGCTGAGATTCTCAATTTCTTTCACTGGCTCGGGGCGCTGATCACCAATGCGTCGATCATCGGCGTGAAGGAGACGCCAGTCCGCCAAGTTGTCGATCGTGCCGCGGCATTGATCCCTGTCGAACGCCGCTGCCTGGCGTTCGTCGTTTCTCCGCAGGCCGAGATCTACGGCATGTTTTACGGCACGCCCGAATCGGCGTGGAGCGAGGCGGCGGACCTTTCGGCCCGGGTGCACATCACCCGCGTCTCCCGGCCGTTCCGCCAGGTCCTTTCGTGCGCTCCGCCGATGTACGATGAGTTGTGGGTGGCCGGCAAGTGCATGTACAAGCTCGAACCGGTGGTTGCCAACGGCGGGGAGCTGATCATCTTCGCCCCGCACCTGAAAGAGATTTCGGTCACGCACGGCACGCTCATCGAACAGGTCGGTTACCATTGCCGCGATTATTTCACCAAGCAGTGGGACACTTTTCGGCACATTCCGCGCGGCGTGCTGGCGCATTCCACGCACGTTCGCGGGCAGGGGACGTTCGCAGACGGCATCGAACAGGGCCGGATCGCCGTCACGCTGGCGACGGGGCTGTCTCCCGAAAAATGTCGGGAGATCAATCTCGGCTACCGCGATCCCGCTTCAATCGACGTCGAGTCGTTCGCAGACCGCGAGGCTGAGGGGGTACTGCTGGTGAGGAAAGCGGGCGAGATGTTGTATCGGCTGGCATAACGAGGCAGGAGCATCGCTTACGTCATGGAACAAACAGCGGCCTACGAACAGCGGTTAACCCTCGCACGCTCTGCGGCTCTTGAGGCCGGGAAGCTCATTCTGGGTTACTACCAGTCGGCGGGCCTGACTGTCGATCGCAAGCGCGACAGCTCTCCGGTGACGATCGCCGATCGCCAGGCGGAAGAATTGATCCGCAAAAAGATTGCCGGCCAGTTTCCGCAAGACGCCATCCTCGGCGAGGAATTCGGTGAGCAGCCGGGCACGAGCGGCTTCCGCTGGATCCTCGACCCGCTCGACGGTACGAAGTCGTTCATTCACGGCGTGCCTCTCTTCGGGACCCTGATCGGCATCGAGTTCGACCAGCGCTGCGTCGTCGGCGTGTGCCACATGCCGGTCCTGGGGGAAACGGCCTGGGGAGCGAAGGGACTGGGAGCGTGGTGGCAGCCAGCCGGCGGACAGATTCAGCCCGCGCGCGTTTCGACCGTCTCTGATCTATCGCAGTCGCTGTTCTGCTTTACGACCGTGCAGGGATTCGGCCGCATCGGCCGCCAGGATGCCTTCGAAGCGCTCATTGCGAAGTCAGGCCTGTCCCGCGGCTGGGGAGATTGTTACGGGCATCTGCTCGTGGCGACCGGGCGTGCCGAGGTGATGGTCGACCCGCTGATGAACATCTGGGACGCAGCAGCCCTGATTCCGATCGTCGAAGAAGCAGGAGGCCACTTCATCGACTGGAATGGCGCCGCGCGCGCCGATGCTGGAAACGGGATTTCTGTCAATGCGGCGCTGCGCGACGACGTGTTGCGCATTACGAAACGCTGACGCAATAAATCGTTTAGCGGGGAGGCGCAGCCGAGCCTGTACGTCTCTGGACTCAGCTGCGCTTCGTCGCTAAACGATGCAATCACACAATTATTCATCATTCGACTCCAGTGAAGCGCGTCACGAAGGACCAATGCTGTCTGGGCTTCCCCTCCTTAAGAGGATTGTCCTCGACATATTTGATCGCGCGCCGAATGTCTGCATCGCTGTCGAGAAATACCTTCCAGCCGTGCTCGCCCCAGGGAGAGGGCGCAGGTTTGCCCGCCTCTGCGAATTCCGCCAGTGGGTGCAACCCATCTCGATTGAGCTGCATCGTCGCATTTCCCTTGAACTGCTGCATCATAGTTTCGGCCCCGTACCGGTGCCGGCGGACAACGAGGTGGATGTGGCTGGGAAGAATTGCGCACGCCCAGACCACGACACCGCTGCGTTCGACGTAGCGTCCAAAACCATGCCCGATGCTCCGGGCCTGGACGCCAGTAAATGTCACAGCCGAATATTTCAGCGATTGTTTGGCCGCGAGTCGCGACTTCCGATCGTGCGGTTTTGAAGCCACAGAAGCCCGGGTCGCGACTTTCGTCGCTTCACCATATCTCGCGAGTTCCCAGGCGCGTACGAAGTCGGACCATGACCCGCGCGGGTCGTTCGGGAGCCAGAACCCGTACGCGGAAATGAGCAGGTGATGGGCGAGGACCATGCGGCGCTCCAATCGTTTAATCGTTTAGCGGGGAGGCGCAGCCGAGCCTGTGTGTTTCAGGACTCAGCTGCGCCTCACCGCTAAACGGGTCAGGTATTGAGATGAAAGACGACCATTTTTTCTTCGCTCATTTCGCGGATCGCGTATTTGGGGCCTTCCTTACCCATGCCGCTGTCTTTGAGTCCGCCGTAGGGCATGAGATCAGCGCGCCACATCGAGCCCCAGTTGATGTGCAGATTGCCGCTGTCGACTTCGCGGGCGAACCGCATCGCCCGGTCGATGTCGCGCGTGAAGATGCTGGCTGACAGGCCGTAGTTCGTGCTGTTGGCCAGTCGAATCGCTTCGTCGATGTCGGCGACGCGGGTGACTGCGACCGCCGGACCGAACAGCTCGTCGCAACTGACGCGCATGGCCGGCGCGACGTCGGCCAGGATCGTCGGTTCGTACAGCGTGCCGTGCCGCTTGCCGCCGGTCACGAGCGAGGCCCCCGCGCCGACCGCTTCATTCACCCACGATTCGACACGCATCGCATCGCGCTCGCGGATCATCGGGCCCATCTTCGTCCCTTCGGTGAGCTGATCCCCGACAGTGAGCGCTTCGACGCGGGGCTTGAGCGCATCGAGAAAATCGCCGTACACCTTTCCGGCCGTCAGAATCCGCTGAGCCGAAATGCACACCTGCCCCGCGTTGGCGTAACCAGCCGCGGCGACCAGAGTCGACGCTTTGTCGAGATCGGCGTCGTCCATGATGATCACCGGACTGTTGCTTCCCAGTTCCATCGTCACCTTTTTGACCCCTGCCATTTTGCAGATCGCGTCCCCCACTTCGTAGCTGCCGGTGAAGCTGATCTTGCGAACCCGTTTGTCAGTGCAGATGGCGTGGCCGATTTCGTTTCCGCCGCCGGTGATGCAACTGATTGCCTGCGGCGGCAGGCCCGCCTCCAGCAGGATTTCGACCAGCTTCAGGGCCGACAGGGGCGTGTCGCTGGCGGGCTTGATGATGACGGCGTTTCCCGCGGCGATCGCCGGGCCGACCTTGTGAGCCACGAGATTCAACGGAAAATTGAACGGCGTGATCGCCGCCACGATCCCGCACGGAACGCGGAGCGTAAAGCCGAACTTCCCCTTCGCCCCGGGGGCGGCATCCAGCGGAATGACTTCCGATTCGAGTCGTTTGGCTTCATCGGCCGAGACGTCGATCGTTTCGCGTGCGCGGCTGGCCTCGAAGATCCCTTCGGCCAGGATCTTCCCTTCTTCCGAGCTGATCGTGCGTCCCAGCTCCTTTTCACGGGCCAGCATCAGCCCGGCAGCCCGGCGCAGGATCTGGCTGCGATCGTAGGCCGGCATGTTGCGCATCAGGGCCGCCCCCTCGACCAGCGTCCCCAGCGCCTGATCGACGTCGGTTGCTGAGCCGCGCGGGACTGTATCAATCACCGCACCGTTATACGGGTTGGTGACCGGAATCTTCTCGGGACGCTCGTGCCATTCGCCGCACAGAAACATGCGCATGAGAGGCTCCTCAGAAGTAAGCTTTTGCAGGCCGTGGCCAACTGCAGCTTAGCAGCGAGGCGCGCGGTGTAAAGCGAACAGGAAATCGGCTTCAGCTTTGCGCGAGCCTTGAGGGCCGTCCGAGCAGTTACGACGCGAGTAACCGGTACTGAGTGCCGAGTAATCAGTTCGCATCCGTTCCGAGCGAATATTGATTGCCGGCAGACAGTCTGCCACACGAGTGCGACACGCCAGGACCCGGTACCGCGCACTCGGCACTCCTCCATTCGCGCCGGGTCTTGACTGCTGCCGGACCGTCCGCCACACTCCAATCTCGTTATGTCGCCGAGGCGAATTCGTTGAGCTCCACTCCTGAGGTAAACTTGATGTCGATCTTCTGTCGCCGGCTGTGCCTGTGTCTTGCCGTCGTCCTGAGCCTCAATCTGGCGGCGGCCCGCGGCGAAAACTGGCCCCAATGGCGCGGCGCCAATCACGACGGCATCAGCCATGAAAAGCAGGTTCCGATCAAGATCGGGAAGGCTGAGCACCCGGTCTGGCGGTTGCCGCTCCCCAAGCGGGCGGGCGCGACTCCCGTCGTCTGGAACGACCGGATCTTCCTGACATCGCCAGCCGAGGATGACGAGACCTTACTCCTCATGTGCGTGAGCACCGGCGGGGAGCTCGTCTGGAAAAAGGAAATGGGGAAAGGCAACAAAAACGCGAGGGGAACTGAAGGGAATTCGACGTCACCGTCGCCGTCGACCGACGGCAAGCACGTCTGGGCTTTCATGGGGACGGGAATCCTGGGGTGTTACGACTTCGCCGGCAAGGAAATCTGGAAATTCGACGTGCAGGACCGATATGGCAAACTCCTGATCCAATTCGGGATGACCTCGACGCCGGTCCTCGACGGCGACAGGCTGTATCTGCAGTTGATTCACGGGGATCGAAACCCCAAAACGCGTGAAGCACTGGTCGTCTGTCTCGACAAGTCGACCGGGAAGGAAATCTGGAAGCAGCCCCGGCCGAGTGATGCGTATGAAGAAAACGAGCATTCGTATGCGTCACCGACTCTATATCGCGACGACAAGCAGTCTTTCCTGCTGACGCATGGGGCCGACTGGATCATCGCCCACAGCCTCGATGACGGGCACGAGTTGTGGCGCTGCGGCGGATTACAGCCCGACAAATACGACGCAACGCTGCGGCTGGTTTCCTCCCCTGTGGCGGTACCGGGATTGATCATCGCCCCGAGCGCCAAGGCGGGCCGGTTGATCGCGATCCGGCCCGGGGGAACGGGAGACATCACGGAAACCGACTATCGCCTGTGGCGCTTTGCTCCGACGCCAGACGTTCCTTCGCCGCTGATCGTGGGAGACTATGTCTATCTCTTTCGTGAGAACAGTGTCTTCATCTGCCTCGACGCGAAGACGGGGCAGAAGCAATATGAGCACCGGGTGGCATCGTCCGAGAACGACCGCGCCTCGCCGGTGTTCGCCGACGGCAAGATCTATCTCGTCGCACGGAACGGCACGATCACCGTCGTGGCGGCGGGACCGAAATACGACCAGATCTGGCAGAGCACCCTCGACGACTCGATCACGGCGTCGCCCGCGATCTCCAACGGGCGGATCTATCTGAGGAGCAGCACCGCCCTGTGGGCCTTTGGGCACAAGTAAATGCGGAATGCGGAGTTCGGAATGCGGAATAGGGAGTCGCGCGAAACTCTATTCCAATCCGGATGACCCAGCGAAAGACGCTGCGCTCTTCGGAGAACGGAACTTCCCATTCCGAACCCCGGCGCGCCGGGACTTAACAGCTCCGAATTTCGAACTCCGCATTTCACCGCTTCATCGCCTTGTCGGGGGCTTTCTTGCCGTTCGCTTTCTGTTCGGCATTGGCCTGCTTCGAGAGGCTGCGGGTGTAGGCTTCCCAGGCCTTTTCCAGCTCCTTGGGCGCCGATCCGTTTTTCGTCCCGATCTGCTGGATCTGGCGTTCCTGGCTTTTGCTCCCGCCGCGGCTCTGCGTTTCGCCGACCGGATCCATGCTGCGCAGAGTTTCTTCGAACTGCAGCCGGCGGGCCTCGGCTTCTGCCGAGTTGTCTTCGGCCGACTGGTGGAGTCCCTGCTCGAGGAATTTGACGAAGCGTTCGACATCCTGCTTGTCTTTCCAACCCAGTTCGTCGAGCAATTCCTGATCGACTTCGCCGCGCTCGAGTTGCGACTTGAGTCGCTTGAGGACGAGGTTGGTCGCCTTGCGGGCATATTCGAGGTTGGCCGCTTCTTCTTCAGGAGTCATCGGCTCGTCGGTCTTCGATTTGTCGCGTGGCTTGGGGGCATCGCCGTCGGCATTGGCGCCGCCGCCGCCGTTGTTCTGATTGTCCCCCGCGCCCTTCAGAGACGATGCTCCGCCGCCGCTGTTCTGCGACTGCTTTCCAGAACCGGGCGCGCCGGGAGACGAGCCCTGGCCGCCGGCATTCGATCCGGCCTTCGATTCCGACTTTCCATCACCCGCCGGTTTCCCTCCGGCCTGATCAGACTTCCCGCCCGATTCGCCACCGGAAGGCTTTCCGGATTGCCCTTCCGATTTTTCGCCGCCTGTCCCGCCGGCCCCTTCCTTACCGGGATTTTCGCCGGCGCCGGGTTGCTTGTTTCCTTGGCCGTTGTCAGATGGCTTCGTCGATGAACCTTGCCCCTTCTGCTTCTCGCCCGGTTTGCCGGTCTGGTCCGAGGCCGGGTCGGTGTCGCCCGGTTGCGAGTCTTTATCCCCGGCGCCGGTCTTATTGCCACCGGGCTTTCCATCCTTCGTCGCCGCACTGCTCCCCTCTTCGCCCGTGTCTGCCTGTTCTGATTTCTGGCCCTGTGGACGCCCCGCACCTTTCAATTCCTGCTCTCCTGCCTCGGGGGGCTGGCCCGGACGATTCTCGCTTTTGCTGTTGCGCTCCTTCTGGGACTTAGGCGCCGGCAGTTCGTCGAGTTCGCCCGGCTGATCGGTGGGCTTCTTTCCGTCGGGCGGACGGTCTGCATTTCGCGCATCTTCCGAGCCGTTCTTGGTCCCGGCTTCGGGGCGGCGCTGCTGGCTCGTTTTTTTGCCTTGCGGTTCGGAGCTCGTCTCTTGCGTCTTCGAACCGGGCTTGCTCCCGGGCTTCTCCTGCAGGTCGTTCTTTGCCTTGGGAGCCTGTTTGTCGCCACTCTCGTCGCCGGTCGCTTCACCCGTCTCGTTGCCGGTGGCCTTTCGCTTTTGCGCATCACCGGTGTCTTCGGCCGGTTCCTGTTCGGCGTTCGGATCGGAATCGCCATTCGGCTTATTCTTTCCCCGACCCTGCTTCTCGGACTTCTCTCCCTGCCCTTCTCCCTCCTGCTTGTCTCCCTCAGGCTTTTTGGATTTTCCGGGCGAACCTTTCGTGTTCGATTTGTCGTTGTCATTCGCCGCGGGGTCCGACTCGGCGGCAGTGTCGCGACCGGCGCCCCCTGACTTCTGTTTCTGCTGGTTCGTCGTCTGGCTGTCGTCAGCTTCCGGCTTTTCCTGATCGGATTTGGCCGGCTTGTTTCCGGCCGGTTTGTCGTTCCCTTTCTGCTGATCCTCGTCCTTTCCGGGTTCCGTCTTGCTGGCGTCGTCTTTCCCAGGCCCGTTTTTGGCCCCTTCGGTCTTGTCGGGGTTCTGCTGGTCGGTGGTGTTTTTGTCAGGCGTTCCCTTGTCTCCACCTTCTTTCGAAGCTTCATCAGTTCCAGGTTTGTCGCCACCGGCCTTCTGCTGACCGGCGTCGGGCTTCGGAGCCGTTCCCTGCTGCTTGTCGCCGGGGGTATTTTGGGAATCGGCCGACGGCTTCTTCCCCGGGTTCTTTTGATCCGCGTTCGGCTTGCTTCCCTGGTCGTTGCCTTCCGATCCCTTCTGAGGTTTCGGCTTCGCATCGTCGGGCTTTTGATCCGCCGGCTGCTTGTCTTCGGGCTTGGCTGCGCCGTCCGGGGATTGATCGTTCTTGCGCCCGGCGCCGTCGTTTTGCTTCTGTTCTTCTGCCTTACCGGGCTGGCGACGCTGATCGTTGGAGCCATTCTTCTGCTTGTCGGCAGCGGAGGGCTTTTCCGGCTTGGTCGCCGCATCGGCGCCTTGCGGCTTCTTGCTCTGTTGCTGATCCTGCTCGGCGGACTGGTTCTTCCCGGCGGGTGGCTGCTGGTCGCGGATCGGCCGATCGCTCCCCGATTTTTGCGGCGTTTTGCTCGAATCTCCCTGGTCCGGTTTGTTGCCAGGCTTGTTCGACTGACCGTTGCGCGCTGGATCGTTCGATTGATCGTCGTCGCGCTGCGGCTGCTGCTTTTCGTTCCCCGACTGCTCGTTAGGCTTCTGTTCCTGCTGCTCTTTCTGCAGCAGTCGCTGCAGCGCTTCTTGTGCCGAGGCGGGCTTGCGGGGCTGATCGGGTGGGCCATCGTTGCCGGCCGGCTTGTCGGCCTTGTCATCCGAGCCGTTTTTCGTCGGCTGCTTCGGCTTGGAATCTTCGCCCGGCTGCGGGTTCTGGTCGCGGCGCGCTTGCGGGTCGGGCTTGTCCCCTGCGCCGGCGGTCTGCTGCTGCGCCGGATCGCCTGGATTGGCGGGATCGTCGGCTCGCTGCAATTGATCCTGCTGCTTCTGCTTTTCTTCGGCAAGCAGTTTCTGCACTTCGGCGCTGCTGGCCGGCTTGCCCACACGCACGCGAATGATGGAAGAGTTCGTGCGATTGGCGGTGGGCTGTTTGTTGTCTTTGGCTTCGATCCAGAAAGTTACCGTTTCGCCGGCATTCAGGCGCAAGGGCTCGAGGGGGAAGTCGGCGCTGCCGCGATACGACTGGGTCGGCAGGTCCGATTCGAACAAGCGCCGGTCGGGAAACGAATCCCCCCCGCGTTCGGCCTTGAGCGTGATCGACCGCAATTGAAAATCGGGGTCAGCGGCCTGAATCAGGAGCGGAATGATGGCGTTGGCAGGCAAGTCGAGATCGGTAGTCGGCGCCAGCAGAGACACCTCGGGGCGCTGGTCGGGGCGAATCCGGTAGGCGTAGCGTGTCGGGTCGGGATCGCTCTTCCCGTCTTCGGTTCTCACCTGAATGTGATAGAACCGGGCCGCCGTTCCGTCGGGCCGAAATCCCAGCGGCCAACTGGCAGACAGCTTCGTGCCGTCGGTGACCCGCATCAAGGATTCCTCCCCTTTGACGCCGTCTTCGGTATCGGTGAGCACGATCGTGGCGGTCTTGACCGGAACGTTGGATGTGGCGTTGACGGTGACGGTCGCCCCTTCCCAGCCATCAATGTCGCCGCCCGACGTCTGTCTGTCATCCAGAGACATGTAGCTGGGGAAGACGTAGTGCACGTCGTCGGGCCGCGCGCTGGGGGGCTGGATGACGTTGATCGTGAACTCGCGCGACTGGGCGTCACCGGCGATGATCCGGTACTTCAGGCTCTGCAACAGACCCCGGCCATTCTCGCCGTTGAGCACTCCCCGGAATCGTGGGAGCGACTCTTCAATCCGCCGCATCTCGACCGGCTGATCGACGTACTTGTGGTCGGCGGTCGTGAACAGGATCAACACGTGCTCGGCGACCTTCCCGCGAATATCGGCCTCGATCGTCTGTACCGTCCGGGCTGGGACATCGCAGTCGCCCGGCGAAATGTCGGAGATTTCCGTTTCGGTGGCGACGTCGATCGATGCTGTCGGGAGCAGCGCTCGCCTGACCGAGGCAAACGGGTCCTTGGGAGACATGACGATATACAGTGCAGCGACAACGACCACCGCCAGCAGCGCGTACGCTACCCTGAGCAGCGGCCGGTGATCGACCGCTTCCTCGACGTCGATGTGCGAGAGTTCGACGGCGGCGCGCTTCTGCATCGACTTCAAGACCGCCGGCGCCGATTCGATGCTGGACATCTTGACGTCGACGAAGTTGACGAGATTGCTTCTGAGCTGCGGATCAGACTGCTCGATCACCCGGGCCGCATACAGCGGATGCACGCGCCGCAGCAGCGGATAGAGGACCCGCCAGGCCAGCATGCCGACGACTCCCGCAAACAGCACCGCCAGCAGGCCCACGCGGGCTGCGTATCCGAAACCGCCCGGGATGACCCACTGATCGATGACGACAAATGCCAGGAGGTAGCTGATGACGACGACGGCCAGCGTCGTCACAGTTGTCAGAATGTCGGTCCGCTTGACGATGGTCCGCGTCTTCTCGAGCTGGTAGTCGACATATTCCTCATATTCGACATAATGCTTCGCGTCCGGCCCGCGGACGTCAGAAGTGGCGGCCATATTCAGATCCTTCGAATCCAGCGTTGCGCCCGCCGGTACCCTCCCCGACGACGGGGTGCCGACAGCGTCCCATCTTAACAATTATAGACGACCCGCAGAAAAGGAAAGTTCACCGAATCCCGTCTGCCGGCCCGAATTGCCCCAAAAGTCCCCGTCGGGGCAACGTTTGCACCGAAAACCGGTCCGGCGGGAGTGCCGGAACCAGCGGAATGGGCCGCCGTTTCCAGGATGAGTCGGTGCCGGTGAAGTGGATCCGCTTTCCGGGGCGGGCCTCTAGTTTGGAACCCGACGCTTGGCCGAGCGGCTTGGTAGCCCGAAGCGTGAGCGAGGGGCAAGCCATGGTGGGCTAAATCAAGTGTCCCTCGCTCACGCGTCGGGCTACCAGGGAAACGCGACGACCCTCGCTCAGCAGACGCACGCCTGCCGACTTCAGACTACACCAATCCCCGGCGTTTCCGCAGAAACCATTCGAGCGTCATGGCGCAGACAAACGTCACGAGCAGCGGCCAGTTGTCCCAGAGCAGAACCCGTTCGATGCGTGTGACTTCAACGTTCAGCCCCAGCTTCGCGAGTTTTTTCAGATGGGCGCCCAACTCTCCCGGCGGGACGTTCGCCCCGCCGGTGATCCGCGCGATTTCCTCCAGCAGCGCGAAATCGGCGGCCGGGTTGTGCAGTTCGAGGTCCTGGTCGTAGACGATGAACCGTGCTTCGGCCCCCATGCCGATTGCCTGTCCGCCGCGCAGGGCATCGACGTGCACGCGGTAGTCCCCCGGTTTGCGGGTTTCCAGGAACCGGCCCTGCATCTCAGAGCCTGAGGATTGCGGCAGAATGTTGTGCTTCTTTCCGTCGGGATCGGTGATTTCAATTTTGAACTCGGCGTCCTCGATCGTCCGTTTGTCGGCATCGCGAGCCCCCATCACCATGTTCACCGCCTGACCCACCCGATAGCGTCGCGAGTCGAGCCTGACCCAGACCGATTCGTCCCCCTGGACGTCCTTGTGCGCCAGCCACAAGACCGCCTGCTGCCAGAACCGCTGGTGCGCTTCGTGCATGCCGGCCTGATACCAGAGCCAGGTGGTATCGGCGGCGAACGCCATCGTGCGGCTGCGACCGAATTCCTGGGCGACGAGCAACGGGATCCGACCCTGCGGTTCGCGCGCCTCGGCCAGGACGACGGCGCCGTCTTTGAGTCCAGCGAAGCGATTGGCTTCGTCGAGCTGCGGCAGCGATCGCCACAGCTTTTCATTCTTGTCGGCCGTCTCAAGCCGCATCACGAAATGCGCCAGCCCCTGCTGTGTCGGCAGCATCTGGAGCGACTTCAGATAGTGCAGAGCGGGATCGACTTCGTCGCCGTTCTGCAATTCGGTGCGGTACATGATGACCGGCAGTTCGTCGGCCAGCGGCGTCTCGGCGTAGCCCCCCGGCCCGAAGCTCTGCGTCCCCCCCAGCATCATCAGGCCGGCCCCCTGCTCCACCGCGCGCGACAGTTTTTTGAGCAACTCGGGCCCGAACACGCTCGCCCGCACGCTGCCGATGATGTAGACGTCGTACTTGTGCGGCTCGAACCATTCGGGATCGATGCGGGGCTTGTCTCCCAGGCGGCTGGTACGGATCGCCTTGAAATCGAGACGGATGTCGGGCGATTCGTCGATGCGCCGCAGGAATTTCTGTTCCTGGCGGTGCTCGCGGTCGAAATAGGCGACGCTGACCCCTCCCTGGAGGACGCTGATGATCGTCGTCAGCGAGTTGTTGTCGGTGCGCGGCTCCCCCTCGAGCGCCAGGACTTCCAGCCGCAGTTTGAATTCCCCTGGATTGAGGGCGGTGAAGCTGACTTCGACCGGAATCACCTCCTGGCTCTGAGACACCTTGTACTTCCTGGGAGAGCCGATCTGCTTCATCAGCCCCGGTTTGCCCGGCTCGGCGTTCTCGCGATCTTCGAGCTGCGCCCGCACGGTGATTTCCTGGCCGGCGGCGCCGAGCGCCCGCACGCGGGCCCCCACGACCACGGTGTTCTTGACGAAGACCGTCGGGCTGACTTCGAGATCTTCGAGCGCCAGGTCGAGTGCCGAGTCGGTGATTCCCGAGGCGCCGACTCCGACCGGATCGATGCGGATCTGCAGCTCAGCCAGACGATTGGCGGCCGAGCGCGGGTCGGTATCAAATGGCGTCACTGCCCGCTGGGCGCCGTCGGAAATGAGCAGCGCGCCCACGAGTTTCTTACCGGAGCTCAATTTGGGGAGCGCGTCGAGCATCGAACCGATCGCCGATTGCTCGCCGGGTGTCGCCGCGGTAAACGCTTCGACCAGCGCCGTTTCCTTCGCAAAATCGACGTACAGAATCTTGATTTCCTTCCCCAGGTTCTCGAGCTCTGGCCGGACATCTTCGAGCATTTTGAGAGCCGCCTCGCGGCGGGTAGCGCCCCCCGGGCCGTCGGTGACCCCCATGCTGCGGCTATTGTCGACGACGATCGCGTACTCGGTCGCGTGCCGATCGATTTCCGTGAATTCGAGCGAAGGACGCAGCATGGCCAGCGTCAAAATGGCCCAGGTCAGGATTCGCAGACCCATCAGAACGCGGCGCGACCGCGGCGGGAGATGGGCCACCCGCTGTCGGTAGGTGGTGACGACCACCCCCAGCGACAGCCCCGCGACCAGCAGCACAAACGGCCAGGGCCAGATCGGATCAAGCTGAAATGTCATGACAGCCTGATTCTAGCCGACCTGTGCCAACAAATGGGAGGGGCTCCGTCGTCGTCGTGGAGCAGGTCGATGAACCTGCTCGTAAGATACGAAGGATACAAACGACAAACAGATCACTGCAGATAACGTAGCCCGGCCACCGGCCGTAACCAAATCAATAAGCCACAGATGGACCCAGATGAACACGGATCAAGACGGACGGGCGCAGAGGAACACTCATCGACGCTAATCAGTGTCGATCAGTGTTCTCTCTTTCCGTCCGTAATCTGCGGGTATCTGCGTAAATCTGCGGATCAAAACCTGTCTTCCTCCTTCTTCGTGTCTTTGTGCCTGGGTGCTTTCGTAGTCATTCAGAATCTTTGAACTGACCACGAAGTCACGAAGACTCAAAGAGATCCACAGATTACGAGGATTAACGCAGATTAAGCAATGAGTTTGAATCCGTGTTCATCTGCGTCCATCTGTGGCTGAAAATCGTCCGTCTTCGGGCCTTTGCGTCTTCGCGTGAGCCTCCGTACGGAATCCCCATTTGACATTCCAGACAATTCGTCTTTATTATGGCGTTTGCGGGCCATGTCACAATTTCACGAGGCACCCATGCATCTGCTCCCCAGAACTCTGTTGGCCTTTTCGCTCATGGCGGGTCTTTGCAGGGCCGAAGACCAACCCGCAGCGAAACCGACCGACGACCCGATTGAAAAAGAGCGGGCCGTGAAAGCGCTCGAACTGTGCCGGCAGGGGGCCAAAGAGTATCGGCTTTGTCTCGACGATGCCAAGCGGACTGAACTCGAACTGCAACCGGAGACTTTCCTGCGCTGGTCGAACCCTTCGGTCGGGTCAATCCACGGCGGGATTTTCATCTGGACGCATCAAGGCCGGCCGGCCGCCGTCGCCTCGGTCTTCAAATGGTTCGAGCCCCGCGATGAACTGGCCTTCGAGGTGCAGTCCCTTTCCAGCGAACGGCTCATCGGCATGCTGGGAAACAAGGCAGCCTGGAAGTCGTCCCGCGCAGGAGTTGAATATCAACCGGTTCCCGGGGCGCCGGCGCCGGCGAGTTCGGCCGCCGCGAGGCTGAGTCAGATGCGCACCATCAGCAACGGCATTTCGGTCGAGAAGACCGACCGTGACGACGGTTCGAAACAGGAGATGCGGCTGTTGACGCAGCCTGTGTACCGGTACGAGAGCAAGGGGGCCAAAGTCGCCGACGGAGCGATGTTCGCGTACGTCCAGGGGACCGACCCCGAAGTCTTGTTGCTCCTCGAAGCACACGAAACCGACTCCGGATCGGTCTGGAAATTCGCTCTGGCGCGAATGAACAGTACGGCCTTCCGCGCCGAATACAAGCAAAAGCAAATCTGGAACGTCGACGTCGTTCCCTGGGGCATCGTCTTCAACAGCAGCGAGCCTTACAACATCCTCAATCTCGATCATCTCCACCCACCGAAGAATAAGTAGTGCCGGTCGCCGCGATGATGCCGGGGGCGCGATTTGTTACGAAGACCTGCTGGGGATTGGCCTTCTCGTACCGGATTGGGCATGAAATCCAAAACCAGCAGGACGGCAGCCGGCGCGAAGGCGTGATGGCGAATCTCCGGTCACTTTGGCCTTGGACCCGATCCCGAGGGAATAACTCCCACGGATCGCTCCGTCGAGGCTGCGCTCGCGCGTCAGACCGGCTTGAGGATCAGCATGCCCAGGGGCGGAAGTCGAGGGGCGAGGCTTTGGGCGTGGCCGTGGGCGGCGATTGGCTCGCTGTAGACGCCCCCCATGTTGCCGACGTTTCCGCCGCCGTAGATCCCGGCGTCGCTGTTGATGATCTCGGTGTAATAGCCCGCCTTCGGGACGCCGATCCGGTACGAATCGCGCGGCACCGGCGTGAAGTTCAGGACGACGACGACGAAATCTTCCCGCTTCTTGGCGTAGCGGATGAAGGCGTACACGCTGTTGTGCCAGTCGTCGCACTGGATCCACGAGAAGCCCTCGGCCTGCATGTCGAGCTCGTGCAGCGCGCCGTTCGCGCGGTAGACCTCGTTCAGGTCGCGCACGAAACGGCGCAGGCCGTCGTGGAACTGATGTCCGAACAGGGCCCAGTCGAGTTCCTGGTCGTGGTTCCACTCATGCCACTGGCCGAACTCGCCTCCCATGAACAGCAGCTTCTTACCCGGCATCCCGTATTGGTAGCCGTACAGGAGCCGCAGGTTGGCAAACTGCTGCCAGTGGTCTCCCGGCATCTGCGACAGAAGGGCTTTCTTGCCGTGCACCACTTCGTCGTGCGAGAGGGGGAGGATGAAATTCTCGGTGAACGCATACACCATGCGGAACGAAAGTTCATTCTGATGGTATTTGCGATGGACGGGATCGTGCGCCATGTAGCGCAGCGTGTCGTTCATCCAGCCCATGTCCCACTTCATCGTGAAACCCAGGCCCCCGGTGTACACCGGGCGCGACACGCCTCCCCAGGCGGTTGATTCCTCGGCGACTGTCATCACGCCGGGGAACTCGCCGTGCATGATCACGTTCATGTCTTTGAGGAACTGCACGGCTTCGAGGTTCTCGCGGCCGCCATAGCGGTTGGGGACCCACTCCCCGTGCTTGCGCGAGTAATCGAGGTACAGCATCGAGGCGACCGCGTCGACCCGCAGGCCGTCGACGTGGTACATGTCGAGCCAGAACCGCGCGCTCGACAGCAGGAAATTGCGGACTTCGTCGCGGCCGTAATTGAAGACCAGCGTTCCCCAGTCGGGATGCGATCCCTGGCGCGGGTCGGCATGCTCAAACAGGCAGGTGCCGTCGAACTTCGCCAGGCCGTGCCCGTCGGTGGGGAAGTGCGCCGGCACCCAGTCGACCAGCACGCCGATGTTGTGCTGATGGCAATAATCGACGAAGTACATGAAGTCGTGCGGCGAGCCGAACCGGCTGGTGGGGGCGAAATAGCCGATCGTCTGATAACCCCACGAGCCGTCGAAGGGGTGCTCGGTGATCGGCAGGAGCTGCAGGTGTGTGTAACCCATCTGCCGCGCGTAGTCGACGAGCATCGGGGCCAGTTCACGGTAGTTGAAATACAGCCGGCCGTCATGCGGTTTGCGCCACGATCCCAGGTGCACTTCGTAAGTCGTAATCGGCTGCTCGAACCAGTTGGTCATCTCGCGCCGGCGGATCCAGGGCTGGTCCTGCCAGTGATAGTGCCCCAGGTCGTAGACGATCGAGGCCGTTTTCGGACGCAGTTCGGCAGCGAATCCGTAGGGGTCGGATTTCTGTTCGATCTGTCCCCAGTGATTCGAGATCGAATACTTGTAGGCATCGCCGTGCCGCATCCCCGGAATGAATCCGGCCCAGATCCCATCCTCGACGCGCTTCAGCGGATTACGGCCGTGCTGCCAGTGGTTGGCATCGCAGACGACCGAGACCTCGCGGGCATTCGGCGCCCAGACGGCAAAGCGGGTGCCGGTCTGCTCCCCCAGGACGCCCGGATGGGCGCCCATGAACGAGTACATCAAACAGTGCATCCCGTGACGCATGGCCTGCCAGTCGTTGTCGTTGATCGGGAGAGTTACCGGTCGCGTGACCGCAACCGGATTGCGCCAGGGAACGGAACGCACAGCTCCGCGCCGCACTTTGGGGGTCACCGAATCCATTTGAGCGAATGTTCCGGCAGGGAGTCAATGCACCTGCAAAAATGACAAATTGATGCGAATCTGCTGCCGAGCGGCACTCCAAGATTCGGGCAGACGGGGTGGCCGACTTGAGGACTGTGACGAGCATGCCGGCAGGAGCGGACGCGGGAATTTCCCGGTCTGCCACCAACTTGAGCGTCTGTGACGATCGTAGTTGCCGCGTCGGCGGAGTTTGTTCCAGCCGGCCCGATTTCCTCATGTTTGAATCGGATTCTCGAGTCCCGAACAATAGACTTGGCATGCGCGCAAGCTGCGGCTCGGAGGTGGAAACCTGCCGCTCCCGCCGCGTCGGACTTAGAGGCTGTTTCTGAACCGAGAAATCTCCCTCTCCTTTTGGGCATTCGTATCTACACAAGTCAAAAGTGGAGCTGTCGAAATCAATTCCTTCCCCCTTGATGGGGGAAGGTTAGGATGGGGGTGGAGGGCGTCAATTGACGCTCGCCCCCCCCACCCCGACCCTCCCCCACAAAGGGGGGAGGGAGAATTTTTGAATTCGGCTCAAACTGCGATGTGGAAATATCTGTGGCCGCGGGGCGTGACACCACTTAAGCTTCGAGAATCTCGATCGTGACGTTGAACCGGATAATTCTCCTGACGCTGGGGCCCCTGGGGCTGGTCGGCGCGGTCTACGCCGTCAGCTTTCCTGCGCCCCGGCACGGGCATCACGTGCGGGTGAGCGAGCAGGTTGAAGGCGAAGCGCGTGCCGCATTGATCCGCAGCACGAAAGACCACGCCCTGGCCGCAGCCTGCGGTGCCAGCGCCCGGGAGCTGGCGCCGACCCTCCCCGCGAATTGCAGCGTGATCATCCGTCCGCCGTTTGTCCTGGCCGGCGATCGATCGGAGCGGGAACTCGATCAACTTTACGACGAGACCGTGCTGCCCGTCACCAGCGCGCTGTGGCGATCGTTCTTCGATCGCAAACCCGACCGTCCGGTGACGATCGTGGCGCTGAGTAATCAGTCAGCCTACGAATCGACGGCTGCCGACCTCGACGGGTATGAGGCCTCGGCTTATGCCGGATATACGCAGCGCGGGCAGCGCCGGATCGTCGTGAACCTGGAAACGGGGCGCGGTACGCTGGCTCACGAACTGGCGCACCTGCTGGCATTATTCGATTTTCCGGAAATGCCCGAATGGTTCGACGAGGGGTTGGCCGCCCTGCACGAAGAGGGAGCCTTCGCGGACGACGGCCTGACGATTGTCGGCCAGAGCAATTGGCGCTCGCGATTTCTGCGTTCGGCGCTCGAGCGGGACGCCATGCCGCGGCTCGAAGAAGTGATTCGCAATCCGGCGTTTCGCGGGGAAGGCGAAGGGCTCAATTACGCCATGGTCCGGGCCTTCTGCCACTATCTGCAGCACCGCCAGCTCTTGAGCCACTTCTACCGAAAGTTCCGCGACGGCGCGGTCGCCGATCCGACCGGGATCGCGACGCTCTGCGAACTGCTGGGAGTGACGTCGATCGACGAGGTCGAACGCGAGTTTCGCCAGTGGGTCGCGACGTCGCCGGCAGCGCGCTAGCCAGCCTGTTGACAAACGACCAGAGCTCGGGACGGCCACGCAGCGCAGCGAGCCGACGGATTTATTCCGTCGGGATCGGGTGTGAGTTACCCGAAGGGGCAAGCGGATCACTGGAGTCGCGAGCGTCGCGTGCGCGGGGTTGGCGTTGGTTTCAGGAGTGACAGACCGGCGTGGCGCGGGGCTCAATTGTTCGGTTCATCCCAAGAGGACGCTTGAACCCGATCCCGGTGGAATCAATCCACCGGCTCGCTGGAGGGAGACCACTTACGTTGTCGGGCCGCGGGGCCGCTTTGTCGTAAGCGCACATGTTCAGCGCTCGCGAGAGGGGCAAAATACATCAACGAAAGCGAATGAATAAAAGTTCGGACGGAATGAATAACCCTCGCCCGGCGCGTAACTGGTTTGGCGATTATCTATTGCATCGTTTTTGGATGCTCCGGAGCCGGTTTTGTGCTCATCGCGACGCACCGTAATTTGAGACGTGTTTCTCGTCGCAACGGCAGGCGCCACAGCCAGCTACGCTCCCGCACGAGAGCGGAGTCTAAAATGCGCGCTTCTTGGGAATTATGCATCCATAGATTATTCGTCTTTGCGACCGCTGAATTGGTCGATTTGACTCGGTTCGCCTGACTTCGCGGTCCGTGGGGACGTCCGGGTTAGGGCGAGTGGCCGCACGACGGGAATCGACGTAAATTCATCGTGAGAGATTGATGCGTGTGAAGCAGTGCAGCGAGCCGACGGATTTATTCCGTCGGAATCGGGTGTGAATTACCCGGAGAGGGGCCACCCGATCACCGGAGTCGCGAGCATCGCGTGCGCGGGGTTGGATTCGCTGGGCGCGATAGGCAGACGGCATGGCACGGGGCTTGATTGGGCAGGTTCATCCCGAGAGAACGCTTGGGCCCGATCCCGGTGGAGTAAATCCACCGGCTCGCTGTCGTCTGGTACCGTTGAAGCTGGGTGCGACGTATCAGTCGCCGCGAGCAGGGCGGACGGTGCGGCCGATGCGGCGCCGTAGCGTGCTGAACACGTGGCGGTACTTCGGCCGGGGAACGTAGTGGTCGCCCGACCGATCGGCGATGAGCAGGTCCTCGCGATCCGCATCGGTAATGCCCGCACTGCGAACGCTCTGCTCGGGCTCGATCACGTCATAGACGTCCGGGGCAACGGGAATGATCGATTCGCGTGCGGCGTCAGCGTGGCTGCCGTCGATCGAATGCGTCGGAATGTCGACCTCATCGCTCCAGCGGCCGACGGCGGTCTGCACTTCCAGGCAGGCATCCAGGATGCTCGTTTCCAATTGCTCTTCAAGGCCGCACTCTTCAGGTTCGACGACGTCGACCAGATGCGATTCGGCGTCAAGCGGGAGTTCGACGTCGTCTGTGTCGGGTTGGTGAGCCGGTTTGAGCGGGATCTGGACGGGAATGACAGGCGGTGCAGGCAGCTCGGCCAGAGGTGCCTGGCAGGGAGGCAGCCAGCCTTCGGGGACCGTCGCGTCTTCGAAGGTCCGCATCAGGCGCGGGGCACCGATATCGAGTGCGGCATACCGATCCACCACGACTTCTTCAGCCAGCGCCCGGAGCGCCGCCGGCGAGGCATCAGGCAGCGGCACGACTCCCGCACCATAGGGACGGTGCATCCGGTGCTCCGGCTGCATCAACGGGCCGGCTGCCGATGAGTCGTCGGCCTCTCCGACGAGATCGATCGAGTCATTCAATCCGGCGACGTCGTCGCACTCTGCATCGTCTCCGCCGATCTCGATGCAAACTGTTTCTGCATTCCGGGCGTTGACGTTCGGTAACAGTCCTTCCGATTCGAGATCGGTCTCGTCCGCTTCGTCCAGCAGCTCGACATCGCAGTCGTCGATCGCCTGCGACTTGTGCAGGGGATCCAGAGGCGATTCGGCGGCGACCGGCGTGTTCCAGTGCAACGGCAGTTGACGCAGGTCGAGCAGCGCTTCGTCGACAATTTCGGCCGTGACCTGTGACTCGTCCCGGGCGAACGCCAGCAGCAGGGAGTGATCGCACAATTGATTGAGACAGCGGGGGAGACCGCCGGCGCCGGCGGCCATTTTCTCGAGCGCCTCTGCCGTGAACATCAGGGAACTGTCACCGCCGGCCCACCCGATGCGGTAATCGACGTATTCCATGCTTTCCTGGCGGGTCAGCGATTCGAGATAGAGGTGGCACGCGACCCGCTGATTGAGGGCCGCCAGGGCGGGCTCCATCATCCGTTCTTCGAGGGCCGGCTGTCCGGCCAGGATGACTCGAGCCAGGGGCTGGCTGGCTTCCGACAGCGTGGCCAGCATCCGCACCTCTTCCAGCAGCCGATCGCTGAGCAGATGCGCCTCGTCGACGATCAGCAGTGCCCCGCGACCCGCAATCGCCAGCTCCTTGAGCGCTGCGAAGACCGCCAGTCGCAGTTCCTGCTCCTCGAGCCCGCCGTAGCGCCGTCCCAGTTCGAACAACACCGATTGCAACAAGGCGCGACGGGTCGGGAAACTGGCATTGGGGAGTACGATCGGGGTTAATCGCCCGGTGAGTTCGGCCGCAACCCGCCGGCAGATCAGCGTCTTACCGGTGCCGGCTTCGGCCGTCAGAATGCCGATTCCCTGTCCGCTTTCGGCCCGCAAAACCAGCTCGTCCACCAGATCCTGGATGGCTTCGGATGCGAAGAAGCAATCGGGATTTGGAGTTGTGGAAAACGGGCGTTTCTGGAGGTGGAAATGGGCCTCGTACATGGCTCCGGCCTTCATGGCAGAATGTCAAAGCGCGCAGGTCTGTCCTCATAGATCGTATGGGGCTTCGGCGCGGCTTGAGGTCGGAGGCAGAATGGTGAATCCGGCGTCTCGGGGAACGGCTGACGGCTCTACCGGCTCTGCGGGTCGCGCAGGATGCGAGTGGCAAGATCAACTCGACGCGGAGCCGACCAGGAGTGTGTCCGGGCCAGGTCGGCCGGTCGTATTACCGGGCCGTGTTACTGCCCCCGTCGCGACCGCAGATCCAGCGCAACTCAATTTCTGGAAATACGTTAAACCTCGCTGAATCAGGCTTTGCGGTGATCCTCGCCGGCATACGCGGAGGTAACGTATAGAGGCAAATGCCTTGTGCCGATGGGCGAACTCGCGACCCCGATCACTCGCAAACTGGTCCCTTCAGGGTATAATTTCAATGAACCACCCGCAGGATGCCGGGTCTTAATTGTCCTTTGAGTACCACCAGAATGACTGAAGTCTCGCTCGCGTTTTCCAGCCCGGATCAGATCCCCCTCATTTTCGGAACACAGGATCGGTTTTTGCGGCAGGTGCGCGATGCCGTGGGGGTCGACGTGACCCTGCGTGGTGATGAGGTCCGGATGCACGGGACCGACGAGCAGATCAAGCGCGGCCTGGCGGTCTTCGCCGAGCTGCGGTCGATCCTCGAAAAACGTGGAGAGCTGCTCGATTCGGAAGTCCAGGGTGTACTGGGAATTTCCGGTAACGGGCATCACACGAACGGCGGACCCGCCGAACCGATCGACCTGCTTGAAAAGGCCCGCAAGGTCGCGCCGCGGACGCACGGACAGGGGGAATACGTCCGGGCGATTCGCGAAAATGACCTGGTCTTCTGCGTGGGCCCGGCCGGAAGCGGCAAAACGTACCTGGCGGTGGCGATGGCGGTGAACGCCCTGCGTCAGGAACAAGTCAAGAAAATCGTCCTCGTCCGTCCGGCTGTCGAGGCGGGCGAACGGCTCGGGTTCCTGCCCGGTGATCTCCTGGCGAAGGTGAATCCCTTCCTGCGTCCGTTGCTCGATGCCATGAATGAAATGCTCGATTACGAGCAGGTGAAGCGGTACATGGAGCGCGACGTCGTGGAGATCGTCCCGCTGGCGTTCATGCGCGGACGGACGCTGAACAATACATTCATCATTCTCGACGAAGGTCAGAATACGACCGTCACTCAGATGAAGATGTTTCTGACCCGCATGGGGACCGGTTCGCGGATTGTCGTCACGGGAGACACCACGCAAACCGACTTGCCCCCTCACGTGACCAGCGGTCTGCTGGATGCCATCGACCGACTGGCTGGCGTCGAGGGGATCGCCCACGTCCGCCTGACGGTGAGCGATATTGTTCGCCACCGGCTGGTCAGGGAAATCGTCGAAGCCTACGAAGATGGGCCGGGCCACCGCAAATCGCGGCGCAAAGCCTGAGGCGGCACACCTCTTACACACGAAGATTTCGATGTCGTTGTTGGGCAACAAACGAGGCCGGATGGGACGGGGGGCGGGACTGCGCCTCAACTGTGATCCGTCCACCGATTTGAAGAGCCTGCTGGCCACCCGCAGTGTGCAGGTGCGGCTGCTCCTGGGAATCGTGACGATCGCCGCCCTCACCGTCTGCGTGCAGGCCTGGTCGCATGCGTTTCCGTTTCGGCTCAACCAGCGTCCGACAGACGGCGTAGCGGCCATCATCGATTTTCAGCGCGTGAACCGGGAGCGCACAGCCCGGGCTCGCGACCGGGCCGCCGAACAGGTTCCGCCAGTCTTCCGCTATGATCCGCGGCCGCTATCGCGCGCGCCGCAGGAACTGCGGGCCGCGCTCCAGGCCTTTCTGCCGGCACGCGAGGTGAGTGAATTGCCCGCTGAAACGCGACGGGCCTTCGGTCTGGCTGCCGAGGGAAATCAGCCGGCGGCCGGCGGGTTGCCCACGCCCGACAGAAACGAAGCCTTTCAAAGTCTCAAACAACTTGCCGGAGACGAGCAGCAGTTGCGCGACGTGGTCGCCGACTTCGCGAAGTTCATCAGCCCGCTTGAGAAAACGGGATTGATCCGTCCCGAGCACGTTCCCACTGAAGTGAGCGGCACGGGGCAGATTGCCGTTTCGGAAGCCGACCGCGATCTGCGCATCGTCAACCTGGCCGACGTGCAATTGTCGTCACTCCTGGCTCCGACGGGACTGTTGCATAATCGCTGGGCGCTGTTTCCTTCGCTGCTCCCCCTGCGGGGCGTGCTCGAAAGCTGGCTCAAATCGCAGTCTCCCGAGACGTTGATCTACAACGACGTCGCCACGCAGGAGACGCGGCAGAAGGCCCGGGCTGACGAAAAGGAAGTTCTCGATCAGTACAACATCGGCAATCTGCTCGTGAAGCCCGGTGAATTGATCGACGAGCACAGGCTGGAACTGCTCCAGGAAGAGTATGCTGCCATTGATGCGCGGGTGACATCCGACGAACGGGCCTTTCGTGTGGCCGTCGTCTTCATCCTGTTCTCGGTGCTGGCCGTCCTGATCGGGTATCACCTGGTGCGCCACGAACCGGATCTCGTGGGAGACGTCGGCCGCTTGAGCCTGTATCTGGGCATGTTCGTGCTGTCGGTCGCGCTCAGCCGGGGACTGTCGTACGATCCCTGGCGGGCCGAGGTCGGGCCGGTGCTGGTCTGCACGATGGTCTGTGCCGTGGTCTACAACCAGATGCTGGCCACTCTGACCGCCTTCGCGCTCAGCCTGATCGTCGCCGTAGCGACCGGCTCGGACCTGGGCCGGTTCACCGTGCTGATGAGTGTCTGCGCCACGGCGTCGATCCTGCTGCCGACTGTTTCGTCGCGTTCGACGCTGGTCGTCGTCGGGCTGTGGTCGGCGATCATTTATTTTCTGATTTACTGGGGGACGGCGGCCGTCGAAAACCAGACGTTCACTGCAGTGGACAGCGCCTGGGGGACGCCGCTGTGGCGCGACGCGGCGCACTGGATCGCCAGCCTGCGCGGCGCCGGGTGGTGCCTGGCGGCCGGTTTCCTCGTGTCGGGCAGCCTGCCGTTCGTCGAATCCACCTTCGGAGCCGTGACCGACATCAGCCTCCTGGAACTGGGTGACGTGTCGCATCCCCTGCTCCAGGAACTCGTCCGCCGTGCTCCCGGAACCTACAACCACTCGATGACCGTCGCCAGCATCGGCGAAACCGCCGCCGACGCCATCGGCGCCAACGGCCTCCTGGTTCGCGTCGGAGCCTACTTCCACGACATCGGCAAGATGCTCAAACCACACTATTTCGTCGAGAACATGACGGGCGAAGAAAATCGGCACGAAAATCTGGCCCCCGCCATGAGCACGCTGATCATCATCGGGCACGTCAAAGATGGCGTCGATCTGGCCCACGAACAGAACATTCCCAGCCCGGTGATCGACTTCATCGAACAGCACCACGGCACGACCCTGGTGGAGTACTTCTACCACGAAGCGGCCCGACTGGCTGAAGAACAGCCCGACCATCGGACCGATGCCGACGAATCCCACTTCCGTTATCCGGGACCGAAGCCGCAAACCCGCGAAACGGCCGTGCTGATGATCGCCGACGCAGTCGAGGGAGCCAGCCGGGCGCTGAGCGAGCCGACGTCGAGCCGCATCGAGCGGCTGGTGCACGACATTGCCATGCGACGGCTGCTCGACGGCCAGTTTGACGAATGCGGCCTGACGATTACCGAGCTCGCCCGGATTGAAGAGAGCCTGACCAAATCGCTGACGGCGATGTACCACGGGCGGGTCAAGTATCCTGAGCCGCGAACGGCCTGAAAGGCATGGGGAATGCCGCGGCTCGCGGGCAGCAGGGAAAAACACAGAAAGGACAGGCTCCCGGTGCGCCCCGGACCCGAGCGCGTTTCTGCGGCCCGCCCACCGGCGGAGATCCGGAAATCAAAGCCGAAAACGCAAAAGCCGTATACGGTGAGCATTTCGAATCGGCAGCGGCTGCTGCCCGTGGATCGTCGCCGCCTGGTGCGACTGGTCGAAGCGGTGCTGACTCTCGAGCAGGTCGCCCGGGCCGAACTCAGTGTGGCGATCGTTGACGACGGGGAGATCCACGACGTCAACCGCCGATTTCTGGGGCACGATTATCCCACCGATGTGATCAGTTTTTTGCTGGACAGTGCCACGATCACAAAGGACCGGGGGGCCGCAGGCCGAACCATTCGTCGCGGCGCCGGGAAACGCATCGATGGCGAAATCGTGATCAGCGCTGAGACGGCCCGGCGGTGGTCGGTTCGATTCGGCAACAGTCCCGAACGCGAGCTCGAGCTATACCTTGTGCACGGGCTCCTGCACCTGTGCGGTTACGACGACCTGACTCCGCGCGAAAAGCGACTCATGCGGCGGCGCGAAGCCGAGGCGCTGGCAGCGTGCGTGAAGACAGCCTAGGCTGTCCATTCGTCGGCATCGTCTTCGACGTCGAACGCTTCATCCTCGTGCGGCGCGCCCCGAACGTCGAGCTCGGTCTGCCTGACGCGAATGCCCCGCGGATCGACGTGCGAACCGGCCGGATGCAGCGCGCGAATGCGGAAGTCGCTCCACGCCAGGACGTACACGAAGCAGGGTTCACCGAACGGCGAATAGGCCACCGGCTGGCTTTCCCAGTACGTCAGGCACCTCCCGCTCGGAGGCGAAGTAAACAGGTGCTGCTTGCAGAGCGGGCAGACAAGACCCATCGGGCTGGCCTGCGTTTCCGGCAATTGATGGGCGAGACATTGATTGAATTCGGGGAACGTGTGCACCATGTCTGCCATCATACCGGGGCGCCGCACCGGCGCTCTATCAAAAAATTGCGCACTGAGTTGTGGTCGATTGATTCGCCGTTACAATCGACACGATCGTATCATCCCCTCGGTCAGAGCGGACCGGAGTTTCGCACTCATTTCTTCAGGGAGAGGAACACCCATGCGAGACGCGAATACGTCCTCCAAGGCGGACCAGCCCCGCAGCGGGCCGGGTTTCAACCGCCGCGACTTCCTCAAGGGTTCCGGCGCTGCCGTCGCCGCCGGCGCGGTTGCCACAGCGGTCGAAGAATCGCTGGCCCAGGAGACCAAGACGCCCAAGAATGTCGTTCCCGCGAAGCCCGTTGCGGTGAAGCTCGACATTAACGGCAAGTCGCAGACGGTCACCGTCGAACCACGCGTGACGCTGCTCGACGTGCTCCGCAACGACCTCAGCCTGACCGGCGCCAAGGAGGTCTGTACGACGACCAACTGCGGCGCCTGTACGGTGATCATCGACGGCAAACCGGCATACGCCTGTGCCAAACTGGCCGTGGAATGCCAGGGGAAGAAGATCACGACGGTCGAAGGTCTGGGGGACGGCAAAGATGTGGATGCCGTCGTCAAATGCTTCGTCAAGCATGACGCGACGCAATGCGGTTTCTGTACGCCGGGCTTTGTTGTTGCGACCCGCGCTTTCCTCAACGCGAACCCGAAAGCCGGGCTTGAGGAAATTCGCAAAGGACTGGGGGGTAACATCTGCCGTTGCGGAACCTACGACGGTGTCGCTCAGGCCGCCCTGGAATGTGCCGGCCAGAAGGGAGGCAAGTAATCATGGCGGAACGCAAATTTGCCTGGCCCAAGCGGGAAGAAAATACATTGATCGGCAAGGACATCGAGCGCATCGATGGCGTTGCCAAGTCGACCGGACAGGCCAAATACTCGGCCGACATCAATACCGAGGGCACACTCTTCGCAAGGTTGCTGACTTCACCGAAGGCGGCGGCGAAAGTCAAGACGATCGACTTCGAAGCCGCCAAGAAGTTGCCGGGGGTCAAGTCGATTTTCGCTTTTAAGAAAGTCGGCGACGAGATTCGCTGGGAAGGCGAACTGCTCGTGGCCGTGGCCGCCGAGCGCGTCGAGCAGGCGGACGACGCCATCAAGGAAATCAAGATCGAGTATGAGGATCTGCCGTTCTACGTTGACGAAGCCGATCTGAAGCGCGCGGTGCACGCCAATCGCTCCAAGGGGCTGGGGAAGAAAGCCAAGGGAGACGTCGAGGCTGCCATCGCGTCGGCGCACACGGTGCACACCGGCTTTTATGGTGTTTCGACAATCAGCCACATGTGCCTGGAGCCGCACGGTTCCCACTGCGAATGGAAGGGGGACAATCTCGAAGCCCATCTTTCGACGCAGAACGTTTGGGGGAGTCCCGGGCAGTTCGCCGATGCACTCGGGGTTGATGCGGCGAATGTCACTGCCATCTCAGATTATGAAGGGGGCGGATTCGGCTCGAAGTTTGCGGTGGGCGAATGGGGCATCGCCTGTGCCAAGATGGCGAAGGAAGCCGGCCGTCCGGTGCGGCTGATGCTCGATCGGGCGACTGAACTGAAGGTCGCCGGCACCCGGCCTTCGGGATATATCGACGTCACCGTGGCTGCTGATGCCCAGGGGAAGATTGTGGCCTGGGACAGCATTCACTGGGGGTCCGCCGGTATCGGCGGCGGCGGTGTGGACGTCAATCAACTGCCGTATCCTTTTGATTTTCCCAATCAATCGGCAGCGCAAATCGGCATCGCGTGCAATACGGGGCCGAACCAGGCGTGGCGCGCGCCGCCGCATCCGCAGTTGTGCGCGATGACGCAGACGGCCCTCGACGATCTGGCCGCCAAGATGAAGATCGACAGTTACAGTTTCTTTCAGAAGAACCTGGACTTTGTCCAGCACGGCAAGGCGCCGGTCTATGCCGCTGAAATGGAACTGGCTGCCAAGGCGATCGACTGGAAGGCCAAATGGCATCCGCGCGGCGAGGGGGGGGGTAAAGGCCCCTTCAAACGCGGTTTGGGCATGGCGCTCCATACGTGGGGCGGTGGCGCGGGGAAGTCCAGTTGTATTGTCAAGGTGTATCCCGACGGCTCCGTCGAATCGTTCGTTGGCAGCCAGGACATCGGGACCGGCACGCGAACCATCATCTGCATCACGATGGCCGAAACGTTCGGCCTGCCCCTTTCGGCCGTGAAGGTGAATCTCGGTTCGAGCAAGTACCCGCAGTCGTCCGGTTCTGGCGGGAGCATCACAGTCGGTGGTGTTTCCGGTGCGCATCGCCGGGCTTCCCAGACTGCCCTCTGGAAGATCTTCGACAAGGTGGCCGAGAAGTACAAACTCGAATCGGCCGATGGTCTCGTCGCTCGCGGCGGCGACATCCTGAACGGGAAAGAAAAGGTCTGTACCTGGAAGCAGGCCTGCTCGCTTCTGGGAGTGGCGGCGCTGGAAGTCCAGGGAGGCGACAGTGTCATCACAAAAGGGCCCGCCGGCGAGAATATCAACGACGGTCTGACTTCCGCTCGCGTCGGCGGTGTGCAGATGGTCGACCTGTCGGTCGACACCGAAACCGGCAAAATCAGCATGCACAAGTTTGTGTGCGTTCAGGATTGCGGATTGATCCTCGACGAGCTCACCGCCCGCAGCCAGGTGCTGGGGGCGCTGATCATGGGAATTTCCTATTCCCTGAGTGAAGAGCGGATCATGGACAATAAGACAGGCCGGTACATCAACGCCGACCTGACGAATTACAAACTGCCCCGCATCGGCGACGTCGGAGAACTGGTGGCGATCATGTACCAGCCCGACAGTGAATACGAACGCGGCGTCGTCGGCCTGGGTGAGCCACCGGTCATCTCACCGGGCGCCGCCATTTCGAATGCGGTCGCCAACGCGATCGGCGTTCGCGTTCCCGTTCTGCCACTGACACCCAAACGCGTGCTGGACGCTCTGAAAGGAGGCAAAGCATGAGTTCCTTTGAATATGCCAGCCCCCGCACCGAAGAGGAAGCTGTCGAGTTGCTCTCGGCTCACGGCGGCCAGACGGCAGTCCTCGCCGGCGGCACCGATCTGTTCAACCTGCTGCGGGCCGATTGCATCGCGCCGCGCCGCGTGGTCGATATCAAGAACATTGGTTCGATGCAGGGAGTGACGGTCACCGGCCGCGGGCTGATGGTCGGCGCCCTGACGACGCTCGACGAGATTCTGGTTCATCCCCTGCTGAAGCCGTACGAATCTCTGCTGCAGGTCGCCGATGCGGTCCATGCCATTCAGGTACAGGCGATGGGAACGCTCGGTGGCGACCTGTGCCTGCATCCCAACTGCTGGTACTACCGCAACGGGTATGGCCTCCTGGCGCAGGAGAATGGCGAGTCGCTGCCTGCGGAAGGGCGGAATGAATATCACGCCGTCCTCGGTAACCAGGGACCTGCCAAGTTCGTTTCAGCTTCGCGGTTTGCCCCGGCTTTGATTGCCTGGGGAGCGCGAGCCCGGATCGCAGGCCCCGCGCCCGATCAGGTGTCTGAAGTGCCGCTCGAATACTTTTTCGTAGCGCCGAAGTCGAATGCACAGGGAGTCACCGTGCTGCAGCCCGGCCAGTTGCTGACGCACATTTTGCTGCCTGAGGCGAGCGAAGACGTCGTCAGCGCGAGTTACGAAGTGCTGCAACTCGAAGGGCTCGACTGGCCTCTGGCATCGGCCGGCGTGTGCCTCGAAACTTCGGGCGGGATCGTTCGCGAAGCCCGCGTCGTGCTGGGGCATGTCGCACCCACACCCTGGGTATCGCTCGACGCAGCCGCCGCGCTTGTCGGGCAGGCGGTGGACGAACAATCGGCGCAGGCAGCCGGCGATGCCGCCGTGCACCGTGCGACGCCGTTGTCGGAAAACGATTACAAAGTGCAAATCGCCCGCACTGCCGTCAAACGAGCGATCTTGCGAGCCGCCGGTCAATTGCAACTCGGTCAACCGGAAGGAGTGATCTAGCATGAGCGACATGAACATTCTCCAGCCGGCCGAAGTTCAGGGTGAGCGTTGCCAGAGCCTGCGCTGCAAAGGAGACTACCTCAACTACGGATTGGGTGAAACCGAACGGGTCGCCGGCGACGGCAATTTCTGGTGCGGTAAAACGCAGCGGATCTTCGGCCCCGATGACCAGCTGGTCGGCGACGGCCTCTGCCGGCACACCGGCCGCAGTTGCTACGAATCGCACGGGTAGGGCACGGACGTCTGGCCAGGCGGTTGTATTTCACCAGTCGAACGGTGATGCACCCAAGGTCGTTCGAGTCGTCCCCGGAGAGACTCGATTTGATCTGGAAGAAATCAAGCTTCCCACGGGCCCGGATCCAGGCCGGTAATGGGAAGTCGCCCCACTCTTCGCTGAGCGCGGCAGATTCGCCGCTTTCGGTCAGGCCACCAGCGACTTCGAAAAATCCCCGCGGTCCATCACGGGGCCTCGATGCAGTACAGAAACTTCCGGCCGCGAAGCAGCAGTTGCCTGCCGACGACTGCCGGCGACGAGTCGATCGGATCCTCCAGTCGGTTGGTGGCGAGGGTTTCGAGCCGCGGGCCATGCTTGATGACCAGTGTGGCGCCGTCGCGTCCGACAAAGTAGACCCGGCCGGCAGCTCCCACGGGCGAGGCGTAGATATTGTTGAGGTCGGGGAGTCGGCTGGCCGTGATGATCGGCTCTCCCGTGCGGGCGTTCAGACTGGTAAGGATCGCATTGTTCGACTTGTTGAAATACAGAATGTCGTCGTAGAGGAGCGGTGAAGGGACATAGGGCGTGTCGCGCGCATATTGCCAGGCGATCTGCCGGCTTTCGGTCACATCGCCCGTGGCATCCAGCGGAATTGCCATGGCCATGCTTCCCTTGTAACCGCTCATGCAACACACCAGATTTCCAATCCGCACGGGCGACGGAATCACATTGCTGACCTGTCCACCACATTCCCAGACGATATCTCCCGTCGCCAGATCGTAACTGCGGACGCGTTTGCTGGCATTGGTGATAATTTGCGTGCGGCCGTTGAAATCGACCACCAGCGGCGTGGCCCAGGCACTGATTTCTTCGCGATCGGCCTTCCAGCGCACTTCCCCCGTTTGCGCATCGAGCACCAGCAGATGCGACTGACCTTCGTTGTCGCGATTGATGATCAACGCATCTCCATGCAGTACGGGCGAACTTGCTTCGCCGAAGCTCAAACGGGTTTCTATCGGAGCGACGGCGGCTTTCCACTGCAACTCTCCCGTGAGATCGAAACAGAAGATGCCGCCGGAACCGAACGAGACATACAGGCGCCGGCCGTCGGTCACCGGTGACGCCGAGGCGAAGCTGCTGTCGCCGTGATGCCCTTCGGTCTGCAGGGACTCGACGGCGGTCCGTTCCCAGAGCGTTTTACCGGTCTCCCGGTCGAGGCAGAGGATGACGTGTTTTTGAATCGTGTTCGGAAATTTGATCCCGAATGGCCGCTCGGGCTGGTCCTCAGGCCTCGTCGCGCCTTCGACGACGCGCCCGGTGTCGATCGTGGTCGGCAGAAAAATCTGCCGGCCCCAGACGATCGGCGTCGAAACTCCGTGTCCGGGAATCTCGACCTTCCATTTGACGTTGGTGGATTCGTCCCACTTCACAGGTGGATCGGCCTGCGGCGCGCGGCCGTTGGCTTCCGGCCCGCGCCAGTGCGGCCAGTTATCGAGCCGCTCGTTGACGGCATCACCACCCGCTGCCGACGCAGCCAGCCCGGGAACAAACAGCACACCCATCAGGAAACCGTATCGAAACATAGGCTTTTCCCGTCAGAAAATGCGGATGACAGTTCTTCGCAGCAGTTTAATCGCTACGGCAGGTGTCGACCATGAACTTCCTGCGGCGCTCGATCAGGAACGCGGTCACCGCCCGCCCTCTGCCTCGTCCCGGCAAATCGGGCCGATTCGGGTCGGACGTTGCGTCCGGCGGCATCCGTCCTTGACCGGTCGGCACCAGCGTGCGAAAATTCTGGCTGGTGAGTCCATTGTTTCTGATCCTGCGTGGAGGGTTTTCGAGATGAACCGATTCAGTCTTCTGGCAGCGTGCCTGGCGGCTTTGGGGATGGTTTCAACGGGAGTGGCCTCCGAGATTTCGGGTGAGTACCTCGAAGCCCGCACCTGTGACGTTTATACGGGGCCGTGCTTCGCCAACGGTGAGATTGGCATCGCCGGTAAGGAAGCGGTCATGGCCTGGAAGGTCGACACCGGCAAATGGGCCGGTGAAGAACTGTCAGGCCTGGGAGCGGCCCTGGTCATCAAGGCCAACGATACGCTCGGCTTCGGCGGCAGCTTCACCGTGAAACCCGACAAGATCGTCGCCGTCATCGTCGTCGACGAACGGGGAACCGCAGCGCAACGCGCTGCACTCGTCAAGTTCGTCAAAGCCAGTGCCCCGGCCCTCACGAAAGACGTGGTCAAGGTCGAGACGACCGCCATCACGTTGACGAACGACCATCTTTCGGGGAAGGGAGTTTTCTCGGCAGGCCGGCTCGCTCGCATTGAAACCCGGGCGCTCGCCAAAGGGGATTGCGTCTGCTCGAACGAATCGGTCTTCTATCCGCCGCTCAACAAGGTCGACAACGCCCACCCCGCCTACACGCTCAACATGACGTTTGACGGCCAGGGACTCGACCAGACCTGGTCGACCGTCAACAAGCGCAGCGCGTTCCTGGGAACCTTCGAACGGTAAGACGATTCCGCAGCCGTTGAATTCACTCCGGGAATCCGGTTCAATCGCGAGTGCGATTCCGGATTCTCGTTTTTTTTCACCCATCGCATAATGACCTCCGCCGATCCCAAGCGTGACTTTGCGGTCGACGTGGTCCGCACGTTGAAAGAGGCGGGTTTCACCGCCCTGTGGGCCGGGGGTTGCGTGCGCGATCTGCTGCTGCGCAACCCGCCCGATGACTACGACGTTGCCACCAGCGCCCGGCCGGAAGAAGTGCAGAAACTCTTCGGCCCGCGCCGCACACTGGCGATCGGGGCCAGTTTCGGCGTGATTCTCGTGCGTTCCCCGCGCGGCGGCCAGGGGGGGGACGTCGAAGTCGCCACGTTTCGGACCGAAGGCCCGTACGTGGACGGTCGGCGGCCCGAACATGTTTCGTATGCCACTCCCGAGGAGGATGCCCACCGTCGCGATTTCACGATCAACGGGATGTTCTATGATCCGCTCGAGGACCAACTGCATGATTTCGTCGGTGGTCGCGACGACATTGCCCGGCAACTGGTCCGCGCCATCGGCAATCCCCAGGCCCGTTTCACCGAAGACAAGCTCCGGATGTTGCGGGCCGTGCGGATCAGCGCCCGATTTGATTTCGAACTCGAGGCGGCGACGGCGGATGCGGTGCGCGGGATGGCGCCCGAGATCCTCGTTGTCAGCCAGGAACGGATCGCTCAGGAACTCAAAAAGATGCTCGTCCACCCGCGCCGCGCGCGGGCCATCTCGCTGGCTCACCATCTCGAACTGTTGACGATCATCTTGCCCGAGCTCACCCTTGTCGTCGCAACTGCCGGCGCCGCTGGCGGCGCCGATCGCTGGCACCTGACCCTGGAGACGCTCGAAATTCTCAAAGATCCCCGGTTCGAACTGGCCTTCGCGGCGCTCCTCAGCCAGATTGGTGGCCCGGAGGATGATCGCGGGTCGGCGAAGTTGGCCGAAGTGATTTGCCGCCGGCTCAAACTTTCGAATCAGGAAGCTGACGACGTCGCCTGGCTGGCCAGCCAGCGCAGCGCACTCCGCGGCGCCACTTCCTGGTCGAAATGCCGATTGAAGCGGCTCTTGGCGCAGCCCGCGATCGGCGATCTGCTGAAACTCGCGCGCGCGGGCGCCGTTGCCGCCGGTAGTGATCTCACTGACATTGCATTCTGCGAAGCGTATCTGGCGACGACCCCGCGCGAAGAGATCGACCCGCCTCCATTGATCACGGGCGACGATCTGGTCGCGATAGGATTGCAGCCCGGTGCGCAGTTCAAGGAATTGCTCGACGGGGCGCGCGATGCCCAGCTCGACAGCCAGATTCAGACCCGCGAGGAGGCCCTCGCACTGGTGCGCCGGCTGGCCGGGCTGTAGAGGTCGCGATTTTCGAGATTTCGGAACGTGCGTATCTGCCGGCTTGTGATCGATTCGATCGCATCTCATTATCCATCAATAACTTAAGTGACATCTGCAGAATTGCAATTCTGCCGGTGATCCGGGAGCCCTCCCCTTGCGTCTAAATATCATAGTGATATCATTGTGATATTCACGCGTCTCTGGTTTCTCATTCCATGGGCAAAATCATGAGCAAAGAAATTCCGATCCAGGCGACGAGTGGCTGGCAGATGCTGCCGATCAACCTGGGACTGGTCCTCGGTGGGTTCGCGGCCACGATCTTCTTCCTCGTTCTTGCAAACAATTGGGGGCCGTTTGCCCTGCTGCTGTTTCTCACGATCCCCGCGACGGTCGGCGGGATCATCTCGCTGACCGGCCACTTTTCGCTTCAGCCCAACCAGGCCCGGCTGCTCGTGTTGTTTGGTTCCTACCGTGGCACGGTCCGCGAGAGCGGGTTCTTCTGGGTCAACCCGTTCATGACCCGCATCGGTGTGAATCTTTCGCTCCGAACGAGAAACCTCGAAACGGCAAAACTGAAGGTCAACGACAAACTGGGGAACCCGATTGAGATCGCGGCGGTCGTGGTGTGGCGCGTGGCCGACACGGCCCAGGCCATGTTCGACGTCTTGCGCTACGAAGACTACATCAAGATTCAGTGTGAAACGGCGGTACGGCACCTGGCGAATTCCTACGCGTACGATCACGGCGAAGAAGGGGAAATCACTCTGCGCAGCGGGGTCGACGATGTTTCCGAAGCGCTGCGGAATGAACTCCAGGCGCGGCTGGAAAAAGCAGGAGTCGTCGTTGAAGAGGCGCGCCTGACGCACCTGGCGTATGCCCCCGAGATCGCTCAGGCGATGCTGAGGCGCCAGCAGGCCGAGGCGATCATCGCCGCACGACAGAAAATTGTTCACGGAGCGGTGAGCATGGTGCAGATGGCCCTCGACGAACTGGCTGCCAAACAGGTTGTCGAACTCGACAACGAGCGCAAGGCGGCCATGGTCAGCAATCTCCTGGTTGTGCTGTGCGGCGAAGGTGAAGTGACGCCGATCGTGAATGCCGGAACGTTGTACACCTGATGCCGGACGCCGAACGCAGCCGATTTCGACCGCCGCCCGTAGAGGAGGCCAGGATTGGGATGCAGCCATGATTTACCGGCCGAAACGTGATCTGTGGATCGCTGTGATTATCAATCTCGCGTGCCTGCTCGAACTGGGAATGGGGGTATTTCTGGCAGGAGCAGCGATTCTGTCACATCAGCCGGCGCTGTGGATGCCCGCCATGCTGACAGCCAGTGTCGGCCTGATTCTGGCCTGGGTCTGGTTCCGATCATATTACGAAGTGACCCAGGCTGATCTTGTCATTCGCTTCGGGCCGCTGCGGTTCACCCTCCCTCTTGAGGAATTGATCAATGTTCATTCCGTGTGTCGGTTGAAAGCCGATGTCGGGTGGGGCCTGGCCTGGTCGCTCGATCGCGTGCGGATCAGGTGCCAGGGGCGAATGTTCCCGGTCTGGATCTCCCCCGCAGACAAGCTGGCGTTCATTCAGGATCTGCTCCGGGCCCGGCCGGACTTGAAGGTTACGGAAGACTGATCGTACATGACGAAATCGAGAAAACCATTCCTGCTGCGGCTCGATCCCGCGCTCTACGAAGCGCTCGAGCGCTGGGCCCAGCAGGATCTGCGCAGCGTGAACGGACAGATTGAATTCCTGCTCAAAGAAGCGGTGTGCGCCCGCGACAAAAAGGCCCTGCCGCCCGATGCGCCTTCCGAGTCGCCGGCCGGAAACAGTTGAGGTTTCTCGAAACCGGCCGCCACCCTCGCTGAGTTGGCCCCCTGCCGGCTGAATCGGTACACTGGTCCCGATTGAATCGCATCCGCGACCGCTGATTTTCAGCCTGCCTGCCTGCTCGCCTCGATTTTCGGGAGAACCGTCCATGCGCCCCGCCGTTCGTTACCTGCTTGGTTCCGCTCTGCTCCTGGTCTGTGCCGCGATTTCGCCGGTTCAGGCAGCCGACCCCAAAGTCGAACTCCTCTGGCCCTCTGGCGCTCCCGACGCAGCCGGAACCGACGATGCCGACAAGCCCACGCTCAGCATCTGGCTTCCCCCCGCCGATAAGGCCAACGGTTGTGCCGTGGTCGTCTGTCCCGGCGGCGGTTACGGCGCCCTGGCCGTCGATCATGAGGGCAAGCAGATCGCCGAGTTTCTCAATTCACTGGGAGTCACGGCATTCATGCTCAAATACCGGTTGGCCCCCCGCTACAAGCACCCTGCCCCGCTCCAGGATGCGCAGCGTGCGATCCGCACTGTGCGGGCCCGCGCTGCCGATTGGAACGTTGATCCCAAACGCGTGGGGATCATGGGTTTCTCGGCGGGTGGGCACCTGACGTCGACCGCCGCGACGCATTTTGACGACGGCAAGGCCGATTCCGCCGACGCGATCGAGAAGGCGAGCTGCCGCCCCGACTTTGCCATCCTCTGCTACCCCGTCATCTCGCTGACGACGTCGTACACGCATGTCGGCTCCAAAAACAATCTCCTGGGCAAAGACCCCGATCCGAAACTTGTCGAGAGCCTGTCGAACGACCTCCAGGTGACCGACAAGACGCCGCCGACGTTCCTGTTCCACACCAACGAAGACGACGGCGTCGTCCCCGAAAACAGCGTCCTGTTCTACATGGCTCTGCGGAAGGCGAAGGTCCCGGCCGAACTGCACATCTATGAAAAAGGCCGGCACGGCGTCGGTCTCGCTCAAAAAGATCCGATCCTCTCGACCTGGTCGGCGCGCCTGGCCGACTGGATGCGCGGCCGCGGACTGCTGGATAAACCCAAGATCATCGCCGACAACCCTGCCAGGGTCTCCGACCCCGACTTCGCCGTTCAGGGTGAATACGCGGGTGAAATCCAGACCGACGAGGGGATGAAAAAGATCGGCGTGCAGGTGATCGCCCGCGGGAACGGAAAATTCACAGCCGTCGGATACGTTGGCGGATTGCCCGGCGATGGCTGGGAAGGCCCCGAGAAATTCCAGTCTGACGGAGCCATGAAGAACGGCGTCGCGACGTTCGGCGTCGTCCAGGTCGCCGGCGCCACGATCAAGGATGGCGTCCTGACGATTACGACGGTGGGTGATACCGTGATGGGCCAATTGAAGAAGGCGATGCGGCAGAGTTCCACCATGGGAGCCGCGCCGCCGGAAGGGGCGGTCGTCCTGTTCGACGGCAAGAACGCCGACGAATGGGAAGGTGGCCGCGTTACTCCCGATGGTCTCCTGATGGCGGGCGTCACAAGCAAGAAGAAATTCCAGAGCGGCACGCTGCACGTGGAATTCCGCACGCCTTACATGCCGCAGGACTCCGGGCAGGCGCGGGGCAACAGCGGTTGCTATCTGCAGGGGCGGTACGAGGTCCAGATCCTCGATTCGTTCGGACTGGAGGGGAAAGACAACGAATGCGGCGGAATCTATTCGGTCCGCGAATCGAGCCTCAACATGTGTTATCCGCCGCTGGCCTGGCAGACGTACGACATCGATTACACCGCCGCGACGTACGATGGGGCCGGAAAGGTGACCAAAAACGCGCGGATCACAGTCCGCCTCAACGGGGTTGTGGTCCACAACAACGCCGAGCTTCCGCACCGCAAGACGACGGCCGCTCCCGTCGAAGTCGGTCCCGAACCGGGTCCGATTTACCTGCAGGACCACGGCAACCCGGTCCGTTTCCGAAACGTCTGGTTCGTGCCGAAGACGTAGTTTACACCCGCACCTGCTCACCTGCGTGCTGGAGTGCTTCGCCGAACCTCCGGCGGATCGGGTCGACGTGCTCGCTGACGAACTCGTCGACCTGGGTTGGGGCGCGGCCGACGAAGCTGGAGGGGTCGAGGGCCAGTTCGAGGTTCACGTTGGCGAAGGCCGGGTCGTCGGCCAGTCGCGTCAAGAGGTCGTTCTCCTTGCCGAATTCCTTCACCTGACGCGCCGCCGCCTGGCTGTGCACGCGGATCCGTTCGTGCAATTCCTGGCGGTCGCCACCGGCGGTGACCCCCGCCATCAACAGGCTCTCCGTTGCCATAAAGGGCAACTCGGCGGCCAGCCGTTTCAGGATCACCTGCGGATAAACGACCAGCCCGTCGACGATGTTGCGATACAGAATCAACACTGCATCGACCCCCAGAAATGCTTGCGGCAGAATCAGCCGGCGGTTAGCGCTGTCGTCGAGCGTGCGCTCCATCCACTGCACGGCGGCCGTCTGATCGGCACTGGTCGAGAGGCTCATCACATAGCGCGCCAGGCCGCACATCCGTTCCGAGCGCATCGGGTTGCGCTTATAAGCCATCGCCGAGGAGCCGATCTGTTTCTCTTCGAACGGCTCTTCGATTTCCTTGAAGCTCTGGAGCAGCCGCAGGTCAGTTCCCGCCTTGTGGGCCGACTGGGCGATCCCGCTGAGCAGTCCCACGATCTGGGCGTCGTATTTGCGCGGGTAGGTCTGCCCGGTCACAGCGAACACGTGCTTGAAGCCCATCTTGCGCGCCACGAGCTGTTCGAGCGCGAGGACCTTGGCGTGATCGCCGGCGAACAACTCGAGAAAACTGGCTTGCGTGCCAGTCGTCCCTTTCGTCCCGCGGAACCGCAATGTCGCCAGGCGGTGCTCAATTTCTTCGAGATCGAGAACCAGGTCGTAGCACCAGAGCACTGCCCGTTTGCCGACAGTCGTCGGTTGGGCCGGCTGGAGATGCGTGTACGCCAGGCACGGCAGGTCGCGGTAGCGCACGGCGAAGGTCGCCAGATGGTCGATGACGGCGACCAGCCGGTCGCGAATCAGCCGCAGGCTCTCGCGAAAGAGAATCAGATCGGTGTTGTCGGTGACGTAGCAGCTCGTAGCCCCCAGGTGAATGATGCCCCGGGCAGCCGGGCACTGCTCGCCATACGCGTGCACGTGCGCCATCACGTCGTGTCGCAGTTCGCGCTCATACCGGGCGGCGACGTCGAAGTCGATCTTGTCGACCGCCCCGCGCAGCTCGGCGATCTGGGAGTCCGAGATCTCGAGCCCCAGTTCCGCCTCGGCTTCCGCCAGCGCCACCCACAGCTTGCGCCAGGTGGAATGGATTGACTGGGGGGACCATAACTGCACAAGATCCCGGGAGGCGTAGCGACTGATAAGCGGATTCTGATACTGATCGTGGCTCAAGACGCAACCTCTTGGTGACAAACGTGAAATGTGTCCGCCCGGCTGTTTGCGGGGGAGCCCGGATGCATTATCATGCGGGGCGCCCGGCCTCGCTGATTTCGATCGGCAGGCTGGACCAGTTCCAGTGTACACAAATTTGCCGCGAAACACTTCCGTCGCCGAGGAATCACGTCATGACGCCGCTCGAATCGCTGATCGCCACGGGAACCAAGCTCTGGCTCGACAGCATCGACCCCGATCTGGTCATTGCCAACCGCCAGTTTGGGGCCACCGGCGCCACGTCGAACCCGATTATCGTCGCCGATCTGATCAAGACGGGCCGCTTCGACCGGCAGCTTGCCGACCTGATGGCCCGCGGCCTCGACGACGACGCCACCGCCTGGCAGGTGACCGATTTTCTCGTGCGGCAGGCGCAAAATGTGTTCCTGCCGGTCCGCGAAGCGACACACGGCGACGACGGCTACGTGAGCTTCGAACTCGACCCGCTCCTGGAAGACCCCGCTTGCCCGCTGTCAGTCGCCGAGAAGGGGGCCCGCTACGTCGAACTGGGAAAAAAATGGGCCAGCGGACACATCAACCGCATGATCAAAGTGCCGGCGACGCCTGGCGGCCTGGCGGCGCTCGAAGAACTGGCGGCGGCCGGCGTGACGCTGAACGTGACGCTGATCTTTTCGCAGCGGCAATACCACGCGGCTCGCGATGCGATCTGGCGCGGCGCTCAGCGCAGAGCGTCGCTCGACACGTTCAAGTCGGTGTACAGCATTTTCATCAGCCGCATTGACGTCTATACCAAGAGCCACGTCCCCCAGCTTTCTCCGGCCGCGCAGGGGCAGGTGGGCATCTTGAACGTCAAGCGGCTGTGGAGTGAGAACCAGGCGTTCTGGAAATCGAAGAACCTGCCCCTCAAGCAGGAGATCGTGTTCGCCAGCACCGGGACGAAAGATCCCAAGGACCCTCCCGATAAGTACGTCGCGGCCCTCGCCGGATCCGACATTCAAACCAACCCGCCCGCGACGAACGCCGCGATCCAGGCGCTTCCCGGCAAGCGCTTTACGAAGATGGTTGACCAGATGCCCGCGCCAGAGGTTCTGGCAGACATCGACAAGCGCGTCGATTTCAAGAAGCTCGAAGAGTTCCTGATGGAGGAGGGCCTCAAGAAATTCGCCGATCCCCAAAAGGCGCTCCTCAAGCTGATCACCGACAAACGGAAGAACCTGGCGTAGGTGGATCGATTCTCGGCAGCGTGCTGTCGAGTTCGTAAAGTAGTCATCTCGCTCCGCGAGATGGTCTACTGGTTCCCACTTTTTTCGAGAACCCTGCGGGGAACGACCGGCTCACCGGTGCCGCTTCAAAGAGATCCTGCCGAATGCAACGGTTCCGAAAACCAAGGTCTCCGCTGTTCGAACGTCAGTCACCCGAGCCACGCACCGAGACCATCTCGGAGGACCGAGATGACTACTTTACGGCGCCAGCTGCACGAGCACGACATCCGCCAATCGATGCGAGATGTCACGGAACTCGCCGCTGCTGAGCGATACGCGCCACGACGCCGGCTCTGAGAAGCGCTCGACCACCGTCAGCTCCTGGCCGAGGGTCAACCCGAGTTCCACGACTTCGGTCGCCGAATGATCGGGTTCAGTGAGCGCGGCGACCAGCCCCTGGGGGGCGTCCTGGAGCCCGACGACCCGGGCCCGGTCGCCGACGCGCAGTTTCGAGAGCGTAAATGTCCCCGGTCCCCGGTCGGCGATCAGGCTGCGCGGGATCGGCGAGCCGTGCGGATCGATCGTCGGGTGTCCCAGCACGTCGTCGACATTTTCGAAGAGCTGTTCGCTCAAGAGATGCTCAACCTGCTCGGCGGCCGGATGCACGTGATCGCTGGCCAGCCCCACCTGCTGCACCAGATACGTCTCCCACAGCCGATGCGCACGGTCGAGCCGCTCGGCCTGGTTGCGCCCGCGAGACGTGAGCTCGAGCGCGGCGCCATTACCGGCGACCGCAGCCACCCAGCCCCGACGCTGGAGCGACGCGACTCCCCAGCGTGCCGCCAACCGCGAAATCCCCAAGGCGCCGGCCAACCGTTCGGCTCCCTCCGTTGTCGCACCCGGTTTGAGCAGGTGCCTGAGGATATTTTCCTGATGCATCCGCATTCGCAAACGCAGCCGGCGCAGCGCCGCCGCCACGAGCCCCTGCTCGGGCGCGAAAAAGAAGGCCGCACCGAAGAGGGTGCAGGCGACAGACACCATTGCCCCCGCGGCCGAAACCGACAGCCAGTAGGCGATGTGATATCCGATAAGTGACGACACGACGCCGACTGCTGCCGAAATCAGAAACATCATCGGCAATCGCCGCGTCAGGAGATACGCCGTAGCCGCCGGGGCGATCAGCATCGCCACCACCAGCACCGCGCCGACCGAGCTGAACGCGCCGACGACGGTCAGCGAGAGCACCGCCATCATTCCATAGCGGATCAGCCACGTTCGCAATCCGAGCGAAACGGCCAGTTGCGGATCGAACGACACCACCAGCAGCTCTTTGTAAAACGCGACGATCAGCCCCATCAGAACGGCAGCGATGACCGCCATCTGACAGACGGCGATCGGAACCGTGGTTCCTGCCACCTGGACCGATTCGCCGAGTGCGACCAGCTCCAGGTTGCCGTACAGTACGTGCTGCGTGTCGATATGGGCGCTGCCCGCAAACACCCCCAGCAGCACCACCCCCAGGGCAAACAGCGAAGTGAAGACGATGCCGATCGCCGCGTCTTCCTTCACGCGACTCGTCGAGTGCAACCCTTCTACGAGCAGTGCCGTGAGCATGCCGGTGACGGCCGCGCCGATGAACGTCGCCCAGCCGGCGACTTGCCCGGTCCATAGGAAAGCGACGACGATTCCCAGCAGCACCGTGTGGCTGATCGCATCTCCGAGGAGGGCCATTCCCTGGAGGATCAGGTAGCAGCCGATCCACCCGCAGGCGATCGCCACCAGCGCTCCCATCAGCACGGTGCAGAACGTATCGTGCGCTTCGATCCCGGTCCAGCGGGCCACAACGTGCTCGTGGAAATCAAACGGCGGAATAAAAGGAATGCCGTCAGCCATGGCGCTCCTTGAACCGCGCTTCCAGCTCGCGGACGAGATCGGGCTCGAGAATGTGTTCCAGATTCTCGGCGTCGCGCTGCGTGTGATCGGCCGGCAACTGGACTTCGTCGGTGAGAAACTGTTCCCACAGCCGATAATTACGATCCAGCTCCCGGGCGCGAATCAGCCCCGCATCCGTCAGTGCGACGTGGTTCCCCTCCTGAGTGACCCAACCTCGCCGCGCCAGCGCGCGCACCATCCGCACCGTCGCTCCCGGCTCTTCGCGGCGTGCTTTGGTCAGCGTTTCGAGACCGACGCCGCTTGCCGGCGCGTCGTGCGGACTGGCCAGAAACACGCTCTTGAGACCGTTTTCGCGGGCCGTCTTTTGAGCCTGGCGCAGGCGCCGCACGGCGCGAGCCACGATGCCGTACCGCGGACTGAACAGATAAGCCGCCACAAAAATTAACGCCAGGGCCAGCACGACGAACGGCCCGGTCGGCAGGGTTCGCCCGAGAAAGCTGAGATTGAGCCCGACGAGGCCCGCCAGCACGGCGCAGGCGACTGCGATCAAAACCATGTACCGCATGCGATCGGTGCAGAGCAGCGCCGTCGCCGCCGGCGTGATCAGCATTGCCGAAACGAGCACCACGCCCACCGCCTGGATCGAAATCACCACCGCCAGCGCCGTCAGCCCCATCAACAAATAATGCAACCCGCGCACCGGCAGACCGATCGCCGTCGCGAAGCCTTCGTCAAAGCTCGTCAGCACGAGTTCTTTGAACGCCAGCATCACGCAGCTCACGATCACAAGCGACAGCGTCCCCATGAACCACAGGTCCTGCTCGCTGATGGCGCTGGCCTGCCCGAACAGAAACTGGTTGAGTCCGCTCTGATTGCCGACCGGCAGGTTCTGGATTCGCGTCAGCAGCACCGTCCCCACGCCGAAAAATCCCGACAGCACGAGCCCCATAATGGCATCCGGTTTCAGCCGGCTGTGCCGGCGGATGAACCCGATCATCCAACTGGCCAACAGGGCAGAGCCGGTCGCTCCCAGCAGGATCCAGAGCGGGTCCTTCGTCCAGTGCACCATGAACCCCAGGCAGACGCCGGGGAGCACGGCATGCCCGAGGCTGTCTCCCAGCAGCGACAGCCGGCGCAGAACGATGAAGCATCCCAGCGTCCCGGAGCTGATCGCCAGCAGCAGCATGCCGGCGGTGGCAGTCTGCACGGCCCGGTCCTGAAACGACCAGAACCGCACGACCTGGCTCCACAGGCTGCTGTTCGTTGCGTCGGCGAGGATGAAAAACTCAGGACCCATGCGGCGTTCGTTTCGACCTGTTCGTTCTACCGTGTGTTCGCTCTAGCGCCGCGTGCCGGCGACCTGCTCGGCGGCTTCCGCCAGAATTGTCAGCCGGCCGCCATAGGTTTTCTGCAATAGCTCGGTCGTGAACACCTCGCTGGTCGGCCCGAACGCCACCAGCCGCATGTTGAGCATCAGGATGCTGTCGAAGTAGTCGGCGGCGGTCTGCAAGTCGTGATGCACAACCAGCAGCGTGCGCTTCTGATTCTTGAGACTGCGCAAGAGCTCGATGATCGCCGCTTCCGTCGCCGCATCGACCCCGACGAACGGCTCGTCCATGAAATAAATCCGGCTCTCCTGTGCCAGGGCCCGCGCCAGGAAGACCCGCTGCCGCTGCCCCCCCGACAGGTTCGCGATCTGGCGGTTGGCATACGAGGCCATCCCCACCTGCTCGAGACAGCGGTCGCACGTTTCGCGCTCGGGTCTGCCCGGACGGCGGAAAAGACCGAGCCTTCCGTACGTTCCCATCAGCACAACGTCGCGCACCGTCACCGGAAAATCCCAATCGACACTTTCACGCTGCGGCACATAGCCGACCAGATGCCGCTGCCGGGCAAGGGGCTCGCCATAAATCCTGACCCAGCCACTCTCGGCCGGAATCAACCCCATCATCGCCTTGATCAGCGTGCTCTTGCCGGCGCCGTTGGGGCCGATGATCCCGACGATCTGCCCCTCGGGGATCGCGACGTCGATATTCCACAGCACCGGCTTTTTGTCGTAGCTGACGGTGAGGTCGTGCACCTCCACGGGCGGAGCCTGGCCGGCATTCTGCTGAGAGTCCGCCATTATTTGAAATGCCTAATGTCTAAATCCGAATGTCTAATGAATGACGAAGCACGAATGCCAAAGAGCTCGCTTCATCCGCGTAAATCTGCGTCATCCGCGGATCTGGATTCTTGTCTTCTTGGTGCCTTCGAGGCTTTGTGGTGATCGTTCCGTCCACAGCCTCATTCCCGACCAGCCGATTCGAGCGATTGCACGACCGTATCGATGTTCGTCTTGATCATCCCGATGTAAGTCCCAGCCGGTGAATCGGGTGAACCGAGCGCGTCGGAATAGAGCTCGGTCCCCAGTTGCACCTGGCCGTCACGGGCGACGCGCTCGATCGCGGCGCGCGGCACACTCGTTTCGGGAAAGATCGCCCGGATCTTGCGCGAGCGGATCAGGTCGACCGCGTCGGTGATCGCTTTGAGCCCCGCTTCGGTATCGGTGCTGATCCCCTGGATCCCCACGACTTCGAACCCGTACGCGCGGCCGAAATAATGGAACGCGTCATGGCTGGTGATCAGCACCCGCTGCGCTTCGGGCAGCCGCCCCGCTTGTTCCCGACAGTAACCGTCAAGCTGCTCGAGCTCTTTGAGATAGGCGGCCGAGCGGCTCTCATAGTCGGCGGCATGTTTGGGATCAGAGTCGGCGAAGGCCTTCGCGATCGTCCGGACTGCCTGCTGCCAGAGCTGGACGTCGAACCAGATGTGCGGGTCATGCATCCCCGCCGAGTCGGCCCACGACAGGAGTTGGTCTTCGGGAATATCATGCGACACGGCGACGACCCGTTTGTTGCGCGCCAGCGATTCAAAGACTTCGACCATCTTCCCTTCCAGGTGCAGGCCGTTGTAGAGAATCAGGTCGGCCGACTTGAGCTTTCCCTGGTCGCGGGCCGTCGGCTGGTAAAGGTGCGGATCGACCCCCGGCCCCATCAGGGCGGTGACTTCCACCAGGTCGCCCCCCACGTTGCGGGCCGCGTCCGCGATCATGCCGGTCGTCGCCAGCACGTTGAGCTTGCCCGCGTCGTGACCCGCGCGGCCGCCGGTGTCTTGACGCGGCGCGGCCCCAGCCGTTGAATAGTCCTGATCTCCGCTGCACCCGGCACACACGAGCAGCAGACAACCAGCCAGCAGATTCCGTATCATCACAACTTTCCGGTGAGGGCGCCCGCGGCCGTTTCAGCCCATGGAACAAATACACCGCGTGCGCACGAATCTTGACTATTATGCCACCTCCCTGTCATAATTTCAATTCAATCGAATTAAATATTTTGACTAATCAAAAACGTGGCGCCCCATGCCCAGCCTGACCGTTGAAAACTATCTCAAGGCGATCCTGCAACTGGTCATCGCGACCCGGTCGGAATGGATCTCGACAGGCCAGCTCGCGGCGAGCGTCAACGTTGCGCCGGGCACTGTGACCAGCATGCTCCGCACCCTTTCGGACAGCGGGTTGGCGACTTACAAGCCGTACGAAGGGGTATCACTCACCAAAGCGGGGCGCAACCTGGCTCTGCGGATGCTGCGCCGACACCGGCTCATTGAACTATTTCTCGTGCGGACGCTTGATCTCACCTGGGACCAGGTGCACGAAGAGGCAGAGAACATGGAGCATGCCGTCAGCGACAACCTCATCGAGCGGATCGACGATTATCTGGGGCGCCCCGAAACCGATCCGCACGGCGACCCGATCCCCTCGGCCGACGGGCTGATGCGCGGCAAGACGGCACAGGCGATTCCACTCTCGTCCTGTCCGCCGCCGTCGCGGATCAGGATCGTGCGGGTCCTCAACCAGCAACCCGAGTTCCTGCGCTTTCTCACCGAGCTGGGTCTCGAACTGGGAGCGACCGCCGTCGTCGAACAGAACTCGGCCGAGGGAGGGCTGGTCTCGGCGAAGGTCGGCAAAAAGCTGGTCTCCCTCGGCCACCGCGCCGCCGAGCAACTGCTGGTCGAAACAATCCGCTGACGCACGACGTCCGGCAGCACGTCCCTGGGGCAGGTTTCGCTGCTGCTTCGAACGGCTCATGTCCCGACGTGCGCTGCGCGTTCCGAGAGCACCTGCTGATAGATCTCCCGCAGGCGCCTGGTGATCGTCTCGTGGCGGAACTGGTCGGTGAACCTTCGCCGGCCCGTCTGGCCAAGCTGGTCGCGCAGGGTACAATCACCGGCCAGCCGCAGGATGGATTCGGCAAGCTGGTCGATCGCGCGCGGTGGGAGCAGGCAGCCGGTTTCGCCGGGAATTACGACTTCCCGCGCGCCGTCAATGTCGTAGCTGATGACCGGCTTTCCGGCGATCAGGGCCTGCGGCAGAACGCGCGCCAGCCCCTCGCGGAGGCTGGCATGGACGACAATATCCATCGCCCCGACAAGATCGGGAATGCGATCCGGTGGGACGAGGCCCGTAAACACAAACCGGCCGGCCAGATTCGCCTCGGCGATCCGCCGTTCGAGTTCGCTGCGAAGCAATCCGTCCCCCACGAACAGAAACCGGACATTCGGATTCTGTCGGACGACCTTCCGGGCGGCTTCGATGACATCGTCGTGCCCCTTCAGTTCAAAGAGGCGGGCAACTTTGCCCACGACCACCTGGTCGGGAGAGAAGCCCAGCTCGCCACGGACGTCATCGCGCGCTCTGGGAGGATGGAGGAACGGCTCGACCTCCATGCCGCTATAGACGGTGACAAATTTTTCGCGGGGCGCGACGCCGGCGGCGACGTACTGGTCGGTCATCGCGTCGCAGACGCTGATCAGCCGATCGCAGCGCCGCGCGGCCCACTGCTCGGCCCGGCGGTACAGGGCATTGGCCAGCCGACCTTGAAACGGATGGAACGGCGATCCGTGAATTGTGTGGACCACGGGAATTTTGAGCCGCCAGGCAGCGGCCCGCCCGAGGATGCCCGCCTTCGAGCTGTGCGTGTGGACGACCTGCGGCGAGAGTTCCTGAAGCAGCCGCACGATTTGCCGATAGCTGCTCCAATCGCGCCCCGGATGAATCTCGCGTCGCAGTTCGGGAATGATTCTCAGGTCAAGCTGCCGGTAGCGGGCCCGATCGATCAGGCTCCCCTCGGGCCCGATGGCCGGTCCGGTGATTAAGGTGACCTGATCGCTCCAGAGATGGTGCTGATCGTCGACCGTCAGCAGCGTGTTTTCCTGTGCGCCTCCCAGGATCAGCCGGGTGATGATGTGAACAACCTGCATGCGGCCCAATGTACCGGTACAACGCATCGCGAACCAGACAAGATGGCATCGGTCACGTCTTGTCGGACTTAAGTTGCGCTAAGGAGGTCAAAGCGGCGACCGACAGGTGATCGGCCGATTCTGAAACGGACCGGGATGACGTA
>Ga0137463_1000052_pt1 | contig 50779 bp, 35 predicted proteins | sample EasRivERMGT800_2_FD_102333 | JGI IMG/M metagenome (GOLD analysis project Ga0137463, IMG submission 102333) | Soil microbial communities from meander-bound floodplain in the East River, Colorado, USA - East River MetaG ERMGT800_2 | ecosystem: Environmental > Terrestrial > Soil > Floodplain ...
ACCTGCGGACTTCCAACCTCGCGAAGCGCCCGGGCGACGTATCCAATTGTTGTTCGAGACCGAATCCAACTTTGGACTCGATCCCGGTGGGATGAACCCACCGGCTCGCTGGGGCAAGCATGTTCGCGCAATCGACGCAGCGAGCCGCAGGGTTTATCCCTGCGGGATCGGGTGACTCGCTTTTACGGTCGAACTCACCTCTGGACTTCCAACCTCGCGAAGCGCCCGGGCGACGTATCCAATTGTTGTTCGAGACCGAATCCAACTTTGGACTCGATCCCGGTGGGATGAACCCACCGGCTCGCTGGGGCAAGCATTTTCGCGCAATCGACGCAGCAAGCCGCGGGGTTTATCCCTGCGGGGTCGGGTGACTCGCTTTCACGGTCAAGATCGCCTCTGGACTTCCAACCTCGCGAAGCGCCCGGGCGACGCATCCAATTGTTGTTCGGGACCGAATGCACCTTTGGACTCGATCCCGGTGGGATGAACCCACCGGCTCGCTGGGGCGATCGTGCTGGCGCACTCAACGTAGCGAGCAGAGTTTACTTGTGCTCCTCTGCGAACAGCGCGTCGCGCGGGTTGGCGCCTGAGAGGACGTAGGCCAGGAGGTCGAGGATTTCGTCGGCACTCAGGGTCACCAGCAACCCCTCGGGCATCAGCGAGACTTTCGATTCGATTTTCTCGTCGATGTCCGCCAGCAGGACCTCGCGCGGCGGATTGTCGGGGTTGGCGCGGACTTTCACCGACTTGGCATCCTGCTCGACGATCAGGCCGGAGACGACTTCGCCCTGCTTTGTTTCAATGATCCAGGTTTTGAATTTCGCATCGATCACCTTTGACGGCTCGAGCATTTCCCGCAAGACCGATTCCGGCGTATGCTTTTTCTCGGTGAGCTTCTGCTTGACCTCTGTGAGGTCGGGACCGACGGCCCCTCCCTGCCCGGCCAGCTTATGACATTTGGCGCAGGTCGCCGCGGCGAAGAGCGACTTCCCGCGTTCAAAGTTCCGATCATGCTGCAGGTGATGCAGTTCGGGAAGCAGTTCGTCGACCGTCCACTTCCGCACGAACGGGCGACCTTCGGCAAAGACCTCGGTCGGAGGATTGAGTTCGTCGGATGAAATGTCTGACAACTTCGGAACGACGTGCATCGTGCCGTACATCAGCCGCCAGTGACCGGGAAACGTGCAGACATAGGGATATTCGCCGACCGCTGTCGGTGCGACAAACGTCAGTCGCACGCTCTCGCGGGGTTGAACCATGCGCATGGCGTGCAGAACCTTGGCCGAAGAGGGGACGAAATTCTTCTCGACGGCGTCCGGATCGGTGACCATTTTCTCGGCCGCCAGGCCGATCTCCACCAGCGAACCGGGGGCGCCGATCAGCAGGTTGTGCGGCATGATGTCGGCGTTTTCCAGCACGATGACGGCCGGCTTGCCTGCTTCGACATAGATCTTCGAGCGATCGTAGACCATCTTGTGCGGCACGGTCCGAATCAGGATGACGTTTACCCCCAGTTCGCCGAGTTTCGTCAGCATCGGGGCGGCTTCCTTGGCCGGCAGGACCGAGGCCAGATCTTTGCCCAGTTGCAGCGCGTCGAGGCCGGCCGGCTGGGTGCGGTCGTCGGCTGACAGCGCCGAGACGTGCGAAATGATCGCCGCCAGCAGCGGGCGGACTTGATCGTTGGGCCATGTGGTGCGGGGAATTCGACGAATGGCGCGAATCGACGCATCGCGCTCATCCCCCTTCAGGATAAAACCAGCCAGCGCCTTAAAGGTGGCCGCTTCGTGGCCGGGAATCGACGTGATGACAGCGATCGCAGCCCGGCGCAAGGCACTGGCTGCGTCGTTTTCGAGTTCGATGCGCAGCGACGGAGCGGGCGCGGGAATATTAGTCCGTTCGAAAGCCACGCGGCCATCCCCATCACGGACGGTGAGCCGAAATCCAGCGAGCCGCTTGCCCAGGTCGCCTTCGGTCCGATTCCAGACGGCGATCGCTTCAATCGGCTGCTCACTGCCAAGATCCACCTCCCACCACGGGTCGCGCTGGTTCTCAGTCGTATGGGTCTGATGCCCGTCTCCGTAACTGCCGCTCGAATTCCCATCGATCGCCCGCTCGGCGTTACCGCTATTGCTGGTCGAGGACTGCCGCGCCTTCCCTTGCCGGGCGATGTTTACACCGTCGCTGAAGACTTCGACCTCTGCCAAGGTCAACGTGCGACGGTTGCCGGGCAGATCGATCCGGACAAACCGGCCGTAGGTCCCGCGTTGCGACTTCGCCCCGTCGGCCGGCTGAACCGATTCCTTGTTGATCAGCGGAGCCACGCGGTCATAAGTTTCTCCCCGCAGTTTGGCGTCCGGCAAGAGCGGAATCGCCTCGATGAGGCTCAACAGCCCGCGCGGCGATTTGGCCGCTTCGTTCCACAGCCGTTCGATGCTCCCCTCGGCCGTGGCGAGCGTCACGAACGCAATCTGACGGGTAATCGACTGCTTTCCACTGACCGCCAGCTTCTCGAGCTGCGGACGGACGGAGGCCAGTTCGCCGGCCGGGCGCACGGCGAGCAGGCTTGCCAGGTCGGTCAGCACGTGGGCTGCATGGGGATTGTCGCTCGCATCGAGTCGCGTGATGGCAGCGAACAGTTCGGTCGGGACGTTGGTCTGGTTGAGTTTGGCCAGCGCCTCGAGCGCCTCTTTCCGTTGGTCGGGGAGCACGCCGTCTCGCGCGAGGAGCGCGTGATAAACCGGCGCGCTGCGCGACATCTTCACCAGTTCTGCCGTCGAAACTTTCGACAGCAGGTATTCGGCACCGGCAGGATTGTTGGCGGCAATCGGTTGTCCCGCAAGGATCGCCGACTTCCAATACGTTTCCAGCGTCCCCATCGTCTCGCCGAGCGCGTAGTTGAGGTAATAGTCGCTCGGATGCTTGAGGGACGTGAGGGCGACGTCCGCTGCCCGGCCGTCGCGGAAGAAGCTGGCGGCGCGCACGGCTTCGAGCCGCACGCGGGGATGTTCGTCGTCCGCCTGGACCGCCAGCAATCCCAGCGGGTCGCTCAGTCGGTCGCGCCAGTAGCACAACACGCGAGTCGCCGCGGCGCGGGCCTTCGGTTCGCTTGAGCGCAGCACTTGCTTCAGCAAGCCTTCGTTGACGACATTCTGATATTGATGCGCCCACAGCGCCTCGAGCCGGTGATGCTCGTAGTTCAATTCCTTCTTATCGAGCCGCTCGAGCCAGGGACCGATTGCGGCGATCACCTGATCGCTCGGGCGTCCGCCCAATTCAATGCGCGCGCGGTGCCGCACGCGGTCTTCCGGTTCTTTCAGCAGGTCCAGCAGCTTGTCGATCGGTTCTCCCGCGATCTTTGCGGCCTTAACCAGCGGCCTCGCGGGATACGTGACGCGGTACACGCGGCCGTGCGCACGGTCGCGGCTGGGATCTCGCAGATTGTGCTGCATGTGGCCGATGATCGGGTTCTGCCAGTCCAGGAAGTAGATCGCGCCGTCCGGTCCCATCTCGACGTCGGCCGGACGGAAGTGCGGATCAGAAGATTGCACGATCGGCTCGATCTCGGTGGCGGTGAAACCCGAATCCTTCTCGGCGTAGCGGTACTGCAGGATCCCCTGAAAGCCGATGACGTTCGCGTTGAGCAGGTTCCCCTGGCTTTCATCGGGGAAATGCCGGCTGGACAGAATCTCGGTCCCCGCGCAGGGACGCACCCGCTGATTGAAATAGGGCTGGTAGCCGGCGTGCTTGCGGGGATAGTCGACGTGCCCCGAGAAACCGGCTGCGAAGTAATTGACGTTCCCTGTGCCGTCGGTGACGAAATCCTGCCCCCAGCGGTCGAAAACGTGGCCGTGTGGATTGGCAAAGCCATAGGAGATGTAGACCTCGAACTTGCTGGTCCGCGGCTCGAAGCGAAACACGCCCGCGTCGGCACAGCGCTCGGGCGGCCCCCAGGGAGTTTCGACCTGCGTGCGATGGAACGTTCCCTCCTGAAAATAGAGCGATCCCCCCGGATCGAGCGTAAAGCTGTTGAGCGCATGGTGCGTATCGGCCGAATCGACACCGTGCAGCACACGTTCGCGGTAATCGGCGACGCCATCGCCATTGGTGTCCTTGAGAAACACCAGGTCCGGCTGTTGGCCGACGAGCAGGCCGTCTTTGAAGAATTCGAGCCCGGTGGGGACGTGGAGCTTGTCGGCAAATACAGTGCACTTGTCGGCGCGGCCGTCGCCGTCGGTATCCTCGAGGATCAGAACCTTGTCGTTCATCTCCTCTTTGGGTTTCCAGTGCGGGTACGAAGGCATGACTGCCACCCACAGCCGCCCGCGCGGGTCAAACGCCATCTGCACCGGCTTGGCCAGGTCGGGAAACTGTTCCTCGGAAGCGAACAGGTTGACTTTCATCCCCTCGGCGACGCGCATCTTGTCGATCGCTTCTTCACCGGTGAGAAACAGATGCTCGCCCGCCGGCCCCTTCCCCGGCATGTTAGTTTTGACCGGAATAAAGGGAGGGGTGTTCGAATCATCGACCTCCACATCCTTGCCTTGAGCGGCACCCCAGATTCGCTTGTCGCGGTTGGCCGTCATGACGTCGAGCACCTGGAGCTCGCGCTGCATGACCTCGCGGTTGGTCTGGCCGTCGACAAACTTGAGGTCGGCCCGACCACCGTAGATCGAATAGCCGTCGACGGTGCGGTACCGTTCAAACCAGTAGAAGTTCTTGTCGAGGATTGCCGCACGCGTCTTTTCGAGAATGGCCGCCACGTATGGAACCGGCGGACCTTCGGTCAAGAGGTGCTGATCGATCAGGCCGGCCACAGCCCGATCCCCTGATTCGCTGAGATGAATCCCGTTGATCGTCAGCGGTGTCGGCCAGTGCTGACCGCTGACCAGCCTGTATAAATCAATGAATCGCACGTTATTCGCGGCGGCGACTTCCGACATCGCCTGCGAGTAGAGCGCGATGCGGGCGTTATTCTCGCGGCCGTCCGGCAGATTGCGATCGTGCAGGTCTTCGTGGGGGATCGGCGAAAAGAGCACCAGCCGCGGGGCGCTCTTGCCGTTGTACTTTTGCGAGAGCGTGTGTTTGACAAACGTGGTCAGGTCGGCTTTGAATTTCTCCAGTCCCTCTTTCCCGGCGAACGACTCGTTGTAGCCGAAGAAGGCGAAGATGACGTCGGCCTTCTGCATTGTCAGATGCTCATCGGGGCTGCCGAAGCCGGCGGAACGCAACCGGGTGGCGAGTTCATCCCCCGAAAACCCAAGGTTCCGGACCACCAGTTCAGCCTGGGGATGCCGCACCTGGATGAATGCCTCGAGCCAGCCGTGATGCTGCATCCGTTCGGCCAGCGTATTGCCGATGATGCAGATGTGGTCCCCCTTCTGCAGTTCCAGCGGGGCCGCGGCTGCCGATCCCGCGATCGAACAGAGGATCAAAGCGAACAAAGCGACAGTCGAGCATTTCATGCGGTGCGATCCCTGGTCCGGACACGTTCTTTCGTGAAATTCAATCAAGACATGGTACTCCGGTACGACAGGGAGGCAAAGGCTCGCGGCACGACAGGTCGATCGTAACGGCCTCGGCTGGAAACGGATTCACTCGACTCGTACACTGGCTCGCATGAGCAACACCCCCGCGTCGCCGTCTGCGGCGAAAATCCTGCGTGCCGGAATGATCGGCACCGGCATGATCTTTGACGATACGTATCGCCCGTTTTTTGAACAGGCTCACGCACAAGGTCTGTTCGACCGGCGGTTCGGAGCGATCGACGTGCCGCTCGTCGCCGTCGCCTCCCGGACCGGTGCACGGGCCGAAAAGTACCGCCAGTCTGCCCGGGGGCGCGTCGCCGACTTTCAGAATTTCTCAGGCGCCGACGCGGTTGGTCAGTTGCTCAAGGCGGGAGTCGATTTTGCCTGTGTGGCGACTCCCGATGACCGCCACTTCGAAGCCGCCCGGCAGATTTTGAGCGCTGGCGTACATCTGCTGGTCGAAAAGCCGTCGGTCTTGTCGCTGACTCAGCTCGACGAACTGACGGCCCTGGCGCAGCGGCACAACGTGCTTGCGAAAGTCGTGTATCACAAGCTGCTCGATCCCGATCACAAGAAGCTGCGGACGTTTGTCGCCGATGGAGTCCTGAAGCACGTCAATCACGGATATTGCTCGCTGCTGGAGCCGCGGAGCATCTCGGGCAGTCAGTTCGCCGAGTGGATCACCGGCCGCAATCCGGGGACTTACGTCGCCGTGCACTACATCAAGCTGATCGACTTTACGTTCGGAGGTCGGCTGAAGACGATCATGGCGACGGGCCAGCGGGGTATCGTCGGCCCGGCCGACGGCCCCACCTGGGACAGTTGCCAGCTCCGGCTGATTTATGAATACGCCGGACGCGAAGCGGCGTTCGACATTCACACATCCTGGGTGACTCCCGACAATTTTCCCGGTTACGTCGAACAGGAAGTCCAGTTCCGGTTCGATAATGGAGTCTGGAACGGGCATTCGCGAAAGCGTGGAGTCGAATGCACGGTCGAAGGGCAGACACCGATTTCCATCAAGAACTCAATCAACAATCACTACAGCGGCAAGTTTCTCGAACCGTGGGGTGAGCGCTCGCAGCGCGGTTACGGTGTCGAAGTGCTCGAACGGTTTGCCCGCGAAACGGCATCTGTCGAGTTCGGCGGCACTGCCGAGAAGCGCGCCAGCCGCCTGGCCGAGATGGGGAAGCTGGCCTATAACGACCTGTCGGCCGACCGGCAGGTTGTCGCTGCCGTCCAGGGGCTGGAAGCGATCCTGGCGCGGCAACAAGCGGGGCGCCCGGATTGTGTCGTCCGCGTAAACGATCCCCGCGGGGGTCTGGTTCTCTACGAACCCGGAACCGGCGACGCAGAAGTTCTCTACGCGCCCAAAGTTTAGGCGCACGGCAGCCCGGCTACCCCGCGTGCGTGTGCGCCGCGTCATCGAGGCTATCGAGAAACTTGCGTGCCGACATGTACTCCCCCGACGGCATGTTCTCGATGTTCTTCCGAAGCTGGTCCTGCAACTCGGCCGTCACGGAGTGAATCTTCGATGCCGTCGAATCCGACTGGCTCATTTTGGCGCGCTGCGCGAAGAGATTCTCGAGTTCGGACCGGTGTGTCGCATATTCGCCGTTCCGAAGCGATTCGGGCCAGGTGATATGGCCGGTCACCGGGTCGAGCTCGTTCGAACCCAGTGTGCGCGGATGGTTCGCCCGGGCCACCGCATCATAGTTGGCAACCGAGGCCTTGTTCTTCTCGCGCTGGCGGGCGTCGTAGGCCTGTCGCTCTTCCTTCATCTTGAAATAGTTCTCGGCCCACTTCTTCTGATTGTCGATCGCCTGACTGCGGGCTTGCTCGTAATTGACTGCGGCCTGACTTTGCGCGCGAATCATATTGGCCATGCTGTTCGCATAGCTCCCCGAGTTGTTGCGATAGCCGTAGCCGTAATAATACGGGCGGTAGTGGAATCGCCTGACCAATTGGGCGTCGGCACTCTCCGTGAAGAGGACCACTGCGGCCGCAAGCAACACGCTGCACTTCACGAGTCTGCCGCTGCGCATGGAGAGGTTCCTCGTCTCTGTTGTGGGCCGCACAATTCAACTACGATACGCGTAATTATCGCGCACTTTGCCTACGGGATCAATACGCCTCATGCACGAATCTCTGCTCGCACGGCTGGGGATCAAGGACTTTCACAGTGGCGCCGGCTTCGGCCGCTGGATCAAATCGCCCGGCGGGCCCGAAATCGCGTCGACGAACCCTGCCAATGGGCAGGTTCTGGCACGCGTGCAGATGGCCTCCCGGGCAGATTACGAACAGCTTGTCGAGCAGTCCCGCAAGGCATTTGCGACGTGGCGGCTGCACCCCGCCCCCCAGCGCGGCGAGATCGTGCGACAATTGGGCAACGCGCTCCGCGAGGCCAAGGACGATCTGGGAATGCTGGTGACGCTGGAAGCCGGCAAGATCGTGTCGGAAGGGCGTGGTGAAGTCCAGGAGATGATCGATATCTGCGATTTCGCCGTCGGCCTGTCGCGGCAGCTTTACGGACTGACGATGGCCAGCGAACGCCCGAATCATCGGATGTTCGAACAATGGCATCCGCTGGGGCCGGTCGGCGTGATCACGGCTTTCAATTTTCCGGTGGCGGTCTGGGCCTGGAACGCGGCAATCGCCGCCGTCTGCGGCAATACGGTCGTCTGGAAGCCGTCGACCGAAACGCCCCTCACGGCGATCGCGGTGCAGCACATCTGCGACAAAGTGCTGGAACCGCACGGGCTCACGGGAGTCTTCTCGGTGTGCATCGGCGAGGCGGATCCGGTCGGCGAGGCGATGACAGCCGACCGCCGGCTGCCGCTCATCAGCGCCACCGGGTCGTGTGCGATGGGGCGTAAAGTGGGGACGGCGGTCAGCGCCCGTGTCGGCCGGTCGCTGCTGGAACTGGGGGGCAACAACGCGATCATTCTGACCGAGAGTGCCAATCTCGACCTGGCGCTCCGGGCCGTGCTGTTTGCCGCCGTTGGCACTGCCGGACAGCGCTGCACGACGCTCAGGCGCCTGATCGTCCAGGAATCGATCGCCGATACTTTCGTTGCGCGGCTGGCCAAAGCCTACGCCAGCGTCACGATCGGCGACCCGGCCGACGCAACCACGCTGATGGGCCCGCTCATCAATCAGCGCGCCGTCGACGCGATGCTGGCCGCCGTTGAGAAGGTCAAATCCCAGGGTGGCACAATCGTCTGCGGCGGCCGCCGGATCGCCCGTCCCGGGTATTTCGTCGAACCGACGATCGCCCGCGCCCGGGCCGACATGCCGATCGTGCGCGACGAAACCTTCGCACCGATCCTGTATGTCCTCACGTACAAAACGCTCGACGAAGCTCTGGCAATGCACAACGACGTCGATCAGGGACTGTCATCGGCCATCTTCACCGATCGGGTTTCCGAGGCCGAAATGTTCCTGTCAGCTCGGGGGAGTGACTGCGGCATTGCCAACGTGAATATCGGTACATCGGGTGCCGAGATCGGAGGGGCCTTCGGGGGCGAAAAGGAAACCGGCGGGGGGCGGGAAGCCGGGTCAGATTCCTGGAAAGCCTACATGCGCCGGCAGACCTGCACGATTAACGGCGGGACAGACCTGCCGCTCGCCCAGGGCGTGAAATTCGACGTCGGATAAAAGCTGCGCGTCGATCCACGCCGCGCGACCGCTTCACCGAGAACGGCTTCAGGTCAGCCGACCATTCGATTCCCTGCTTTTTGCCCGCTTTGGCCGACGATCTCGCTGTGGACGTTGCCCTCTGGCAACAGATCCAACCTTTCGCGCCAGGCAACCCTCTCGCACTGGAGAGGCGACAACCTGCCCACAAGATTTGACAAGAATTGGCCCCGAGCAAAAACGCCGCGAATAATTAAGGACTCATTTCCCCTTCCAAGATATTGCAGGCACCGAGGCACCATCCATGTGCGGCATCGTGGGCTATCTGGGACAGCGTGAGGCGGCGGACGTTCTGCTCAAGGGACTGGCGCAACTGGAATATCGCGGGTACGATTCGGCCGGACTGGCCGCACTGAGTGACGGCGCTCTCACGACGCGCCGCACTGTCGGGCGGGTCAAGTCGCTCGTCGACAGCGTCACGGCGACCCCCGTTTCCGGATCGATCGGCATCGCCCACACGCGCTGGGCGACGCACGGCCGCCCCAGCGAAGAGAACGCCCATCCGCACGTCGACGCCAGCCACCGCATCGCACTGGTCCACAACGGCATTATCGAAAACCACGCCGCGATCCGATTATTTCTGGAACAGCAGGGAATCAAGTTCTCCAGCGAGACCGACACCGAATCCCTGGCACAGCTCATCGGCTTTTTCTACAGCCGCAACGGCGACCTGCTCGGCAGCGTGCGGCAAGCCTTGAGCGACGTGCAGGGCACCTTCGGCATCGTCGTGCTGTGCGCCGACGCGCCGCGAACGCTGATCGCCGCCCGCCGCGGGAGCCCGCTGATCATCGGCGTCGGTGACGACGAATACATCGTCTCGTCCGACGCGTCTGCGATCATCACCCATACCAGCCGCGTCGTGTATCTCGAAGACAATGAAATCGTGACCCTCGATCCGGCAGGCATGCACGTGGCGACGATCGATGCGGCTCCGGTCGAAAAGGAAGTCCACACGCTGGAACTGAAGCTCGAGCAGATCGAGCTGGCCGGCTACGAGCACCACATGCTCAAGGAAATCTTCGAACAACCCGAAACGTTGCGGAATGCCATGCGCGGCCGGCTGAACCGGCAAACGGGTGAAATCACGCTGGGGGGCCTCAAGGCCGGCGAGCGGGAAATCGCGCGGGCGCGGCGAGCACTGCTGTTCGGATGCGGCACCGCCTGGCATGCAGCGCTGGTCGGCGAATATCTGTTCGAAGACCTGGCCCGCCTGCCGACCGACGTCGATTACGCCAGCGAATTGCGCTATCGCAACCCGATCATCGAAGAAGGGACTTTGGCGATTGCCATCAGTCAGTCAGGCGAAACGGCCGACACGCTCGCCGCGCTCCGGGAAGTCAAAACCAAGGGGGCTGCCGTTCTGGGCGTGGTGAATGCGGTCAGCTCGTCAATCGCCCGCGAAACTGAAGCGGGCGTGTACCTGCACGTCGGTCCCGAAATCGGAGTCGCCAGCACCAAGGCCTTTACCGCGCAAGTTGCCGTGCTCACGATGCTGGCCCTCTACCTGGGGCGGCGCCGGCACCTCTCGGCCGAACGGACCGATCTCGTTTTGCGGGAGCTCGAACAGATTCCCGACAAGGTCGAGCAGGCGCTGGCTCTGAGCCAGCAGGCGAAAGATCTGGCCGAGCGCCTCGCCGAGTGGGACAACTGGCTCTATCTGGGCCGCGGCGTGAACTATCCGCTGGCCCTCGAAGGAGCCCTGAAACTCAAGGAAATCAGTTACATCCATGCCGAGGGGCTGCCGGCGGCCGAGATGAAGCACGGCCCCATCGCCATGATCGACCCGGAGATGCCGGTCGTGGTGATCGCCCCGCGCGATCACACATATGGCAAGATCCTGTCGAACATCGAGGAAGTCCGCAGCCGCGACGGCCGCGTGATCGCCATCGCCAACGAACGCGACCGTGAACTCGAACGGCTGGCCGACGAAGTGCTCTACGTACCGGCCACGATCCCCTGTCTCTCGCCGCTGGTGACCTGTATTCCGCTGCAACTGCTGGCGTATCATACTGCCGTCGTTCGCGGCCGCGACGTCGACAAGCCGCGCAACCTGGCCAAGAGCGTCACGGTGGAGTAACCGGCCATGGCCGTACGAGTCATTGTCTACGAAGACCCGGGCTGGCAGCGCCTGCTGCCGCTGGTGTACGTGCGCGCCACGTTTCAACTCCTGTGCGGCACGTGCGACCTGGTGTCGCGCGCTCAGCGACTGGTGGAGTCGCGCCCCCCCGCACACTTCGGCAACGGGCAGACCCCGCAATTCGAGATCTGGTGCCGGCCCCTGTTGGCCGAAGTCGTCGGGCGGCAAACCGGGTTGAATTCGAATCAACCTCTGACCGGGCGAGCCCTGCTGCTGAATGGCCGGGGAATCTGGAGATCACTTCCCGCACTCGACGCCGCCGACTCGGCCTGGGTGGGGACCGTCGGCCCGCACGGGCGGATCGCCTGCATCGCCGCCGACGCGACGATCGCCGCACAACTGACGAGCGATATTCTGCTCGACGAATTGAAGACTCGCGCCTTGCTGGCAGGCCTGCCCCGCCGCGACGTGTCGGAGCACGTCACACTGCTCGAATGGCCCTGGCAGGTGGTGAATGCCAATCAGGATCTGCTGCGCAGCGACTGGCACGACGACATGGCCGGGATCGCCGGCACGATCAGCGAAGGGAGCTATCTCGTCAACTCGGCCCACATCCACATCGGCTGGGGAACCCGGATCAAGCCGTGCGTCGTCATCGACGCCGAGGACGGCCCGGTCTGGATCGGCGAGAACGTGACGGTTCTGCCTCACAGTTACATTCAAGGTCCGGCGTACATCGGCAACGGGACACTGATCCAGCCCGGCGCGGTCGTCCACGCCGGCACGACGATCGGCCCGCGTTCGAAAATTGGCGGCGAAATCGAAGCCAGCATCGTCCAGGGGTTTTCAAACAAGCAGCACGACGGTTTCCTGGGCCACAGTTACGTCGGCTCGTGGGTCAACATCGCCGCCGACTGCATCAACAGCGACCTCAAGAACACCTACGGCAAGATCCGCGTGCCGATTAACGGGCGCGACGTCGAAACGGGAGAAATGTTCGTCGGGATGTTCGTCGGCGATTACAGCAAGGCGGGGATCAACGTGAGCTTCCCGACCGGCGCGGTGATCGGCTTTTGCAGCAGCGTATTTGCCGCGCGGAGTCCGAAGTTCGTCCCCAGCTTCGCCTGGCTCGACGGCGAATCAGTGCAGCGCTACGACGAACAGCGGGGACTGGCAATTGCCCGCAAAGTGATGGCCCGCCGGCAATGCACGATGACCGAGGCCGAAGAACAGCTCTTCCTGGCCGTGCGCCAGCAGGCCCTGGCGGTCGAAAAGCAGACGCTGCTCAGCGCCAAGTGAAGCAGCGAGCCGACGGGTTTATCCCGTCGGGATCGGCGCCAAATCAAACGGTTGAACAATCGACCGACTGACGTGCACGCGTGACCGAAGTGGTTTGAGCGTCGATCTCCACACAATCTCAAACGTGCTCTTGAACCCGATCCCGCCGGGATCAACCCAGCGGCTCGCTGGCCTGAGCGCACATGATTCGACGTAAGTAGCGCATGCCTCCCTGCCGACTCTTCGGGCAATGTGCCCGTCGGGGCGAAAAAACCTCTCACATCAAGCGAACCGAATGAATAATCTCAGTGTGAATAATTCCGTGGAACTGCGCGCTGCGCCTGAGCGCGGCCAGCGTCGTTGCATGTCATTGCCCCGCTGGTGATTGTGCCCGCGCGAATGAGCAGAACACGTCAGGTTTCCTGCGCGCACTTTTCGCGCCTCTTTCCAGCAGTTTGCGCGGAACCGCAAGGGACGAATCGACTTTCGGCAAGCAGCCCGTTATTCATTCCGCCCAAAGCGTTATTCATTCGGTATTGCTGATGCGTTTTCGCCCACAGACCGGGCAGGCAATCAGCGTCACTGCGACTTACGACACGTCCAGCAAGCCCAGTTGAGCGCACTTCGATGTTCAACGTCGAGCAGTCCCTGCGACGAGTCGAGACGTTATTCGCGACCTGGTGCGCCATTGAACCCGATCCCGCCGGGATCAACCCGGCGGCTCGCCTTGTCGATCAGCGTGCTCAATGAAGGCGCTACGGTCCATTGCCGGCGTTCGCCATCGCCAGCGTCCGTTCGACCTCGGTCAGCCCCGCGTCGATAATCTGAATCGCAGTTTCGGCTTCTTCTCGCGTCACGACCAGGGCCGGGCACAGACGGATGGCGCTTTCGCCGCAGCCCAGGAGCACCAGTCCTTTCGAGAAACAATGCTGCAAAACGGCATCCCGTTCGACTGGAATCGTTTCTCGCGTCTCGCGATTCTTGACCAGGTCGACTCCGATCATCAGCCCCAGGCCGCGCACGTCGCCGATCAGCGGATGGCGCGTCGCCAGTTCGCGCAATCTGCCGAGGAGGAAATTCCCCACGTCGGTCGCATTCTGCATCAGTCCTTCTTCGACCAGGGCAATCGTTTCGAGCGCGGCCACGCAGGCCACCGGGTTACCGCCGAACGTGCTGGCATGCGCCCCCTGGGGCCAATCCATGATGTCGGCCCGGGCGATCATGGCCCCCAGAGGGAGTCCCGATGCCAGCCCTTTCGCGGTGCAGATGATGTCGGGTTCGACTCCCCAGTGCTCGATGGCCCACATCTTTCCCGTGCGGCCGATTCCCGACTGCACTTCGTCGGCAACGTACAAAATCCCGTGGCGCTCCGCCAGCGCCTTCAGTTCCTTGTGATACTCGGGGGGCGGGACGATGTACCCCCCTTCCCCCTGAATCGGTTCGACGATGATCGCGGCGACTTCCTCGGGGGGCAGCGTCGTCTTGAACAGTTTCTTCTCGAGATGCGTGACGCATTCCAGCGCACAGCTCGGGTAGCTCAAATTGTAGGGACAGCGGTAGCAGTTGCCGTAGCCGACGTGCGTGACTTCCGGAAGCAGCGGCTCGAACCGCCGGCGCTGATTCACTTTGCTGGCGGTAAGCGACAGGGCCCCCATCGTCCGGCCGTGAAACGCGCCGTAAAAGGCGATGATGTGCTGGCGGCGCGTGTGATAGCGCGCCAGTTTGATCGCCGCCTCAATCGCCTCGGCTCCCGAGTTGGTGAAGAGGACCCGCTTTTCTGACGTTCCGGGAGCAATCTGGGCCAGCTTGCGGGCCAGGTCGCGGAGCGGCGGATAATAGAAATCGGCCCCGCAAATATGAATCAGCTTCGCCGCCTGGTCCTGAATCGCTTTGACGACGCGGGGGTGGCAATGCCCCGTGGCGCAGACGGCGATCCCCGCGGTGAAGTCCAGATACAGATTGCCGTCCATGTCTTCGAGGACCGAGCCGCGCCCCGACTTGACCGCCAGCGGATAAAACCGCGTGTACGACGGCGAAACGTACCGTTCGTCGGTTTCGATCAGCTCACGGGAAATCGGCCCTGGAACGGGAGTCCGCAGATAGGGAACTTTCGAGGTCGCTGAAGACATGTTGCGCATCCTGCTTGTGGAGGGGTGACACGGCCGTGTATGGGGAATTATATCAGTCCCGACAGAATCGGGAATGCGGAACGTGCCCGAGGGGCCGCCGGAACCATCCCCATCGCACCAGGACGACTGGCTGGCGCGCCCCACAACCGAACCGTCTCCGCCAGCAGGCTCAGATCTTGTAGCCTTTTTTCTGAAAGATGGGTGTGGCGAGGCGGCGCAGATTGCCTCCCAGAATCAGCCGACGCTGGTCGGCGGTCAGGTCGGCATCGAGCACTTTCGAAAGTTCGGTGGCATAGGAGCGGCTGGGAGTGTGCCCGCCCCACACGATGCGTTCAGCTCCCAGTTCCCTGACAGCCAGATCGACGGCGCCGGAATGCGGATCGGACCCGGCGAATTCCAGGTAGACGTTTTTGTACGGGCGCACGGCGCGGATCCCCAATTCCCAATCGCCCCCCGAATGGCCGCAGATCAGCGGAACCTCGGGAAAGCGCTGTGCCAGGGCAGCGACATCCATCGGGGTCGCTTCGCCGGCCCCGTTTCCCCCTCCCGGTCGCCGCGGATCGCCCCCCACTTTCAGCCAGGAGTGAATGTAAACCAGCGCGTGCAGCTCACCAGCCAGACTGATGATCGGATCGTTGTTGGGATGGTTGCAGCGGATGTTGTGCCGATCGTGCCCGGCATATTTGATCCCGACGCAGGGCCCGTTGCGGATCCAGCGAACCATTTTTTCGACGCTGCGATCCGGGTCGGCCGGATCGACGCAGACGAGCCCCGACACGCGGTGGCTTTCCTTTTCGAGAATCGTCTGCTGCTGGGCCTCGATGCCGGTGGCCACGAACGGACGATCGAGGTGACCGGCGATTTCCAGCGAAAAGACACGCTCGATTCCCATCCGCTCGACGTATTTCATCGTTTCGGCATGCTGGCCCATCGGATCAGAGCCGGTGAAGCCGTGATAGTGAATGTCCCAGATGCGGAGCTTGACCAGGTCCTCACGAGTGGGGAGACCGTAGTCGGCCGGGTTGAATGCAAATTCGGTCCAGTTGGTCATGGGATGAGAGCCTTCACGAGTGCAATCTTGAAGTCCGGATCAGGCGCGAGGGAGCAGCCGCCCGGCGTTTTCGCGCACGATGGCCAGGAGCTGATCCCGTTCGAGGGGGGATTCGAACAGCCGCAGGAGCGCGGCTTCGCACGGTGCGTAGGGAGCATGCGACCCGAACAGCAGTCGGGACGCAGGGATTGTCGAACGGATCGAGACGTGCTTCCCCTCGATCAGCCGGCCGATCGCGCCGGTCCCTTCGAGATTGGACATGTCGAAGACCACGGCCGTCTCGCGGATGAGGTTCGAGTTGCGCACGGCCGTCAGGGGATTCAGCAGTTGAACCCGCGCGTCGGGAACCGATTTCAGCGCATCGATGAGTGGTGCCGCGTTGACAGGCGGCACGGTGATGATCGGATGATGCACCCGCTCATCTTCGAGCTCGATGGCGATCTGCACGACGAGCCCGCGTTCGGTCGCCCGCCGCAGCAACTGGACGACCTCCGGTGCATCGAGCCGGTAGTTGTGGTAATTCGGATACAGCCGCACTCCGGGCATGCGATAAACTTCGTGACAGCGGCGGAGGTCTTCTTCCCAGTCGGGCCAGGTGGGATTCACGGAACCGAACGGGAGCAGGAGCCCCTCTCCTCGGGCGCGGCATTCTTCCACCAGACGCGAGTTGGCCACATCGAGGTTCTTGTGCAGCACCGCCTCGAAGTTCCCCGCCCAGGCCTGGCTGACGCGGTGTTTGCGAAGCTTCGCCACGAGATCGGTCGTGTGGCGGTACTTCAGAGTTCGAAACGGCCAGTCGAAAAGATGGACATTCGTATCAATGATGCCGGGAGGGTCCGTGGCTGGCGCTGCTTGACCCGCGCCCGAGCCGGCCACCTCGACTCCCCGGGCGAACAAGATCGGCAGAGCGGCAGCGGGAAGAAGAGAGCCCTTCAGAAAATCACGGCGATCGATGGGGGACTGAGGCATGGTGCGTCTCGCGTCGATGATTGGTCTGGTCTTCCGCCGGTATTAGATCAGGAATTCCCAACAGATTCAGCCTGACGGGGGCCTGAGTGAGGTCGGGTGCCGTTTTCCTGGACATCTGGAACCTTCACGTGTTCCACAGCAGCGGCGGCAGTTTCTCAGGGGCGTTTTCGTCACGGCGGGGTTAATATGGTGGCGCCGGGGTGCGCCCAGCGAGCCGCGGGGTTTTATCCCCGCGGGATCAGGGTCAAGAGTCGGTTTGACGTCTGAGTACCCAAACATCGGGGAGCGAAGTCGAAAAGTCGATAAACCCCAGGCATCACAAACGGGTTTCTCGTGCAGACGGGTTTGGGCCCGACTCCGGTGGGATAAACCCACCGGCTCGCTGATGCGAAGTTGAACGGCACTAACTCTGGATTGAATCTGCTCCTATTTGAGGAGGCTGCTCATGGCCAACGTTACCGGGCTCCATGTGAACGGAAAGGCGCGGCAGGTTGACGCTGATCCTGACCGTACCCTGCTGAGTGTCCTCCGCGATGATCTCGATCTGACCGGCTGCAAGTACGGCTGCGGCGAAGGGCGCTGCGGCGCCTGCACCGTGCTCATTGACGGCCGGGCGACCCGCTCGTGCGTCACCGCCGTCGGCGATTGCGAAGGGAAGCAGGTGACAACGATCGAGGGTCTGGAGCGGGATGGAAAACTGCACCCCCTTCAATCAGCGTTTCTTGAAGCCGGGGCGATGCAGTGCGGTTACTGCACCTGCGGCATGATCATGTCGGGCGTGGGGTTGCTCTCGAAAAACCCCGATCCGGCCGTTGCCGATATTGTGAAGGGAATGGAAGGGAACATTTGCCGCTGCGGGACGTATTCCCGCATCGTCGTCGCGATCCGACAGGCGGCCGCCGCGATGAAAGGAGGCGTTCGATGAATCCGATCTTCGAAACTCCAGACGTCGACGCGGAACTGCAGATCGAACCCGAGCGGTACGAATTCTTCGCAGAGCCGCGCTATCGCTTTGAACTGGACCGGCGCGACTTCCTCAAGTCGCTGGGTGGGGGAATTGTCGTTTGTCTGCTGCTCGACTCTGTGCTGGACGATCAGGCCGGCGCGCAGCAGCCCCCGGGGGGCGGACGCGGTCGTGGCCGGGGAGGCTTCGGCGGCGGTGGTCCGCAGGAATTGGGGGCCTGGCTGCACATTGATGAACAGGGGCAAGTGACAGTCTACACCGGCAAGGTTGAAGTCGGACAGAATGTGCGGACCTCCCTCAGTCAGGTGGTCGCCGAAGAGTTGCGGCTGCCGATGTCAGCCATTCGGCTCGTGATGGGAGACACCGACCGCGTGCCATACGACGGAGGCACGTTCGGGAGCAATTCGACTCCCGGCATGGCGCCGCAACTGGCGCGGGCTGCTGCTGCTGCGCGCGAACTGTTGATCGAACTGGCGGCGGCAAAGCTGCAGGCCGATCGCCAGATGCTCGTCGTGGCCGACGGTAGGGTGACATTGCCGGCGACGAAGGCGTCGGTGACATTTGGAGAATTGACCAAAGATGAAAAGCTGACCAAAACGGTTGGCGGCGAGGTTCGCTGGACGCCGACCGCCGACTGGAAAGTTCTGGGGACATCGGTTCCCAAGGTGGAGGGGGCGGCGATCGTCACGGGGCGCCACAAATATGCCTCCGATATGAAGCTGCCAGGAATGCTGTACGGCAAGGTGCTGCGGTCGCCTCTGCTGGGAGGGACGCTCGTGTCGGCGGATCTGGAAGCGGCGCGCGGATTGCCGGGAGTGCAGGTCGTGGTGCGCGACGGCGATTTCATCGGCGCGGCGGCGACCACTGAGCATCAGGCGAGCCAGGCGCTGGCGGCGATCAAGGCCGAATGGAAGTACGGTACACCCGTCTCGGGAAAGACACTGTTTCAGGACCTCAAGGCGAATGCCGGCGGTGGTGGACAGGGCGGAGGTGGTGGTGGCGGTCGGGGGAATCAGGGGCGCGGGTCGATCGAACAGGGACTGGCTGCCGCCGATCATAAGCTCGCCGCGACCTACACGATTGCCTATATCGCTCACGCTCCGCTGGAGCCGCGCGCCGCCGTCGCCGAGTGGACCGACGGCAAAGTCACAGTCTGGACCGGGACGCAGGGGCCGTTCCGCGTGCGCGGCGAATTGGCGCGCGCGTTCAATCTCTCGGAAGACCGCGTGCGGGTGATCGTACCCGACACCGGATCGGGTTACGGCGGAAAGCATACGGTCGACACGGCCGTCGAAGCAGCGCGGCTGGCGAAAGCTGCCGGGAAACCGGTGAAGATCGTCTGGACGCGGGAAGAAGAATTCACCTGGGCCTATTTCCGGCCGGCCGGAGTGATCGACGTGAATGCCGGAGTGAAACAGGACGGAACCCTCACCGCCTGGGAATTTCACAATTACAACTCGGGGGGCTCCGCGATTCAGCCGTTGTATGACATCCCCAACCTGAAGACCGAGTTTCACAACGCGCGCTCCCCCCTCAAGCAGGGTTCGTACAGGGCACTGGCGGCGACGGCCAATCACTTTGCCCGCGAGAGCCATCTCGACGATCTGGCGCGGGAGGCACAGATCGATCCGCTCGAATTTCGCCTCAAAAACCTCAAAGACGCACGCCTGCGCGGCGTGCTGGAAGCGGCGGCGAAGCAGTTCGGCTGGGGGCAGAAGAAAGGGGCCGACGGGCAAGGATTCGGGATCGCCGGCGGGTTCGAGAAGAACAGTTACGTAGCGACCTGCGCTGAAGTCGCGGTCGACCCTTCCAGCGGCAAGGTGCGCGTCGTGCGGCTGGTGACGGCGTTCGACTGCGGCGCGGTGCGCAATCCCGATCACCTCAAAAACCAGATCGAAGGGGCGGTCGTGATGGGATTAGGCGGCGCGCTCTTCGAAGCGATTGAATTCGACGAAGGCAAAATCGTGAACGCCGGGTTCTCGAGTTATCGAGTGCCACGCTTCAGCGATGTGCCGGTGCTCGAAACCGTCCTCGTAGACCGCACGGACCTGCCGTCTGTGGGCGCCGGCGAAACGCCGATCGTCGCGGTGGCCCCCGCCATCGGCAATGCGATCGCACACGCGAGCGGCGTGCGCCTGCGATCACTGCCGATGGCGCCACAAGGATTGCCGAAGGCGTAGGCCAGGCGAGCAACTACTGCTGGCCTCCAGGACCGCGGCGTCCGGGGCCCTGCAATTGCGAAACGTCGAACGGCTTGCCCTTCAGCTTGGCGTATTTTTCCTGCTGCTCTTTACTCAGCAATTCAGCGGCCTTGGCTTCGCGCTCTTTAACCAGTTCTTCCCGCTTGGCGGCCATCGCCTGAAAATCGCCCCCTCCCCCGCCAGCCGTGAACAGCTCCCGCTGCTTCCGGCCGAAATCCTGGTTGACGGCGTTGATCTTCTCCTGCTGCTCCTTGCTCAGGTCGAGCGCCTTGATCATTTCCGGACTGGTCAGTCCCTGGCTGCCGCTGACCTGCGCCAGAATCTCCTGCAACCGGGCGACCTGCTGTGCGGTGAGTACCTCTTTGAGTTGCGGGAGGAATTTCTCATTCAGCTTTTTGGTGATTTCGGTGCGCTTTTCGTTCATTTCGCGCATCTTGGCTTCGCGCTCGTCCTGCGACAGGTTCTGCAGAGCGCCAAATGCGCCGAAGCCGATTCCCGCCTCTTCGACGGCCGTCTGCATTTCCTGCCGGAAGGCGCCGGCGATCTTCTGAACTTTATCGGCCGCGTCCCCTTCGAGGCCGAGTTCCTTCTGCACTGGTGGTATTCCGGCAAGCCCGATGATACCGCCCGCTCCCGGTCCTCCGAATCCGCCGCCGCGTCCGCCTCCGGGCTGGGCATTTGCCGTCCCGTGCCAGAGCACCGCCGCAACGACCACGACCAGACTTGTGAACAGCGGATGACGCGTCATGTTGCTCTCCTCGGAAGAAGTGCGGCGCCGGATGCGGCGCAGGGAACGGTCTGGCAGAAAGAGATGCCGCTCGATCGAACGCCCCACTTTATACCCAGAGGCTCCTTTGGCCACAACGATTGGGACCATCGGTGGAACCACGGTGCGCTATTGCGGGATCGGGCGGCCGAGGGTGATCTGGGGGCTGGTGTGATTCCGATTGGCCGGAAATTTCTCGCCAACCCAGACTTTTTTGCCGTCGAGGCGCGCTTCCAGGCCGCCCGATGTGGCCCGGGCGAAGGCGTATTGCCAGACTTTTTCGTCGCCGCGACGGATCGCCTCGATCACCAGAACGACTTCGGGATCGGTTCCGAGAACGAAGGCAAACAGGGCGCCGTCGTGCAGATCGGGATAGGGGCCCAGCGCGTCCTTCAGCTCGTAGCGATAGAGCGCCCGCGGGAGCAGCCGCAGTTCCTCGCGGTCGGAATTATCTCCCTTCCAGCCGGTCATCGTGGCCGAGAAACGCTCGGCGATCGACTTCATCTGGCGCAAGCGGGCGACCGGCGATTCAGCCGGCTCGGGGCCATCGGGCAGGTCGTGAAACTCAACGCCGGCGGTGTTGGGATCCCAGACGACCGAGCCGCGGTCGCGGGCCAGGATGCGGCTGGTCCGCGCCAGCGAGCCGAATTCGTGATGCAGGTTACCCAGCCACGGATAGATGCTGGCCATCGCCTCCGGGCGGCCGTGGTGACACCAGATGACCATCATGGCCTCGCCGTCCTGCTTGCGCTGCACGTTTCTCCAGCGCAGAACGGGCTTGGGGACCAGGGGATTGCGGAAAGACGGATCGACGGCCACGTCATACCAGTCGACCGATTTTTCGATCAGTTCGTTGAGCTTCTTCGTTTCTTCCTGCGTGTCATCTGCGGGAGCTGGATCTTCGCCGCGGCCTGCCGGCGCGTGAATGAAGATCTGCAGCGCAAGGATGAGAGCGGGGATCAGAAGCAGAGAACGTCGCATGGTGTTCCTCGCCGATCGGTGGTCTCGGGCCCGACGCGTGCTGCACACAGAGACAACATGTCTTAATTTAGCGTGGCTGGTCCCGAGAGACAACCGAGAGTTCAGCGCGATGTTGTCGACAACGGAGAATCGGGTGCTGGCCTGGACCGACTCGCCTGGGGAATCTCTGCGGCTGGCAGGTCGCGAACCTCAATTCGATTCAGCTCGGTGTTGAGGCCGATCACATCCGAGATGAGATAAAGCGGCCGCCCGCGGGCATTGTCGAACAGGCGCGAGAGATAGAGCCCCTGGACCCCCTGGCCGATCAGGATCAGAGCCGCACAGAAACAGATCACAGCGCCTGAAGGGGCAGCCAGCGGCCCCAGCAGCCACAACGCGACCGGCAAACCCAGTGCCAGCAGCAGGACGACGAGCACGGCGAACCATGAAAACAGGAGTGGGCGAGTCGTGCTGCCAACGATGGCATCGACCGCCAGGCGCACCATCTTGCTGAATGTGTACTTCGTTGTTCCCGAGGCGCGCGGCCGCCGATCGTAGTGCACTTCTGCCGCCGGAAAGCCGATCCAGGCGACCATCTCCCGATAGAAAGGGCGGCTGTCGATCAACTGCAGAAGCGAATCGAGAGCCCGGCGACTCAAAAGGCGAAAGTCGCCGACATTCGGTCGGACGTGCTTCGCGCCGACTTTGTTGATGAACCAGTAGAAGGCTGACGCTGTCGCCAGCTTGAACCAGGTCTCACCGCTGCGTGTTCGGCGGACACCGACAATCACATCCGCACCATCGCGCCAGGCGCGCAACATGTCGATCAGCACCTCCGGCGGGTCCTGGATGTCGGCATCCAGACAGGCGACCACATCGCCGTGCGAGTGCCTGTATCCGCACGCCAGCGCGGCCTGATGCCCAAAATTGCGGGAGAACCGAATGCCGACAACCGCCGGTTCCGATGCGCCCCAGTCCTTGATCAGTTGCCAGGTATTATCGCTACTACCGTCGTCGACCATGATGAATTCAGTATCGCACTGTTCTTCAAGATGAAATCGCCGCGCCAGTTGCGATAATTCAGCGGACGCGTGAGGCAAGCTTTCCTGTTCGTTGAAGCACGGAATGACCACCGAGACGAGGACTCGTCTCCCCTGGCCATCGGCAACCGGCATGTGCCCCTCGTGCGGACCATGAATCAAGCGCGTCGTCTCAGAATTCGCCGAAGTCCCGGACATTTTTCTGGCCTCCATGCAGTCATGATCTGCCCAAAACAAACGTTCGATTCGCGTCAACTTGTCAATGCTACCAAGACCACACAAACAATAGCGACGAACAAGCTGCCAGCAGGACGGCTGATCTGACATTCTCGCATTGAAATCCCCTTTGCGAAAGTCGCCGTAAGCTGCACCGGTTGCCAATTCACTTCGCCGGTTTTGAGAGCGATTCGAGATAGTCGATCAGCGAGGCGAACTCGGGGAGCGTGATCTCCTTGACCAGGATCTGCTGTTCGTCGGCAACGCCGTCACCGTTTTTGTCGATGAACGCGCTCAAATGGGGCGGATGCAGCACGTACAGCCGGTCGTGGTCCCAGACGAGACCGCGTGGGGAATCGACGTCGGGGACGAAGAGCTGGACTTCGTCGGCCCGGCCGTCGCCGTCCACGTCGCGCAACCGATGAATCGCCCCCCGGTGCGGCTGCCGGTCGAGCGAACCGTTCTTGTCGACCGAAACGTAAAGGTCTCCGTTCGGCGCGGCCGCCACGAAGACCGGGTAATTCACCGCCGGCGGCGCGGCGAAGATCGTGGCCTCGAACCCCTCGGGAACTTTGACTTCCGCCAGCAGGGCTTTTTCATCGGCCCGGCGAGTGTCGGCAGTCTCGGCCGGCACCAGCTGATCGCCGAACACGCTCACTTCCCACAGGCTGGCCCAACCGCCCGATTCGTTCTCGAGGAAGGTCACCCGCAGAAAGCGGAGGTCGGGCGCTTCGAACTTGTGAGTGTATTCCTTCCCCTTGTTGTCGGCGGCATCGACTGCTGTTTTCCAGTTCTTTCCGTCGGGTGACGTCTCCACGATGTAATGATAAACCGCGCCGGGATTCTCCCAGTCGAGCCGGCAACCGGTGACCTTTTGCGGCTCTTTGAACTCAACCTGCCACCATTCCCCCTTGGATGCTCCCGAAGCGCACCAGCGGGTCGCCGGGTTGCCGTCGACAGCGTTCATGGCGAAATTCTTCTTGCCCGTTTCTTCGCTCGACGCGATCGCCTTGGCCCCCTTGACGAGATTCGCCGGAACGAGGCGGGGCTTGGCCGGCTTCAAGTATTTGTCGTTGAGTTTGTCGCAGGCCCACAGCGTGCCGCGCGTGAGCAGATCGAGGTATGCCGGATGGCCGACCGTTTCGTTGTGATGGCCGATCGTCGTGCCGAAGACGCGGGTTTTCTTCGTGTCGTATTCGTTGGTCCAGACGCAGACCTCGTCGTTTCCCTTTTCCTTGTTCTTCGAAACAGCCAGCGGATGGGCCGTATCCCACACTTTTTCGATCCAGTACAGCTCTCCCGCCGGGTTGGCCCAGGCGGGGCCGAATTTGGCCATCACCGGATGCTCGGCGTCGCGATTGAGGACCTCATGCGCGTAAGCGGCCCCGTGCCGGCGCGACGTGACACCGCAGAACTTGAACCACTCGTCGGTCCCGTCGCGGTAACAGTGCATGGCGCAGTGCAGGACGACCGCCGGCAACCCTGCCCGGTGCGGCTTGAGAATGCGAGCCGTCCAGTCGGGTTCCTTGGCGTCCGAGAAACATTCGTCATGAATCACGACGTCGAAGCCTTCCGACCAGTTCTCCTTTTCATACAGCGCAATTTTCGAAGTTGTCGCCGTGCCCCCCTGTTGCACGACCGTCACCTGCACGTGGGCCCGCTCTTCGAGCCCCTTGGCGATCATCTCTTTCTGACGGTCATAGTCGTGGCAGCAGCCGCCGCAGACGAGGAGCACCTGGAGCGGTTTGACGGCCGGCTCATCGGCGGCCGTCGCGTGGCACGCCAGGAGCGGAGGGACCAGAAGCGTGGATATCACAAGGACTCGTTTCAGCATGGGACCGGCTCCACAGGTGAAGAGTTGCAGGGATGTCGCGGGTGTCGTCGTCTGCCCCGGCACGATTTCGGGACAAACCACCAGCTTAACGACATTGAATCCGTGCGGAAACGATGGCCGGCTGCCGGCCGGAAAAGTCAGCGCCTGGTCCAGTACGTATTCGCTGCACCCAGCTTGAAGTGGCACCAAACGAGTCCCCTCGCCCTCTGGGCAAAGGGATCTACACATCGCCGTTTGAGCCGAACTCAAAAATTCTCCCTCCCCCCGTTGTGGGGGAGGGCCGGGGTGGGGGGGCGAACGTCGAATGACGCTCCCACCCCCATCCTAGCCTTCCCCCATCGAGGGGGAAGGAACCAAGTTCGGCGCTGCGAGTTTTGATTTGAGTCGATAGCTATGCCCTCTGGGAGCGGGGGAAAAAATCTAGAGGACCGAATCGACCATCCGGGCGGTGTTTTCGAGCACCTTCCGCAGTCTCGGGCGGCGGCGCCATTCGGCCAGGTTCAATTCGTCGGACTCGGCAAAGTACCGCTCCTGCACGGCCCGCAGTTCGGCCACGACGGTCGGGTCGGGAACGATCAGCACGATCTCTTCGTTCAGGAGGAACGAGCGCATGTCGAGATTGCTCGAGCCGATGACGGCGATCCGGTCGTCAAAACTGAGGTGCTTGGCATGCATCAGGTGCTCGCGGTAGACGTGAATTCGGATCCCGGCCTCCTGCAGTTCGTCGTAGTACGAGCGCTGGGCGTGGCAGACCAGGATCTGGTCCGCCTGCCGCGAGACGACCATGTGCACCTCGACACCGCGGAGCACGGCAATTTTCATGGCATCGAGCAGCGCTTCGTCAGGAATGAAATAGGGCGAAGTGATGACCACGCGCTCCTGGGCGGCGTGCAGCAGCGACACAATCAACCGCTGGGCATTCGCCTGCGGATAACCCGGTCCACTGGGGAGCGCCTGGGCAGGAGTGCCGCCGGCCGGAGTCTGCTGCGGGAAATAGTCGCGTAGAAACAGGTTGACATCGGATTCGGCGAAATAGTCCGTGAGAAAGACACCCTGCAGTTGCAGTACCGCCGGGCCGGTGACGCGGGCCACCAGTTCTTCGTAAATGATTCCCGGTTTGAAGTCGCGATTGACGAGATTCTGTGAGCCGACGTAACCGGTCTTTCCGTCGATGACGACGATCTTACGATGGTTGCGGAGGTCGAAGCGCGCCGATTTGCGTCTGAGCAGATGCACCGGCAGACATTCGAACACCTCGATGCCGTCCGCGCGCATGCGGGGTGCCAGCTTCCGCAGTCCCTTTTTCGAGCCGAGGCCGTCCATCAGGACGCGGCACTGGACGCCGCGGGTGACGGCCCGGGCGAGCGCCGCGGCGACTTTCCGGCCGGTGTCATCGTCGGCGAAGATATAGTAGAGCAGGTGCACGTGATGAGTGGCCGCGTCGATGTCGGCGGCGATGCGCTCGACCGCCCCGCAGTAGTCGGTGATCAGTTCGACCCGGTTGCCCCCCACGATTCCGAATTCGCCGAGGTTTTCAGCCAGCGTGATCGCCTGCACGAAGTGCACGGGCAACTCGGGAACGGCGGCATATTGCCCCAGCAGTGCCCGCCCGGGGCCCTTGAGCAGTTCCGTGGAACGGCGATGGAGCTGGATGCGGTGCGACGAGAGGTACGGCCGGCCGAAAATGTAGTACATCACCAGGCCGACGTACGGGAAGATAAAGATGAGCAGCAGCCAGCTGCGTGCCGCGGCAGGGCTGCGGCGCTGCGGGACGTAAACCAGCATCACCACGCGAATCAGCCACTCGGCGATGACGTGGACTTCCGCCCACGTAAGCACTGCGGTCATCTGGGTTTTCGGAGAAATGAAGCGAACGACTGGCCGACATCTGGATCGTATCACGCCGCCGGAAATCGTGCCACGAAACGGGCTGGCCGAATTTGACGCCATCCCTCCCAGACGCGATAATTCCATGATGCGTTACGAGGCCGTTGAAAAAGGGGACTGTCCCTTTCGAGCCATCGATTTTCAGGCAACAAACCGGTACTGCCTGCAGGGACTGTCCCCTTTTTCAACACGCTGTTAGCGGCCGGCCTGATTGAGGAACACGATGATGTTGCAGAATCGGATGGGACTGGGGCTGTGTTCGGGGATTGCTGCGGCCGGCCTGATGGTGGCCGCGCTGGCGGCCGCGCCCCCGAAGTCGGCTCCGGGGAAAGGCAAGAAGGGGGACGACGCTGCCTCCGACAAAGCTCCCGCGGCCGGCGACAAGGCCACGTCGGCCGATAAGGACGCGAGCGACGACGACGAAACCCCGAAAAAGGTCGTCAAGACCGACGCCGAGTGGAAGAAGATCCTGACCCCTCTGCAGTTTCGAGTGACCCGCAAGAAGTCAACGGAAGTCGCCGGCACCGGGATTTATGCCAAGTCGAAGAAAGACGGCATCTATCGCTGCGTCTGTTGCGGACAGCCGCTGTTCGATTCGAAGACCAAATTCGAATCGGGAACGGGCTGGCCCAGCTTCTACGAAGCGCTCGACGAGAAGGCGATCGCGCTGCTCGAAGATACGACCGACGGCACGGTTCGGACCGAAGTCGAATGCAGCCGCTGCGACGCCCACCTGGGGCACGTCTTTTCGGATGGTCCGCAGCCGACGGGCTTGCGCTTCTGCATGAACTCGGCGTCGCTGAAGTTCGCTGATCGGGACGGGCATTCCGGCAAAGACGCGAAAAGCAAAGATGCCAAGTCGAAGCCGGCGAAGACCGACAAGTCGGAGAAGTCGAAGGACAAAAAGGACGCTGAGGTTGAAAAGCCGTCCGAGTGAGCCGGCGCGACGTCGACTGACGACCCCGGCTGCCCGACACGCTGGTCCCGGTAGTTTGACGCGTCAGCGAGGCGCCAGCCAGAATGCGGCACAACAATCGCTTCTTCGCATGACATCCTTCCCCCACGAACTTTTTGCATCACGCGACGTAAGTCCCAATCGTTAATTGAGACGCGTCGCGAGATCAGGCACTTGCAAGCGCAGCCAAGTAACCGAGAGATTGTCTCTGCCTGTTGCCGCAAGCGCGCCGGTGGCGCGGACTTGCAACGCAATGCACAGAAAGTTTCTGTGCGACGGAAGCGATGGAGCGAATGGCGCTTACAAGTCGATGACGCTGAATCTGAATTGTGAACCCCGAAGGGGTGGCATAGTCTAGCCAGTGACGTAAGTCACTGGTTCAAGCGCCTGATGAGCGCAGCCCCGGAGGGGCGGCATGGAGACACCACGGGCTTCCGATCAAACGATAAGTCCCTGTCGCCCCTCCGGGGCTTTGTATTTCTCATTGAACGGTACCAGTGGCGGGCACCACCGTGAGGAGCGATGGTCCCACTGGCTACATTATTTCGCCGCTCCGCGGCTGTCCGGATGGTTGGTGATTAATTTTCCCTCGCTGACGACCTTTTTGCATGACGCGACATAAAGTCCCAATCGCGGTTTGGAACGCGTCGCGAAATCAGGCACTTGCAAGCTGAGCCAAAGTAACCGAGAGATTACCTCGATCAATTGGCGTAAATGCGCCCGCGGCGCCCACTTGCAACGCAATGCGCAAAGAGTTCTCACGCGCGGGCTACCTGAGGGATGCGGCACCGGCTCGTTGACAGCGATATCATCATCGCCATAAGATGATACGATCATGTCACACGCGGCAGAATTGCAGAATCACGTGAAGACCCTGCGCATGACGCGGGGCTGGTCGCAGGCGGAACTGGCACGGCGGGCCGGAATCTCGCGGGCCGCCGTCAGTGCCATTGAAATCTCGCGGCTGGTTCCGTCGGTGGCCGCGGCACTCTCACTGGCGTCGGCCCTCGGCTGCCGGGTCGATGCGCTCTTCGCGCTCGACGGAGCGAATGGCGTCGCACCAGTCTGGGCCTGGCCGCCGGCCGCCGAGCCGTGTCGGTACTGGGAAGCCGAAATCGACGGGCGGACCCTGCTCTACCCCGTTGAGTCGAGCGGCCTGGGGGTCATCGGTCACGACGGAATCTTTCAGAACGGAGCCCTCGAACCCGGCAGCCAGACGATCCCTTCACAGACGCTGGTGATGGCGTCGTGCGATCCGGCGGCCGCTCTCCTGGCGGCGGAGCTGGCCCGGAACACGGGCTATCGCCTGCTGGTGCTCCCCCGCTCGAGTTCCGAAGCATTGCGGCTCTTGGGGAGCAAACTCGTGCACGTCGCCGGCGTGCATCTGGCGAAGGTGGGGCAGAAGCAGGGCAACGCCGCCGCCGTCAAGAGTCGACTCGGTAAGGGTTTTTCGCTGCTGCGCGTCGCCCGCTGGCAGGAGGGTTTGGCTCTCGCCCCCGGACTGGGGATCAAATCAGTGAGCGCGGCACTGCGCCGAAAGAATCTGCGCTGGATCGGGCGCGATGCCGGTTCGGGGGCACGACAGTGTCTCGATGAACTGCTGGCCAATCGCGAGAAGCCGCGGCGGGAGGCGCGCGACCACCGCGGGGTCGCCGAGGCGATTCGTTGCGGCTGGGCCGACGCCGGTGTTTGTGTCCGGCTCGTGAGCGAGGAGGCGGGGCTCGAGTTCCTGACTGTCCGGGATGAAACGTACGATCTGTGCTTTGCCGCCGAAGTGGCGGACGATCCGCGAATTGCCGCCTTGATCGAGGCGGTGCGCTCTGACTCTTACCGGCGCCTGCTCGGCGAACTGCCCGGCTACGACACCACCCACGCGGGCGAGCTGGAGACCATCACGTGAATTCCCGTTTATGGCGGATCGCGTTCATGTCCTGCATGCTGATGCTGGCGGGTTGCGGTGAAGGACCCCCGCGCGGGGCAAAGAATACGCCCGCTCAGCCGCCAGGATCGGATCACAAGCCGTCGCCGGCGTCAACGGCCTCCACCGCAGGCCGCGGGCAACTGCGGATCGCGGCCGCTTCCGACCTCAAATTCGCGCTCGAGGAAGTGCAAACGTCGTTCGGCCAGACGCATCCGGGAGCAGCCGTTTCGGTGACGTTTGGTTCATCGGGCAGTTTCTTCGCGCAGCTTTCGAATGACGCGCCGTTCGACCTGTTTCTATCGGCAGACATTGACTATGCCCGCCGGCTCGCCGAATTGGGCCGCGGAGTACCCGGCAGCGCGTTTCCTTACGCGCGGGGACATATCGTCCTCTGGACACGAACCGATTCGACCTACGACCTGGACCGGAATGGATTGACCGGGCTGCGCGATGGCGGCGTGCAGAAAATCGCCATCGCCAATCCCAAAACGGCTCCCTACGGACGGGCCGCCGTCGCGGCGCTCCAGAACCTCGGCCTCTACGAAGCGGTCGAGCCGAAGCTCGTCTACGGCGAGAACGTGGCCCAAGCCGCGCAGATGGTGGAATCGGGAGCGGCTGACCTGGGAATCATCGCTTTGTCTCTGGCCGTGTCGCCGGCGCTGCGCGACAGGGGACGGTACTGGCTGATCCCGGACGCATCGTATCCACCGATCATTCAGGGGGGGGTCATTCTGTCGTGGGCCAAAGACGCGGCCCTGGCGGGAGAGTTTCGCGAATTTCTGCTGGGGGGAGCCGGCGCTTCGATCCTTGAGCGGTTTGGTTTCGGACCGCCGGGAGAATGAATTGGACTGGACCGCGTTTCGTCTGACTCTCTCGGTGGCCTCGTGCACGACGGCGATCCTGTTCGCGTTGGGGCTGCCCCTGGCGGCCTGGCTGGCGCGGCCCGGCGGCCGGTGGCGGTTTTTGATCGAGACGGTCGTCGCGCTCCCGCTGGTGCTGCCGCCCACAGTCCTCGGCTTTTACATCCTGTGGGCGGCCGGACCGCGGACTCTGCCCGGGCAGTGGTATGAGACGATCTTCGGCTCGCGGCTCCCGTTCACGTTTCAGGGAATCGTGCTGGCCTCGGTTCTCTATAATCTTCCGTTCGCGGTTCGCCCCTTTGCGGCGGCGCTCGCAGCAGTTGACCGACAGCTCATCGAGGCGTCGTGGTGCCTGGGAGTTTCCCGGCTTGCAACATTTCGGCGGGTCACGTTCCCGCTGGCGTGGCGGGGCATTCTCGCCGGTCTCGTGCTCACGTTTGCACACGCCGTGGGAGAATTTGGCGTCGTGCTGATGGTGGGGGGCAACATTCCCGGAGTGACTCGCACATTGTCGGTCTCGATTTACGAAGACGTACAGGCCCTCGACTATGCGTCAGCCGCGCACAGCTCACTCGTCCTCGTGGCGTTTGCCTTTGCCGTGCTCTCGCTGGTTCACCTGCTCGAACGCAAGCCCCGATCCGCATGACACCGCTGCTCACAGCCGATTTTGAAAGGCGATTCGCCCGGGGGCCGACAATCCAGGCTGCCCTGCGGCGGCCGGTCGATTCGTTTTCGGTGACGGCGCTGATCGGTCCGTCGGGTTGCGGGAAGACGACCGTGCTGCGGTGTCTGGCCGGGCTCGACAGGCCCAGCAGCGGGAAGATTTCGTTTGGTGACGAAGTCTGGAACGATGGCGCCTCGGGGACCAACCTGCCTCCCCAGCGGCGCGGAATCGGCTATCTCGTGCAGGAATATGCGCTGTTTCCGCATCTGACTGTGGCCGGCAATATCGCCTTCGGCCTCGCACAGGCCGATCGCGCCCAGGTGCAGCAGCGCGTCGCGGAGCTCCTGTCGCTCTTGCAACTCGACGGCCTCGATGCCCGCTACCCGCACGAACTTTCGGGAGGGCAGCAGCAGCGCGTGGCACTGGCCCGCACCGTCGCGCCGCGCCCGCGGCTGCTCTTTCTCGATGAGCCACTCTCGGCCCTCGACGCGCCGACCCGGGCCGAACTGCGGCAGATGCTCCGCCGGCTGCTGGCCGAGTGGCAGATTCCGGCGATCGTGGTCACGCACGATCCGGTAGAAGTCGCGGCGCTGGCCGACGAAGTCGTCGTCATGTCCGCCGGCCGCGTCCGCCAGTCGGGGCCGGTGGCTGAAGTCCTCAACAATCCCGTCGACGCCGACGTGGCAAGGATCGTGGGCAGCGCGTAAGACCTGTCAGTCGTCTTCGGCAAAGATTTCGTCGACGATCGCCGGAGGCCGCTTGAGCAGCGTCACTTCATTCCCGTCCGAGGTAAATCGGACTTCGTCCATGATCGTGCGCATCAGAATGATTCCCCGGCCTGCCGGTTTATCCTGATTCACGAAATCGGCCGACTCGGGCAACTGCGAGGCGTTGAAACCGGGCCCCTCGTCGCGGATCGTAAATTCGGCCAGGTCTCGCGAGACTTTCGCAGTCACGTAAATCTTGCGATCGCGATAAGGCTCTTCGACCAGCCGATCGCGGACGATCTGCTCGATCGCCTTGCGCCGCGGCCAGCCGGCGCCCGTTGCCACTTCGAGGCTGCCATGGAAGTAGGCGTTTTTGAGTGCCTCTTCGAGGGCAATGCCGACCCGCAGGCGCTCGGTTTCGTCTCCCAGCGGCATACAGCGCAAAAGCTGCTGCAAGTGGCTCACCAGCGAGCGGATCAGAGCGAGGTCATTGCCGATGACAAACTGCACGCTGCAATCGGTCAGATGGTGCATGAGCCGCGAATTCGTGCGGTCGTCCCGGGCCGCCGCCAGTACGCGCTCGACCGTGTCGACCAGATCTTCGGCGAGCTTTTTCTTGGGGACGTAACTGGCCGCTCCGCGGCGGAGCGCTTCGGAAGCAATTTCTTCACTCCCCTGGGCGGTCATCAGCACGACCGGCGTCAGGGGAAAATCTCCCTTGATCGCCGTCATCAGCTCCAGGCCATTCATCTCGGGCATTTGCAGATCGGTGAGGACGAGATCGGGCACCGTGCCTTCAAAGTGCCGCAGCGCCGCGCGCCCGTCGCTGGCGTAGACGACTCCGCAGGTTCCGTGCTTCTCGAGCAGTCCGCCGGCCAGCCGCCGGTCAACTTCGGAATCATCAACAACAAGAATTGTAGGCATGCTCGACTCCTGTGCGTGAAGCTCAAGAACTGTGAATCAGGGTGTCGTCGTGTCGTCGATCAACCATTTTTTTCTTCCGGGATCAGGCGGGGGCTCCGGGGGGAGCCGCGATTGAAGCGCCTTTTCCCCATGTCGGGCCAGGCCCGATTTCTCGAGCAGGCTCAAGGCGAACGGATTGTCATCGGGAGGAGGCTCGTCGGCCAGGGGCGTAAACGCAACTTCGTACCGCCTTTTGGCAATCGACAGAATCTCGCCGGGCCTCAGGTACTTCGCCAGTTGAAAGACGCCGTCGACCCGAATTCCATTGCGGCTCCCCAGATCGCGGACGTGCCAGTAACCGGCTTTGAATTCCAACTGGCAATGTTTCGATGAAACCAGGGGATCGGCGATCGTGATATCACAGGCGGGCGAGCGCCCCACCAGCAGACTGGGTTTTACGAGCGGTATGGGCGCCCCGCCGCCGCACGGGATGAGTTCGCCCAGGGCTGCACCGGGACGCAGGCCTGAAGGCGCCGGCGAACTGGCCCTCGATCGCTCCGGCGGTGGCTCGACCGCCGTCGTTTCATTCTCCAGCGGCGGGGGCTCCGGCCGGGTCACCGGCGACGCCGGGGCCGGCACCGATCGGGCCGATGCATATTCCACCTGAAACCGTTCGTGCGCGATGGCCAGGATCGTTCCCGGATCCAGGCGCCCGTCCTGACAGCGAACGCCGTTGATGCGAATCCCGTTGCGGCTGGCAAGGTCGGTGACGAACCAGACTCCATCCCGCAATTCGAGCAGGCAATGTTTCGACGACACGGTCCCCTTGGGAAGCGCGATGTCGCAATCGGGAGTGCGGCCCACCACCAGTCGGTTCTTTCGCAGTGGAATCAGGCTGCCACCGCCGCAGGGCACGAGTTGTCCAAACATGATTCACCGTCCCAAGCTGTGAAAATGATCCTTGCCCGGGGATTTACCGGGGGAATCGCCGGTAAACCCGGCCAGTTCCTGCAGGACCACTCCCAGCTCAGCTTTCAATTGCGTGACCAGTTCGACGATGCCTTCCAGATCATCAACACGTGCCGCCTGTTCGATCCGCTCGGCGGTCTCGGCGGCCCGCGTGGCCTCGAACGTTCGCAGCGACCCCTTGATCGTGTGTGCCGACCGGCGGACAACTGCCGAATTTCCGGTCGCGATGGCCTCTTCCAGTTGCTCCAAGAGCGCCGGGCATTCTCCCAGCACTGCGTCGACAACGGTCTTGAGCAATTCGCGATCCCCCTGCACCGTTTCGAGAGCCGCGGACCAATCGACGGTTTCGAGTTGCTGCTGTCCGGCGGTTTCCTGCGAGAGCTCCGGCTCCGGTGACTTGCCGAAGAATTCTGCCAGGGCCCACGACAGTTCATTGACGCGAATCGGCTTGGGGACGTAGCCGTCCATGCCACTGGCCAGACACTGCTCCCGATCCCCCTTCATGGCGTGAGCCGTCATGGCGATGATGCGGATGTGCTTGCCGGTCACCCGTTCTGCATCGCGAATCATGGCCGTCGCCTGCAGACCGTCGACTTCGGGCATCTGCACGTCCATGAGAATCAGATCGAAAGGTTCGGTCTGCCACTGGGCGATGGCCTCGCGGCCGTTGTTGGCTACCGTCACGGTATGTCCCCATTTCGACAGCAGTCCGACAGCCAGTTTCTGGTTGGGAACACTGTCTTCCGCCAGCAGAATCCTGAGCGGCCGGATCGAGGGGGTGACGCTGGTGTGCGACGCCTCTTTTTCGTAGTCGACCGTCGTCACGCCGATCGCCGCGACGACCGCGTCGAACAATTCGGACTGCTTGACCGGTTTGACGAGATACCCGGCCACTCCCAGGCTTTCGGCCCGGGTGATGTCCCCCGGCCGGTCCCCCGATGTCAGCACGATCACGCGCGTCGACACCAGATGGGGATCGCGGCGGATCGTTTCGACCAGGCTGAAGCCGTCGGCCTGCGGCATATTGATGTCAGTCAGAACGAGTTCGAACCGCTCGCCCGCGCGAACCGCCCCCCTGAGCAGCTCGAGCGCCGCGCTCGCCCCGGCAGCCACCCTGGGCAGCATTCCCCAGTTGGTGAGCATGTCCTCGAGCAGCCGCCGGTTGGTGGCATTGTCGTCGACGACCAGTGCGCGGGTGCCGAGGATCCGCGCGGCGTTCAGCGAATGGTCCGCGGTCTCGGGGACAGGCACAATCTCGAACCGCGCCGTGAAATGGAACGTGCTCCCGCGTCCCGGCTCGCTGTCGACCCAGATCCGGCCCCCCATCAGTTCGACCAGCCGCGACGAAATGGCCAGGCCCAGCCCGGTCCCGCCGTATTTGCGCGTCACCGACGTATCGGCCTGTTCGAAGGGGGCAAAAATCGCCGACACCTTTTCGCGCGGGATGCCGATCCCCGTATCGCGGACCGAGCAGTGCATCTCAAATTCGCGGTCAGCCGACGATTCGACGACCGCCGACAGCACGACTTCTCCCGTCTCCGTAAACTTGAGGGCATTCCCCACCAGGTTGACGACAATCTGCCGCAGCCGCGCCGCGTCCCCGGCGACCGACTGGGGAACGTCCGGGGCGATCTGGCAGACGAGTTCCAATCCTTTGCGCGCGGCCCTGAGCGACAGCGACTTGAGCGTGTCTCCCAGGCACTCGTACAGATCGAACGGGGCACTCTCCAGATCGAATCGGCCCGCCTCGATCTTCGAGAAGTCGAGAATGTCGTTAATCAAGGCGAGCAGCGCCTCTCCCGATTGCTGAACCATCGTCAGGTAGTCGCGCTGCACGTTCGAAATGTCGGTCTCGAGAACCAGCTCGGTCATGCCGATGATGGCGTTCATCGGAGTCCGGATTTCGTGGCTCATGTTCGCCAGAAAATCCCCCTTGGCCCGGTTGGCGTCTTCGGCAGCCTGCTTGGCGACGTGCAGCGCCTCCTCGGCCCGCTTCTGCGACGTGATATCGCGCGAGATGCCGAACGTCCCGATCGCCCGCCCATTTTTATCCAGGAGCGGCATCTTCGTCGTGGCGACCCAGGTCCGGCTGCCGTCAGGCCAGGTTTCGACCTCCTCTTTCTCGACGACTTTGCGACCGCCGAGCAGTTCCTGTTCGTCGACAAACGCCTGCCGGGCGTGTTCATCCGAGAAGAAGTCGAAGTCGGTTTTTCCGATGACCTGTGAGGCATCCGCAACGCCGAACTTACTGGTCAGGGCCCGGCTGACCGACAGGAAACGGCTGTCGGAGTCTTTGAAATAAATGCTGTGCGGGAGATTCTGCAGCAGCGCGTGCAACAGGGAGTGTTCCTGTTCCAGTGCGGCCGTCCGCTCGCGAACCCGTTGTTGCAGTTCGAGCGACGTCCGTCGCAGTCGTGTGATCACCACCACGGTGCTGATCAACACCAGAGATCCGATCCCCGCCATCAGCCATAACGTCTGCTTCAGGTCGCGGACGACCTGGGCATGATCTTCCGTGACTGTCGCGAGGGTCAGGCGCGTCCATTGCTGGCCGAGCAGAAACGCTCCGCCCGCTGCGCACAGCAGCACCAAGGTCGCAATTGTCGAGATCGTCGCGGTTTGGGTCTTCACAGCGTCCTACCGTGCCTGCCGCCAACTCGAGCCAGGAAATGTCGACGCGAGAGCCAGTCGTCTTAAGCGTTGGGCGTTCCGCGGCGAGCCTGGCGCGAATGCGCAAAGCAGAAGTGTCGCGGAGCGCTGCAACGTCCCTCCACAATAACACGCCGAGACTGGCCTTACCAGCAGCGATCAGCCCATCCGCACCCCGACCGACAGCAGGATATTGGCATACCGCTGCTGGTCGGCAGTCTGGATCGTGAGGACGTGGTCGGGGGTCGCCACGGCGTCGTAAAACGCCCATTTCTCGATCGGGGTGAGTTCGAGCGCGAGGCCAGCCTTGCGGATCACCGCCCGGTAGGCATCCCAGACCGGAGGATCGGCATCAAGCGCGTAGGGGTCGTCTTTTGTGTACATCATCGTGTTCACCGCATCCACCGGAATCGCCGAGAGCACTGCTTCGAGCACCTGCGTGCAATTGACCACTCCGGGCATCAGGTTCAGACACACGAGTTCGGCGTTTGGCCCTTTTTTCGTCGAGGCGGGGTAATTGCCGTCCGCGATCAGGATCGTCGCATGATGCCCGGCTCGGCCCAGCACTTCATTAATGCGCGGATGGATCAATTGATGTTTCAGCATGCGGAATTCTCACGGAAGTATTTGCGGAATGTCTGAATCGTCTGACGGGCGGCCGATTCGGGATCGGGATAGGGGAGCGCTTCGGCCGAGGCGTATTTGTCGTAGCCGATTGTCTGGAGAGCCGCGACGATCGGCCGGTAGTCGATGTGCCCCAGTCCCGCGGGTCGGCGGTTCGAATCGACAAAGTGGACGTGGCCGATCAGGCTGCCGGCGGCGCGCAGAGCCGCGCTGCTGTCGACTTCTTCGATGTTCATGTGAAAGAGGTCCGCCAGCAGCCGCACATTTTTTGTCGACAGGGTCCTGAGCAGTTTGACCCCCGCGTCGATCGACGTGATCAGATTCGTTTCATAGCGGTTAATCGGTTCAAAGATCAGCGGTACGCCGAATTGCCTGGCGTGTTCCCCCAGATCTTCCAGCGACTCGGCCAGGAGCCGCAGCGCCGTCTGCTGATCGACCTCGTCGCCGGAGCGTCCCTGCATCGAGCCGATGATCGCCGGTGCGCCGAGTGGCCCGGCCAAGTCGATGATCGCGCGGATGTAATCCCGCGCTTTCGCACGCGCCGCCACGTCAGGGAGGCAGAGGTGCAGTTTCTGACGCACCCAGCCGGCCCCGGTTCCCACTGCGGCCAGGGCTAGGCCGTTGTCATTCAGAAGCTGCTGTAAGACCAGTGGATCGACGGCGTCTGGCGCCGGTGGAAAAACTTCGACCGCATCAAACCCCAGTCCCTTCGCAGTACGGCAGGCGCCCGGCAGGTCGTGCCAGAAGACGAACGGCCCCCCCTGGGCTTCGTGAACCAGACTGACAGTCACTGCTGAGCGAATCATTGAGAAACTCGAAGTGCAGATTTCAGAGTTCAGAAATGAAACTTAAAAACGACCCGTTTAGCCGCGAGGCGCAGCCGAGTGCGCTTTCGACGCCCCGCTTTCAACTCATCGCCAAAACCTCATCCAGCTTCTGCGGCGCGCGCGCGAAAATCTTAAAGTACTCATCACGCGTCGGTTTCAGTCGCACGGCAACTTTCGCGGCGTGATTCATCGCGATGTCGGCCAGTTTGTGCTCCAGGAACGGGTTCCGCAAGCGGTCGAAGGTCTGGTCGGCGAACTCGGCGACGTCGCCGACGCGATAACAGATCGTCGGCACGATTTCTTCGTAGAGCAAGGCCCGCAGCCACCGTACCGCGTCACAGTCCGTGACGACCTGGAGGACCGTTTCGAAGCCCGCCTGCCGAAATTTGGCCGCCATCGCCGAGTGCAGCCCGTTCAGGATCCGGACCTTGCGCAGATAATAAGGAGCCAGATCGTCCACCACGCGGATCGCCGGGTGACGAAACAGCGACGGCTCCCCCTGCGGCGGCTTTTGGATGGCCCACAGCGAATACGGCTCGGCACTCACCAGCAATTTGTCGCGAGCCGCCAGGGGGTGATCGACCGGCCCGGGAGTCACGATGCAATCCACGAGGTTATTCAGCCACTGGCAGCGCCCGGTGACCCAGGTTGAGAACTCAGCCGGGAGCGACCAGGTGCGTGCGATGCCTGTCACGATGTCGCGCAGCGTGTTCGCGTTTCCTTCAATCAGTTCGCATGGGAGCAGCACCAGCGGCGCCCCGCCGGATTGAAATCGCTCGAGGAGAACGCGAGTCAGCTTGGCCGGCATCGACTGTGGCGGAGACGAATCGGGGCGGTCGGCCGGATCGACAGCGTATCCGGCTTCTGTGGCGTTGGTGACCAGATACCGCAGATCGGGGGACCGGGCCACTGCCAGCACATCGCTCCATTGGTTCTGCGCAACGAGCGCCCGGCTGATCGAATGGACCCCGTCGGTTCGCTCGACCAACTCACCGTTGGCGTAGCCCCTGACGACGACGTGGTACCCGTCGGGCTGCGAATTGAGCAGATCGGCCCGCTGGCCGGGAGTCGATTGCACGACGACGACGCGACCGACCCCCTGCCCTGCATCGTTCGCGTTCTGCACGAACCGGTCGACAAAGGCTCGCAGGAACCGGCCGGCCCCGAATTGCAGGACCGTTTCAGGCAGATTGCCGGCAGGCATTATTCACCCACCTCGACGACCGCCTTGATGACCCCTGTCTCGGGCCGCGTGTACGACGGAAAGACATCGATCAATTCGTCGAACGACGCCCGATGGGTGATCCACGGGCGCGTGTCGATCTGGCCCGCTTCGATCAGCCCGATGATGCGGGTGAAGTCGGCCGAGAGGGCGTTGCGCGAACACAGGAGCGTCCCTTCCGGTTTATGGAAAATCGGATGGCGGAAGTGGACCTCTTCGGTCGTGATGCCCACGAACACGAGCCTCCCTGCGTGCGTGATCAGCCCGAACGCATTTGACATCGAACCGACGTTGCCGGTGGCGTCGATCACCACGTCGGGGAGATGGCCGTCGGTGAGCGCGCGCAGTTCAGGCTCGGCGTTGTCTGACAGTCGAACCGTGTGCTGCACCCCCATCACGCGCCGGCAGAATTCGAGCCGCGTCTCGTTCATGTCGAGCACGATCGTTTTGGCGCCGGTCAGTTTGACGAATTCGAGCGTCGCCAGGCCAATCGGGCCGGCGCCGATGATCAGGCACGATTCGTGAGCCTTGAGAGCCGAGCGTTCGACCGCGTGACAGCCGATCGCCAGCGTTTCGACCAGTGCCAGTTGCTCAAACGTGAGCTTGCGCGAAACGTGCAGCTTGCGGGCCGGCACGAGAAACTGCGGCCGCAAACCGCCGTCGCAATGAACTCCCAGTGTCTGATGCTTCTCGCAGCAGTTCGTGTGGCCGCGCCGGCAGGCGTAACACTGCTGGCAGTTGATATACGGCTCGACGGCACAGCGATCGCCCGGCGCGACGTTGGTGACCCCGGCGCCCACTTTGAGCACCTCGACTCCCAGTTCGTGTCCGGGGATCCGGGGATAGCTGAAGAAGGGCATCTTCCCCAGATACCCGCTGATGTCGGTGCCGCAGATGCCGACGTTGTAAACGCGAACCAGCGCCTCGCCGGGCCCCGGAGGAGCCGGAGGGCTCACGTCAATCCGCTTCCATTGTTTGGGCGCTTCGAGGGACAACGCTTTCATGTGTTCAGGCTTTCGGATCGTTATTCTCGGGGCGGCCCTCGATGTAATACCAGTTGTGGATCGGGCGCAGGATCTCCTGCACTTCGCTCACGAGCTGCTGATCGAGCGGCAGGTCGGCCCAGGTCACCCATTTCCGGACGTTGTCGGGATTCGCCGAGCCGACGATGCAGGTCGTCATCTCGGGATGGGCCAGCGAAAACTGCACTGCCAGTTGGGCGATGTCGACGCCGCGCGCGGCACAATGATCTGCGGCCCGCTTGCAGGCCGCCCGCACTTCAGGGGTGGCCTTGTGCCACGGCGGGAGCGGCGCATTCGTCAGCAGCCGTGCTGAAAACGGCGCGGCGTTCATGATACCCACGTTCTTTTCCTTCAGATACGGCACCAGGTCGGCCAGCATCGTGTTCTGAAGTGTGTAGTGATTGTACGACAGCACGACGTCAAGTTCGGCCCGCTCGAGGACGTATCGGAAAATGTTCATCGGGTAGCCGCTGATGCCGACGAACCGCACTTTTCCTTGCTGCTGCACCTTGCGCAGCGCCGGCAGGGTTTCGTTGACGATCTGCGACATTTCCACGAATTCGATGTCGTGGCAAAGCATGATGTCGAGGTATTCGACCCCCATCCGGGAGAGGCTGATATCGACGCTCTCGACGACCCGCCGGGCCGAGAAATCAAAATGGGCCAAGTCGTAGCGGCCGAGCTTGCTCCCCAGGATAAAGCTATCGCGCGGCACGTCGCGGAGCGCCACGCCGAGCAGGCACTCGCTCATCCCGCGGCCGTAGAAGGGGGATGTGTCGATGAAGTTCATCCCCAGGTCGAGCGCCACGCGCACCGACTTGAGCGCTTCCTGCAAATCAACCTGCCGGAACTCCTGTCCCAGCGACGAAGCGCCGAAACCGAGCCGCGAAAGTTTCAAACCTGTCCGGCCGAGAGGTCGCAATTCCATGTCGCTGACTTTGCAGTTCCGAGTCGAGGGTGTCGATCATTGAGCCGGGCGAACAAGAGCCCCCTTTCGGGAAATATACAGGAACCGCCTTGCTGCCCGAAAGGCTGTCACCGACGTTTGCCGAGTTGGGAACCATTGTCGCCTTTCGCTCCTGCGAAAGGACGCTCTTTCAGAGGAGGCGCTGAGAATTTATTGAGGAGGAGGCGGACCGGCGACAAAATGCAGGGTGGACTTCAGTCCACCCGCTACAACGTCACGTGTGGACTGAAGTCCACCCTGCATTGACTCACACTTGAAAGTGCGAAAGGCAACCCGCGATCGGTCCCATGACCCTGGTCACGAATTTCCGCCGACGGCATCGCAGCGGCCGGTTGACTTCCATAGGCACCGTGCCTATATTCGTAGGTGTCGTGCCTATGACCTGGTCCCGAGGGAGCGATTGTCGTGACGCGAAAACCCCAAACGGTGACGGACGCCGAGCTGGCGGTGCTGAAAATTCTCTGGCAGCGCGGGCCCCTGACGGCCAAGGCCATTACTGCCGCGATCTATCCCGACGGTGCTGAATCCGAATTCGCCTCGGTGCATTCCTTTCTCCAACGGCTCGAACGCAAGGGACTCGTCGACCGCGACCGCAGCGCCTTTGTGCATTCGTTTTCGGCGGCCGTGTCGCAAACCGACGTCGCCGGGCAGGAGTTGCAGACCCTCGCGGCACGCCTCGGGGAGGGGTCCATCGCACCGCTGATCATGCAACTCGTGGAACAGAAGCGGCTCAGTCACAAGGAAGCGGCGGCGATCCGCAAACTGCTGGACAAATACTCGAAATAGATCGAGGTGACGAGTGACCTGGCTATTCTCCATCGGCATGCACAATGCCGCCGTCGCGATGCTGCTGGCCCTGCTGGTCTGGGGCGTCACGCGGATCTGGAAAAATCCACCGTTCGCGCACCTGATGTGGTTGCTCGTGCTGGTCAAGCTCGTCACGCCGCCGATCGTGAACTTCGAGCTCTGGACCTGGGAATCGAGGCCGTTCCAGGCGGGAAATGAACCGGCCGCTGATCAGTCGTTCGGCGTGCCACTGATTGTCAACAGTTCGCACATTTCAATTTCCCCAGCGCCCGAGATCGCCAGGAGCGACGCTGAACTGACTCAAGTGCCAGACCAGAATCCAGGCTCTGCCGCGGGCAATGACTCGCGCCAGTTCGTTCCTGCCCGCGGTGCCCAACCACCGATTACAGTCGCAGCGGCCTGGAATGCGATTCGTCCCGGGCTGATGCGGATCTGGCTCGTCGGCGCCGGGCTGGTGGCACTGCTGGCGGGGTTTCGGATTTTCCGATTCCGTCGGATGCTGGCCGGCACCCTGCCCGCGTCGCAACGACTCCAGACCGTTACGGACGAACTGGCGACCCGGATGGGTCTCCGCCGATCACCCGATGTTCGCGTGGTCGACAGCGCCGCCGCGCCGCTGGTCTGGTGCCTGGGGGGGCGAGCGACAGTCATCGTTCCCCCTGCGGCTGCTCGGTGCGCTGGACGAAAATCAGACTGCGATGGTGCTGGCCCATGAACTGGCCCACTTGTGCCGCCGCGACCATTGGGTCCGCGTCCTCGAACTGGTCGTGTCGGTCCTCTACTGGTGGAATCCGCTGATCTGGTGGGTCCGCCGACGATTGCATGCGGCGGAAGAGCAATGCTGCGACGCGTGGGTCGCCTGGGTCTACCCCGACCGGAGTCACGCTTATGCACAGAGCCTGCTCACGGCGGCCGAAATGCTGCCGCCTGAGCCGGCGCACCTGGTTCTGGCCAGTCCGTTTCTGAACACCCACACGCTGAAGACCCGGATCAAGATGGTGCTGACGAATCGTTCGCAGCGCACGGCGTCTCGAACAGTGACAGTGGGGCTCGCGCTCCTGGCGGCCGTGGTGATCCCGGCGGGTGTCCGAGGAGGGGCCGAACGGCAGATTGCCGCGCCAGTTCCGAAAGAAGTGTCCAAAGCGGTGGCGGCTTTCGTCGCCGGACCGCAAGAACGGAATGAGAAGCCGGCGGATAGTGCCGAGGCCGAGGCGGCACGCGTTCAGATCGCCAATGTTGAACAACCGGTCGCGAAGGAATTCCTGCCGTTTCAGGGAACCTGGAACTTTGAATCCTACGGGTCGCTGAAATGGCCTGCCGAACTGGATGAGTTTCAAACATGGCGATGGACGATTCAAGGTTCGGAAATCACCTGGACGCGCCCCGGACACGAAGCGGTCAAGCTCTCCTTTGCGGTCGATCCAGGCTTCACTCGGGATCCAAAGAAGTGGCCGAACAACGTCGAGTTCACATTCCTCAATGGTCCCGACCGGGGAGAGAAATGCCTGGGGATTTTCTATTGGTTTGCGGATACGGACGTTTTGTGGGTCAGTTTTCAGGATCCGGGAGCGAAAGGTGATCGACCGACGCAGATGGGTTTCAACGGTTTCGACCGAAACACAGTTCTCGCCGTCAAACCAGCCCCGCTCGGCGCTGGATCGAACGATCCTGCCAGGCCGCCCCTGGCTGGTCCGCCGGTCAACATCGAGAAGCCGATTGCGAGCGAGCTCCAGGTGTTTCAGGGAACCTGGGGTTTTGGAGCCTGCGAATCGGTCCTGTGGTACACCGAACTGGACGTGATTCAAAAAACATGGAAGTGGGCGATTCAAGGGCAGATCATCACCTGGGTCCGACCGGGACAGGAGACTGTCAGGCTGTCCTTCGCGATCAATCCGACCAAGACACCGAATCAGATCGACTTCACGTTCCTGGATGGACCCGATCAGGGGAAAACGTGCCAGGGGATTTATGAATTTGAGAGAAACGGGATCTGGGTCTGTCTGGCAGAACCTGGCGCCCAGGTGGCTCGACCAACGAAGATGGGGATGTCGAGCCAGAGCAAAACTGCGCTGCTGATCCTGCACAAACAGTCCACAGTCGGTGCCGCAAAAGCCGATGCGGTGCCGGCGGTACCAGCGCCAACGGCCGTCACTGCAACGGCCAACGTGGATTCTCCGCCGGTCGCGGCCAAAGTCGAAGATCGCGGGCCGGAAATCGACGCGGCGATCGCCCGTTTGCGCAAACAGGGGGCCAAAGTCCGCGAGTTCCATCCCCGCGGCGATCCACAGTACTGGGTGCAGATCATTTCGGAACACTTCGACAATGCAAACATGGTCGATGTGGAAATCATCGGGCGCGGAGTTCCCCTCTATTTCCATCTGAGCAATTCGTCAGTCACACCTGCCGCGCTCTCGCGGCTGGTCTCTGCCGGCAGGATTGACCAGTTGGAACTCTCCGGCAGTAATATCGACGACACGCTGGTCAAGGTCCTGCCGCAGCTACCGCTCAAGGGGCAACTCGGTCTGTACTCGGATCGGTTGACGAACTCTGGCACTCAGCCCCTAGCCGAATGCCGGGAGCTGGGTTCCGTGAGTCTAGCAGGAGCATTGCTCGGCGACGCCTCCCTCGAACATCTGACAAGTCTGCGGAATCTGCACGGGGTCTCCCTCGGGAAAAACTTCACCCGGAGTGCGTTCGACGTTCTCAGCCGGTTGGAGGGGCTGACGAACCTGGATGTGTCGGCAATGTCTCCGGGCCTCAGCGATCTTACGAAGGTTCCGAAGCTACGGATGCTTAACCTGCGAGGCAGGGAATTCGACGATAAAGCCGCCCTGACTATCGCCGACACCTTCAAATCACTCGAGCAGGCCTACCTCCACGCCACGTCGATCACGAATGTGGGCGTGGAGCATCTGTCTCGAATCGGGAGGCTGAAGATTCTCACACTTGATGACTCGCTGATCGATGACGGCGTTGCCGGTTCGATCCGGAAGATGAAACAATTGACATGGCTGTCCGTGGGCAACTGTGCCGTGGGAGATGCCACGCTCGCCGCGGTCAGTGAATGTCCCGAGATGTGGTACGTGTATTTCGATCACACACAGGTCACCGACGCAGGAATCGCCCATTTGGCCAAATTGAAAAAGCCACTGGCACTATATCTCGGCCAGTGCAAGTCCGTCACGGATGCCAGCGTCAAATCGCTGGCACAATTGCCGGACTCCGAAAACCTGCATCTCCTCCTGGAGAGCTCAGGAATCACCGAAAACGGGGCCCGTGAGCTTCAGGCTGCGTTGCCCAAAGCACAGATCAGGTGGGGCACTCCACCCGTGAAACTGAAATGAAAGCAGCCCGGCGCCATGATCAATCATGCAGCACCCGACAATGCAGCGCAGACCAAGTCCCTGTGACCCGGCGGGAACAGCACGATGTTGAATGAATTCCAGCGCGCGGTTTCTGCCAGGGTTTTTACCGTTCGTGCGGCAACTCTGGCGATTGTCATCGTGGGGCTGGGGGAATTGGGATTTGACGTCTTCCCCGGCCCATCGACATTGTCATCGGTACGGGCCGACGAGCCGACGAAACCGGCAGCCGATCCACCCAAACCAAGAGAACCCACCGCCGAAGAACAACAGGCACTGGCCGAATTCCACAAACTGTACCGGCTGGAGAAGGACCAGATCGTCAAATACATCAAGCCGCCGTTTGTCGCGGGGCGCCTGATCGACCGCGAATATCGGTGGAAGGACAAATGGATGAACGGAGACTACCAGCCCCCGAGGCCCGGACGGGCGGGGTTGATGCCCCATTGTTACATCTACTTCGAACGCGACGGCGAATTGGCCCCGCCCCATCACTTCTCTTCCGGTTCGGATCAGAGGGCTCCGGCCGAAAACGGAGTCGATCTCGTTTCACTGATCGGGATGATCACCGACGTTCGCGAAGGCAACCTGATCAACCCGGACAAGCTCCCGAAGCAGATTGTCGCCGGGGACTGGATCGTTCGCGCGGGCGCGCCGCCGGACCAGGTCGTCGCCGCCCTCAGACAGATCCTGAATCGCGAGTGCGGCGTGCCGATCAAACTGGAAATGAAAGAAGAGTCCGAGGATGTCGTCGTCGTCCGCACCGGCGACAAACCCCAATTCGTCCCCAAACTCGATTCCCCGATCAAGCTCTACGTCAACAAATTTCAGCCGGACCAGGGAAAGAGGGAACAAGGCACTTTTCCGGAATTCCTCAAGGCGCTCGGGGAATTCATCGAACCGAACCGGCGCGTCGTCAGCGAGGATGAGAACGCTCCCAAGGTGATGATGTCCTGGCATCGCAACGTTCCCGACCTGTTCGACGACGGAGACGTCGAGTCCGTGCTCGAGCACCTGGATCAGCAGACCGGCCTGAAGTTTACGCTGGAGACCCTCAAGACTCGGAAGGTCATTGTCGAACGGATGGTGGCCCCGGCAGTTGGCGTCGCGAACGCACCTGCCGATGTCGAGAAACTGCTCGCCGAGTTTCGAAAGATCTATCACCTGGACGAGGGGCAGGTGATTAAGCGCATCAAACCGCCGTATCCCGCGGGGCGGATGTATGACCTCGACAGACGGGCTCCCGAGTTCAAAGTGTTGACCGGAGAGATCTACAAGGAGGCGAATCTCTGTTGCCTGATCTACCGGGAACGCGGTGGGAAACATGAAAACAAATGGCCGTTTTTCGCCTACACGAACGACGGCGCTTCCAAGGGATACGAGGCTGGTTCGCTCGCGGCGGTGATCGGCGACGTCAAGTATCGCGACATCGAAGATCCGGACCGCCTGCTGTTGGACAAACCGGCTTTCGGGGATTTTGTCGTCAATGCCGATACACCGACGGACAAGGTCATCGCGGCCTTCGGAGAGATTCTGAGCCGCGAGTGCGGCCTGCCGGTCAAACTGGAATTTCGCGAAGGGGAAGAACCGATCGTCGTTGTCCAAGGCAGGGTCAAACCGGAATTCGTTCCGAAGGTCGATGCGCCGATCAAACTCTACACCAACACATTTCGCCCCGACCGGGGAAAAAGGGAACAAGGCACCTTTCCCGATTTCCTGAAGGCGCTTGGGGAATTCATCGAACCGAATCGCCCTGTCGTCAGCGAAGTGGAAAACCCGCCACAGGGGAAGATGTTCTGGCAGTGCAACGTTCCCGACCTGTTCGACGACGGCGACGTCGAAAGCGCGCTCGATCATCTCGACCAGCAGACCGGCCTGAAGTTTACGCTGGCGTCTCGCAAGACTCGGAGAATTATCGTCACGCGCAATGAGTAAGGAAGGAACTCAGGAAACGGACGGGGTCGTCAACGGGCTGAGCGACTCCTTCTCGCACTCGTGTGGTGATCGAGAGAGCGGCCTGCGTTGTCCTACCGTTCCGATTTCGGATCGAGCACGCGTTCGATGACGCGGCTGTACGCCAGGAGCACCTGGTAACTGCGCAGCGTGTAGCCGCTGGTGTTCAGAGCCTCCTCGCTGAAGTTGGCAATCGAGGCCCGCGGATTGGAAGGATGCACGCCGTCGCGCGAGATCAGCGTCGGCACCTCGTAACCGTCTCCCGCAGCCTCGCCAAATTTTTTCAGCGATCCATCCCAGTCGTCAGGGCGGCGGCGCAGCACTTCGCCAAAATAGTCCACCAGGGGCACTCGTTCTTCACGGGCGATCGCCGCCGCCGCCTCGGCGTACATCCGCGATTCCTTGAGCATTCCACTGCGCGGCGGGATCGTGCTCAGGATCACGATCGTGCCATTCGCCAGACAGCGCCGGACGACGTCGCGCGTCTTCTGCCGGTACTCATCCAGCTCGACCTGCCGCAGATCGTTCGTCCCGAACATGATCAGCGCCACCTCGGGATCGAGGCGCTTCAGCCAGAGGTCGATGTTCTCGTGCGCCCAGCGGATGGTCATTGAGCCTTCGTTCCCCGACTCCGGCCCTTTCCAGTTCGACCAGCAGGCCGACGACATGTAGTCCTTCACGCGGCGGTACGAGCGGGCCGCGTTGGGGGTCAAGTTTTTCGGCTCGTCGCGCAACGGGGACCAGAACGCCTTGCTGACGGTAATCGAATCGCCGAAGTGTGCGAACGTGCCGCGCTTCCCCTTGAAGCGCGCGTGCACCGCCGCCATCGCGTCACTCCAGTCGGCGTCTTCGCGAGGTTTCTCCTCGGCATGGGCCGGGCCGGGTCGCAACACCCCCAGGTCGCCGAAAGCCAGGCCCATTCCGCAAACGACCAGTCGGAGTAACATCTGCGCATTGAGCATGGAGGCCCCCGATTCCAATGTTCGTTTCCGACCGCAGAGATTTCCGCCCGAAAAAGAGTCACGGGCTGCCGGCGTTCGACGCAACAGCCAATCCCAGTCTACAGCAGGTTGCCGGACGCGTGAATCCCATTCGGTCGCCGGGACCGTTCGGAGCCGGTATGATGGAATTCCGGTTGGAAACTGGATCGGTGGATGATCCGCCGATTGGTCCCGGGCCTCAGGACGAACCTCGCTTGCGTGCTCAGTCCCAGTCGGAAGGCGATTGCATGACGGACGACCCGAAACGCGTTCAGGCAGTCTTCGAGTCGGCGCTCGGTGCCGCCAGTTCTGACGAGCTGGCTGCCATTCTCGATCGGGAATGCGGGACCGATGCCGATCTGCGGGCACGCGTCGAGACCTTGCTCAAGGAGCAGGAGGACCCCACGACGATCGTCAAACGGTCGGCGGGGACCCCCGCCGAGCCAGCGACGCGGATTGCGGTCGGAGCCGTCAAGACTGGACCACAGATCGATCGGGAAGCGATCACGACGTCGACTCCCGGGCCCGGTCAGGATTCGGCGGAGTGCGAACTGGAAGTGGGCGCCGCTCCGATCTCGCTCGACTTCCTGGAACCGACGACGAAACCGGAATCGCTCGGGCGATTGGGCCATAATGAGGTGCTGGAAGTTCTCGGCCGGGGCGCTTTCGGTATCGTCGTCCGCGCCTTCGACGAAAAGCTGCAGCGCGTGGTCGCCATCAAAGTGTTATCGCCGCATCTGGCGGCCACTTCACCCGCACGCAAGCGATTTTTGCGCGAGGCCCGTGCCTCCGCCTGTGTCCGGCACGAGAACGTCGTCCAGATCTACGCCGTGGAAGAGCAGCCGCTCCCTTATCTGGTGATGGAGTATATCCCCGGCCAGACGTTGCAGCAGAGGATCGACGAAGTCGGCCCGCTGGAAGCAAAAGAGGTGCTCCGCATCGGCGAACAGATCGCCCGCGGACTGGCCGCGGCACACGCGCAAGGCTTGATCCATCGCGACATCAAGCCGGGGAACATCCTGCTGGAAAACGGCGTCGAGCAGAAGGTCAAGATCACCGATTTCGGACTGGCCCGCGCGGCCGACGACGCCAGCCTGACGCAGTCGGGAGTGATTGCCGGCACGCCGCTGTACATGGCGCCCGAGCAGGCCAAGGGAGACTCGCTCGATCCCCGCGCCGACCTGTTCAGCCTGGGAAGCGTGCTGTACACAATGACCAGCGGCCGGCCCCCGTTCCGCGCTTCGACTCCGCTGGCGGTCCTGAAGCGCGTTGTTGAAGACACGCCGCGCTCGATCCGTGAGATCGTCCCCGATGTCCCCCCCTGGCTGTGCGACCTGATCGCGGGGCTGCATGCCAAAGATCCCGCCCGGCGATTCCAGACTGCGGCCGAGGTAGCCGATTTATTCGGTCAGCATCTGGCACATCTGGAGCATCCGTCTCAGGTGGCGCGGCCTTACATTGCCGATCTCGGTCGGCAGGGCAAACAGCGTCCGACGGCGCTCCTTGCTGCGGCGGTTGTCGTGCTCGCCGTCTGCGGCGCGGTGATCACGTACGACCGAGTTTGGCGCACAGCCGCGCTGACACCGGTCCCCCCCGGCACGATGACCGACAACGGGCCACCGACCGGGGCTGCCAAATCCGCTTCCACGGGTGTCCTGACAAGCCACATGCTCCAGGAGCGGGCTTCCGTGAGCGCCGCGCTGATCGACTTCGGCGAGCCCGATCGTCGCTTCGGCGGCGAGGCATACGCCAATGCGGTACGCCGCGCCGAACAAACGTCCAATGCGTTCCTGGTCCGCTTCGATCTCGCGCGACTGGGCCTGGCGCCGCAGGCTCAAATCGCCGAGGCGACCGTCAGTTTTTACGTGTGGGACCCGAGCAGCGTTGGCAACACGAAGGTGTGCGCGTTTCCTTTGAAGACGGCGTGGGACGAAGAGACGGTAACCTGGCGCCAGCCGGCCGATGGCAAGTCCTGGAACGAGGGGCCGGCCTTCGCGTTTGGCGCCGACACCGGTGCTCCCGGCTCAGGAGTGGTTGTGAAAGCTGAGGACGGCAGCGACACCGCCGACCCCCCCATCGAATACCAGATCGACGTGACCGACCTGGTCCGCGCGTGGCTCGACGGCGGGACGCCGAACCACGGGCTGGCCATCGCGCCGGTCAGCGACCCGAGCGTCGATGAGGGGCTCCTCACCCGTTTCCAGATGTTCGGCTCTCAGCACAGCAAGGCGCAATACACGCCCAAGTTGACCGTGCAGTCGCGGAAGTGATGCCCGGTCTGACCGGAAGCCATTGATCGCTTTCAAATCGTTTAACCCGGAGCCAACGGCGACGCCCTTTCACACTGGGGCCTCGGACCACCGCTCTTCGCGGCGGTGCCCGGCTCGGGGTTAAACAAGGTTTCTCTCGATGGGGATCACCTCGATCAGTGACCCCGTTTGGGAATGCGCAGCTCTCTGTGCGTCAGGTGACCCGCCACAATGACCAGGCGCTTGACATCCGGGTGATTCGGGTAGAAGCTTAAGGTGAGTACCCTGGGCTGCAACGCGTCTAGAGCCGAAGTTCTAAGTCGCTCGCATGGAATGACTTCTGCCTGCACGAAGTCCCCCCTGCGAACACTCGCCGTTCGAATTCGAGCATCATGCGATTTCGTCTGATCCGATTGCAACGGACTGCCACGAGACTGGGGCTGCTGCTCCCCCTCCTGGCGTTCTGCGATCCCTGGACGATCGGCTCGCTGCCGGTTGCCGCCGCTGACGATGCACCTTCAGTCAAAGCCGCCGAGGCTGGCGCG